>ORJL011190291.1_pt1 | contig 20323 bp, 21 predicted proteins | sample 1779941 | NCBI WGS metagenome assembly ORJL01 (sample SAMEA104232317, study PRJEB22302) | groundwater metagenome | biome: forest; feature: aquifer; material: groundwater | place: USA | collected 2011-08-07 | depth 5.8 m | reverse complement strand
TCTCTCCGCTGGTTTTAGTGACGATGAAGCTGACACTGGCTACCGTGACTACCAGCGGCAGGCCGAACTCCCTCTCCAAACGCTCGCAGACGATATCAATATGCAGTAAACCCAGAAAACCACAGCGGAACCCGTGTCCCAGTATGGAGCTGGATTCTGGTTCATACGAAAACGAGGCATCATTAAGGCTAAGCTTGTCAATCGCCTCACGAAGCTCCTGGTATTTATCCGCCTCAATAGGATAGATGCCGGCAAACACCATCGCCTTGGCCGGACGGTAGCCTACCAATGGCTCGGTGGCTCCACCGGAGGTAGTAGTGAGCGTATCGCCCACACGACACTCCTTGACGCTTTTCAACCCGGTGGCGATATAGCCCACCTCACCAGCGACCAGCTCTGTTACCGGACATGGTAATGGGTTAAAGTAACCCACTTCGAGCACTTCCATCTCTGTCCCCTGCCTCATCAGGCGAAGACGGCTTCCCTTTAAGATATGTCCATCAATGATACGAAGGTGAGCGATGACACCCTTGTAAGCATCATAATGAGAATCGAAGATTAATGCCCGGAGCGGGGAATTCTCATCCCCGGCAGGAGACGGAATACGGGAGACTATCTCCTCCAGTAACCGGGGTACGCCCTGCCCGGTCTTGGCACTAAGCAGCAGCACCTCCGAGGGATTATAACCAAGCACGCTTTTTATCTCTTCAAGGACGCGGCCGGTATCACTGCCCGGTAAATCAATCTTGTTGATAACCACAATAATTTCCAGGTTATGCTCCATGGCAACATAAACGTTGGCCAGCGTCTGCGCCTGGATACCCTGGGTAGCATCGATGACCAGCACCGCGCCTTCGCTGGCAGCGAGCGTACGTGACACCTCATAGGAGAAGTCAACATGTCCCGGAGTATCGATAAGGTTCAACCGGTAGGTCTTACCATCCCCGGCTTGATAATTGAGACGAATGGTCTTGGCCTTGATGGTGATACCGCGTTCGCGTTCCAGGTCCATGCTATCCAGCACTTGCTCTCGTATATCTTCACGACGTATGGCACCGGTCAACTCAATCAGCCGGTCGGCCAGTGTTGACTTGCCATGGTCGATATGCGCAATGATACAAAAGTTTCTAATTAATGAACGGTCCATGCATTTCCTCTCATCTGGAGTCCGGCAGGAAGCGCCAGAAGACCTCGTTGCTCAGCAGCCGGCCACGCCGGGTAAGCCGGAGACACCGGTCCTCGCATTCCAGAAGACCAGCACTAACCATCTCGGTAACCTCATGCCGGTAACGTTGCAGCAAATCCACGCCAAAACGGCCCCGGATATCACCGGCATCAATTCCCTGGCATAGCCTTAAACCGAGTATCGCCGTCTCCGCCAGTTGCAGCTCTAAGCTAATGTCTTCATTCAAGTCCAGCACCGGCGCCGCTTTACCGGAAAAAGCCGCCAGGTACTTATTGATGTCCGCAGTATTAGCCCGGCGCTGCCCATCCAGACAGGAATGAGCGGCGGCACCAATGCCAAGGTAAGGTGAATTATGCCAGTAGGTCAGGTTATGACGGCACTCGTATCCCGGTTTGGCCCAATTTGATATCTCGTAGTGACTATAGCCATGCTCAGCCAGTAAATCCTCCGCCATTTCATACTGGTCGGCACTGAGGTCGGGGTCGGCATCCGGTAACTCTCCCCGCTGGATTGCCTCCCACATCGGCACGCCGGCCTCAAGAGTCAGGCAATAGAGAGAAAGATGCTCTGCCTGTATTGCCAAGGCTTCACTCAGTGCCCGGCGCCAGTCGGCAAGGGTTTGACCCGGCAAACCATAAATCAGGTCCAGGTTCAAATTAATGAAACCTGCGTTACGGGCGAAGAACACCGCCTCTCTCGCCTCTGCCGCCGTATGAATACGTCCCATCACTGCCAGCTCGGCGTCATTCAGGCTTTGTACCCCCAGGCTCAGACGGTTAATCCCTAGCGTCCTTGCCGTCCTGAAGTATGGCTCGCTGACCGTACCCGGGTTCGCTTCGATAGTTATCTCCGCGGTCTTATCTACTTTGCAGAGACAGCTAACGCTGGACAGTATATCCCCGAGCTGGCTGGCCGAAAGCAAACTGGGTGTCCCGCCGCCGAAGTAAATGCTGTGCAGGTGCTTCCCTCCGGCAAGCAAGTCCAGCTCCTTCTTGAGGGCATTGACATAGGCCGGAATATCGGCCTCGCGCTGCGGGTACGAGACGAAGGAACAATAGTTGCATTTGCGGAGGCAGAAAGGAATATGGATATAGAGGGCAATATCATCAGGCACAAACTCAATTATACCAGATATAAGAAAAGCATGCCGTCACGAGGCAACCTGACTGGACACTGGCATCCACAACGTTTAAACTATCGCTATGCGTAAAACAGCACTTTCGCTGGTCGGGCAACGTGCCATCGTTATCAACGGGAATAGCGTTACCTATACGGTGAAGCGCAGTCCGCGCGCCAGGCTTGTCCGCCTCCAAATCAGACCGGAAACCGGCCTGACGGTAGTAATACCGCGCCATTTTGATATCGAACGTTTACCGGAGCTTCTGCTATCGAAGGGACGCTGGATACTCAACAAATCCGCAGAATATCTTCAGGACAAAGCTCGTCCTACCAATTACCCGGCTGATGGTGATACGGTACCTTACCTGGGTGAAAGATTGACCATCGCCAGGTGTGACAGCAGTGATGGTGTGGAAATGGCCAAACGGGAAGCAAACCGCCTGGTAGTGAACATTACCTTACCGGGCACAAGCACCCTGGGGTCTTTGCTAAAGCGGTGGTACTTGACCCAAGCTGCCGAACTGATGACAGCTAAGGCTGAAACTCTCAGCATGCAGATTGGCGTTCGTTTCGGCAAACTTATTATCCGAGGCCAGAAAACCCGCTGGGGCAGCTGCTCGGCAAAAGGCACCATCAGTTTCAACTGGAAGCTGGCCGCGGCCCCGGAGCCGGTAATCGACTACGTCGTTATCCATGAGCTGGCACACCTCAAGGAGATGAACCATTCCGGCAAGTTCTGGGGAATTGTCGCCAGGTATTGCCCGCAATGGCGGCAGCACAAGCGGTGGCTGAGAGATAACGAGGCCGACCTCAATGCCAGGCTCTCTTTTTAATAGAGTATTTTTCTAGTGTGGTGTCTCATAAACAGATTTACAAATCCCGTTCGCCCTGAGCCAGTCGAAGGGCAAGATGGTTCGACAAGCTCAGCACGAACGGGTATATGGTAAGTTATTACTGAGACACGGCACTAACGCCTGGTCTGGGAAGCGGTCTGCTGATAAATAGCCCGTGATGTTACCGTCAGCAGGTCACTAATTCTGCCTGCGGCTCTTTTTTTAGCCAGGTTATCACGGCTTGCCTGCATTGTTTTATTGATGTCATCGGTCTCGATTTCGTATAGGGCCAGGAACTTGGCTTTCCCGGCGGCTGGCTCGGTATTCTCGAACCTGGTTGCCCGAACAAAACCGGGGGTCTCCAGCACATCAGGGAGATGAATCTTGTTGTACCATTCGTTGAACTCAGCCTCGCGCGAGGCATCGTTGCAGCTGGTCTCAACCACAAAAAACCACTTTGCCATCTGTTCTCCTTTATCCCGGGAAGACTTTGAGCGGCGACTACTTGATTACCAGGTATGTTACAATTCTCGTCCGCAGGCTGTCAAGGTTAGCCAAGGTCATTTAAATGATGGTTCTGTTTGCTTATGGTTGATGTTGGTAAAAACCTATCCTCTGCCCCCTTCCCTTGCGAAGGGAAGGGGGAGAAAAAGAGAGGGGGATACAGGAGGTGAGGTGAGGAGGTCAACCAAAACCGAACAGAACCCAAATTCTGAGTTGGCCGGAAGTCCAAAAATACAGAATAAAGAAATGTTGTAAAATGGGGAAGGCAGTTAATACCCGGTCAGTAATACAAGGAGGTCAAAAATGGAAACCAGGACTATCCGGCAATCGATAACATTCAAAGCCAGCACACATGACGTCTATGAAGCCTTGATGGATTCGGCAAAGCATTCTCGCTTCACTGGTGCCGAAGCTCGCATTGGGCGTGGTATCGGTGACAAATTTTCCGCTTATGATGGCAGCCTCGATGGCGTCAACCTGGAGCTGGTGCCGGATAAGAAAATTGGCCAGTCATGGCGCAGCGATGACTGGCCGGAAGGGCATTATTCCAGGGTTACGTTCACACTGAAACAAGTGGATGGGGGTACCCGCTTGACCTTTACCCAATCAGGCATCCCTGAGCAGCACATGGAAGACATCAAACAAGGTTGGCATGACTATTACTGGAGCCCGCTCAAAGCGATGCTTGAAGGGACATCCCGGTGATGTAGCAACGCCGACACAGGTGCACACTCCACATACAAAGTGGCAGCAGGTCAACAGGTTAAATTATGGGCGGTAGCTATTTTTTAACTGCTTTCTTAATCTTTTCCGCCATTTCAGGCGAGATGGCTTTTATCTTGTGAGTTTGCTCTCCATGCATGGCAATCATTTTCATCATTTCATCCTGATTTTCATCCTTGATTTCGAAGGCACACTTCATCCCTAAATCTTTACACTTGAATGATGGCATTTTAAAACCTCCTTTTTTTACCGTATATTATTAAGCCTACAAAAATAACGTGAGGATATTATAGAACCATGAATATTGAATAGTCATAAAGTCCGGCCGGAAAAGGTTACAAAACTATGACATTGCATGCCACCTTTGTTGACATGGCATGGCCAGCTATTCAGTGGTTCTGTTCGGTTTTGGTTGACCTCCTCACCTCACCCCCTGTATCCCCCTCTCCTCAAAGGAGTCTTGTATCAAATGTCATTCTGAGAAGCGAAGCGACGAAGAATCCAGGCGCGGGGCTGGCGGCGAACTGATAGTCACTCCCTCCCCGAGACCCTTCGCTACGCTCAGAGCCTGCCCCGTACTTGATACGGGGGTGACACGGATCAAACGACTTTTGATACAAAGCCCTCAAAGGAGAGGGGGAAGGTATTTTAGAGAGGGGGCGAAGCCCCCTCTCTTCTTTCTCCCCCTTCCCTTGCGAAGGGAAGGGGACAGGGGATAGGTTTTTACCAACATCAACCATAAGCAAACAGAACCTATTCAGTAGCAACGCAACCTTGACACTATACCCACTGTGTGCTAAATTGATTCTAAAGGATTCTTTAGCTGGGGTTGGGGTTTAAGAGGATTGGCCAGCTTCGTCAGAAACCATCTTCTGTCGCCGCCGGATGTTTCCTCTGTTTTTTAAGAAAAATCATGTCTCACCAGGTAATCGAAGTTCACCATTTGTCCAAACGTTACCGCATCGGCGCCCGCGAGAAAGGCAATAAGTCCTTCCGCGAGGCTATTGTCGAAAGTCTTGGTACTCCACTGCGTAATCTGGCCAAATTACGCCGTTTGACCACATTCCGGGATGGCGACGAAGAGGATACCATCTGGGCGCTGAAAGATGTCTCTTTCCAGGTAGAAGAAGGTGAGGTGCTGGGCATCATCGGCAAAAACGGCTCCGGGAAGAGCACCCTCCTGAAAATCCTGTCCCGCATTACGGAGCCGACTAGCGGCTCGGCTGATATTCACGGCCGTGTCTCCAGCCTGCTGGAGGTTGGCACCGGTTTCCATCCTGAGCTTACCGGCAGGGAGAACATCTTTCTTAATGGTGCCGTGCTGGGTATGCGGAAGCAAGAGATAGAGAGAAAGTTCGATGAAATTGTGGCTTTTTCCGAAGTAGAGAAATTTATTGACACACCGGTAAAGCGCTACTCCAGCGGTATGTATGTGCGGCTCGCATTTGCCGTGGCCGCCCATCTTGAGCCGGAGATTTTGCTGGTGGATGAAGTGCTGGCAGTGGGGGATATTGCCTTTCAGAAGAAGTGCCTGGGGAAGATGGAGGACGTTGCTAAAGGCGGGCGCACGATAGTCTTTATCAGCCACAATATGGGGGCTATCCGTAGCCTGTGCGGGAGCGTTATCTGGCTGGATGATGGGCAGATAGTTAAGGGTGGTTCTACCGATAAGATTGTTAGAGAATATGAAGAGCAGCAGCTAAGGGTTTTTGACGAATCCGCCTCTATTGTAGAGAGAAACACTGATGACGCCAGTGGCAAGAGCTTCTACATCAGCCGGGCGGAAATGTTAAATGAAAAAGGTGAACGCTCCAATGTGTTCAGATATGATGAAAAGATGGTCTTACTCATCGATTTTGCTGGTGAGCCAGCTGGCGGTCACTTCAGCCCGGAGTTTCGCATCCATAATGAACTGGACCAGCTGATTGCCACCGGAGCCTCAGGTCCGTTTCATGGCAAATATTTCGATAAGAAAGTAAACCGAATCAAAATAGAGATTAGTCCGCTCATTCTTACCAGCGGTAAGTATCGAATTTCGTTAAGCGTCATGACCGGGTTAAGTGCAACCACAAGCTCAGGTCGAGCTGACACATGGGGAAATGCAATCGGTTTCACCATTGTGAAGTGTCAGCCATTTCTCATGGCTTATGAAATGCCCACACATATAGAAGGCGCCTGTGTTCTGCAACATTCCTTCTGTGAGTCAGAGTAAAGATGTCCCAATTCACCAACACGAAAGAACTAAATCATACTGCATCGGCTCCCCTTGTTAGTATCATTTCTCCGGTGCGCAATGGTATCAAGTACCTGGAAATATGTCTTCAGAGCGTCCTGAACCAGACCTACCCCAACATCGAGCAGATTTTTGTTGATGGCGGTTCTACTGATGGCACCCTGGAGATGCTGGCCAGCTACCAGGCGAAATATCCGGAGCGTATCAGGTTCATCACCGGCACGGCCAGGGGAGTCGGCCATGCAGTGAACCAGGGCTATAAAGCCAGTAAGGGAGCAATCATTGGCTGGCTTGATGCCGATGACCTCTACGAGCCGGACGCCATCCAAACAGCAGTAGATTTCTTCCGGGAAAACGCGGATGCATACTTTGTCTACGGCCGCTGCAACATGATAAATGAAAAGGGTGAAGTCATTGCCTGCTTCATCAGCCGGGACTTTGATATACGCGAGTCGCTCAACTACTGGCACTACATCCACTTTGCCGCCTCGTTTTACAAGCGTGAGGTTATCGAGAGGGTAGGCTATCTTAACAATCTGGGTAATGACCTGGATTTCTTCATCAGGGTGCATAAAAGGTTCAAAATGCACCGGATTGAGAACACGCTGGCCAACTGGAGGTTACACGGCACCAGCATCACCCTTTCCCCAGGAGCACGGGAAAAACGGATAGTAAGGGAAAGGCTCCGGCAGGATTTTTTTCTGAGCCTGAAATACGGTGGTAGTATTTTTGCACCGCGCAGCCAGAGATACCGGCCGCCTTTACTGGCTTTCGCCTTCTCGATGGTTGAGGGGTTACGCCCCGTCTTCGGTCGTACCTATCCGCTGTTGAAGAGAATACTGGCAAGAGGGCTTTATGACTGAACAGCTTCCCCTGGTAAGTATCATTACACCGGCTTATAACCGGGCGTCTCTGCTGTCCGAAACCATCGAGAGCGTCTTGAAGCAGGACTATCCCAATATCGAGTACATCGTGCTTGATGACGGCTCCACCGATGGCACACGGGCGGTTATGGAGAAGTACCATGGCCGAATTATCGCAGAGTATCATACTAACATTGGTGAACAACGCACCGTGAACAAGGGCTGGAGCATGACGCATGGAGACATCATCGGCACGGTGAATTCGGATGACCCTCTCTTGCCCGGGGCAGTGAGCACGGCTGTCGCCTTCTTTGCCGAACACCCTGATATTGTGGTGACGTATCCGGACTGGGACGTTATTGGTCCTCACTCGGAGTTTATCTGGCATGTCCAGGTGCCTGAGTATGATTATGTGCGCATGGTCCGGGAGCATTACTGTATGCCAGGAGTTGGCACTTTCTTCCGTCGCTGGGTCTGGGAAAAAGCAGGGGGACGCGACCCCGACTTCAGGTACACTGGAGATTATGAGTTCTGGCTGAGAGCGGGACTGGTGGGCAAGTTTGCCCGCATTCCCAAGACGCTGGCCACCTGGCGGCGCCATCCTGGGGCAGCCACGCTTTCTCTCTCGGGAGAAAAAATGGCTGCCGAGCACATTCGGCTCATCGAGAAGCTCTATACTCGCACTGACCTGCCGGCAGAAGTCTTAAAAGTGCACGCTGAGGCGCTGAGGCAAGCCAATCACGTCGCCAGCGGTATTTGCCTGGAGACCGGGAATACCAAGGCGGGTATGCAATATTACCGCAAATCAATACGCCGGAACTACAAGTGGTTGGTCGGTTTTTGGCGGCCACTTCCGGTGCTACTTTACCGATGGTTAATCGCTTCCCCCAATGCAAAAAGGATTCATAAGTGGCTAATCCCAGGCTTCTTGCGGCCAGGGCTAAATCGTCTCGTCCAGAGTGTTTATGCCGGGGGCAAGAAAGTCTTTGACGGATGGGTACTACGCTAGACTAAACCGGGTGGAGACGAGAGCGTAGCAAGATGACATGAACGAACACATATGACCAAAGCAAGCGTTATAGTGAGCAGACATTCAGAAAATGGGCGAACATATCAATGAAGGTAAGCGTTGTTATTCCCACATATCAACATGCCGGGTTCCTGGATGAGGCAATCAATAGTGTCCTGGCTCAAACCTACCGAGACTATGAGATTATCGTGGTTGATGATGGCTCAACGGATATTACGGAGGAGGTGGGCAAGAGCTTCTCTGATGAGAGGATAAGGTTCCTTTGGCTTAAACAAAACTCGGGCACCTGTGCCGCGCCGAGGAATGCCGGGATAAGGATTGCCCGAGGTGAATATATTGCACTTCAGGATGACGACTCGTTGGTGCTGGCGGTGGTGACATTTTCCCTGAACAGTTAACTGGTGACATATATCGTAGAACATCAACATGTTGCCCATTTTATTGTTGCAATAAATACAATCATAGTTTATTATATAGAATGATTATGAACGTCAATAAAAGAATTTTAATCAGCGGGGGAACGGGATTTCAGGGTAGCCATTTGGTGGAGTATTTTTTAGGTTGCGGCTACGAGGTGACTGCTCTTAATACTTTTAGTGAGAGGAGTGAGAAAAATATAAGCTATCTCAAAAAGAAACCGAAAATTGTCTGGGGCAGCGTGACCGATTCAGAAACAGTAAACAAAACTGTGCGGGAGCACGACATCGTTCTTCATTTAGCCTCCCACATTAACGTTGACGAATCCATTTTGGATCCAAGTACCACCCTCAGGGCCAACATCGAAGGAACTTACAATGTTTTGGAGGCAGTAAGAAAGCAAAAGAACAGATTAATCTATGCCAGTACCTGTGAGGTCTATGGGGCTCCGGTAGGAAAAAAGTTGATTGATGAAACCGCCGAATTAAGACCCCACAGTCCTTACGCTGCTTCTAAAGCCGCGGCTGACCGATTGTGTTTTTCTTATTTTAAAACTTACGGGTTAAACATCTCCGTCATCAGGCCGTTTAATGTTTTTGGGCCAAGGCAAAGAGAAGCTGAGTTTGGCGCCTTGATTGCCATCTCGGTCAAAAGAGCGCTTGATGGCAAAAGCTTGAAGATTTCTGGTCAAGGCCAACAAACGAGAGATTATATGTATATTGATGATGTAGTTCAGGCTTATGATTTAATGGTGAGTTTGGAAAATACGGCTGGCGAGGTTTATAATTTTGGCACGGGGGTGGAAACTTCTATTAAAGAAATCGTAGAATATATAGCTGGAAAATTCGGGGTTGGAGTTGAATATCTGGAAGCCAGGCCCGGCGAGGTAAACAATTTTTGCGCCGATATCACTAAAGTCAAAAAATTAGGATTCCAACCAAAAGTTAACATTTGGGAAGGAATTGATAGATATATTTTATGGAGAAAGAATCAAAAATAGAGGCAAAAGCCAATTTTATTGATTCGATTATCCTGGCGTCTTATTATCTTTTTTGGCTGTTGCTATTTTTAAGCCTAACCGTATTGTTTAAAAAAGAATTTAGCATTCTCGGCTTGGCGGGAGGCTTCTTATAAAAACTAGCGAGAATACCTAGCAGCTTGCTGCGGGGATGAATCGCAGTGTGGAGTGGCAAGCAGTGTATTTCAGACGTGCGGCCGGCGTTGGCATGGCCGTGCCCACATATAATCAAAAACAGAGCGCAACAGAAGAATGAAGAAGGTAAGCGTTGTTATTCCCACATATCAGCACGCCGGGTTTGTGTGTGATGCTATTGATAGTGTGCTCTCTCAAACCTACCAGGACTACGAACTTATCGTGGTTGATGATGGTTCGACAGATGGCACCATGGAAATAGTGGCTAAATATGGAAATCAAATCGCCTACCTGTATCAGAACAACAAGGGGTCAGCCGCTGCCAGGAACACCGGAATCAGAGCAGCCACAGGCGAATACGTAGCATTTCTCGATGCTGACGATGTTTGGATGCCCAATAAGTTGGAATTGGAAGTGGCATTCCTTGATACCCATCCATCAGTAGGCATGCTCTATTCCAATTATGGCTATTTCGGAGACCGCCTGGCTCCGGCAGGAACGGGCTTCGATAGGTGGCCACCGGTATCTGGACATGTGCTAAAAGAGATATTTCTTTCCAATCCCATTTCCTCCAGCGCGGTCTTAATCCGCAAATCCTGTTTTGAAAAGGTGGGCTGCTTCGACGAATCCATTTTCGCTGAAGACACTGACATGTGGCTACGGCTAGCAGCACGTTTTGAAATGGACTATTTACGCACTCCTCTCGCCAAGTACCGGTTCCACCAGGAGAATAAGCATTTGCTAGCCGGGGCGATATTAATCGGCCAGGTTGCCCTGCGCCGGAAATGCCTGGAAGCTAATAAAACCATATTGAACAAAACTGATTTGAAGGTAATGCGCCGGCGCTATGGTGAAATGTTAATTGGTCTTGGCTACTGGTATTTGAGCCAAGGTCTTCGCCGGGAAGCTAGAGGGGCGTTTTGGGAGTGTGTCAAATTATTTCCGTACCACCTCATCACATATATCACATGGCTGACAGCCTCAGCACCGTCATCCTTGATATCGTGGATAAAGATGTTGAGACGAAAGCTTGGGATGAAACCCATCACACTAAAATATTAAGGTCAAGCCCTTATTACGCGGAAGCAGTCAGGGGAAAAGGAATCATTCCCGGTAACCCAAACGATGACCAAAATGGCCGATAACCCACTGGTGAGCATTATCACTCCGGTTCTCAACGGCATCAAGTATCTGGAGCTATGCATCCAGAGTGTTTTGCAGCAAGCTTACCCTCATATCGAGCACATATTTGTGGATGGTGGCTCTACCGATAGCACCCTGGACGTCCTGGGCCGCTATCAGGCGAAATACCCGGGGAGGATAAGATTAATCTCAGAGCCGGATACCGGTCCGGAAGAGGCATGGAACAAGGGACTGGCAGAGGCTAAGGGAGAAATATTCGGCTGGTTGGGTGCCGATGATACCTACGAGCCGGATGCGATAAAGGCCATCGTGGACTTTTTCCGGGCTAATCCTGAGGCATATTTTGTCTTCGGGGGCGGTAATGTGATGGATGAAAGAGGCCGGGTCACCCAGAGCAATCTACCGCGGAAGGACTTTAACCTGAAAGAGACAATCAATGATAAGTGCGAAATATCAGCACTGACCGCATTTTACCGCCGCCAGGTTGTGGAAAAAGTGGGACCGATAAACACCGGCACACGCCAGTCGGAGCTTGATTACTGGGTGAGGGTGGGAAAAGTGTTCCGGATATACCGGATTGAGAAAAGGTTGGCCAGCCTCAGGGTACACCAGGGGAGCTACAGCGGCTCACTCAAGGCAGCACGGGAGAGCGTCCGGGACGCTTTTATTATCAGCCGCCAGCACGGGGGTAATATCTTTTCGCCACGGGCAAGAAGATACTACCGGTTTGTGATACTCGATAAGCTTGGGCTTTATCCCATTATCTACCGGCTCTATGCTATACTGAAGGTTCCAGGGAGATAGTCCACCAGCGTCTTCACTTCGTTACCTGTCCCGTCCGGATAAGCTCACCTCTGGCCCCGTAAACTATCCCGCCCTCTTCATGGACTTTATATCCTTCATTCTTCAACCGGGGGACGACGGTCTTGTAGGTTGCTTTCCCATCCTGTTCATGGTAGGCGGAAATGACGAGATTGGCGTTGCCGGCCAGTGCTCCCTTCATCCCTTTGAGCGCCTCGATTTCGGCTCCTTCTACATCCATTTTTATGAAATCAGCTCTGGCCACTCTCACTTGCTTAAGCATGTTATCCAGAGAATCTACCTCAACTTCGGCGATATTGTCAGTCTGCCATTCCTGGTGATACAGGCTGCTGGTCATGCTGTGAGTACCCAGGAATAGTTTCAACCGGTCCGGCTTGCTCCAAATCCCCTTGGGCACGACCACCACGTTCTTCAGTCCATTTATCTTGATGTTTTGCTCCAGGAACCTGAGATTATTGACATCAGGCTCGATAGCGATAACTCGCCCGCCACTCCCGGCTACCATCCGGGCAGCTTTTACGGTGAAGATACCGATATGTGCTCCAACATCAATAACAGCATCGCCCTTCTTAGGCGTGTAGTACTGTTCATAGATTCTATCCAGGAATATCTCCCGTAAAACCGCCACAAATCCCCAGTAATACTCCAGGCCTCTGAGGTGGCTCAACTTCTGCTGCCCGTACCTGAGGGCGTAGGTAAGCGAAGGGTCAGCCGCTTCATCCTTTGGCGCCAGCAGTTTAGTACCATCATCAAGCACTACCAGCAAAGAGTTGTCATTCCGCAACTCTACTTTGGTCATTATCTTGCTCAATGACTCCAGACTGAGGACATAGGATTGTAAAGAGGATTTGTAATAGCACCTTCTGAGAAACTCTTTAAACCGTCCCTCAGGCAATATCTTACCCAGAGCGCTGGTGAATACTGTCAAAGTGTTTACCATTATTCTTTTATTCTCTCCCTTTAGAAATCGGGTAACGTCGATTGCGCTTTCAACTTTCTTGCTACCAGTTTTTCTTATCTTTGGAAATTCCCAGAACTTCTTCCATCAAGCCCCGTAACATGCAAAGAGTCAAAAGGACGGAGTTTGCCGATTTGGTAATCGACCTCATTCTTATCCAGAAATAGAGGAACTTCAACGGGGACAGGATTGAAACTATGATTATCCTCCAGGGTGACGGAAGATGGTATCTGATGCTATAGATGCCCATCAAATATGCGTCTTTAAAGGGCTTGGGTCTGGGAAAGTGGTCGACGGTGGGGTCAACCACCTTGAGCCAGGTATGACCGGTACTTTCTACCCATCTCTTGATGAACTCATCTTCATATATCGGTAAATCATCGGGAACCACCATCTCCTTCACTGCCTCTTTTTTTATCAGGGTAGTGATGGTCAGCGCTCTCGGGTCTACTCTTCTCCCCTTGACGACATGGTCGAACTGTGGGAAATCGGGCGTACCTTCGGGATAATGGTGAATGAAGTTACTTTCGACCGCTCCGATGACGGATTTATCTTTAACATGCTCAAGTATCTTATCCGTCCAGCCCGGCTGCAGAATGACATCACTATCGATAAAGACGAACCAATCGGTATCAACCTGCCTGATCCCGATTTCCCGGGCTTTGCCGTGCCTGGCATCTGTTTTGATGACTTTTACGTTTCCGTAGTCTTTATCAAATTTACCGGCAATCTCCAGCGTTCTATCCGTGGAAAAACCATCGACAACTATCAGGTGACAGACGGGGATTTCCCGGTAGATTGAAGCCAGGCACTTCTCCAATATTTTTTCGCTATTCTTGGTCAGAACAATAACGTCTATCTTCACCTAGTTTTTGTTTTCCAGTACTTCGTTAAGTGCTTCTTCAACTCTTATGCTTAATATTTGCCGGTTGTAATTCCTAAGTATCTTTTCCCTGGCTTTTTCTCCCACCTTTTGCGCTGCCGCCATGTTCCGGATGACCTGTTCTAAGGTACTCTCCAAATCCGCTACGTCCCCGGGTTTGACCAGGAAACCATCAATGCCGTTTTCGATGACCTTGGAGGGTTCACCCACGGCTGAGATGATAATTGGCAAACCCATGGCCATATATTCATAAATCTTGACCGGGTTAGCCGCCCGGTTTTCTTCACAGTCAATCTTTGGTGAGCAGGCAATATCGAAAGTTGAGAGGTATTTTGGCATCAATTCGTGCAGTTGCGGAGGAACCAGAATAATCTTTTTTTCCAGTCCGAGCTCAGCAATAGCTCCGGCGATATCATCAGAACCAGCGACATTACCTCCACCAACCAGGATTAGCTTAACATTCGCATGGCTTTTCGCCAAGTTTTTAAATGCTTTTAGCAGAACCGGGACTCCCTCCCCGCTCCAGAACGAGCCAGCATAGCCAATGACAATCTCATGGTCATTTATGCCCAGCTCTCGTCTTATTTTGCTCCTCTCTAAATCATCCTTCTTGAAGGCATCAGTATCGATGAAAATAGGCAGATATACTACCTTACGGCAACCTAGCCGTTCCCCTTCCTCTTCCAGGTACCGGCTAATGACGAAAAGGATAGCGGAACCTCTCAATACCCGGTTATAGATGAACCCGGGTGTATCCGGGTCTTTGATATCCATATGGTCGATAACAAAGGGTTTACGGAAAATCCGGGAGAGGATAAGTGCCGGTAAACCGGAGACAATCGTCGGGGCATGGGCAAAGATAACTTTACTTCGACTGGTTCCTTTCAGCCCGTGGAGCATAATCAGACCGAGGGTAAAGATTTTAAAGAGCTTTATTGACGACTTTCTTACGGAGAAGGTAGTTACCTTTAAACGCTCACCTGCCAGCTCGTGCCTTATACTGAATTTTTCCCCCGGTAAATATGATATCAGGTGAATGTTTAGTTCCATTCGCTGCAAGATGTCTATCATATTGCGTAGCCGGGCTCCCCCGCCAAGCCCCGGGCCAAGACTACACGGCGCGAAATAAATAATCTCCGGTTTTGCTGTCCTGTTGTGTGTCATACTCCTTTCGTCAAGAGTCTCCACTAAGGTGCGAATATCTGAGCTCCACCATTATCATAAACCAGGTTTTCATTGTTTATCCGGCTCGATAGCTCTGGAAGTGCATCAAAGCTAACATGCTCAAAATAAATTTGTTCCTCATTCCTTATCATGAATACCGCCTCATTCTTTTCCAGGTTCCATGTCTTGAGGTAGATATATGTCTTCTCCGGCATTTTCTTCCCATCCAGGGGAAATGAATTGGCCCGATCGCCAAATATTCCACTCATTTTTAGCACGCCGTAGATATCTGCGTAAATCGGGGTGACGCTGTCAGCCGCACTGCCCAGCCATTCGATGGCATGATATTCACGCCGGTTAGTCCCTTTCGTGTCAATCCGGTAGCTACTCAGCGCTTCCGCCGAGGGCGTATCAACGACATCATATTTATCTGACTTAGCTACTTCAAAGATGAAGCCGGTATTGTAAAGGAAGTAGGGTATGAGAACCGCCATGGTAAGGGCATTGGCATAGACCAAGCCAGAACGATTGAAGTGAGCCCGCGCCTGCTGCGCCTGAAACTGCATCCGTTTGAATATAATCCTGAACCATCGTGATAACGACCGCCAGACAACCTCGCCGCCAATGATGCAAAAGGGTGACAGGAATAAGAGAGCAAAATGATAGAACCTCTCGAGTTCCAGGTTGCCGGAGAAACGCGGGAGAACGAGGGCGAGGAAAAGCACAAGAGCACTGGACCCGCTGAGGGCAAGGTACTCAGCTCTGAATCTGAGACTCCTGGGTTTCAGCAGCACGGCAATAAATCCAATAATAATGAAAATCTGGGCAGCATACTGGAAAATTCGGAAACCTCTCCCCAGCATGGAGACCCGGACAAAGTCAACCCCGGTAGCCGTGCCCACGAGAGTTTCTTTTGAAAGCGGATTGAAGAACTCATTGAGGCTGAGGAGTGCATGACGTGGAATATTTACAATACTATGAAACATTGAGCCTGAAGCAGTATACATGTACCAGCTCAGGGAAAAAACGATGAATAAACCAATAAGACTGCCGGTGATAATGGCCGTGGTCTTCGGCTTATTCACCTTGACGATGTCATGATTGGCATTACCGGTAATTTTGGCTCTCACCCATAGCAGCCAGTGAGCAATAAATTTGTTTTTTATCAGTATCAGTGCCAGCCAGCTCGTGAGGAAGAGAAACAGAGAGATATAAGTCAGGGAATAGTAAGATACGGGCAGGGCGTTGATAAACACCAGTGTCAAGACTGTTTTCGGCAGGGAGGCGAGCCTTTGTTCCACGGCCATCAACAGCAGCAGAACCAGGAACAGCTCCCCGATTACCATTCTGGTACCCATGCCGGGGACGAGGAAATATAGTACCGACATAAAAAGGAAGGCAGACAAGAAAGCCCTCCTGCTGCCGACCTGCTCCCGGTAGACCAGAAAGAGGATTAATGGTACCAAGCTGAAAATGAGGGGGTAGACAAGCTTGATGACCCAGGCAGCATCCAAATTGAGCACTAGAGAGTATGCCGGCCACAGCACAACGATACTAAGGGCTGTATTCAGGTTACCCCCGCCGGTAGCACTCCAGTAGCCGTTTGTCGCGATCGACCGTTCCAGAAGCCGCTCGGCCTGGATGTCATAGCCGGTAATAAAAGGTGAAGCAAGTGTCGCCGAGGTATGATAGACCAGTCCAATGGCAATCAGAGTAATTGCCAGCGGGTATACTATTTCCGGGATAAACTTGTTAAATGCTCCCAAAGCAAAAGTAGCAGCTACGGCAGCCAAAAAGACGAGTAAGAGCAAATTATTCTGATAATAGTTGACCAGCAGTGCCCCCAGGATAGCCAGGAGCGGTAGCAGCATCAGGAATAAATATGGCGGTGAGATAAGCAGTAAAAAGTTTGGTAGACTTGGCGGCACGAAGTTCTTATCCCGCATCAAGTAAGCTAAGACACATAAGACAAGGATAGCTACGGCAAAGGTGATGGTCACCGGATAGAGTGAAATCGGTTTGGCGATACCAATAAAAGGATAAAATACATTCATCAGAAAGCCAAGAGACATATCAAAAGCGATACTCAAGCCAACCGAATAGGCGAGACTTTCGGCGGTGCTAATGTTCTGGATTTTGAGAAGTCGAAGAATAAGGGCACCGGGAATGATTGTCAGCAGCATAAACCCGAACAACTGCCTGAAAACCGGGATATTAAAGCCCAGGGCAGACAGCCCGACCATTCCAACCATGGCAAATAGTATCCCCAGGATAATATAAAGGCACTTCTTGATTTCCAGGTTATTCAGCAATCCGACCCCTCAATAACATCAGTCATTCCCAGCCCGGCCACCATTTAAGCTAGACCTGTTTGCCCCCGGCTCTGGCTCCATTCTTTCTTTTTCTCGGTGATTACTTCCTTGAGGACTCTCTCGAATTCATCGGCAATGGTATCCCAACCATAGTTCTCGGCAAAGCGACGTGCTTTCAGCCCGGCTTCTTTTACCTCACCATGCTCAACCATCTCCAGCGCCCTGGCGATAGTATCTTCCGGCTTATCAATATAGATGACACCATTGTCCTGGCCAAACTCCGTGATGACGCCAGCCAGTTTGGTGGAGAGCATCGGCTTCTGCATGGCCAGGTATTCATATATTTTGGCGGGTAGTCCATCATGCATTATCTTTTCCCAGGGATAAGCGGGTAGCAGGCAAATATCGGCAGCAGCGATTAAACCAGGTATCTCAGTATAGGGTTTTCTCCCGGTCAGAATCATCCGGTCAGACAGGTTCTGTTCCTTCCTTATTTGCTCCAGGTCGTTAAAGGCATCGCCCTCGCCAACGATAAGGAATTTCAGGTGCTGGTTTTTGGTTTTAGCCAGCTCCATGGCCACTTCTTTCAAACCGGAGAAATGGTACAGCCAGCCCATAAAAAAGAGAACAATATCATCTTTTTCAATGCCGTATTGCTTCCTTACTGTGGCGCCATTTATGCCGGGATGGAACTGTTTGAGGGAAATACCCGGTTTGACGATTTTGATTCGTTCCGGCGGTGCTCCCAGTTTGGTGACAAAGTCTCTCAGCTTTTGACTAACGACAATAATCCTATCACTCTGTCTCAGTGTCCGGCTTTCGATGGCTTTCCCCAGAGGCTGGAATGGCTTAAAAGGGATGAGCCAGTGGAGAACGTCCAGCCAGTGATAGGCAAAAGGAATTCCGTTTTTCCTGGCAGCCTTCTCTGCCAGGTAGCTATTCAGAATACCAAAACCAACGATAACATCCGGCTTGAACTCTTTTATCTGCCGGTCAATTTCGCCTCGGTGAGTAACTATCAGCGAGACATAGTCCAGCCAGGGAATCTTGATAATGCCGGGACGAACTACAGTGACCTTGGCCTTATTGTATATCTTGGAGACGTTGCGGAAGACTTCCCGCCGGGAATAGAGCTTCCTCTTGCTCTCTGCTTTCCAGAGAAGCTCATAGTCAATTACCCTGACCTCATGCCCCCGTAGTGAAAGCATTTCGGCCAGGTGGTGTTGCTGGAGCGGATTACGTTTTAGCCAGTCCGTTTCTTGAATAAGGAGGATTCTCATTTTGTTACGTCAGCCCGTTCCATCCGCCCAATGGTGCAAGATACCCCATCTTGTTTTTTAGTCATATACTAAAGTATAACACATCGTCGTGACTCTATCTAATCGGATTTGAAAATATGAACCAGCATCTAGCTGAGGTCAACTTCAGTAACGCCAATACCGCCATGGTAGCGGTCAGCAGGACGGTGAGATTTTACCAGGGGATGCTTCGCCAGATAACGCCCTATCTCCTGGCGCAGTACCCCGGTGCCCTTACCGTGATTAACCCACACCCGGAATAACCCGACCTGCACGGCGGCATCCAGAAAATCAGCGAGCTTGAAGATGGCTTCATCCACCGTCAATCGGTGAAGGTCAATCTCTTCATTAACCGGTCTCATCAGACAAATTGCCTCCGGAATTGCCTTCAGTAAGTAAACGGCACGGGTTTTTGACGATAATCTTATCTATTATACCATTATCGCCGGAGGAATGGGTCTTGACCGCCACTTTTCCCTTTCACACCATGGCAGGTAAAACTTATTATGTAAAGACGAGTACGACTAACTGACAGCATCAACTGACAATTCTCCTTACGCCAGGGATTTATAGATGATATAATATGGAGTTATTTCGTTCAGACAATAGGCATCTTACCAGACAATTAGCCATATTGCCTGATTTGCCGTCCCGGAGGAGAAGACTGCATTGCCAACACGAGAAGTATTTTGGAATATCCCATTCGGGTTTATTATCTATATACTCGGTTCCCTGGCACTGGTTACACTGGTTTATAGTATCTACCGGCGCTTCAAGCTCTGGCGTGTGGGCAGGCCGGATGACCGCTTCCGAAACCTCGGAAAACGGATAGCCGTATTCATCCTTACGGCAATAACGGATGTCCTTTTCCACCGTCGCTTTCTGCGTGAGCCATACCCCGGAGTGATGCACCTTCTCATTTTCTGGGGGGCGTTAATACTGCTGATGACTGACGCACTTGATGCTGTGACCCATTTCGCCGGAGGACAGCTCGCCGGTAATATCTACCTCTGGGTCTCTCTCCTCACTGATACTGCCGGAGTCTTGATTCTCGCCGGCATCGTCATGGCCAGCTACCGCCGCTACATTCAAAAACCGGAAAGACTGAACACTATCTTCGACGACGGGGTAGTTATCACCGTAGCCGTGCTGATATTACTGACGGGCTTCGTTATTGAAGGGCTACGCCTGGCAGTTACCGAGCTGGCAAGCCACCCGGAATGGGCAGTATGGTCTCCCGGTGGCTCTGTCTTCGCCAGGGCATTTAGCGGTCTGAGCGAAGGAACGATTTTACTCTGGCACCGGCTGGTATGGTGGCTTCATTCCCTGCTGGTAATGGGCGCGATTGTCTATTTTGCCCTTCGTTTTTCCAAGTTGCAGCATATTCTCATTTCCCCCTTAAATGTGTTTTTCCGCAACCTGGGCCCTTTCGGTATCCCCACCCCACTTCACCTTGAAACCGCTGAAATTCTGGGTGTCGGTGAGGCCAGGGAGTTCACCTGGAAGCAGCTTCTTGATGTGGATGCCTGCACTAACTGCGGTCGCTGCCAGGATGCCTGCCCGGCATGGTTGAGCCACAAACCGCTCTCCCCGAGGAAGCTGACCCAGGACATTAAGCGGCACTGGCTGGAGACGGCCCGCCAGCCGGGATCAAGTGCCGAGAATCCCGCCCCGCCACTGAT
>ORJL011031131.1_pt1 | contig 20331 bp, 16 predicted proteins | sample 1779941 | NCBI WGS metagenome assembly ORJL01 (sample SAMEA104232317, study PRJEB22302) | groundwater metagenome | biome: forest; feature: aquifer; material: groundwater | place: USA | collected 2011-08-07 | depth 5.8 m | reverse complement strand
TGGGGTCGGGCCCGCGGTCGTCGCGCGGGGCGTCCTCCCGCGGGGGGTGCCCGCCGGCGGGCCGGCGGGGGTCGGGCCCGCGGTCCTCCCTGGGCCGACGAGGCTCGTCGGGGGGGGCGTCGTCGCGCGGAGCGCGCCTGGGCTCGTAGTCGTTGTCGTCGCGCATCGGACGGCGGGGCTCGTAGGCCTCTTCGCGGGGGGGGCGACCCGGCATGGGATTCAGCTCCTACGGACGTGGACGGGCGCGGCCCCGGGAAGGGGGCCGGCGGACTGCCCGCTTGCGGGCTGGCCCTCCCCGGTACGCCCGGAGGAGGCGACGGAAGACTGCGCGGACCTGCCGTTCGGTCTCGCCAAGGGACCCATCGTTCTCGATCACCTCGTCGGCGACGGTCGCCTTTGCCGTCAGGGGGCGCTGAAACCGCTCCCGTCGGGCCACCTCCCCGCGGTCCCAGGCACGGTCGCGGCACGCCCGTGCCGCCCGCGCCCGACGCGGGGCCCTTACATAGAGGATGCTGTCACAAAGCCGGTCCGCGCCCGACTCCAGGAGCAGGACCACATCGAGCACGGCCATGGCGGGGGGAGGCACCCTCCTCGCCCAGCCGTCAAGGGTCCGTTCCATCCGCGACAGGACCCATGGGTGGACCAGCCCCTCCAGCCTCCGAAGCTCTTCCGCCGAGCGAAAGGCCGCCTCGGCCAGGCGCTTCCTGTCGATTCGGCCGTTTTCTCCGAGGATTCCCCCCCCGAACGCCTCCACGACCCTCCTGCGGACCTCGGGGTCCTCCAGGGCATCGTGGGCGAGGCGGTCGGCGTCGATCACCTCTGCCCCCAGGCCACGGAGCAGGCCTGCCACGGTGCTCTTGCCGCTGGCGACGCCGCCGACGAGCCCTACCACGGGGAACGGGCGGACCCTTCGGGGAGTCTGGACGGCGGTTCGGGCAGCCGCGGACGACGTGGAACCCACCTGCGACGCGAACGGGGACGGAGGGAAGACGTCAGGGAAACGGTAGAAGCGTTTGGGAGGGTACGGACGGGTGTTGACGCTGGAAAACTATCCCCGGAGGGGGGCGAAGTCAAGGGGATTCCCGGGCGGGGGCGGGGTGGAAACTCCAACTCCAAGAGCCAACTCCAAGAAACGCCAAGTCCAATTCCAACTCCAAGGGCCTTTGAGTTGGAATTGGAATTGGCGTTTCTTGGAGTTGGCCCTTGAAGTTGGAGTTGCGTCCCGCGGACGCCGATTCCTCGCAGGGGGGATTGTCCCGGGGGCGTCCAAGCCGATATAGTGGATCGAGCCTTCGTACCGATTCCGGATGGAGGCTGAAGACGCGGGGGCCGGCCAGCCGATACACCTTGGGATTCGGTGGGGCCGCTTCCGGCCCCTGGAGGAGGAATCTGCATGCGTCGCGCTGACCGTGGCGTCGCCAACATCCTCGTCATCATCCTCGTCGCCTTCGGGATCGGGGCGCTGGTGATGGGATACCTGGCCCAGGCCGAGCTCTCCCGCGCCCAGCAGGAGACGGACCGCATCAACGATCCGGTCGCCGGGCTCCTGAAGCACGCGAAGGACCGTGAGGGCGCCTCGAGGGACAGGACGAAGGAGCTGATCGAGCTGGCCGGCTGGCCGCGCGAGCAGTTCAACCCCGATGCCGACATGGACACGATCCTGGACGAGATGACGAAGAATCGCATCGACCACCTCGAGAAGCGGAAGGTGGACATGGGCATCGTCCCGCCCGAGACGCCTAGCATCCCCGACCTCTTCGCCGGCGACAAGACCTACCGCGACGGGTCGACCACGATGGAGAAGATCCTCCAGGCGGCCGAGACGCGCCTGGGCATCCTGAAGGGCGACCTGCAGCGCGCGCAGCACCAGCTCGAGACCGCGCAGTCGGGCGCGAAAGCCGCCGCCGACCGGCAGACCGCGATCCTCGACCTGAAGTCGAAGGAGGCGGAGGCCCTGCAGAACGGCAACGAGGCGACGAAGCGCGAGGGCGTGAAGCAGCTCTCCGACCGCCTCGCGGCCGTCACCGACAGCTACGGCCAGGCGGAGGCGCGCAAGAAGGCGCAGCTCGACGCCGTGAAGGACCAGCAGAAGACGAAGGACAGGGAGCTGACCGACACGACGAACCGCCTCATGGGCGAGATCTCCCGCACGATCCAGTCCCTCGAGGAGATCCAGAAGAAGGAGGCGGTCGTCCGCGACGTCACCCGGCCCCAGGGCTCCATCGTGAACCCGCAGGCCGACGGGCGCACCTGCTACCTCTCCCTCGGCGAGAAGGACGGCCTCTTCCTCGGCCAGAAGTTCAGGGTGTTCCACAAGGGCTTCGCGGGGCAGAACGCCTGGAAGGGGGAGATCGAGGTGAAGCGGGTCATGGGGGACTCGACCCTCTGCTCCGTCACCGCGCTCTTCAACCGCGCCGATCCGATCATCGAAGGGGACCTCATCTACAATCCGCTCTACAACGGCGGGAAGCACCGCGTGATCGTCATCCTCGGCGACTTCGAGGGGACGGGGATCTCGAAAGAGGAGTTCCTGCGCCGCGCGAAGTGGTACGGCGCGAGGGTCGACGAGAAGATCACCTGGGAGACGGACTACGTCATGCTGGGCGCGAACGTCGACCAGGGGAGCGCCCTGTACAAGGAAGGCGCCCTGATCGGCGTCCCGTTCCTCCCCATCCAGCAGATCCTCCAGTACCTGGGCGACTAGATCGGGACGAAAAGGAGCATCCGATGGACCGCAGCGGAATGTTCGCCTGCATCGTCGGCGGAATCATGCTCGCCATGGGCGGCTGGTTCGCCTACGACGGATACAACAAGGCGGACGCGCAGAACAAGAAGCTGAAGCAGGCGCAGGACGACCTGACAGGGCAGGTCGGGAAGGCCGAGAAGATGGAGGACCGGCTGACCAAGCTCTCCTCCGTCATGGGCTTCACCGACATGAGGAACTGGTTCAGCCGGACCGAGTACCTCAAGAAGTGGACCTCCGAGATCGCGAGCAACTCCGCCGTCTCGGCGAAGATGACCGAGTCCGGGACCGACATGTCGAAGACGCTGCTCCCCGGCGACATCGCGACGGCGTGGACGCTGATGATGCAGCAGGGCGACGACTCGAAGAAGGTCTACCTCCAGATCCTCGCCCGCGACGAGGAGATCAGGAACGGGCTCAACAACGACATCAAGGCCTTCGCGGAGGGGATCGGGAACGCGCCGACCCCCGATCAGTCGCAGGAGACCCAGGACAAGAACGCGGCCGACACAGCGGAAAAGCTCGCGAAGCTCCGCATGCCCGCGGCGTGGGCGAGCCCCCCGGCGCTCCGCTGGTACCTCAACTCCTTCGGGAAGCGGTTTGCGGACCTGAAGGCGACCGGCGGCGAGTGGTACAAGACCGCGGCCGAGAAGGCCAAGCCCGAGCTGGACATCGACGGCATGGCGCCGGTCGACGACAAGGACCTCCTCACGGCGAAGCCGGCCGCGAACGTGAAGGCGCTCCTCGACGTCCTCGACTTCTGCCTCACGGCGATCACCGAGAAGATCGCCGCGACCGAGAAGTCCCGCGACGACGCCCGCGCCAACACCCTCGCGATCATCGGCGAGTCCGACGCCGAGGGGAAGAAGGTGAAGGCCGGCAGCATGTCCGACGAGGAGAAGAAGAAGGACGACGCCATCAAGGACCTTCAGACGCAGATCACCACGCTCCGCACCCAGATCGCCGACAAGATCCGGGAGGGCGAGTCGTCCCTCGCGAGCCTCGACAAGGAGATCACGGAGGAGACGACGAAGCTGAACCAGGCGGTCAGCGAGAAGTCGGCGAAGATCAAGGAGCTGGAGGCGAAGCTCAGCGACACGAAGGAGCGGTACGCGAAGCTCCAGGCCCGCCAGGCGGCCGTCGTGGAGGCGACCGAGGCGGACGGGCAGCTCCTGTGGGTCGACAACGAGCGCGGGGTCGGATACGTCGACCTCGGCCGCACGAACACGCTGTTCCGCGGGACGCGCTTCGAGGTCTTCCGCATCGCCAAGGCGGGGAAGAAGATCGTCGTGGGCGAGATGGAGATCCTCGAGCTCGGCGACACGCGGAGCCGCGTGGCGATCACGAAGCTCGCGAACCCCGCGAACCCGCCGCTCGCGGGCGACTCCGTGAGCAACGTCTCCTTCGACCGGAGGAAGGCGAAGGTCTTCAGCATCGCCGGGCAGCTCCGCTTCAAGTACAGCCGCGACGACATCCGGCGCCGCCTGGAGGAGTGGGGCGCGAAGGTCTCGGACGACTGCTCCCCGTCCACGAGCTTCCTGATCGTTGGCGACCGCTACCAGGAGGACCCGAACTGGCAGCGCGCGATGGACATCGGCACGCCCGTGATGCGCGAGCAGGAGCTGTACGACGCGCTCGGGATCGAGTAGGGATCCACGAATAGGCACGAATCGAACCACGGCGGGGTCCTCACGGGCCCCGCCGTGTTTGTTTAAGCGCACCCCTCCTGGTAGAATCCCGCGCCTTTCGCTGGCGGAGCGCGGATGCAGGACCCCGTCGAAAAGCGGCTCACGCTGGGAGAGCACCTCGAGGAGCTCCGCTCGAGGGTGATCCGGTCCCTCCTCTGCGTTGCCGTCGGCTTCACCCTCTGCTACGCCTACATCGAAGAGCTCATGGACGTCGTCTTGCGCCCCTACCGGGCCGCCATGACGTCGATCCACTCGACGGGGACACGCCCGCTTGCGCTCCGCCCCGCCGAGGGCTTCATGAACTACCTGAAGATCGCCTTCATCGGAGGGCTCTTCCTTGCGGGGCCGTTGATCCTTTACCAGATGTGGAAGTTCATATCCGCGGGTCTGTACAAGACGGAGAGGCGCGCCGTCCTCGCCTACCTTCCCCTCTCCATCATCCTCTTCGTCGTGGGATGCATCTTCGGATACGTCTACCTCGTTCCCACCGCCCTCGAGTTCCTCGTCGCGGTCGGGCAGAAGACGATCGAGACCCACCTCACAATCGGCGACTACCTCGACTTCTTCTTCCTCTTCACGCTCCTGACCGGCGTCAGCTTCGAACTGCCGATGATCATGACTTTCTTCGCGAAGATCGGGATGGTCACGCCGCAGGCCTACCGCCGGCAGTGGAAGGCCGCCATCCTCCTCGCCTTCGTCCTCGCCGCGATCCTGACGCCGTCGCCGGACCCCGTGACGCAGACGATCCTGGCCGTCCCGCTGTACATCCTGTATGAGGGGGGGATCCTCCTCTCCAAATGGGCGCAGAAGAAAGCGCCTCCTCCCCCGGCCGGAGCCACTCCATGAAGCTCGCCCTCATCGGACGTCCCCTCTGCGGGAAGACCACCGTCGCCTCGCTCATGTCGGGGCAGCCGTACGACCCCGCATCGGGGTTCCAGGCGGGCGGGAAGCCGCGCCTCGTGACCGTGAAGGTCCCCGACGCGCGCGTCGAGGGGCTCTCCGCCCACTTCAAGCCGAAGAAGACCACCTTCGCGACGATCGAGCTGTTCGACACGCCGTCGCTGTCGCAGGCCCCCGAGGCGCGCGACGCGAACCGCCAGATCCTCAACGCCGTCCGCGAGGCCGACGGGGTCTTCGCCGTCCTCGGCGCCCATGCGCGGACCGAGCCCGCGGGGACGGCCGAGTGGATCGCGGCGCTCAAGAAGGAACTCGACGAGCTTCACACCGAGTTCCTCGTGAGCGACCTCGACTCGATCGAGAAGCGGATCGAGCGCCTGAAGGTCGACATCACCCGGCCGGCGCCGACCCGCGACCTGGCAAAGCGGGAGATGGAGATCATGGAGCGCTTCGCGCAGGCGCTGAACGAGGGGAAGCCGATCTCGGGCGTGCAGCTCTCGCGCGACGACCAGAAGATGGTGAAGGGCTTCCGCTTCTTCACGGAGAAGCAGGTCGTCGCCGTGCTGAACGTGGGGGACGGCGAGGCGGCGAAGGCGGCGGACTTTGCCAAGGCATTCGGCGGCGACGCGGTCGCCCTCTCGGCGCGGCTCGAGCTGGAGCTGTCGCAGATGACCGCGGAGGAGCGGGCCGAGTTCATGCCGGGGTACGGCATCACGTCGCTGGTCGCGCCGACGCTGCCCGCGGTCGCCTACCGCCGCCTGGGCCTCTGCTCGTTCCTCACGGCGGGGGAGGACGAGTGCCGCGCCTGGACGATCGCGATCGGGGACGACGTCGTCACGGCGGCGGGGAAGATCCACACCGACCTCGCGAAGGGGTTCATCAGCGCGGAGGTGGTCTCCTACGACGACTGGAAGACACTCGGCGGGATGAAGGAGGCGCGGGCGAAGGGCCGATTCCGGGTGGAGGGTCGGACCTACATCGTGCAGGATGGCGACATCATCAACATCCGGTTCAACGTGTAGGGGGCGTCGATGGGAAAGGTCGTGCTGGCCTACGCGGGCGACATGGACACGTCCATCTGCGTCCATTGGCTGAAGGCGACGAAGAACCTGAAGGTCGTCACCTTCTCCGCCCACCTCGGGCAGCCGCAGAGCCTGGAATCGCTCGGCCGCGGCGCGATCGAGATCGGCGCGAGCGCGGCGCACATCGGCGACCTGCGCGAGCGCTTCCTGGAGGAGTTCGCCTTCCCGACCCTCCTCGCCGACGCCAGGTACGAGCTGGGGTACCTCCTCTCGAGCGCGATCGCCCGCGCCCTCATCGCGCAGGAGCTGGTGCGGATCGCGGAGGAGGAGGGGTGCGAGTTCGTCGCGCACGGATGCCGCGGGATCGGGAATGACCTGATGCGGTTCGAGCGGTCGATCCGCGCCCTCGCGCCGGACCTCAAGATCCTCGCGCCGTTCCTGGAGCTCGACATGTCCGAGCCGCAGGCGGAGCAGCTCTACGCGCAGAAGCACGGGATCCGCGTGCAGACCCCGCGCCGCGGCGTCTGCAACGTCGACCAGAATCTCTGGGGAGCGAGCGTGCAGGCGAACCCGTTCGCGGACCTCTGGGCCGAGACCCCGCCGGAGACCCACGTCCTCACCGTCCCCGTCGCCGAGACCCCCGACGAGCCCGCCTACCTGGAGCTCGAGTTCCGCGAGGGGCGGCCCGTCTCGCTGGACGGGGAGGCGATCGAGCCGGTGAAGCTCCTCGAGACGCTGAACGGCCTCGGCGGGCGGCACGGCGTGGGGAGGGTCGAGACGATCGAGAACCGGATCTCGGGGGTGAAGTCGCGCGAGGTGTACGAGGCGCCCGGCGCGGAGATCCTCCACCGCGCCCACCAGGCGCTGGAATCGATCGTCCTCGACAAGGTGACCCTCCACTTCAAGGAGCCGCTCTGCCGCGACTACGGCCGGCTCGTGTACGACGGGCACTGGTTCCATCCGCTGCGCGAGGCGCTCGACGGGTTCTTCGGACGATTCCGTTCCAAGCTCACGGGGACGATCCGGCTGAAGCTCTTCCGCGGGACGGCGACGGTGGTGGGGCGGAAGAGCCCGAACTCGCTGTTCCGTCCCGAGGAGGTCCACCCGAGCGGCGCGGAGCCGCGTACGAAGACGCGTCACCCGCGCCCGCACCCATGAGCAGGCTGGACTCGCCCGCCAGCAAGCTGGCCTCGCCAGCCGCCGAGGTCCTCGCGACGGGGAGCGAACTGACGCTCGGGCGCATCGCCAACACCAACGCCCAGTGGCTCTCGCAGCGCCTCCTCGACCTCGGCTTCGACGTGCGGTTCCACACCGCCGTCGGGGACCGCCTGCGCGACCTCGACGAGGCCCTCCGCACGGCCCTCGCTCGATGCGACCTCGTCGTAGTGACGGGAGGCCTCGGGCCGACGCGGGACGACCTCACGCGCGACGTGATCACCCGCGTGACGGGGGCGCGGATGGTCCCGGACGAGGCGGCCCTCGCCACGATCCGCGAGCGGATGGCCCGCTTCAAGATGGCGATGACGCCGAGCAACGCGCGGCAGGCGCTGGTGCCGCGGGGGGCGGAGGTCTTCCTGAACCCTGCGGGGATGGCGCCCGGGTTCGCGCTGCGCAGCGGCCGGCGGTGGATCGTGGGGCTACCCGGGGTGCCGCGTGAGATGCGCGCGATCTTCGACGCGCACGCGGCGCCGTTCCTCGCGGCGCGGTTCCGCCTGCCGGTGATCGAGACTCTCGACCTGGTGATTGCGGGCCTCCCCGAGTCGACGGTCGACGATCGGCTGGGGGCATTATCAGATCCGCACGCGAACCCCGCGGTGGGGATCCTGATCCGCGACGGGGCGATCGTGGTGCGTGTGCGGAGCGAGGCGCGCACGCGGAAGTCGGCCCGCGCGGCGCTTGAGCGCGTGGCGCGACGCATCCGGCGCCTCTTCGGCACGCACTTCGTGGGGGAGGGGGAGGCGACGCTCGAGTCGGCGGTCGTGGCGGCGCTCGCGCGGCGCGGCTGGACGCTTGCGGTGGCGGAGTCGTGCACGGGGGGCCTCGTCGCGCACCGCCTGACGCAGGTGCCTGGGGTATCGGAGTGGTTCCGCGGCGGGGTAGTCGCCTATGACTCCGCGGTCAAGCGGCGGCTGCTCGGCGTCACCGCGCGGGTGATTGCGCGCTACGGCGTGGTGAGCCGCGAGGTGGCCCTGGAGATGGCGGAAGGGGCGGCGCGTCGGCTCGGCGCGGACATCGGCGCGGCGGTGACGGGCGTGGCGGGCCCGACGGGAGGCACCCCCGAAATCCCCGTGGGCACGGTGGACCTGGCGGTCTGGCATCGTGGCCACGCGACACACGAGCGCCGCCAGCTCCCCGGCGACCGCTCCGACGTGAAGGCGCGGGCCGCGCGCGCGCTCCTCGAGATGATCCGCTCGGCGTGCTCGGCGAAGTAGGTTCCCGAATGCCGGTGTGCGGAGCGCACGGTCCTCCGCGCATCATGAAGAGATCGGATATGCACGAATTCAAGCTGGAACACTTCAGGCGCGATCACCCCGGCGAGTCCTTCCCTGAATTCCAGCATCTCACCGAGGCAGAGTGTGCGGCCCTCACCTCGGAGGTAATCAAGCGGTTCCGTCTGAGCGAGTTGCGGATGCCGTCGCAACTGGTGCCCGCGCTGTGGGACTCTGCGAGAGTGCTGGAGGGAGTGGATGCCGAGGAGACGTCCTTCTCGGTGATTCGTGCACTCACCGCGGCGGGTGCGATGCCAACGGACCGTGTCTGCATCAATTGGCTGCGCGACTGGGACACGATCGACCGGTTTCGGCTCGCGGATCTGGACCGCTTCTTCGAAGACATCTGGTATCCGTCCTCCGACGACCTCGAGGTCATCGCGGAAACTCTCGACTGGATCCTGTTGATCGATCACGAGGGTGTTGTTTGCCTGGCTCTCCCGTAGTCGAACCTCTGCATCGCGGGTCCAGATCCCGTCCCCGAAGAGATTCACGGCCCATGGGCCGCCCTTTCAGGGCTCTCGTCCATGTGGATGCATCGGATCCAGGGGCTGACGCCCAATGGCTTTCTTGGGCAGCCCCTTCGGGGCTGGCGAGACCAGCGCGGAAGCACGCAGCGACACTTGAGTCCCGAGAGTCCCTTCTCAGAGCGCTCGCCTACCTCCGACTCCTCGACTCGCCCGGCACGTGGCTATGGCCATGACTTGACCTCAGCGTCGTACTCTGCCTGGTCGTAGTCGAAGCCAACTTCGCCCGAAGCCGCCATGAAGGGGACATCAGGACCGAGCATCTTGCGAACGAACGCAAGCGACCGCAGGAGCACTCGGCACGGCACGACAAGCGCCCCCATCTCCCGGGTCTTGCCGTGGAAGTAGACGACATCCCCCCCGGCCATGAATCCGGGTTCAGTTGCGCTACGCACTCCCCGAAGGATTGGACAGTCCTGCCGGCGCGAGAGTCGCAGAGTTGGCGATACCTGGTCGCAAGCGCGCGGGACTCATCTCGCCCGAGGAACGTCGGCGTGTGTCCGCCCAAGGCCCGTTGGAGCTCCGGCATCAACTCCCTCCGGCGTCGCTCCGCGTGCGCGGCCCAGAGGCCGTCCTGCAGTCGTTTCTTCTGCGCAGGCGACAAGGCCATCTTCGCCCCATCCATTCCGCTCGCCACGCATCATACCCCCTTCGTGTGCATTCGTGGATCGTCAACCCGGCGCCTTCGCCTCCTCGGCGCAATTGCTTGACCGCCGGATACCGGGGCCCGAGAATCCCTCGCAGAGTGCCGGGATCAGGAGGTCACCCGCCCATGACGAAGCAGTGGCGCTTCCACCCGCAGCGCCCCGACGTCCGTGACCTCCTGTCGCGCGCGCTCGGGGTTTCCCCCATCCTCGCCCAGCTCCTCGCCAACCGCGGCATCACCGAGGTCGCCGAGGCCCGCACCTTCCTCCGGCCCACCCTCGATGCCCTCGCCGACCCCTTCCTCCTCCCCGACATGGACCGCGCCGTCGAGCGACTGCAACGCGCCCTCCGCGACAAGGAGCCGATCGTCATCCACGGCGACTACGACGTCGACGGCATCACCGGCACCGCCCTCCTCATCAACTTCTTCCGCCTCACAGGCCACGAGGTCGGCTACCACATCCCGCACCGCGTCGAGGACGGCTACTCCCTCTCCCTCTCCACCGTGGAGAAGCTCCGCGAGCGCGGCACCAAGCTCCTCATCACAGTCGACTGCGGCTCGAGCGACGTCGAGGAGATCTCCTTCGCCCAGCGCAACGGCATGGACGTCATCGTCACCGACCACCACGAGACCCCCGCGGTCCTCCCCGAGCCGTGCGCCCTCGTCAACCCGAAGCGCCCCGGCTCCCGCTACCCGAATACCAGCATTTGCGGCAGCGCCGTCGCGTTCAAGCTCGCCTGGGCCCTCGCCCAGGGCCTCTCCCACGGGAAGAAGGTCTCCGAGCCGTTCCGCCGCTTCCTTACCGACGCCCTCGGCTACGTCGCCCTCGGCACCATCGCCGACGTCGTCCCCCTCGTGGGCGAGAACCGCGCCATCGTCTCCTTCGGCCTCGAGGCCCTGGGCCATTCGAAGGCCCCCGGCGTCCAGGCGATCCTCAAGAGCGCCCGCGTCGAAGGAGGCCCCCTCCTCGCGAACCACGTCGCCTTCCGCATCGCGCCGCGCATCAACGCGGGAGGGCGCGTCGGCGACGCATCGCTCGGCGTCGAGCTGCTGACCGCCACCGACCCCGCCCGCGCCGAGGAGATCTGCGGGAAGCTGGAGGCCGCAAACAGGGAGCGCCAGCGGATCGAGGCGGAGATCGTGCAGGATGCCCACGAGATGATCGAGGCGCGGGGCTACAAGAACGACCCCATCATCGTCGTCGGCCGCGAGGGATGGCACGGAGGCGTCGTCGGCATCGTCGCGAGCAAGATCGTCGAGGCCTACCACAAGCCCGCCGTGGTCTTCTCCCTCCTCGACGGGAAGACCCGCGGCAGCGCGCGCTCCGTACCGGGGTTCCACCTCGTCGATGCGCTCTCCCAGTGCAGTGAACTGTTGACGTCGTACGGCGGCCACGCCCTCGCCGCGGGGATGTCGATGGAGGCGGGCAACCTGGATGCCCTCCGCGCGAAGCTGAACGAGGTCGCCGCGAAGGCCTTCGAGGGGCAGGACACAACGGAGGCCGTCCACGTCGACAGCGAACTCCCCCTCTCGTCGATCGGGCCCTCGCTCGTCCAGGAGCTCGACCTCCTCGCGCCGCATGGGGCGGGGAATCCCGCGCCGGTCTTCGCCTCCACGCAGCTCAAGATGTCGGGCCCCCCGCGCCTCATGGGGAAGAAGGGGGAGCACATGAACGTCCAGGTGCTCCAGGGAGGCGTCTCGATCCGCGCGGTCGGCTTCGGCATGGGCGAGCGCGTCCCCGAGCTGATGCGCTCGGAGGGGTGCGACGTCGCCTACTCCGTCGAGCGGAACGACTGGAACGGCCGCACGAACATCGAGCTGCACATCAAGGACATCCGCGTCTCCCCGTCCTAGATGGAGTAGCGCGCGCAAGCGCGCTGTGGACTCGCACCCGCAAGGGTGCTAGAACGAGGATTGACAGCCTTGCGGCTGTCAGTCCACCACGCCCTTGCGGGCGTGACTCCATACGGGGCGCACCATGCGATTCGTCCCCGCCCTCTCGCTCCTCCTCTCCCTCCTCGCCGCGGCCGAGGATCCCGTCCCGAAGGACGTCCAGCAGAAGGTCCACGACTACCTCCTCGCGAAAGACTCCGACGCGAAGAAGCTCGAGGCGGACCTCAAGTCGATCCCCTTCGACGTCCTGGCGCGCGCGGTAGCCGCGGATGCATGGGGCGACGCCGTGAAGGAAGGGGAAGGGGAGTTCGAGATCGAGGTCCCAAACGACGGCGCGAAGACGAAGGTCGCGTACTTCGTGCCGCCCGGCTACACGCCCGACCGCGCCTGGCCGATGCTCGTCGGCGTCCACGGGACCGACGGCCACGCCGAGGAGGAGCGCGCGCGGTGGGAGAGGCTTGCGCAGGACAAGGACGCGGGCTTCCTCATCGTCTGCCCCGAGGAGCAGCAGAAGCTCTGGGGACAGGGGTGGGGCTCGAGGGAACCCGAGCGCGCCCTCACGCTCGCCGCGCTCGCGCAGGGGATGAAGCGATTCCACGTCGACCCCGACCGCGTCTTCCTCGCGGGCGTCTCCCGAGGCGGCCACGCGACCTGGGAGGTCGGCCTCCTCTTCGGGGACCGTTTCGCGGGGCTCTACGCGAACGCAGGGGGGCTGCGCATCGTGAACTTCGGGTACGTGCACAACCTCGGCCCCGTGCCGCTTCTCGAGTCGCTCGGCGGCAAGGATCAGGAGATGCTCGTCGCCGACGTGAAAACAGCGGTCGAGACGATCCAGAAGGACGGCGGCGAGGTCGTCTTCCATCTGCACGAGGAGGCGGGGCACGGCGTCGGGTATGGCGACGACCCCGAGTTCGGCGGCTGGATCGCGAAGCGGCGGCGCAACTCGTATCCGAAGACATTCGTCCACGCCTTCTCGCGCCTCAACCAGGGGCGCGCCTACTGGGTGCAGGCGACGAAGATTCCGAACGGCGTCCTCGACCCGACGACGACGAAGCCCGCAATCGAGCTCCCGAAGGGGAAGAAGCCGACCGAGGCCGAGATGCGCGACCTGTTCAAGCAGAAGCTCGCCGACGGCGAGGCGCGCCTCGAGGCGAAGGTCGAGGGGAACAAGATCGAGATCACGACGCAGAAGGTCACGGAGATCGTCGTCTGGTTCTCCTCGAAGGTGGTCGACCTCTCCCAGCCCGTCGAGGTCTGGGTGAACGGGATGAGGAAGTACCAGGCGAAGGTCGAGCCCGACGGCGTCAAGATGCTGCAGCACGTCCGCGAGACGGGCGACCGCGGTCTGGTCTTCGAGAACTCCCTCAAGACTGCGACGAAGTAGCCGATGCGAGCCTTCCTCGTCCTCCTGCTCCTGCCGCTTGCCCTCCAGGCCGAGGCCCCCTCGACCTGGACCCCCGCGACGGGGGAGGGGACGCCGCGCGCCGAAGCGACCTTCCGCGACGGCGCCTCCTACGGCGTCCGCGGCGGCGGCGAGGACAGCGTCTACTGGAAGGGCGCCGACCTCGCGGCCACGCCCGGCTCCGCCTGGGTCTTCCGCGTCCGCGCGAAGGGGACCGGCGCCGGCACCCTCATCGTCGGCCCCTCCCGCGTGAACCGCGACTTCCCCCCGCCCCGCGACTGGACGACGCTCTCCTACGCCCTCCGCCTCCCCGATGCGGGCGAGAAAGCGTACCTGCGCCTCGGCGAGTGGCACCTCGCCGGCGAGGCCCTCTTCGATGGGGCCGAGCTGGTCCCCGCGCGGGTCGTCCACCGCCGCTGGGGAGAGATTGAGCTGGGGGAGGGGGAGTCGCTCGACTCGGGCCGCTACCTCGACCACCACGACCTCGGCGGGCCGCACTCGACGCTCCATCGCACCCTCCAGCGCCAGGCCGCCTCCTTCAACACGAACCGCTGGACGTTCGGCGAGGGGGACGAGGTCGTCTATCGCCACGCGCTCCCCCGAGCGTTCAAGTCCGCCCGCGTCTCCCTCCACGTCGGGTGGAGGTCCGCCGGCGCGCTCGAGGTCGCCGCCTCGCGCGATGGCGCCTCGTGGACGCCGATCGGCGAGGCGAAGGAGGTCACCTCGCTCGACCTCGCCGTCCCGCCCGCCCTCTTCCCAACCATGGAGCTGTTCGTCCGCCTCCGCGCGGGCGGGAAGGGCGCCTGGGTGCAGGTCGATGCCTACGCGGTCGACGCGCAGGTCGACGATCGCGGCGGGCCGCGCGCGGGGCGAACGCTCGTCCTGGCGGAATGCACCGTCGCGCCGAACCTGCAGGCGACCTGGGAGGAGGCCCCCGGCGGCTGGATCGTCCGGTGGAAGGAGACGGGCGGCGAGGCCCGCAGCCTCGACGTCACTCTCGGCGTCGACGCGACCTTCGCGCGGGTCGGCCCGCTCCTCGTCGCGCCGGGGCGGGAAGCGGAGACGAAGGTCGCGCTCCCGCCCCTCACCGCGGGGCCGCACGAGGTCGTGCTGCGCGCCGCGAAGGGGAAGGATGTCCTCTACGAGGCGCGCACCTCGATCATCCTCACCGCGCTCGACGAGTCCGGCTACGGCGTCCCGCTCGGCTCCGCGGGGAAGGACGTTGCCGTGTGGGCGTGCGAGGCGGCCTGGAAGGTCGGCCTCGACCGCGACCCGCCGAAGGGAAAGGCGGCGCCGATCGCGATCGAGGCGGCGCGCGGCGAGCACGAGGCCGTGCAGATCGTCCTCCGCGCGACGAAGCCGGGCCTCTCGCTCGTGACGTTCCAGGCGAGCGACCTCGTCTGCGGCCACGTGCACCTCGCCGCCTCGGAGATCGCGCTCCGCGAGGTCGCCCGCGTGCGGATCGAGCACCCGACCGACGAGATCGGCGGCCCGGGGGCCTGGCCCGACCCGCTGCCGCCCCTCGCGCTCCCGATGGCGCTCCCCGAGGGGAACCTGGCGGTCTGGGTCGACGTCCACGTCCCCGAGACGCAGTTCGCGGCGGACTACCGCGGGACGATTCGCATCGGGACGACGGCGGGGGAGCTGGAGGTGCCCGTCACCCTCCACGTCTTCGAGTTCACGCTCCCGCGAACGCCGACGCTCCGCAGCGGGTTCGGGCTCGACGCGGGGCTGATCCGCTCCTACCACCGCCTGGAGACGCCCGAGCAGGAGCGCGCGGAGTGGGACCTCTACATGGCCGACTTCGCCGCGCACCGGATCTCGCCGTACTCCTTCTTCGCGCACGACCCGATCGTCGTCCGCGAGGAGGACGGTCACGCGCGCGTCGACTGGACGGGGTTCGACGCCGCGGCGAAGCGGTGCCTCGACGACCTGGGGTTCTCGGCCTTCTCGCTCCCTGTGGAGGGGATGGGCGGCGGAAGCTACCACGACCACGTCGAGGGGGAGCTGCTCGGCCACAAGGTCGGGTCGCCCGAATACGAGGCGCTCTTCCACGAATACGCGGGGGAGCTGCAGGAGCACCTGCGCGAGCACAAGTGGCTCGACAAGGCGTACGTCTACTGGTTCGACGAGCCGGAGCCGAAGGACTACCCGTTCGTGATCGAGGGGATGAAGAGGCTGAAGACGCACGCGCCGCGGGTGAAGCGGCTCCTCACCGAGCAGCCCGCGAAGGAGCTGGTCGGGCACGTCGACCTGTGGTGCGGCCTGACGCCCGAGTGGACTCCGGAGGGGGTGAAGGAGCGGACCCGCGCGGGGGACGAGGTCTGGTGGTACGTCTGCACGGGGCCGCGCGCGCCGTACGTGGGGCTCTTCAGCGATCACCCCGCGGCGGAGATGCGCCTCTGGGCGTGGCAGTCGTGGCAGTACGGGGTGCAGGGGATCCTGATCTGGCAGACGAACTACTGGACGAGCGACGCGGCATTCCCCGATTCCCCGCAGGACCCGTGGGCCGACCCGATGAGCTACGTGAGCGGTACCGGGACGGCGAAGGGGACGAAGCAGCCGTGGGGGAATGGCGACGGGAGGTTCTTCTATCCGCCGCGCGGGGGGAAGGGGCCCGTGGTCGAGCCGCCGATCCCGTCGATCCGCTGGGAGTGCCTGCGGGACGGGGTGGAGGACTATGAGTACCTCGCAATCTTGAGGGCGGAGGTCGAGCGCACGAGGGGAAGCGCGGACGACGCGCTGCTCACGGCCGCGCGGGAGCTGCTCGTCGTGCCGGAGGGAATCTCGAAGGACACCACGCACTTCGTCCGCGACGTCCGCCCGATCGTCGCGCGACGTCACGCGATCGCCGAGATGATCCAGAAGCTGCAGCTCATCCGGTAGCCGAGGACTACTCCTCGAGCTTCCGGTACAGGTTCGACAGGTCGATCCCGAGCGCCTTCGCCGCCTGCCGCTTGTCGCCTCCGTGCTTCTCCACCACGCGCAGGATGTGCGCCCTCTCGAAGGCCTGCCGCGCGGTGCGCAGGTCGTCGGAGGCCGCCTCGACGCCCCCCGCGAGGCCGCGCAGCGCCTCGGCCCCGATCCGCGGGCCGTCCGAGAGCAGCAAGGCCCGCTCGAGCACGTTCGACAACTCGCGGACGTTCCCCGGCCACTCGTACGCCGCGAGCGCTGCGACCGCGCCCGGGTCGAGCGAGGGGGGAACGCGCCCCATCCGCCCCGCGATCCGTTCGACGAGGTGGATGGCGAGCCGGGGGATGTCCTCGCGCCGCGTCCGCAGCGGAGGGATCCGGATCTCGAACACGTTCAGGCGGAAATAGAGGTCCTGCCGGAACCTCGCGCGCGAAGACTCCTCGCGCAGGTCCCGGTGCGTCGCGGCGACGAGCCTCGCCTGCACCGCGACGGGCGTCGTCCCCCCGACGCGCATCACCTCGCGGTTCTCGAGCGCGCGGAGGATCTTCGGCTGGAGGGGGAGGGGGAGCTCGCCGATCTCGTCGAGGAAGATCGTCCCGCGCCCCGCGACCTCGAAGAGCCCGCGCTTGTCGCGGTCCGCCCCCGTGAACGCCCCGCGCACGTGCCCGAACAGCTCGCTCTCCAGGAGCGCCTCGGGGATCGACCCGCAGTTCACCGTGACGAGCGGCAGCGCGCCCCGCGGGCTCCCGTGGTGGATCGCCCGCGCGACCAGCTCCTTCCCCGTCCCCGTCTCCCCCGTGACGAGCACCGTCGTGTCGGTCGCCGCGACGCGGTCGATGAGCTGCCTGACCTCGCGCATCCCCGCGCTCTCGCCGACGAGCCCCGTCGGAGGCGCGTCGATCCCAAGCGCCCCTCGGAGGAAGCGATTCTCCGCGATCGTCGCCTGGTGCCCCGCGAGGAAGTCGACCTTCCGCGCGAGCGCCTCCAGGTTCACCGGCTTCAGCACGAAGTCGTGCGCGCCGATCCGCAGCGCCTCGATCGCCGACTCCAGCGAGCCGTACGCCGTCAGCACGATCAGCACCGCGTCGGGGAACCGCGCGGCCGCCTCGCGCAGCACCGCGATCCCGCCCACGCCGGGCATCCGCAGGTCCGTGAGGACGACGTCGAACGCCTCCTTCCGGATCGCCGAGAGCGCCTCCTCCGACGTCCCGCACTCCCGCACTTCGTGGCCTCCGCGAGAGAGCACCAGGGCGACCGCGGAGCGGAACTCCCGCTCGTCGTCGGCGATCATCACCCTCGCCATGTGGCCGCCTCTTCGCGCGCGCTCGGAAGCACGACGCGGAACGTGGAGCCGCGCCCTGGCGCCGACTCGACCTCGATCCGCCCGTCGTGCGCGCGGACGATCGAGTCGCTCACGAAGAGCCCGAGCCCCACTCCCTGGCCCGGGTCTTTCGTCGTGAAGAACGGCTCGAACAGGTGCCCGCGGTCCCCGGCCGCAATCCCGCGTCCGTCGTCCGCGACCCAGATCTCCATCTCCCCCTCCCGCGCACGGGCCCCCACGCGGATCGTGCCTCCCTCCCCGAGCGCGTCGGCGGCATTCAGCAGGAAATTGAGCACGACCTGCACGAGCTGGTCCTTCACGCCGTCCGTCACGATCGGCTCCTCGGGGAGGGCGACCTCGAGCCGGACCCTCTTCCCCTTGTCGTGGAGGCGGAACACCTGGAGGGCCCCCTCGACGACCTCCTGCGCGGTGACGCGCACGCGCTCGCGGGGGGAGGGGCGGGCGAACCCGATCACGTCGCGGACGATCCGGTCGATCCGCTCGACGAGGCCCCCAAGCGCGCGCAGGCGGTCGGGGACGTCATTCGCCTCGGGCCGCATCCGGAGGATCTGGAGGATCGCGGACATGGAGGAGAGGGGGTTGCCGATCTCGTGCGCGATGCCGGCGGCGAGGAGCCCGAGCGCGGCCATCTTCGAGGAGTGCATGAGGTGGGCCATCAGGCGCCGCTGGTCGGTCATGTCGCGGAAGACCCAGACGATCGGCCCCTCCACGCTCGCGCGGGCGAGGGAGTGCTCGAGCACGCGCCCCTCGTTCGCGGTCTCGAACGTCGCGGCCTCCGTCCCGATCTGCGCAAGCCGCTCAGCGACCCCCGCGCACCCCGCGATCGACGCGAGGGGCCGCCCCGCGACCTCGCCGAGCAGCGCGCGCGAGGCGGGGTTCGCCATTCGCACCGTCCCATCCCGCTCGACGAGCGCCACGCCGACCGGGAGCGTCCGCATCAGCAGGTCGAGCCGCTCGTTCTCCCGCGCGAGCTGCAGCTCCTTCTCGCGGATCCGCTCCGCGAGCGACCCGAAGCCGAACGCGAGGCCGTACAGGAGGACCAGCAGGGCGATGAGGTGCGACACGATATAGACGGACCCTCCGGGGCTCGTGTCGGGGTCGACCTCCTCGTGGATGTTCACGCTCTGAATCAGCGAGAGGTGGTGGTGCTGGAGGTGGACCGGCATCGCGTCATACGCCGTCATGGCGACCATGAGCGCGAAGAGGATCGTGGCGACCCCGGCGAGGAGGTACCCCGCGCGCTTGGAGACGATCACCGACCCTGCGATGACGGGGAGGAAATACCACTCCTCGAACGGGTTCTCGATGTCGCCCGAGTAGTGGAGGTACGCGGTGAAGGCGATGAGGTCGAGGAACAGCGTCGCGAGGGCGATTCGCCTCATCCGCTCGGGGTGGCGGGAGGTCGCCAGCGCCCCGACGACGTCATAGGCCCCCATCGCCGCGCAGAGGGCGAAGAGCGGCCAGGCAGACTCGAGGGAGTGGTGGAGCCAGGCGAGGAGCGCCGCGAGGGCGAGGAATCCCGCCCACATGCCGCGGGCAGCGACCAGCCAGCCGAACTCTCGCATCCGGGATGCCTCTTCGATCCGAGACATTCTACGGCGAACGGGTTCGGCCCGCCTCCAGAGTTCGATGCCTCTCGCAGGAATGCAATCGTCACGCCATGCGCGAGGAGCCACCCCGCGGACACAAGTCCGCTGCCGGTACCGAGCGCCCCGCCCGAGAGGCTCGGGGGTTCGAAGTTTCGCGACCCGTCATTCGCGGGGCTGCGAACTCCGAGGCGGATTCGCGCCGCAAGTCCTTGACCCGCCGCGGGGGCGACCCGTTCCGCGCTTGGCAGCCCCCTTGCCGAAGAGACGGGACGGACGATGAGGATCCCCGAGATGAACACCTCGACGAGACCGATGGAGCGCACGGAGCCGACGGCGACGAAGCAGATCCGCGTCCTCGTGGTCGAGGACGACACGGAGATGCGGTACGCGATCCGCGAGTTCCTCACGATGACGGGAATGCAGGTGGACTCCGTGTCGAACGGGAAGGACGCGATCCAGGTGCTCGATCGGAACGCGTACCACGCGGTGGTCTGCGACTTCCGCCTGCCGGGGGCCACGGGGCTCGACGTCGTCCGCGCTGTGCACACGTCGTCGCTGCTCGGATCGTACGGAAGCGGGCCGAAGGTGATCCTCATCACGGCCTATCCCGACTGGAAGGTGCTGCAGGAGGCCCGCGAGGCGGGGGCGTACTGCCTGCTGAGGAAGCCCCTCGACCTGCTGCAGCTCGGCGACCTGGTCCGGCGCGCGGCGGGCGAGCTTCGCGTGTAGCCGAATTCGAGATGGAGGTGCCCCATGGAACGGAAGGTCCTGGTCATCGACGAGGGGACCGGCGAGGGGGAGTCGCTGGCGGCGGCGCTCCGCCTGGCGGGGTTCGGCGCGGAGGGGACGAGGCCGAACGCCGGGGCGATCCACCAGGCGAGCGCGATGGCGCCCGATCTGTTGATCCTGGTGATCGACGACGGGCAGAGCGACGCGATCGGCGTCGGGACGACCATCGCCTGGGTGCACGGGATCCCGGTGATCGTGCTGGTGGACAGGCCGGTGGAGGGCCTCGCGCGGCGCCTCACGACGGTGCCGCACGTCAGGGACGTCCTGCGCCGCCCCGTGCCGCGGCCGTGGCTGATGCGCGCGATCGAGCGGGCCCTCACGGCCTCCCCGGTGCCCACGCACTAAGCACCTCGCACAAAGTCCTTCGGGATCCGGTCCACGCGGTTCCTGG
>ORJL010455857.1_pt1 | contig 20348 bp, 23 predicted proteins | sample 1779941 | NCBI WGS metagenome assembly ORJL01 (sample SAMEA104232317, study PRJEB22302) | groundwater metagenome | biome: forest; feature: aquifer; material: groundwater | place: USA | collected 2011-08-07 | depth 5.8 m | reverse complement strand
TGGCGGCCCCCAACGCGCGCACGTGTGCGGCGTTGACGCCCGTGGTGGCCAGCAATTGGCGAATGGCCGCGGCCAGCGCATCGGTCCACCGCTCCACAGGTTGTTCGGCCCACAAAGGTTGGGGGTAATCGATGGAATAGCTTTGCGCAGCTTCGCCGATCAGCGCGCCGTCGAGCGAAAGCAGAATCGCTTTGACGCTTTGTGAACCGACATCACAGCCGATGACGTAGTCCATCGATCACTGCCGCTGAAGCCAATCCACCACCGCCATCATGTTATCTCCAAAGCTGCCCTCCGGCACAAACCGATTTTCAAAGAAGGCCGAGCCAACGGTGAAGCCCCACGCGCCGGCTTGCCACACCTCGGCAATGCGGTCATACGAGGCAATGCTTCCGGCGGAGACGATGGGCACCGAGGTGGCTTGCACGACTTCGCGCAACAGTCGCGGCGCATCGCCGGTGTACCGATAGGTCAGCAAGTCCATGCCGTGCGCTCCGCTCGCTTCCAGTTGGCGCGCATGGCTCACTATTTCGTCAATGGCGCCATCAAGAATGCTGGGGTGGCCGTACACGCGGCCCGGAAAGGGGTAGTAGCGAACCGGCTTGTCTCGCAGAAAGTTTTGGATGGATGGAAAGTGTACGGTGCCCATCAGCACGTCAAAGCCCAATTCGATCGCCAGCTTTGCCCCGCGCAACCCTTCCGCTTCCGAAAGGCTGACCACTTCGAGATACGTTTGTTTGCCAGCCGTTTTCATCGCCGATACGACCTTCTTCATTTCCTCAGACGACAGGCCCACATCCTTGAAGCCCCAATGAGTCACTGGGTTATCCATGAGTTGAGTGAACAACTCCAGCGCGTTGGATACCGTCTGGTCGTGGTGGGTCAGCATGACGATTAGCTCGGGCTTGTTGTTTGACGTTTCCATGCAGGGTCTCCATCAAGGAAGCCTGTCCGGCGGGCTTTGCAGACCAGACAGGGTATTGTTCACACTCGTCCACAGCGCTTCCCGATCCCAATTCAAAAAGATGAACAGGTCGCCAACCGTCAGGCGGCGGCGAATGAGTGGCGCGTTGAGAAAGGCGAATTTGACTTGCTCCTTGCCCGGCGGCGGCGTGAGTTGATCAAACGCGAGCGGCGAGGCCACCTCGCGCAGGATTTTGGCCGCCAGCGTCGGGGGGCGCATCAGCGACCGCACCTTGTCCCGGACGTCCGGCCAATTTCTGCAAACGGCCTCGAACTCAGGCCGATGCTCGTGCCAGGCAGTCAACTTCAAGCTGTAATCCGACCAGCACTCGGCGGCCACCTGGCCGGTGGGGTCTATGGGGTCGAAGGCGGCACGGATGCGCGCCCGCATTGGGCCGGCGGTTGGAAAGCACTGATCAACGTTCACTTCTGCCGGCTCAAATTGGGCCAGCAGTTTTTCATAAGCCGCCGTGGACAGGAAGGTGGCGAGGGCCACCTGTGTGCCATGCTGGGCCAACGGCAAGTGCGCCTGCTCGGCCAGCAGATCGAGAACGTGAGAGATCACGTGCTCATAGCCGGAGAGCGGGGCGGTGGCATGCGAGAGCGACATCGCCAGGCCGGCCAGGGCGATCAACTTGGCCAGCACTTCCATGCCGTCCAATGTCGCCTCGCGAATGGCCGCGGCCTGGGCAAGGAAAATCTCGTCGAGGGGTCCCATGAGGGTTTGAGCAAATTCGCTGTAGGTTGGGTCGATCCCCAATCGATAAGCCAAATACCAATCGGCATAACTGCCAAAAGAGCCCAGCAGATCGCCTACACCCGCGACCGTCATTTCCTTTGGCGCGTCGCGCAGTGTCTCGAGGTCACACACCAGCACGTCAGGATAGCGGGAAGGCAATGTGCGCTTGACGCCCTCGACGAAAACCGGCGCCATGTTGGAGGTGTAAGCGCTGACGCTGTTGGCCGTTTGATAAACCGCAAACGGGAGCGCCGTGCCCGTCTCTGTTTGAAAGAGGTGGCAGGCATGTTTGGCCACATCGGTGACCACGCCGGAACCGACCGACAACACCGCAACATCCGGTCGAAGTTCGGCTTTGACCCGTTGGATTTGCGGGTAGTCGATGTGCACTTGGCCGCCGGAGTTCGGCTCCAACCACTGCGGCCTAGGCTGCCAACCAGCTTCGCGCAGTGTGCCGAGGAGTAACGGCTTGAGATCCGCCGCCCCGCGCCGCATCGGCATCCGATCCATGACAACCAAGAGCGGGTTTTCGGGCCGCGCTCCCGCCAGAGTCAACAGCTCCGGCAACCGAAAGAGCGCCTTCGACTCGAACACCATAGCCCGGATGGGCAAATCCTCGCCGGCAGGGTAACCGGGAATCCGGCTGATGGCGGCCTTGAAGCGGTCAATCGCGCCGGGATCAAATTGCAGACTCATTGAGCACCTTGTTCAACACATCGGGGCAATCCGTCATCAGCCCCGGCACACCCAATTGCACCATGCTTCGAATCTCGTCGGCCGTATTCGGCGCCCACGGCCAAAGGGCGAGGCCTGTCAACCGGCATTCGTCGGCCACCGCTCGGGTGACAAATTGAAAATCGTACGAGAGGACGTTGGCGCCCGCCCGCAGAGTTTGCTCGCAGATTTGGCGGGGCGTGAGTGTGCCATCCTGGGGCGTGGGATCGAGCATGGTTGCCAATGCCGGCTGCAACGCTTTGACGCGCAACAACGCCGCCTGAGAAAACGAAGTGACGATGGCCCGCTCCAGAAAATCGGCTTGCTCCAACGAACGGACAATGGCTTCGGCAATCGTAAGGCTTTCGGCTTCTGTTTCGCCTTTCACTTCGACACACAGGCGAACAGCGGTTGACCGGACGAGGCTGAATACTTCGGCGAGTGAGGGAGCGTATTGCCCCTGCCCGGCGTCGAGCCGCTGTATCTTGGCCAGAGAGTGCTCGCGCACGCGGCCCGCGCCGGTCGTAGTCCGATCCAGTATGGGATCGTGTATAACAACCAATTGATCGTCACGGGTCAGGTACACATCCAGTTCGAAGGCATCCATGCCATAAGCGATGGCGCGGCGGAATGCCAGCAGAGTGTTCTCCGGGCACTCGACCGACGCGCCGCGATGAGCCACGCGCACTAAAGGGCAATTCATGGTTAGCCTTTGAGCCCACTGACGGCGATACCGCGGATGATGAAGCGTTGCAAGAACAAATACAGAATGAGCAGCGGCAGGATGGCAATAGCCGAGGTGGCGAGGGCCACACCCGTGAAGATACCCTGCGACCTTCCGGCAATTGCCAACCCGAGCGTCACTGTGTAAAGGTTGCGGCTCGAGATCACTAGCAGGGGCCAAAGGACATCGTTCCAGCGCCAGAGCGCGCTCAACACGGCCAGCGAGGCAAGCGCCGGGCCGCATAGCGGCAGTATGATGCGCGCATAGATCGTAAGCTCGCTGGCGCCGTCCACCCGGGCCGCGTCCACTAGTTCATCCGGGATGGTATTGATGTATTGCCGCATGAGAAAGGTTCCGAAGCCGCCGCTGATGAAAGGCAAAATCAACGCCGGCAGGGTGTCGTTGAGGTGCAGTTGTCGCATCAACAGATACAGCGGGATCATTCGAATTTCAAACGGGATCATCAACGTGGACAGCAGGATGAGGAAAAGCAGAGACTTGCCCACAAAGCGGCCTTTGGCAAAGGCGTAGCCTGTGATGGAACTGAAGAAGAGATACCCCACCACGGTGGTGGTGGTAACGAAAAGGCTGTTGAGGTAATAGCGCATCAAAGGCAGGTTGGTGGCAGCTACCATGTAGTTGAACAGGCTGGGGTCGGCGGGCCACAAACGGGGGATGCGCGGCATGGCAATGTTCGCCGAGCGCGAGAGCGAAGTAGCCAGCATCCATTCAAACGGGATGATCATGGCGAACGCGCCGAGAGCCAGGATAACCACGATGACGATTTGCTGCGCCCGCCCGGCATTCCGGCGCGAAGCCATAAAGCCGCCGAGGGCCGATTGGCGGGACGGCGGTTCTATCAAGACTGGAAGGATTGGGTCGGTGTCCATCACTCAGCTCCTGGCCGGTCAACGGCCCGCAAATTCGCGCTGAAGAAACGCCCGGAAGTTGATTAGGGTGAGGCCAAACACGATCGCGAACAGTATGACCGATGCCGCCGAGGCCAGATTGAAATCGTTACTTTCGAAACCAGTCTGGTATATGAATACGACGATCGTTTGCAGCGAACGGGCGGGTGTGCCGCCCGGCCCGCCCAGCATCCACAGGTCACTAAAACGCGACATCGCGTCAATCGTCCCGGTGAGGATCAGAAAAACAAACGTGGGCCGCAGGCTGGGAATGGTCATGTACCACCACGTCTGCAGTGAGTTCGCCCCGTCCACGACTGCCGCGTCGTAGAATTCGGTCGGGATGGCCTGCAATCCGGCAAGGATGACTAACATGTAGTAACCCAGACCCACCCACACGGCGAGAATGGTGACCGCCGCGCGCGAACCGGTGAGGCTGATGTGCGGATCGGCCAGCCAGAGTGGGAGCGGGCTGACTCCCAGAGCGCGCAGCGCTCCGTTGACCAATCCCCAGTTCGGGTTCAGCGCGTAACTGAAGATCAGTGCAACCGCCACGGTCGAGGTGATCTGGGGCAGGAAATAGATGACCTTGAAGAGATTGGGCGCCACTCGCAGGTTGTTGAGCAGCGAGGCAAGCACCAACGAGAGCGGAATGATCAACACCAGAAACGCGATGCCCAGGAAGGCCGTGTTCACCAGCGCGTTCAGGAAAACCTGATTCGTCAATAGCCGCAGGTAATGCACCGCCCCTACGAACTCCTGACGCGTCGCCGATTCGCGAAAGAAACTCAGGTAGAAGGTCTGGAACGTGGGGTAAGCCACAAACAATCCGAACAGCAAAAAAGTAGGGGCAATAAAGATGTACCAGATCAGGCTTTTGCGTATTTGGCGAATCATCGGCGCTTCCCTAAAGAGGAGCGAAGCTTTTCACTTCGCCCTGCCACCACCCAGCCCTGACAGGCACGGCCGGCCTGTCAGGGCTGGAGGTATGAGATGCTAGAGCAACCTACTTACTTTTGCTGCGCCAGCCAATCAACGGTTTCCTTTTGGGCCTGCTCCAATGCTTGCTTGGGCGTCATGGTCCCAGCCAGCGCGGCCTCGATGGCGGCCTGCAGCGAGAAGCGGGGCTGCGAGGAGGCCCACGGGTAGCGGCGCTCGGCGAAGGCGTTCTGGTTCAAGATCGCGTCCGCGTCAATGAGTTTGCCGATGGCCGGGATGGCGTCCGCTGCCCCGGAGATTACGGGCAGGTTGCCGCCGGAGTCGAAGTTGTACTTCTGCGATTCGGGACTGCCGGCCAGCCACTTCATCACCACCCAGGCCGCCTCTTTGTTCGGGCAACTGGCAGCCATCGCCAACGGGTCGGCGATGAACAAGCCGCCTTTGCCGTCGGGGCCTTGCACGTTGTAGGTCGTGCGGTACCGTTCGGCGAGTGTGGGATCGGCGACAAAGGGCAGAAGATAGTAACCGGTCTCCCCTTCGGGGATAATGGCGACCACGTTCTGATCGGTGAGGAAGCCTTCGGGCATGGCGTCAGCCGCCAACGCCCCGGGCGGCGCATACTTCGACATCTTCACCAACCATTCGAGGCCCTTGAGGTATTCAGGCGTGTCCCAGTTGATCGTCCAAGTGCCATCGGCGTTGACCTGGCCCCAGTTGGCGCCAAACGCATGGGCAATGACCTGGAACTGCCAGTTGATGTACTTACCCTGGTACCAGTAGCCGTAGTTCTGCTCGCCAGTCACCGGATTCGTGCCGGTCATCTTGGCCGCCTTCGTTTCGATTTCGTCAAGGGTCGGATGCTGGCTCAACGGCTCTACGCCCCAGTCCTTGAAGAGTTTGGCGGCCCAGTGGATCCCCCGGTTGCCGCCACTGTAGGGCAAGGCCCACTGGTTGTCGGGATTGCCGGGCCCCCAGCCTCGCCACTGTGAGAGATAGTCACCCGGCCACACGTTTTTAAAGGTGGGGTCGTTGGCGATGAACGTATCGAGATTCTGCAGATAGCCTCGACGACCAAACGCGAACGCGCCAGGCATGAGGTAAACACAAGCTTCCTGCGCCTGAATCATCGACTCGGTCTTAGGCCCGTAGCCGGTGGCGCCGGAACCCCAGGGGATGTTGGTGATTTGCATGTCGATGGTCGGATAAGCGGCCTCAAACATATCCTGAAGTTTCTGAATGCCGGGGACCGGGTTGCCCGTTACCGGATCGACTCCGTCTTGATCCGGTTTACCGATCAGCAGCACCTTCACTACCCCCGACACCGGCGCGGGTGTGACCGTGACGACCACCTGTTGAGTGGCGACGACGACTTGCGTCTGGACGACCGGGACAACCTGAGTGACGACAACTTGCTCGGGCGTGGGGGGCGCTCCGCAGCTGACCGCAAAGAGCGCGATAACGACCACGACCACCAGTAACTTGTAGAGATGCGATTTCATGAAAGTTCCTCCTTCGGTTAGATCAATAGACTTCGACGCGATGCCTGCAATTCAATACGACTCGGCAGCCTCTGCCTCCTGTATGAATTCGTAGAGAGACCGGACTTCCTCAGCTTGCTCACCAGCGCCATCCTGTTACAATTAGGTTGAGCTGGAATACACAGCATCCATAGACGGTGAGAGGCGGGCCAAGCCTGTCTCGCTGTCGGATCTGCATCCGGCTTTCTCAACCGGGAGACTCACTTGCGCTTTGTCCGAGGGCATTGAGTCTCCCGCTTCTCTTTATTGAACTTTACGCCAACAATCCGGCGCGCTCCAGGGCACGACGGATTGTCACCCTTTCCGCCTCCGACACGGACAACAATGGCGGACGAACTGTCGTAGTTTCGATCACGCCCAACATCTGCAATGCTTCTTTCGTTCGCGCCCGGTAGTCCGTTACGGGCGGGGCGAAGATCACATCAGCCAATGGCTGGAGACGGCGCCCCAATTCCTGCCCGGCGGCAAAATCGCTGCGCTTGACCGCGGCCAACATCGCCACCTGCTCACGCGTGCCGATCGTGCTAAAGCCCAGCAAGGCCCCCTCGGCGCCCAACACAAAACTCTCGAAAATGAAGTTGTCATTGCCGGTCAGCAAGGTAATCCGGCGGCTGGCCGACTCCAACGCCGCTTTGACTTGCAGGAAACGCATAGCGTCGAACGCCGCCTCTTTGATGGCAACCACCGAGGGGATTTCAATCAGCCGGTGCAGGACTTCGATGCCGTAGAGGACGCCGCCCAACGCAGGTTGCAACTGAAACAAGATCAGCGGCAGGTCCACGGCCTCGGCAATGGCGGCGTGATACCGGTAAGGCACTTCCGGATTCAACGGCTGGCCCAGAAACGCCGGGATAGGAAAGATCAGCATGGCGTCTGCGCCTGCCTTTTGCGCAGCCTGGGCATTGGCCACCGCCTGCGCCGTCGAAGGACCGGCGATTCCGGCGACCGCCAGGCAGCGACCGTTGGCCGCCTCGGCCACCGTTTCGAGCGTCTGCCGCTTCTCGTCGGCGGTGAGGTGCGGCCCCTCGCCGGTGTCCACGTTGACGGCCAGCGCCACCGGCCCTTGCTCCACCAGCCATCCAACGTAGCGCCGCATCTGGTCGAGGTCCAGATCGCCCGTATTAGTCATTGGCGTCACTATCGCCGGGATAATGCCTCGCAGATCAACACCGCGCATGGTTCACCTCACTGAATCGTAATGGTTCGCTTTTCAGCAGCGGCCTGATAGATGGCCAACACCACCGACAGCACTCGTCGCGCGTCGCGCCCGTTGGTCGGCGGCGGCTCGCCGCGCTGCATGGCTTGAGCAAAGGCTTCGACGGCTTCCGCATACACCGAGACCGGAGCGGTGGGCAGGGTGTGCCACACGTTGGCCGGAAGCTCGCCCCACGGCTGCCGCAGATGAACTTCGAGCGCACCCTCGCCGTAGGGGTCGGGCACTTTCAGTTGGCCCTGCGTGCCAAAAACGTCGAAACATTCATCGCGGCCGGGGCAGGCCCCGGCGAAATGCGCCCCGGCAAACAGGTTGCCAATAGCCCCGTTGTGGTAGCGCAGCGTGGCTGCGGCCACGTCTTCGACTTCCACGTCGGCTACCAGCGTTCCAACTTCGGCAGAAACACTCACCACCTCCAAACCGGTGAGGTAGTAGACCGCATCGAACTGGTGGCTGGCGTTCATGAGGACGCCCCCCCCGCCCGCCCGTGCCCATTGCCCGCGCCACGAGCTGGCTGCCCGCCCGCTGTAGCCGAACTGCCAGTACGACGCGGGCTTGTCAATGAGCGTTTGAATGCGGATGCCGATGATGTCGCCAATGGCGCCGGCCCTGATAAGCTCGCGTGCTTGTGCATGGGGCCGGGTATGGCGAAGCTCGTAGAAGACTCCCAGCGCCAGTTGCCGCTGTTCCGCCAGCGCAATCAGTTCGTCCGCCTGGGCAAGAGTGAGCACCATCGGCTTTTCGACCAGCGCATGTTTGCCTGCCTCCAACGTTTGCCGAGCCAGCAAATACAACTGGTCGTGCGGCACGGCGATATACACGACGTCCACTTCCGGGTCGCCCAGTATGTCGCCCAACTGGTCACCGTGAGGAACGCTAAGCCGCTGCCCGAGATCACGCGCGAGATCGGCATTGAGGTCGCAGACCTTGGACAGCACGGCCGATGGCGAGGTCGACAGTGCCTCACACACAGGCACTGCCGCCCCGCCGCAGCCCACCACTCCAAACCTTGTTCTGCTCATCAATCTCCCGCCCCGTGCGCTGGCAAAAGCTCCTCGCCATCCAACCGCCCGATATAGAATTGATCCGTGTGTTCGGTTTGGCCGGCCGTCGTGAAGGCGGCGACAAAATCGTTGGCTTGCAGCAATCCGGGCGCGTGCGGGCTGAGGCCGCCATAAGGATAGGCAAACGCCCACGGGCCGGGTTCGATCCCGCGCAGCCACTCGGCTGAGGTCGCTATTTCATTCGCTTGCGTATCGGCGTCCACCCAGTCGAACCACGGATGGCTGCGGCTGTGGCCTCCAAAGTGCATGCCGTTTGCTGCCATTTCGGCAATCTGATCCGCCGTCAGATAATATTCGCGCGCCACGTTCTCCTCTGAGCCAATGTGCTCGGCAAACAACTGGCTCAAGAGCGCTTCGGCCTCGGCAGCGAGATCGCGTTGCACGATTGCTTTGAAGGTGTCAAGCTCCGAGTACTTTCCCCGGTAGTGACGCTCCGCTTGCCGGTAAACATCCCGCTGGCCGGCATTCAAACGTAGCCCCACCGCCTCGCGCAATCCCGCCAGGCCCAGGCGCGCCAGCAGGAAATGAATTTTGTGGCCCAGCGCCAGACCGTCATTGGGCCGCCGCGCCAGCCCAAAGAACAGGCCAGAGAGGCCGCGGACGCGTAGCGCCGGAAAGACGTTGAGGTAATGATCACACACGCCGTCGTCAAACGTCAGCAGGCAGGCGGCGGGCGGCAGGGGCCTTCCTTCGTGCAGGTGCTGCCGAAGATCGGGCCAGGCGATGACGGTGTGTTGCTGAGTCAATCGATCGAGTTGGGCAAGAAAGTTGGAAACGGGCAAGCCGGCGATCCCGGAGCCGGCTTCGGCCTTGTCGCCCGGGTCGCGAACGTAGTGGTACATCAGCACAGTCAACGGCAGCGAATTCATAGGGTTAGCCGCAAATCAATCAACGTCTGCTCATTGAGGCGTGACCACTGCTTGATCAGGCTCGCCGGGATGACGTTGCCATCGCACTGCCCGGTTACATCCAGCCATTCACCGGCGAGAGTCCGCGCCTCAACGCGGCGGGCGACGCCTCCCAACCAATCCGCCGAGAGAGAGAGGCCGGCGTCTGTGGTGGCGCGGGCTTTGCCGTTCCCTTCGCGTCTCAGCCGGAGCGTGCTGGCTGTGGCAAGTTCGGCGACGCCCGCGATGCGCGTCAAGTTCATCCCGCATACTTCGCTTTTGTCGGGCTTCATGCGCACGCAACGCAGCCCAACGCCCTCTACGGCAGTGCCACTTACCTCAACCGAGCCGGGTGTTTCAAAGCCCAGCGCGGCAAAGATGTTTTCGCCGTCGGGAAGAGTTACCGTGAATGTCCCATCTGCCTTCGCCGTCACCGCAATGCCTTCGAATTCACCGGCCGGCTCGAAAGGCGCTGGCCGCAATAAGCTGACGGCGGCAAATCCGCGCGCGGCCACGCTGGCTATGGTCTCGCACACCAGGGGCTGTTCGGCATAACTGTAAGCGACGTTGATATTAGAGTATCCGAGAAACGGCGCGCTGCTTTGTTGCGAGTCGTAGCCCCACAAGCGGCGGATGCCGAGGGCGCGCCCGTCGAGCTCGGCATATTCCCATCCAGCCGACGGATCGGATCGGCGCGTGATGTCGGCAGCCCGGTCGCAGCCCAACGCTCCCGGCGCCTCAAAGGCACGGACCGGAAAGGTGGGCAGGATGAAGGCGAGGCGAATTTGCAGATCGCGCCAAAGACATACGGCGGCCCGCACCTTTTGCGGTTCGCCCTTCACCATTTCGTTGAAGTCGCACCACATCATCCCCGGCGCAGCCCCGCCGTGGCGCGTCGCCAATCGGTGCCCAAACAGGCCGTCTTCTCCAACCAACGCCAGCATGGCATCGGGGGCAACCGATCCGGCGGCGGTCAGGACGTTGAAAGGGAAGTGAGTGCTGTAGGCAAACTTGCCATACTTCGCAGCGTAGTTGTATCGGGGCGCATCGTAGTCTTGCCCGCTGCGGCTGTTGAGCAGAATCACCTGCCCCGTGGCGCGCCGTCCGGAAAGAACAAATCCCGGCGCGGGCAGGGCCAGATCAAAATCCTCCTGCTCAACCGGCAACGGCGCTTCGGTTGCCGCCCAAAACGGATCGTCGCGGTCAAAGGTCAGGGCAAAGAGTCCGTGGCATGCCCAATACGGCGAGCCGGGGGAGATGTATGACTCGCCGGCGGGGGGGAAGTCACCGTGAAACCCCTGCCGGATGAAATGATCGGCCGGGTCGATGAATCCTCGTTCGTAGAAGTATCGAATGCAGCCGCTGGAAAGGCGGCGCAGCATACCGGGATCGTTTGGCGCAATCCCAAGCAAATGCCCGGTGGAAAAAGCGGCGAGAGCAGCGAAGCGATAGACAATCGAACGTCCCCACGCCGGATACGATCCGTTGGACCCAAAGAAATACTGGAAGCCGGCTATGAACGACCGCGCGCGCTCCAGCACCAGTTGCCGGTGGTCGGGGCGGCGGTCACCGTCGATCCACGCCCACAGCAGGTAATGCCAGCCGAACATCCAGGCGTTGTATAGCTCAAACTCGTTGCCTTCGCCGTCCACGTACCAGCCGTCGCCGCGATAGAAAGCACCGATCTGCGCCAGCCGAAAATCGAGTTCGGCCTCGGAAACGGGGTAGCCCAGTTTCAGCCGCACCATCTGGGCCATCGCCGAGAACAATATCCAGTTGTCGGGATACGTGCCCTTGCCATCCACTTGAGCCAGCCAGGCAATCACTTGCGCTTGCTCCGCTTCGGTCATCCTGGCAAACACGCGCACGCGGCTGAACCAGATCGCCACGGCCACATCGGCAGCCTCGACGATGTGCTGGCTCATGTGATCCATGTTGCCCCAATAGGTGCGCAGGCTTTTTGGATTGGTGCCGTCGAGCAGCGCCTGCCGGAGCAGAATCTCAATGTTCAACTCGCGGCCCTCAAAATACACACTGGCCGGATTGGCCGGATTCCGCAGCCACGCGCCCCAAGCCGAAGCCATGCGGGCAAACGACTCCAACGCATCCACCGAGTCCGGCAGGTTGCGGCGATCGTCGGGATACAATGCTCGCGCCAGAGAACCATGCCGGTCGGCGGCGAGGACGTAGCCATAGGTAAGCCGGGCAAAGATTGCCTCCCAATGCTCGCGCGTCCAGCCGGTGTATGGCGAGAGGTCGTGGTTCGGCGGAGGAAAGGAGTCGGGCATCAGCGGAAGGCCGAAAACACTTCGGTAGCCAGTAGCTTGAGTTCGTGCATGATGTGATCGTGCGGCATACCGGGGAAGTACAACCGACAGATCAGATGATCCACGCCGAAGGTGGCGACAAACCGTTGCAACTTCGCGACACAATCGGTCGGGTTGCCGATGATGAATCGATCCCGGCCCAACGCTTCCAACTGATTGACCGGGGTGGCATCTTGCGCGCCGATCAGCGGATGCTTCCAGCCGCCGCCGTACTCGTCGCGGTAATTCACCATCAGGTACTTCTCGGCCAGCTCCCAAGCTTGCTCGGTAGTGTCGGCGACGATCACTTCGCGTGTCAGGGGATTGGGAGCCGCCGCCGGGTCTTTGCCTGCCTCAACCAAAAAGGCCCGATACTGTTGTTGGGCGGCCAGCAATTTCTCCAGGTTGGCGGTCGGCCCCGGCACCCAGGCATCGCCCAGTTGGGCGGCTCGCTTAAGTGACAACTCTCCCCACCCACCCAGCCACATCAGCGGCGGGCGGTTCGGCTTTGGCTCAATGTTCCCCACCACTTGAAAAAAGCGGCCACGATATTCGACTCGATCCTCAGACCACAACGCGCGCATGATCTTCAGCATTTCCACGTATCGCGCGCCTCGGTCATCCAGGCTGACGCCGTACAACTCGAATTCCGGCGGGCGATAGCCGATGGCCGCACCAAAAATGGCCCGCCCGCCGGACATGATATCCAACAGGGCAATGTCCTCGGCGACGCGAACGGGATGATAGAAAGGAAGCACGGAAATATCTGTGCCGAGCAAAATGCGCGAGGTGCGAGTGGCAATGCCGGCCAGGGCCATAAGCGGCGACGGCCAGTAGTGATTGCGAATGCTGTGATGCTCTTCCAGCCAAACCGAGTCGAAGCCCAGCGACTCGCCGTAGATTGATTCTTCCAGCGCCTCTTCGAAGAACGACCCGCCCTCAGTTGGGATGAATCCAAATTTCATGATTTCGACCTTTTGGGTGTGCGTCAGGCTGACTGTGGCTCGAGTTAGCCGGCGGCCAGCCAAGACCGGATTTTTCGCAGCGCCATGGGCAGCGCCACTTCGGGCGGATCGAGTTCGGAATGCCAGGCCCGTTCCCATTCCACGCTGAATGCGCCTGTATAGCCGTTGCTCAACAGCAAATTGAACGCGCGCGCCAATGGCACCTCACCCTCTCCCACCGGGCACAACGTCCACGACGCGCCTCGCCTCCACCCGTCTTTGACCTGGACGTAAGCCAGCCGTTGGCCCAGCAACCCGAAGCCTTCTTCGGGGTCTTCACCGGCAGCAAAGGTGTTGCCGAGGTCCCAGACGACGGCCAGCGCGGGATCGGGAACTCGACTCAGTATCGGCGCAACGACAGAAGTACGAACAAAATCATCGTGCGGCTCGACGGCAATGGTCACGCCCACCGTTGCGGCATAAGCCGCCGCCCCAGACAAACACGTCGCCATGTTCCGGCACATTGCAGCCGATGGGTTAGCCCCAGCTGGAATTTCACCCAGGAAAGCACGCACATACTGCGCCCCAATGTCGGCCGCGAGATCGGCGTAGCGGCACAGATCGCCCACGTTTGATTGAAGCTCGATTGGGTTGTCGGAAGTGAAAGACGTGTAGGCAGTGACGGCCAGCGCCGCGAGGCCGGCTTCTGCGGAAGCCTGTCGCAAGGCCGCTCGTTCCCCCGCCGAGGCCGAGGGTTGAATGTGACCCTGCGGCCCGCCACGCCACTCGAGGCCGTCGTACCCGAACTCAGTCGCTTTGGCAATTACGGTCTCTACGGACCATTCGGGGCAAGCGAGCGTGCTGAATGCGATCGGGTTTCTCATGGCGCAGTCTCTCGGCTATGAAACAGATGGCGGCCGGCTGCGGAGTCTGGCCGGGCCTCGGCGCCAGATCATGAAGTCGAAGGCGTCGGGCAAGTGATACTCGCGTGAATACAACACCGGCTTATCTCCGGACACATAGTCGGTCTGGACGATGTAGAGTAAGAGGGACCCCTCAGGGATCGCCAGCTTCTCGGCGATGGAAGCCGGCGCCGCGGCCGGCAATATTTGCGCCACGCCATATTCGATGAGGCGGCCGAGTTCGGTCTGGAGTATTTGATATAGCGACTCTTTATGCAGGCGGTCGAGATTGAACTCGTTGCCATGCACGATCGCTTCTGGAAACGTATCCAGCGTATAAACCACCGGCTTATCGTCAGCGGTCCGTACCCGTTCGATGGTGATCGTGTCGGCGCCCACGGGGATGCTCAGATGGGAGGCAATGTCCACGGTGGCGGCTTCTCTGCGCGTGGCAATGTGACCCGTCCCCGGTTTGAGGCCGGCCGACTCGATCATCTCCGTGATGCCAAAATTGAAATTGAGATTCTTAAGGATCGGCTGGTTGCGAACAAAGGTGCCTACGCCATGGCGACGATCGATGAGTCCTTCTTCTTCAAGTGCCCTCAGCGCCTCTCGCACCACCGTGCGGGATACTCCCAGCAATATGCCCAATTCTTCCTCTGTGGGCAATTGACTGCCAAGATCGTAGGTGCCGCCAATAATGGCCTGCCGTAGCTCCTGCTGGGCTGCTTGTGTAAGGGTAGTGCGGCTGGAACGGGCGGATCTAATCATTATTCCGACCGTCAATCATAATGTTGTCAGATGTCATGACAACTATAATATAGAATTAGACCACCTTTGTCAATAACGAATATTGGTCTGTCGAACGCGCAAGGGAGCCGGCGCAACTTGAACAGGCTACCGGCGCGGATGATTCGGCGGTCGTGTATTCGCCGGGCGGCATGGGCAAGTCCGCATCGGTGAAGCAGGCAGCCGCCGGCGATGACGGTCGGGATAGAGACGTTGAAAGAACTTCAAGAAGACGGAACGTGGGAGGCGATTGAACGCAACGCAACGACATTGGCCGACGGCCCAAGCGCGGCGGCGAAAGAGGCCCGCGTGCCCGCCGTTGTTCAGCGCGTGGGCACGATGTTCACTACGTTCTTCACCGGGCAGCCAGTGGTCAACTGGGCCACAGCAAAAACTGCCGATACCCGCTTGTTCGGCGCGTTCTTCCGGGCCATGCTGGAGCGCGGCGTCTATCTCGCGCCATCACAGTTCGAGGCCGGGTTCCTGTCGGCGGCGCACGGTGCGACGGAAATTGATGCGACCTTGATAGCGGCCAAGCAAGCACTCATACAAATCCACTCTTAGTTGTAACTTTTCCTGTCCTCCCGCATCTAACTTGATGACGCGCAAAAACGGAGATAAATTGTCGTGAATCTCTTCAAACTGCTTTTTGGTCCTCCCATTCCCGCCCTCGGCCCCGCTGAGGCGCAGGCCCGGCTCAAAACCCGGCCGGCCCCCTTTCTGTTGGACGTGCGCCAGCCGGAAGAGTACAAAGCAGGGCATATTGACGGCGCAAAACTCGTCCCCCACGGTGAGTTGAGCCGCCGCATCCATGAACTGCCCAAAGACCGCGACATCCTGTGCGTGTGCCGCTCCGGCCACCGCAGTGGCAGTGCGGCCCGCCAACTGCTGGCCGCCGGATACAACGCCGTCAACCTGCGCGGCGGGATGATAGGGTGGCAGATGGCCGGGTTGCCGGTCGGAAAAGGCAAGTAGTGTTCCGTGTAGAAGGAGACAGACATATACATTCAACAATTCTTCATTGACGGCCTCGGGTGCGCCTCGTATCTCGTCGGGTGCGAGGCCGAAGGGGTGGCCGCCGTGATTGACCCCGAGCGCGATGTGCAACAATACCTCGACGTGGCCCAGGCGCGCGGGCTGAAGATTACCCACATCCTCGAAACCCACCTGCACGCCGACCACGTCTCCGGCAACACCGATCTGGCCGCCCGCACCGGCGCGGAGATTTACGTTCACGAGGCCGCCAACGCCGAATTTCCGCATCACAAACTCAAGGCGGGCGATGTGCTGAAGTTGGGTAGCGTCCGGCTGGAAGTGCGCCACACCCCCGGCCACACCCCGGAGAGCATTACCCTGCTGGTGACTGACCTGACCCGCGCCGACTCGCCGTGGATGGCCCTTACCGGCGACACGCTCTTTGTGGGCGACGTGGGCCGCCCGGATTTGGTGGGCGCGGACGCGGCGCGCGGCCTGGCCGGGCAGATGCACCACAGCCTGTTCGATACCCTGCTCACACTGGACGATGGGCTGATGATATTCCCCGGCCACGGTGCCGGCTCGCTGTGCGGCAAGTCCATCGGCTCAGTGCGGAGCACCACGCTCGGCTTCGAGCGGCGCTATAACCCGGCGCTGGCCCCGCGCACTGAAACCGAGTTCATCGCTTACGCCACGCGCGACCTGCCCGAACAGCCCGGCAACCACATCCGCATCAAAGCGATGAACCGGCGCGGGCCAAATCCCCTGGGCGAGGTGAAGCCCCAACCACTCACCATCCAGGATTCAATTCCATATTTCCAGCGTGGCGCGGCCCTGCTGGACACGCGCCTCAAAGCCGATTACGTGCAAGCCCACATCCCCGGCTCTGTTCACCTCGAAGCCGACGACCAGTTGAGCAACCATGCAGGCTTCGTGTTGCCGCCCAACCTGCCCATCGTGCTGTTGCTGAACGACCCGGCAGACTATGCACGCGTGGTGTATGCGCTGGCGCGTGTGGGTTACGACACCGTCGCGGGGTATCTGGCCGAGAGTCTGGAGGCATGGGAGGCGATGGGCCTGCCCCTCACTGCTGGCGACGTGAAAGACATCGAGCCGACGGAATTGAAAATGCTGCTGGATACCGGCAACGGCAGCCGCCCGGTGGTGGTGGACGTGCGCGAGCCGTGGGAATACCGCACGGGCCGCGTCCCCAGCGCGATTCTGATACCGCTGGGCGAGTTGAGCGCGCGGGTGGGCGAACTCGACCCGGAGCGGCCCATTGCCGTGATTTGCGCCACCGGCAATCGCAGTCAATCGGCGGCGGCCCTGCTGGGGCAAAAGGGTTTCAAGACGGTTTACAACGTGCTGAACGGCACCTCCGGCTGGCGCATGAGCGGCCTGCCGGTTGAGAAGTGACCAGGTTTACGGAGGAACTCATGACCACTGCAACAACTACACTGGGAATAACCGTGCATTTGAACGCCACGTTTGATAACGCACTGGCGCGCGTGACCGACGCGCTCAAAGCCGAAGGTTTCGGCGTGCTGACTGAGATTGACGTGCAGGCCACGCTGAAGAACAAGCTGGATGTGGACTTTCGCCCGTACAGAATTCTGGGCGCGTGCAACCCGTCGCTGGCGCACCGCGCCCTCCTCGCCGCGCCCGAAGTGGGCCTGCTCCTGCCGTGCAATGTGACTGTGCAACAAACCGAGGCCGGCGCAGTGGAAGTCGCGCTGGTGGACCCGCTGGCGATGCTGGGCGTGATCGCCCATCCCGGTTTGCAACCCATTGCCGTCGAAGCCCGCGCCAAACTGGAGCGGGTGGCGGCGGCCCTGAAGGAGTGACGCCCGATGCCGATGTATGAATTCGACTGCCCCGCGTGCAAGGAGTCATTTGAAGAACTCGTCCGCAACGCAGAAGCGGTGAAGGACGTAACCTGTCCGCACTGCGGCAACCGCAAAGTCAAGAAGAAACTTTCGGCCTTCTCCGCTAGAGTGAGCGGCGGCGGCTCCAAGACGGTCAGCGCCGCCGCGTGCGCGCCCGGCGGCACATGAGGCCTGAGCCGCTGAGATTGGCCGTGCGCCGATCACACGACAGCCCGCCGTCATCAGGAGTAGTGAATCCATGAACAAGCAAACGCTGGGCGAACAAGATTGTGGCCCTGAGCGGTGAGCCGACGACCACGCCGCGCCCCGTGCCGCCCGCGCGCACCAACCGCGAGATGCTGGAGGCGGCGCTGGCCGCCGAACGTCGGGCGTGTCTGACTTCTGCGTTTTCGCGCCGTTGTTCGGCTTCCCCCTCGGCGGGGCCGCCTGCCGAGCCAAAAACGAGAAGAGGTGAAGTCCATGTTTTACAAACGATCCTTGTTTCTGATTCTAACCATCGGCTTTCTTTTGGCCGCATGCGGCGCTCCATCCGTTGCGCCGGCTGGCAGCGCCTCATCTGACGCCCCGGTAAGCGTGAACAGCGGGACGTATACCAACATCTCACCGGCGCAGTTGGCGGAGATGTTGCAGAATAAAGATTTTTTCTTCGTTAACACCCATGTCCCCTACGAGGGCGAGATCACGGGCACGGGCGCGTTTATTCCATTTGACCGGACCGCGCAGCGGTTGAATGAATACCCGGCCGACAAGAACGCGAAGATCGTGTTGTACTGCCGCAGCGGGCGCATGTCGGCCATTGCGGCCGAAGCGCTGATGAAGGCGGGCTACACCAACGTTTGGAATCTGGAGGGTGGGATGATCGCATGGGAGCAGGCCGGCTACCCGTTGTTGATGAAATAAATCCCCGATACCTGTGACGCCGGCCAGTGGACACCCCGCTGCGCCCAGCCCCCCTCTCCCAGCCCGCCGCGCCCACGGCGGGCTTTGCTGTATACTGTCAGGGTATCCGTCACCTCCTGGAAGACTCTGCATCTAACCGGATGATCGACCACGACGCCGAACGCGCCATCTTCGAACGCCTCCGCGCCGGAGACAAATCGGCCTGCGCCGAGTGTGTGGAACTGCATTCTGCCGGCCTTTACCGCGTGGCCCTGCGCCTGCTGGGCAGCGAAGCCGAAGCCGAAGATGTGCTGCAGGAAGCATTCCTCAGCGCCTTCAAAGCCATCGACTCGTTCAGTGGCCGTTCGACGCTGGGCACCTGGCTGTACCGCATCCTGTACAACGCGGCCATGATGCGCCTGCGGCGCAACCGGCCAACCGTGTCGGTGGACGCGCCGGAGATGGACGACGGCGAGACCGAAACGCCGCGCGCGTTGTTCGACTGGTGCTGCCTGCCGGAGCGGGATTTTGAAACCGCCGAGGCGCGCGCTGAACTGGAGCGGGCCATTGGCGAACTGCCGGAGAAACTGAGAACTGTGTTTGTGTTGCGCGAATTGGAGGGACTCTCCACCGAAGAAACAGCGGAAGCGTTGGACGTATCGGTCCAGGCTGTCAAAACCCGCCTGCACCGCGCCCGGTTACGGCTGCGCGAGCGGCTCTCGGCCTATTTCACCGAATACGCCCGCGCCAGTCAGGAGCGACAATGATGGACCGCGAAACGTGCGAAAAGCTGTTGGAAGGGTTGCAGACCCACCTCGACGGCGAAGCGTCGGCCGATTTGTGCGCCAAGATTGAACGCCATCTGGCCGATTGCGCCGACTGCCGGGTGGTGTTGGCGACCCTGCGCCAAACCATCGAACTGTATCACAACCTGCCCCAACCCGGCCTCCCCGCCGAAGCCCGACACCGCCTCTACGTGACGCTCGGCCTTGAAGAATTCCTCGCGCCCGGGAAATAACCCTGCACCCCTGTCAGGGCCGCCCCTTCCCGGCCCGCGCCGGTCTCAAAGGGCTCGTCGTCATTTTCCATTTCTGCCTCTACGGCATTACCCGCCACATCATCACTGCGCCATGCGCCGCCCCGCCCAAAATGACTCCGACCAGTTCGCCGACTTTGCCCAACACGTCCAGCGGATTGGTTGGATCGGGGCGATTTACTTCAAGCGCGCGCTCGACGACGGCGATCTTGCGCGCCGCGTGGCAAGAGAGCCGCGAGAAAGCCATCCGCAGCGCGGAGGGGTTACTCGGGAATATCTATGACAACTATCACCGCGCGTTTCGCGGTTCACTCCTCTCTCGCGGGGCGCGTTGATCGCCATCATGAGCGGGCTGCTGATATTGGTGGTCGTCTTTCAGAGACGGAAGGATGCCGTGTGATGGCATATGCGGCCAAGCGGCGCCCAGGCGATTGTCGCCGGCTTCGTCTGGGCTTCCGGGGGCCGCATCGTCTGGCCGGGGCCACGCGAAGCCCTATCAAACACCAGCCCTTGAACTTCACAGCAAGTAGTGCCATAATTGGCGTGTCCGGTGGTAGCGTTGTGTGAGGACTGTCGTATAATCATCGCCTGTAGTTTTGCAAGGCTTCACCGCGCCGATAACCACCCTCTCTTCTGCGCACCTGCCGCCATGCGCCATTCCTCGCTGTAGCGCACACACCGAAAAGGAGGCTGCCCATCTCCGATACCGCCTGTCGCCACCTTCCCGTCCAGCCGTCAAGCCCAAGCCATTCAATAACTACAGGAGAACGAATATGTCCACCCACAACCAACCCCGCGCCGACGAAGGTCACGATGGTTTTGTTTGGAGCCAACGCGCCCGCACCGTATACGCCGTCCTGCTCGCGCTTGCCATCGCCCTGGCGGTCGCTGCCCCCACCCTGGCCGCCGGTGAGGTGTTCTTCGGCAAGTAATCGGTCACTC
>ORJL011855645.1_pt1 | contig 20364 bp, 15 predicted proteins | sample 1779941 | NCBI WGS metagenome assembly ORJL01 (sample SAMEA104232317, study PRJEB22302) | groundwater metagenome | biome: forest; feature: aquifer; material: groundwater | place: USA | collected 2011-08-07 | depth 5.8 m | reverse complement strand
CAAGAAAAGCAATTGAAAAACTTGAAGCATACAATCCTCCGATAGAAAACAGGGGAAATTCTCTGAGGATGGACTTCAATGAAAATACAGTCGGACCGTCGCCAAAAGTTGTCGAGGCAATCAAAAACATTTCAAGAGACTATGTTTCATGCTATCCTGAATATAACGCATTCAAAAAAAAGCTCGCAAAATACCTCAGGGTAAAAGAAAGCCAAGTAATCCCGACAAACGCATCTGACGACGGAATCAAGGTAATCATGGACACTTATATTGAAGAAGGTGATGAGATAATAATTCCTGAGCCGACATTTCCGATGTTCAGGATTTACGCAGGAATTGCAGATGCAAAAATCATATCAATGCTTTACAATGAAGACCTGAGTTTCCCAACCGCAAAAGTTCTCAGTGCAATAAATGATAAAACAAAAATCATCGTTGTTGTCAATCCAAACAATCCAACTGGAACTCCTGTAAAGCGCGCTGACATAATTAAGATTCTTGAAAAAAGCAAATCGGCAAAAAACTCCATTGTTCTTCTCGACGAGGCATACCACCATTTTACAAAAGAAACAGGAATTGACCTCATTGGAAAATATGAAAACCTGATAGTTGTCCAGACATTTTCAAAAGTATTTGGATTGGCTGGATTGAGAATCGGCTATATTATTTCGTCAGAGCAAAATATTCGGAATATAAAAAAAGCATGCTCTCCTTACAGCGTAAATTCAATTGCAGTATTGGCAGCAAGCGCGGCTCTCGACGATGAAAATTACATTGAATGGTATGTTTCAGAGGTTGAGAAATCGAGAGAACTGCTTTATCAAGAACTGAAAAAACTTGGCATAAAAGCATATCCAAGCTCAGCAAATTTCATCCTCGCATATTTTGGAAACAAAAGCAAAGAGATAATGGATAAGCTGAAACAAGACGGAATCCTGATAAGAGACAGAAGCTCTGACAAAATGCTGAATGGATGCATCAGGATAAGCTTAGGAACAGTCGAGCAGACAAAAAAATTCCTTGGGCATTTGAAAACAGTGCTTTAATGAAATGCTAAATAAAGTTAAAGGCGGTGTTGGGAAAATCAAGCTGATAATCTTTGATATGGACGGTGTTTTAATTGATGTAAGCCAGTCATATCTTTTGTCAATTAAAAAAACTGCTGAGTTCTTTATCGGGCAAATGATAGACCTCGACCAGATAATCCGGCTGAAGCAGATGGGCGGATATAACGATGACTATGACTGCTCAGAGGCTATCATCATAAACCACGGCAAGCACATCCGCAAGGAAATTATAATCAAAAAATTTCAGGAATATTACATGGGGAAAAAATTCATGGGATTAATCCAGAATGAGAAATGGCTGCCTGATAAAAAAATTCTCTCTTCTCTGTCGAGAAAATACAAACTCGCAATTTTTACGGGCAGGCCGAGAATGGAGGCAATATTTGCTCTGAGGACATACAGAGCAGAAAATTATTTCAAGATGATAGTTTGCATGGAAGATACTCCGAACAAAAAGCCATCTCCCGACGGAATAAACATGATAACTGAGAAATTTAAAACAACTCAGGCAGTTTATGTCGGAGATTCTGTTGATGACTTGATGGCAGCGAGAGCAGCTGAAATCGGCTTTATCGGAGTGATTGCGCCTGGATTTGACAAGATAAGACACAAAAACGTTTTAAAGGAGAGCGGCGCAAAGATGGTTGTTGATAATATTAATCAATTGTCAAAGGCGCTGGAATGAAACTGAAACCGCGAAAAACTGAACTAATCAGAAAAACAAAAGAAACCGACATAAAGATTTCCCTGAACATAGACGGTAAGGGACATTCAGAAATTGATACAGGAATAAAATTTTTCGACCACATGCTTGAATTATTTGCAAAGCATGGATTGTTTGATTTGAAAATATCTGCAAAAGGAGACTTGCGCATTGACCAGCATCATACTGTTGAGGACATAGGAATTGCTCTCGGAGATGCATTTGAAAAAGCTCTTGGAGATAAGAAAGGAATCAACAGAGCAGGATATTTTATTTTTCCGATGGATGAATCTCTGGCGATAGCTGCAATAGACATAAGCGGAAGGCCTTATTTGAAATTTGCAGTTGATTTTTCACGAGATAAAATCGGTGATTTGGATTCTGAACTTATAGAAGATTTTTTTCAGGGATTTGTAAATCATCTTAAAGCTGGGCTGCATGTAAAAGAGATGGAAGGAAGAACAAACCATCATAAGATAGAAGGAGTATTCAAGTCCATTGCAAAGGCATTGAAGACAGCTTGTTCTCTTGACAAAAGGGCTTTAGATGAATTGCCGAGTACAAAGGGGCTGATATAGAATAATCTATATTTTATCTATTCTTTCCCCAAACTCACAACAGCATAGCACATCAGAGCTTCTCCTCTGCCAAATGAAGTAAGCTCCTCTCCAGTGGTTGCATTAAATCCTACTTTTTCTGAAGTGATTCCAAAAATTCCAGCAATGCTTTTTTTGATTGCATCCTCATATTTCCTGAATTTTGGCTTTTTTCCCTCGATAGAAATTCCAATGCTGTTAATTTTGTATTCCTTTTCCTTGATTTCTTTCAGAATTGGCTTGAGATATTCCTTGCTGTCAATGATTCCATTTTTACACATCTCATCAGCGTAAAATCCTAAGCTGTTTCCTCCGATTGAATTGCTCAGCGCGTTTAATACAGTGTGAAGGATTACATCTGCATCTGAGTTTCCTTCAAGACCATTCTCGTCTGGAATATGGATTCCGCCCAAAATAAGTTTTTTCGGCTTTTCAGAGAATTTATGCGAGTCTTGTCCAATTCCAACTCTGACAGAATTCTTGATTAAGCGCGCATATTCCAAATCTGCCTGTGTTGTAATTTTGAAGTTTTCTTTTGATGTGAGAACGAGCTTTACTTTTTGACCGTATCTCTCGAGGATTGAGGCATCGTCGGTGGAATAGAAATTTTCTTTGTATGCTTTTTCGTAAGATTCTTTCAGGACTTTGTATTTTGCTGCCTGAGGAGTCTGTATCTGAAAAAGTTTTTTCCTGTCGAGAGTTTTTTCCACGAATCCTTCTGTGCTTATTTCCTTGATAGTGTTTTCTGACGGAAAGCCGCAGACAGCACAGCAGAATTTTTCTGCGGATAATATGATTTCTGAGATTAGTTTTTTGTCTGTAAATGGGTTTGCGGCGTTGTGGATGAGAATTATATCGTCTGGATTTGCATTCAGCGATTTTATTCCGTTATAGACAGAATCCTGCCTTTCCTTTCCTCCCTCTACGATATGTTTTACTTTTTGAAAACTGGAGTCATTCACAAGATTTCTTATTATGTTTATATCGTCTTTATTGCATACAAGGATTATAGAATCTATTTCATGGGATTCTTCAAATATTTTGATTGTATGATAGATTATTGGGTTTTCGTCCAAACAAAGCAGGATTTTGTTTATCGGCGAGTTAAGTCTTGCGCCTTTTCCTGCTCCGACGATTATTGCATGATTTCCCATCCTGATTAGAAAATAAAGCGGATTGATAAATATTTTGTATTTTAAAGAGATAGTAAAACTTATATACTTGTAATATAAAAGAGAATTTAAGCATGAGGTATGTATTAGGATGTGTCATCGAAAATATCTAATAAACTTATCACTGATTTTTATTCTGGCTGTTCTCTCTTATCCAGTCTCGAGTTCTTATGTTTCTGATTTGACGTTTCTAACATCGCAAACAATATATACAATAGGAGAAAGAATTGAACTTAGTGGATATATTTATCTCAGTAATTTCAGCAGCGACGGCACTGTCCTAATGAATCATACCGCGATAGAGAATGCTACTATTAACATTAGTATTATCCGTCAAGGTGCAAATGCTTCCAGCGCATCATATCTTCTCAATACAACATCAAGCGGTTATTTTTATTCTCAAAATGATTTCTATACAACAGCAACATTAATATCTGCGCCTAATGCAACAGGAACATATTACATCAAAGCAATATATATTGATCCTAATTCATCTAAATGGTTCACACAAAATGAGATTCAGGTTGTAAATAATTCTCTCGACAAACTGCTTATAAGCTCTGACAAGGCAACGTATTCATCAGGCGAGCAGATGCTCATTACTATCGAGGCAGTTAAAGAGATTGGAGACCAAATTGTTTATGTTGCAAATTTTTCTGCCAACGGCTCTATACGAGATGTCAATAAAGCAGTACAGACATCTTTCAGTTGCACCACTGGTTCAAATGGAAAATGCACTGTCTCTGCAACAGCTCCAACAACATACGGTGATTATTATCTCGAAGCAAACAATTTCAAAAGCTTCAGTTCATTCAGCGTTATACGGTTTGATGTTAATGTCAAGATGAAGGATGAGCTTGGAAAGTCAATCAAGTATACCTTCAATAAAGGCGAACAGGCATCTGTTGAAGTAAATGTTATTACCAGCAGCCAGTCTGAAAGCTATACATTTGTCGGCATTGTAAAGACAACATCAGGAACTATTGTCAAAACCATAGACTCAACAATAATGAACTCTACAAATTCTTATACTAACAGATTCACATTTACTCTTGATGCAGTCAATTTCCAGACAGGGACTTATCTCGTTGATATTAATATAACAAAAACCGGGGATGGAATTGTTCAAGCTTCAACATCTTTCCAAGTCAGGAGCTGGGATATTAATGTCAAGAAAAGGGATGTAAGCTCAGGATTTCAATATGATTACAGTATCTTCCAGAATAATAAATTCTATCTCGAGATATATCCTACATGGAGAACAAACGGCTCTGTTATTGACTCTATAAATGCCACAACTTCAATAAACATATTTATGCTGGATAAATTTAATAACCAAATTGCTACTGCCAATCCTGTTTTTAATTCAAGTTGCGGCAAAGAAGGATGCTATGAGTTCTTTTTGACGTCGCCAAATTCTACTGGAGCGTTTTATATCTCAGTAATAATATCGCACGACAGCGACGCGCAGACTTTTAAGAGAAAATTTAATGTGATTGACACAACGATTTATGCACAGTCAACTGATAAGGAAGGAACATTGAAGGATTTGTTTGGAACAAATGAGTTTGTATATATCAGTCTCGATTCCAAGAATTCATCGGCCAGCATTAATCTATCAAGTGCAGAGGTTGTTTCTGTTGTTTATATGAACGGAAGTGAATCTATTTATGTTTCAGTCAATGGGTTTGATAATGTTAATGCATCCAATAGTGTTCTTGAGTGGGCATGGAATGGAACATTGCAAAGATTGAAGCTTGATGCTCCTGCTAACGGTGGGGTTTATAATATCCAGCTCTCAGGAAATAATAATACTGCGGCGACTTCCACAAGATTTATTATTAATCCTTATGAGGCATGCGCTGTTGCTAAAAATACACCTGGGCAAGTAAGTTCAGGATATTATTACGTCTATCAATATAAGACAACCGACACAATTTATTTTGAATTAAAGTTAAGACAGGCAAACAATCCGACCGGAAGGGCAACTTCATTGAATGCTTCCGGAAATAGTTCTTATGGTATGGGAAGCGCATGTACTGTTAATACTCAAACCCAGCAGGTTGTGAATAATGCAACAATAACAGTGGAAGAAGTAATTAATATTTTAACTGGGAAATCTTTTTCATTGAATTCTTCTGAAACACGATGCCAGTCAGATGACAGTTCAGGAGGTTATAGCTGTTCAATAAAACCTGTCGGCAGCTGGGACGGCGGAAGTTATGGAATTAAGTTTAAGATTATCGGCTCTGATAAGCAGACATCTGATATTGCTTATGCTGGGTTTGATGCAAGGTCATTTTATCTTTATGCATGGAGCACGAACTGGCAGAATAAGCCTTCAAGCAATATCGCTTTGAATATTTATATGTATGAAGCAGGAACCAGTTGGTGGGGAAATGTTGGCAGCGGAGGTTTAAGCGGGACTGTTACTCTCGAGAAAATTGAGTACCAAGGAGCAGAAGGTGAATGGCTCTCAACTCCTATTGCTTATGGATATAATGTTTCAAAAATAAACGCTTCGACAATTACTAATGGACAAGGTTCTATGACTTTGAATGTGAACCATACAACAGCAGGCAAATGGAAGACAGGTAATTATAGAGCAATTCTAAAAGGAACAGATAACGGCGGAAATACTGATTATGGCTATGCCTGGTTTGGAATCAAGAGATGGCAGACATACGCGTCGCCTGTGGATTGTTCTGGTTTGAGTTGTAATTCTGTTTATAATCTGAATTCTAAGAGCAATATAAGTCTTTATATCACGATAAACAATGCAGGAGAATGGGGACAGAGCGGTAATTCTCTCGGAGGAGATGTTACTATTACTGTTAAGAAGATTATGGATTGCAGGAGATGGCCATGCTCTGAATTGAACTCAAGCAAATATACTTCAACAAATGTTATAGTGAGCGCTTCGAGCGGCTGGTATTGGTCTGGAAATATTAACAAGAGTTATCTCTTGAATATTACGCCGACAGCAGGAACATGGAACAGCGGTTACTGGCAGGTTGTTCTTGATGTAAATAATACTGAGACAGGCACTGGCTGGTTTAATACAATTGCATTCTATGTTGAGACAAAACCAACCGATATTACAGGAACTAACTGGAAATATAATATCAAGAATGCCGAGCCAATGTTTTTCTATGTGACAACTGTCAAAAGCCAGAAGAGCGGATATTATTATTCAAATTATAATACAAGCGATTATGTGAATGCAACTATTGATAGTGTTGTTTTAAGAAAATGGGATTCTGCGACTGGACAGAGTATCGAGTATGTTTATCCAAATCAATTGAATGTTGGGATTGTCGGCGGCGGAACTTTAATTAATGGCACAAGGGTTATTAATGTTACTTTAACTAATGGAAGCTGGACAAGCGGATATTATAATGGCGAGATGACATTGAGGAATACAGAGAATGAAACTGCAAATAGTTATCTATGGTTTCAGGTTAAGCCGTTTAGAGTCCAGATTTCATCTAATCAGTATTCGATAGACAATGATGTCTGCATTAATGGCTCGCTGTATATATATGATCCTGACTGGACTTCAAATTCAATTCTGATAGGTAATTATACTATACAAGCTGTTACTGAAACAACATGGTCATCTTCAGGGAGTTCAATGACAACTTATACTAACTTTACACCAAGCAGCGCATTTAACGGCTCAGGAACATTTAGAATTTGCCCTAATGGCAATAAATGGGGTTCTGGAAGCTGGGGCAATTATCATTATCTTACTGTTAGGATTGCTAATAATCAGAGCAGCACAGAAGATGGATGGCTATCTTTCAGGACTGTTCCTTTCTCGATAAGCTGGGGAAGCATAGTCGGAGGAACTAATGTAATCAGGTCTGCAAATGTTCAGGCGCCGATTACTTTAACCAAGGCAAGCAGCGGCGCAAGTGCTGCTGGAAGATTATTGAAAGTTTATCAGTGGAGATATGACAATTACGCGAGCAGAAGAGAGGATTATTCTTTCTCTGTCGGCAGTTGCGATACACGAAATGCAGGAACAACAAGTTGTATTGTCAATGGCACACGGAATGTTACTCTTTATGCGCCTACTGACGGATGGAAGGATGGATATAATTATCTTCAGGCAGAATGGTCTGAGTATGATGATTCTTCATCAATTGTTCAGGATTATTCAGGTGTGTGGTTTAACGGCAAAGGCGCTTATTCCGGTTGGTTTAGCTATAGCGATGAGAATGGGAATTATAAATATTATTTTTCACCGTCTGAAAATATTACTATAAGGTTGTATGTTCAGGATAGTTCAGGGAATTATGCATCTGCAAATGTTTCAAAGGTTGAATATTCTACTCCTTCAACAACTTGCTGGGCTGATAATTGCAGAACGTATAATACTGTCGATTATCTTGTAGCTGGTCAGCCAACAGCAAGAAATATGACTGCTAATGCAGTTATCAAGATTATCAAGCCGAGCAGTGATTGGAGTAATGGATATATTTATATTCGAGCTACTGTAACAGGAAATGGTACTGAGGTTATTAAGAATGGATATGTTCAGGTGAAGGATTTAACATCTCCAAAGGTAACTGTTACATCTCCTCCTTATGGGCAGTTGATTAACACTTCATCATTCTGGATTAACTGGACAACAACAGAGTCAGCAAATTGTTATTTGTATGTTCTTAATTATAATACCTACTTTAGTTGGTATTGCTGGAACGGAAATGGTTCTTCAAGTTATTGTGTAAATTCCAGTTATTCCGGTTCAAGTTATGTTTATGATTATATCTCAAAAGATTATAGAAGCTGGTCAGTTGGAAATAGTTGGGGATGGTCAAGCAGTTCAACAGGACTTTCAACAGGAGGAACAAGTCATTATTATCAGTATTCTGCCAGCCAGCTAAGTATTCCTAATCAGAGTTATGGCATTAGTATTTCATGCTCGGATTCTGATTGGAATTATGCTTATAATTATACTGCATTCAAATTGAATTATAGCGGCTCCGGCTCTTCTGGAGGAGGCAGTGGAGGGGGCAGTAATGGCTCAAGTTCACAGAATGCAACAAATGTAACTTTGCTATCTCCTGCAAACGGAGCAAGTGTGAATAACGGGACAGTCGAATTCAATTATACTCTCACAGGTCCAAGTTCTGCCAATTGCAGTTTGTTTGCTAATTTTACTGGCTCATGGCTTGCTAATATTACAAGTAATGCCATCTCAAATGGAACTAACAGGTTTAGGAAGAATATTACGGATGTTGCTGTGTATAAGTGGAATGTGTATTGTGTTGATGCAACTAATGGAAGTAATTCTGCATGGGGCGCAAGCAATAGGACTGTTGTGATTAATTCTTCTGTGTCTAATGGAACACCATCGTCGGTAAATCAGACGGTAGTTACGCTTGTTTCACCTGCAAATTTTTCCAGTGTAAATACTGCCGATGTTATTTTGAATTATAGTTTTGTTGGACCTGCACAGGCGAATTGCACTTTGTATGGTAATTTTACTGGCAGCTGGCTTGCGAATATTTCTGGAAATGTTTCAAGTGGTTCTAATTTCTTTAATAAGACTCTTGGCAATGGGAGTTATTTCTGGAATGTGTATTGTGTTGATGCTGCTAATTCCTCGAATTATGATTGGGGCAATTCAAACTGGACATTTAATATTAATACTTCTAACGCAAGTATTGTTTCTCAGTCTGTGATTTTTAATGTAACATTGATAAGCCCATTGAACGGAGTTAGTATTAATCTCTCAACGGTTATCTTTAATTATACTTTGAATATTTCTGGTTCTGCTAATTGCAGTCTATGGGGAAATCCTGCAGGGAACTGGACTTTGAATGTTACTCAAACAAATCAGACTGCCGGGAATTATGTGTTTAATCAAAGTTGGATTAATGGAAGTTTCTTGTGGAATGTCAAATGCGTGAATTTTACTAATGGTGGTAATATAGTTTGGGCGCCATCTAACTGGTCTTTCCAGAATAATTATACAGGAGGATAAATCATGAAACGGATTATTGTTTTGTTTGCATTAATTTTATTTTTGCTGCCGAGTGTTTTTGCTGCGGCAAATTTTGAGGTTACTGCGTTTTCATGCAGTCCGAATGAGGTTAAGGTTTCTGAACAATTTTCTTGTACTGCTACTGTGCAGAATTCCGGCGATGCTTCCGGGACTTTGAATACTGCGACTTTGTATTCGGATAGCAATAACTGGCTGGAGAGTTCGAGTTATTCTGTTACTGTTAATACTGCTGTTAATTCTGGCGCTTCGACAGATGTTACTTTTACTGGTTTGAAGGCGACGAAATCAGGAAATAGTGGGTTTGCAAGGATTATGCTGGATCAAGTTACTGATACTTATGTTGCTAGTGCTGGTGTTAATGTTAATGCGATTAATGTTGTTGTGACTGATTCTGCTTCTTCAAGCAGCGCTGCTTCTAATGCAAATGTGGATGTTACTGCGCAGGGAACTGCAGGAGGAAATGTTGATGTTAGGCTTTCTTTTGCTGTGAGTAGCGGTGGATGCAGTATTGGCAGCCAAGCGTCTTCTGCAACAACTAATGATATGAGTGATGGGCAGACAACTTCACATACTTGGACTGTTACTATGGGTACAAGTAATTGCGCTTATACTGTTACTGCTTTGGCGACGAGTAATCCTGCTGGAACTGCTACTAAGACAGATTCTGAGAGTGGTACGATAACTTGCAGCAGCGGTTGTTCAAGTAGTAGTGATAGTTCTAGCAGCAGCAGCAGTTCTGGCGGAGGCGGTGGAGCTGGAGGAGGTGGTGCAGCAAGCGGTAATGAATCTATTAAGTCCCAGCTTTGGACAGATGTTGCTGCAGGAAGTTCTTTGACTATGAGTATATCTAACCCTAAGATTGATATTACCTCGATAGTTATTAGTGTTAAGAATGCTTTGAAGAATTTTAAGTTGACTGTTACTGGTTTGAATGTAACGCCTAAAGCTGTTCCTGAGTTTGACGGTATTGTGCATCAGTATATTGAGATTGTGAAGAATAATGCTGTTGATGCTGATATTGAGAGCGCAGTGATAAAGTTTTCTGTGAAGAAGTCTTGGGTCGAGGAGAATAGTCTGGATCCTGCTGGTGTTGGGCTTTATAGGTTTGTTGATGGAAAATGGGAAAAGCTTTCTACAAAATTTGCTGAGACAACTGATTCTAATTATAAGTATGAAGCAACAAGTTCAGGGTTTAGTTATTTTGTTGTTGCTGCTGAGAAGTCTGCTGTTGTGAGGACAATACAGGAGGAAGTTCCTCAAGAAGTCTCTAAAACGAGTGATGACGGAAAAACTGATATTCAAAAGGAACAAGAAAAGAGACGGCTTGGAACGGATGTGTTTATGAAGAATGGCTGGAATATCGCGATTATAGGAGATATTGTTGGTCTTGTGCTGTTTGTCGGCGGTTATGTTATTTATCAGAAGAGAAAAGTCAAGTGATTTCTGTATTTTAATATGAAAATCTCAATTGCAAAAAGTTATGGTTTCTGCTGGGGAGTTAGAAGAGCCCTAGACATAGCTGAAAGCATTGACAAAGAAAATAAAAAGGTAAATGTCCTCGGAAGATTAATCCATAATCCGCAGGAAGTTGAGCGTCTCAATAAAAAAGGAATCAGAATAACTGAAAATCTCGACGGAATATCTGAGGGAACAGTTGTTATAACCTCTCATGGTGTTCCTGACTCAACAATAGAAAGCGTAAAAACAAAGGGCTTTGAGGTTGTTGATACAACATGCCCTCTTGTGAAAAGCGTCCACAACATCACAAAAAACTTCGATAAAAAAGGATACAAAACAATTATTTATGGAGATAAAAACCACATAGAAGTAAAAGGCATCGGAGGAAATCTCTCAAGCTATATCGTCATAAAAAATCCTGATGAGCTTCCTGAGATAAATCCTGATGACAATTATATCCTTGTGTCGCAGACAACAATGGCGGTTGATGAGTTTCTCAAGGTTGCTGCAGAGCTTAAAATCAGAATGCCAAACCTGAAAATTGTTGATACAATCTGCGCGCCGACAAAGGAAAGGCAGAACGCTGCTCGCGAATTAGCAAAACAGGTTGACCTAATGATTGTCGTCGGCGGCTATATGAGTTCTAACACAAAAAAACTTGCTGCTGTTTCTTCAGAATTTGTCGAAACTCACCAAATAGAAAGGGCCGAAGAGCTTAAGCAGGAATGGTTCACAGGGAAAAATCACGTCGGCATAACAGCAGGGGCTTCAACTCCGGATTATGTTGTCGAGCAAGTCAAGAAGAGGATTGAAGAGCAATGCAAGATAGTCTAGAACAATACAAACAAAAAATCAACACACAAATAGCATATTTCTTCTCGGAAAAAATCAATTCGGAAGAGAACTCAACGCTTAAAGGCCATTATATAAAAATCCGAGACTTTGTCTTAAGAGACGGAAAACGCCTCAGGCCGATTATCTCATTAATAGCATACAGTTCAATCACTGGACAAAATCCTGAAAAAATTCTCCTGCCTGCAATCTCCACAGAACTTCTCCATGCAGGAACATTAATTCAGGACGACATAATGGATGAAGACACTTTCAGGAGAAATGAGCCGAGTATGCATAAAATAATGCAGGATATTTTCTTAGAAGATGCAAAAGACGAGCCATCGGATGGAGACATCTTCAAAAACAAATCATCGAGATTTGGAGTTTCAATGGCAATACTTCACGGCAACATTCTGTTCTTCCTCGGAAAAAAAGCAATCCACGAATCCAAAATCAGCGGCGATACAAAACAAATGCTCCTCGAAAAATACAACGGCGCATGCACAATAGTAAACGAAGGCCAGATTTTGGATATAACTTATGCTTTAACAAACGAAGTTTCCGTCGAGGAATACATAAGCATGGTAAAAAGAAAAACCGCCCAGCTATTCATTTATTCGGCGCAAACAGGAGCCATCCTCTCAGACGGAAGCCAAAAACAAATTCAAATACTTTCGGAAATCTTTGAAAAATTTGCAGTTGCATTCCAGATAAAAGACGACTTGCAGGATTTAGAAAAATCTCCTAACAATGATACATTCGGCTCAGACATAAAAAGGGGAAACATGACATTGCCAATAATTTATGCTCTGAACAACTCAACCATTTCAGGAAGAAAAAAACTCGAAACCTTGCTCGGGAAACCTGATCTTTCAGACGATGAAATCCAGGAGATAATTAAAATCCTCAGAAACTCAAAAGGAATCCAGTTCGCAGAAAAACTCGCTGAAGAACAAATCCAAGAGGCAAAAACTCTCCTTGAAAAAAACAAAAAACTCTTTAAAAAAACAGACGAGATATTTGTGTTGATAGACTGTGTAATACTTCAATTTGCAGCACAGAAACTTATTTAAACTATAAGAAACAAATTCAACAATTGGGTGAATTAATTTGGGCATTAAAATTACAAAAGATATTAAGGAGTATATTTTCAAGCCGAGAAAGTTTAAGTTTTCCGTCGGCATGGACAACAAATGGCTTTCTGCAGGCGAGAAAAGAAGATTGAAGCGGCTTATTCTTCCGAATGGAAAGATTTTCTTGCTGCCTTATGACCAAGCAGTTGAACATTCAACGTATGATAATCTGAATAATCCTGAGAGTATCCATGCTGATTATGAGATAAGGATTGCAAAGGAGGCAAAGATGTCTGGAGTTGTTCTGCATCCAGGGGCTGCGATGAAGCATCTGCCTGATTTCGAGGATGTTCCGCTTGTCTTGAAAGTTGACGGCAAATCTGATATTCCTTCGCTGGATCCAATCTCATGCCCTCTTGCAAGTGTTGAGAAAGCCCTTGAACTTGATGCTGCTGCTATCGGCACGACATTTTATTACGGAAGCCCTGAGCAGTATAAGATTATCGAGGGGCTTTCGATGCTGATTGAAGAAGCGCACAACGCAGATATTCCTGTTATTGTCTGGGCTTATCCGCGAGGAAAGTTTATTGATGCAAAAGGAGGAAGAGATTGCTTAGGAAATATTGCTGCTGCTGTAAAACTTGCGAATGACATGGGCGCGGCTATTGTAAAAGCAAATATGCCTGAACCGTTTGACACTGCAAAAAAATCTCAATATCATAAGACATATCAAGAATTAGAGTTGAATTCCGAGGAAGGTATGTCATGGGTTGTCAAAGGATGCGCCGGTTATTCAGGAGTTATTCTTTCAGGGGGAGATAAGATGTCAGAAGAAGAGTTGATTGCAAAAGTCCGCTCAGCAATGAAGGCAGAGGCAGACGGGCTTGTTATCGGCAGAAATGTTTTCCTGAGAAAGCATGATGACGCTGTCCGCCTGGTGAATAAATTAATGGCAGTTCTCGATGATTATAGCACAACCGGCGATACTGTATTGTAAGCAGGAATATTATAAAAAAATCGAGGTGGTTCATGTTGGGGAAACAAAAAAACAAAAATAATTCAGGCAAATCTAATTCAGATAATACAAATTTTTATGTTTTTGTGATTGTTGCTATTATTGTTATTGTTGCTATTGTCTGGATATTTATTGCGCTATCAGGACAGGGTAAGTCCTCTGATAAGTTGACAGGTTATGATCCTATGGAAGTGCCTCCTCTTGAAAGATCGTCGCCACCGCTTTCATCTAGATATTCCAGTTCAACTACTTCAAGCACATGGAAATAGAATGTACATAACTGTTATTTTGCTTGTAATATTGATTGCTCTCTCAGCATTCTTCTCTATGTCAGAGGCGGCTCTCTTGTCTGTGAGCAGACTGAGAGTCAGGCATTTTATCGAGCAGAAACGGCATGGCTCAAGAGAGCTGAAAAAGCTGAAGGATAATCCGCAGAGATTGCTTGTGACTATTCTTGTCGGGAATAATCTTGTGAATATCGCTGCTTCTGCAATTGGAACTGCTATGGCTATTAATATTTTCAAGGATAATGCCATTGGGATTTCTATCGGAGTGATGACTTTTCTGCTTCTTGTTTTTGGCGAGATACTGCCTAAGAGCATTGCTATCAGGTTTAACACGCATATTTCTCTTGCTGTCTCAAAGCCGATATGGTATTTCAGCGTGATTCTTACTCCTTTGGTTAAGTTTTTCGGATGGCTTACGGATTTTATTCTCTGGATTTTTGGTTTGACAAGGAGTTATGCGCCTAAGGTTACAGAAGAGGATATTAAGAGCATTGTGAGAATGGGACAAGAGGAAGGCGCTATTGATTCTCTCGAGAAGGAATTGATTGAAAGAGTTTTTAGGTTTGATGATATTGATGTTCTGCAGATTATGAAGCCGAAGTCAGAGATTAAGGTAGTTTCTTCTGAGATGAAATTGAAGGCTTTTCTTGATGTTGTTGTTGAGTATCAGCATTCAAGGTATCCTATTTATGAAAAGGCAAGGGATAATATTACAGGGATTGTGCATGTGAAAGATGTTCTTGAGAGTATTAAAACTGGAAATTTGGATGTGCCCGTGAAGGATGTCGCAATGAAGCCAATGTTTGTTTACTCAGGAAAAAAGATTGATGATTTGCTGAGGCAGTTTCAGAAACTCAAAGAGCAGATGGCTATTGTGATTAATGAGAAGGGAAATGTTATTGGCATTGTTACAATGGAGGATATTCTTGAGGAGATTGTCGGCGAGATTGTTGATGAGAACGAGAGAGTAAAGCCGAGGATTTTGAAGGTTGATGATAAAACTTGGAGAGTTTATTCAGGCACTGACATTGATGTGATTAATAAGGAATTATCTCTCGGGATTAAGTCTTCCAGTGATTATGAGACTTTGCTTGGATTGGCTCTAACAAAGCTAGGTCGGAATCCTAAGCCAAATGAAGAGATTGATTTTGGGAATTTTGTTTTGAAGGCAGATGTTTTGGATAAGAATAATAGTGTGAAAGAATTTGTTCTTGTGAAGAAATAAAGTAAAAATTCAGTCCACAAACCTAAAATTCTTAAATTGCCAGATGTCTTTGTTGTCTGTTTTGCTGTCTTGGTTTTCATGGAAGAAAATTTTTTTGTTCTTCAAAGGCGTCCAGTCAAAAGGCTGCGAAATAAATTTACCCAGATATGGCTTTGTTATCGGCAGAACAAAGTCATGCGGCAAATCATCAGGAAGCTTGATTCCTTCTCGAGGATTGTCAATCATCCACATTACCGCGGTTACAACTCCTAATGCGACTTGGATTGTTGTAGCATTTTGTTTTGGCACTAATCTTCTGGATTCATGGATTGATAAGATGCTCCCAGTCCACCATGAATTATATTTGTGCCCCATTATTAGTGCGCCTAAGGTGTCTTCTCCGTCTGTTATTTCATCATGCATGATTCTTAGTTTTGGCTGAATCTCGTAATTCCTGCATCTTAATTCATGCAATGATGAGATTGTTTCATGGCATGGCATGTATGCGTAATGGACAGTTGGCCTGTATATCGGCTTTCCTTCTTTATAGACAGTAAATCTGTCTGAGATTCCAAATGCTTCTCCATGCCTGATTACCATGCCGACAATTTCCTGCTCTGGAATCCAAGACCTTACCCATGTGTTCATGCCCATCTCAGCAATGAAAATCTGGTTCTTCGGACCATAAGGAGGAATGTGCGAATTTTTCGGAAGTTCTTTTTCATGTGTTCCCCAGCCAATTTCAGCAGGAGCAGTTCCTTCTTCCCGCAACCCTTCAATGCTCCATGTTCCGACGAATTCATCTACTTTTTTTGGCTTGTTTGTTATTTGTGTGTCTCGTTCAGAGCAGTGGATTACTTTCACGCCGAGATTCATAGCAAGCTCGCCGAATTTTTTGTCTTTTGCAAGCTCAAGAAGCTTTTTTCCTTCCCCATCGGGGATTTTCTTGTCTTGGATTAATCTCTCTGTAATGTCAATAAGCCCTTGTTTTGTGAAGTGTGAAATTAATCCTGGGTTGGCGCCATGGTCGAGAACAGCGCTTACAGAATCTTTCGGCCAGTTTTTTGTCATTTCCCTTAGTTTCATGTGTCTAAAGTATAAGGATTTCTCAAACGGTGATTTTGAGAATATTTCTCCTTTAGAATCCCAAACTTCGATGGAAGTGTTTACATAAAGCACATTGTGGTCGTGGCACCACTGGAGAATTTCACAGCAATCAATGTTCCATGCCAAATCTATGAGCAAGCCGTTATCTTCAAGGTAATCTGAGAAAACTTCTGAGAGATTTTCTTTTGTTATTGTCCTCTGAAAAAAAGTTATGCCTTTGTCTGTCCATTCTTTCAGCGCTGAGCTTTTGTCTTCTATATCAATAATTGTGATATTCTCGCATGGAATTTTTATGTGCTTCATTAAAACTGGAAGTGTGCATTTAGATACTGCTCCATAGCCGATTATCAGGACTTTCTTGTCGAAATTCATTGTTCAAAAACATAATGTATGCAATCTTTAAAAATATTTTTATTCCCGACTGCAAATTCAGGTTTTTTTCTGGTTTTGTTATCCCTATTACAGAATATTTTTAATAATAAGCAATAACCAATCTCCATGCACGAGTCACTTCACAGATATAATGCAATAATCCTCGGAGGTGGAAAGTCTCCCTTAAATGACTCTGAGCATCATGGAATGTATAAGGGAAATACTCAATTCTGCGGAAGAGCATTAGGAAGCATTGTGTATGAGGCTGTTGCCAAGGGACATACTTTCGATAGGATTGCATTGGTTATGGAGAGGGATAATGAACTTCAAATAAGAGAGTCTCAGGATGTTTATTCCACGCCTGATCCTGCGATGTGCAGAAATTTTTTCAGGAGCTTAAAATTTTATGCAAGTGCAAATAGCGGAAATCATTCAATTGATGATGGTGTTGCAGATAATTTTGTATTTGCAGGAGACCTGCCTTTCTTAAGGGCAGAGCATGTCAAGGCATTTTATGATGCAGTGCATTTACATCATAACGTTGATGTAGCGATTCCAATAATCCCTCGGGGAATAAATGAGAGTGCATTTCCAGATAGATTAAGGCACTATCTCAGATTTAAAGAGGGCGAATATCTGATTGGCAACATGGCTTATCTATCACAGAATGCTATGCGGGAGAATTGCGGAAGATTAGAAAAGCTTTACGAGGGACATGATGATAAATGGTCTTTCCTCCAAAAGATTGTCGAGCAAGTCGGACTGAAGACAGTTCTTCACCTGCATCCGACAGGGTATAAAGTATTTGGTATTGAAGCAGCAGATATCGCAGAAAAGTTTTTTCGTGCCATGTCCATAAAAGAATTTGAGGAGCATGCAGCTAAATTCTTGCATCTCGGCACTAATGGCAATGAACGAGCAGTAAAGTTGATAGAATTAAATCATCCTGAGATGGCTTATGATATTGATACTGCTGAAGATTTTAGAGAAGCTGAGAGATTGAATAAGAGTATGTATAATCTCGAGGCAATAGTTAAAAATTCAGATTAGTCAGATTTATCGCCTTAGATATACTCACCCGCAAAAATCCTAAATATTTTTGTGGCTTAGTGATATTTGCTTATCTCTTCTTATTGCCTATCTATCGTCAACTGTGAATCTGCAGGATTAGTAAAGTCTAAAATACTTTCAGATGGCAAAACTTCTTTTTTAGCCCTAATGAAAAATCTTGTATCTTCCGAGTCTTTTGGCAATTTAAATGTGATAAGCGCTTTTCCTTCTTCTTGAGGAGCCAGAAGTCTTTTTTCTCCAAAATAATTTACATATTCAATATATGGTTTATACCCTCCAAGATTGTCTAAAAATTCTATGTTTATATTGGAGGATTTACATCCTAAATCATCTGCATTTTTAACAACAACCTCAAATTGAATTTCCTCATCATTAGGTACTAATTCGTCAGTTAAAGAATAAATTTGTGAGAAGTCGCCTGTATATTTCCACGAAGAATAAGGGTGATACACTGAACTTTCAACTATTTCTCCAGGATGCCTTATTAATTTCACAATCTCAATAGGCCTTTTGCATCTTGGAATAAATTCAACCTTGAAATAATCATCAGTTATTTTTATTGCCATTAGTTTAGCGTTGACAATATTTTGCTATGCAATATGCCGTTGCTTGCAAGGAATTGTTTTGAGTATTGATTTACAGGCTCCCCTTCATAGTCTGTGATTTTTCCTCCTGCTTCTTTTATGAGGAGAATTCCTCCTGCGCAGTCCCATGGGTTTGTGCTGATGCAAATATAAGCGTCTGCTGTTCCTGATGCAACTGAAGTTAATTCCATAACTGCGGCGCCTGGAAATCTAATTGCATGAACTTTAGGAGAGATTTTTTTTAATATGGATGTGAGCTTTGGCAATTGCTTGTCAAACAGGCTATCCATTCCTATAAGAGAATTGTAAAGCCGAGCTGTTTTTGAAACGTGGATTTGCTTGCCGTTGAGAAATGCGCTTTTCCCTTTTTCTGCTATAAATGACTGGCAAAGTTTTGGGATGTTTATTGCAGCGGAGATTATTTCGTTGTTTTTTTCGAGTGCAATTGAGACTCCAAAGATAGGAAAACTGTGCATGAAGTTGTGCGTGCCGTCAAGAGGATCAATTATCCATTTGTAAGGCGAGCTTGTTTTCTTTTCGCCGAATTCTTCTGAGAGTATCTGATGGTCGGGATATTTTTTCCTGATTTCCGAGATGATGAGTTTTTCAGATGCAAGGTCAACATTTGTTACAAAATTTTTAGGAGATTTTTCTTTTATTCTGCTGATTTTGCCGAGATTGTCGAGAAGCAGCTTTCCAACTTTTTTTGCAAGTGTTTCTGCAAACAATGTTTCCTTGAGCATTTTTCAGTGTCAAATTTTAATTTTTATTGAGTCTTCTCCTTTAATAACCTTGCCTTTGTAACGTTTTTGTACGCTCGCTATAATATATTTCTCTCCTATTTGTTCGCATTCAGGATATAGATGGACTAAAACAAGCGACTTTGCTTTTGACTGATGCGCGATTTTTCCGCATAATTCTGGAGAGAGATGCCCAGAAAGTTTTTTATCGTCGGGCATTGAACATTCTAATATCAGGATGTCTGTGGATTTTGATATCTGGATTATATTCTTGCAGTAATCTGTGTCTCCTGAATAGGTTATTGATTTTTCTTCTGAGTCAATCCTATAAGCATTGGAGTATTTTGAATGAAGGGTTTGCTTTGCTGTAATTTTTCCGTCTGAAAAAGAGGTTTTTGAGTTGTGGAGTTCTTTTATGTTTATCTGAAATTTTGCTTCTTTAATCTGCAGATGAATTTTTTGGAGTTTTCCGAAGAATTTCTTGAATCTCTTTGGTCCTATTATTGTTAATGGCACTTTTCTCTTGATTCCAAACATTGCCCTCCATAGAAATGCAGAAAGGTCATTTACATGGTCAACATGAGTATGCGTGATTAGGATTGTGTGGATTTTTTCCTGAGGAATTTTCTCTCTGATTAGCTGGGAGTATGCTCCTGGTCCAATGTCCATGAGAATGTATCCTGATTTTGTTTTCACGAGATAAGATGAGCAGTTTTTTTCGCTTCCTATTGAGCCGCAGCCAAGGATTGTAAGGTGCATATTGGATTTATCATATTGATGATATAAATAGTTTACTGAAATGTGAGCTGTTAAGTTAAAGGGGTATAATTAAAAGAAAAAATTAGAACATACTCTCTCTTTGCTGTGTTGCATAACCAAGAAATAAGTTCTTCTTCCAGAATCCATCTATGTGATTCAAATGCGAAACTGGATTCCGATACCAGAAATTATTTCTTACACGCAGATAAATCGTCGAATAAACAAATTAGGACTTGACATAATCAAGAGTTTAGCAAAACAAGAAGATGCACAGATAATAGCAATTGACTCGTCGGGAATCAAGCT
>ORJL011200096.1_pt1 | contig 20367 bp, 24 predicted proteins | sample 1779941 | NCBI WGS metagenome assembly ORJL01 (sample SAMEA104232317, study PRJEB22302) | groundwater metagenome | biome: forest; feature: aquifer; material: groundwater | place: USA | collected 2011-08-07 | depth 5.8 m | reverse complement strand
CCCGCCGGTCAATGCCCAGCAGGTTGGTGTCGTTGCCGCCCACGCGCAGAACGTAGGCCTCGCCGCTCATCTCGATTTTGTAGTTGTGATTGGTGATGCCGCCGGAAAGAGGCGTGACGCGCAAATCGGTCCGTCCGGCAAACAGCGGAATACGATTGAGAACAGTGTCAAGCGACCGAGGCATATACAATCTCCCAGCGACGGGGCAGGCTGTGTGGGATGGGCACGAGAGTGCCGGATAAGCAGCGCCGGGCCACGGCCCGAGGATGCGGCCAACCGGCGCTCCCGTGCCGCATTATAAGCCGAAGCCCCACGGCAGGGTTAATCGGACTTAATTTGACTTGTCATATGGATGCGTCTATACTCTTCCAAATCTCGTTGCTCAATGTGCCCCGGTTTACCATCGCGGGCACATTGTTTCCACAGGGTCCATCCCGTATTATCCATCCTCCACGAAAGGGGGTGACTTGCGCGCAGAAAACAAGCTAACCGCTCTCCCGCAATTCGAATCGCGCTTTGCTCTAACTACACACATATAGGTTGAAGGAGATAGAAGAAATGGCTACATACAAATCGCATTTGTTCAAGGCGAGCCTGGCTCTGACCGTCATCGGCCTGCTGCTGGCGGCCTGCGGCGGCGCGGCCACCCCGGCGGCCACCTCCGCCCCGGCAGTCAGCGCGATGGACAAGCTCGTGGCCGACGCGAAAGCCGAAGGCGCACTGACCACGATTGCTCTGCCGCACGACTGGTGCAATTACGGCGGAGTGATCGAAGGCTTCAAGGCCAAGTATGGTTTGACCGTCAACGAACTGAACCCGGATGCGGGTTCGGGCGACGAAATCGAGGCCATCAAGGCCAACAAAGACAACAAAGGCCCGCAGGCGCCCGACGTGATTGACGTCGGCTTCGCTTTCGGCCCGTCTTCCAAGGCCGAAGCCTTGATCCAACCGTACAAGGTTTCGACCTGGGACACGATCCCGGCCGACGTGAAAGACGCCGACGGCTACTGGTACGGCGACTACTACGGCGTGCTGTCCTTCATGGTCAACAAAGACGTGGTGGCGAATACGCCGAAAGACTGGGCGGATTTGCTCAAGCCGGAATACGCCTCGAGCGTCGGCGTGTCGGGGGACCCGCGCACGTCGAACCAGGCCATTCAAACCGTGTTTGCCTCGGCGCTGGCCAATGGCGGTTCGTTGGACAACGCGCAAGCCGGTTTGGATTTCTTCGCCAAACTCAACACGGCCGGCAACCTGGTGCCGCTGATTGCCAATAACGGTCTGGTGGCTAAGGGTGAAGTCCCGATCCGCATCACGTGGGACTACAACGCCCTGGCCGGCGCGGACTCCTTCGCCGGTAACCCGCCGGTTGAAGTCGTCATTCCCGCAACGGGCCGTTTCGGTGGCGTGTACGTGCAGGCCATCAGCGCCTATGCGCCGCACCCCAACGCAGCCAAGTTGTGGATGGAATACCTGTACTCGGACGAAGGCCAAATCGAGTGGATGAAGGGCTACTGCCATCCGATCCGCGAAGCTGACCTGCGCGCGCGCGGCGTGGTGCCTCAGATCCTGCTGGACAAACTGCCCGATGTGACGGGCACCGTGTTCCCCACTCTGGCGCAGCTTGATTCGGCAAAGACACTGATTACCGCGAATTGGGATTCGGTCGTCGGCGCTGACATTCAGGCGGCTCCGTAGTTTCTCGAAGTAGTGTTGACAAAGGTGAGGCCCTGCCGAAAGGCGGGGTCTCACTTTCAGTTTGCCGGGCGCAAGAGGAGAATCCATGTCACCAACTACGGCCGCGCCAAAAAGCCTGATGCCCTTGTGGGCGGTCTCCTCCACACGGAGGGTTTCGTGGGCTTGGCTGGGGCTGCTCCCATTCTTCGCATTTGTTGTGGCCTTTTTGCTGGCTCCTTCCAGCTTCATTTTCATCGGTAGTTTTCAAGACGTCCAAGGCAGTTTTACTTTAGAAAATATTATTAGCCTGGTGACCGAACCCACGATTGTGGCGGCTTACTGGCTGAGCATCCGCATCAGCGCGGTGACGGCCATCGGCGGCGGCCTCCTCGGATTTCTGCTGGCCTATGCGATTACCGTCGGCGGCCTGCCGACTCCTTTCCGATCAGCTTTGGTCACGTTCTCAGGCGTGGCCTCCAATTTTGCCGGCGTTCCCCTGGCTTTTGCCTTCGTAGCAGTGCTGGGGCGGACGGGCTTCATCACGGCTATTCTCAAGAACCTCTTCAACTTCAACATTTACCAGCACGGGTTCAATCTCTACAGCTTCGCGGGCTTGAGTTTGACGTACATGTACTTTCAATTCCCGCTGATGGTGTTGATCATGGCGCCGGCGTTGGACGGTCTCAAGCGCGAATGGCGCGAGGCGTCGGAGAATTTAGGCGCGTCGTCATTGCAATACTGGCAATACATTGCCCTGCCGATTCTCTTGCCCTCGATTCTCGGCACGATGATTCTCTTGTTCGGCAATGCCTTCGGCGCGTATGCCACGGCCTATGCCTTGACCGGCGGGTCGTTGAATCTGGTGACCATTCAAATCGGCGCGCAGATGCGCGGCGACGTTCTGCACAACCCGAACCTGGGTTACGCGCTGGCCTTCGGCATGGTGGTGATTATGACCATTTCGTTGGCCGGGTATTCATGGTTACAACGCCAGACAGAAAGGTGGTTGCGATGAAACGCCGCATTCCGTTGATGAGTTGGGTGTGGTACGCGCTCGGCGCGGTCTATTTCCTCTTGCCTCTTTACGGCACGCTGGATTTTTCGCTCCGGATGAAGCGCGGTGTCGTCAGTATGTTGGCTTACACGGAAGTCTTTGCCGATCCACAGTTCGTCCAAACCTTCGTCTTTTCCAATCAGATGGCGGCGCTGACTATCATCTTCAGTTTGTTGTTGATTGTGCCGACGACTTACTTGCTCCATCTGCGCCTGCCGCAGTGGCGGCCTATCGTCGAACTCATCACCCTCCTGCCGTTTGTCATTCCGGCCATCGTATTGGTGTTTGGCATGATCCGAATCTACGGCCGGCCGATGATGGTCGGAGAAGTGCAAATTATCCCCGCGCTCACCAACGCCACCCTCACGACGAACCTACTGTTGGTGGCCGGTTACGTGGTGCTCTCTTTGCCCTACATGTATCGCGCGGTGGATACCGGCTTGCGTGCCATAGACGTGCGCACGCTGACTGAGGCGGCGCAAAGCCTGGGCGCGAGTTGGCCGACCATTCTTTGGAAAGTGATCTTCCCCAATCTGCGCTCGGCGCTATTGAGTGGCGCGCTTCTCACGTTTGCTATCGTGGTCGGCGAACTCACGCTGGCCAACTTCCTTGACCGCCCGGCTTTTGGCCCCTACTTGTGGTTGCTCGGCCAACATCGGGCGTACGAACCGGCGGCGCTGTCCATCATTAGCTTCGCGCTGACCTGGACGGCAATGGTCATCATTCAATTCCTGTCGCGCGGCACTCCGGGGCAAGTTGCGGGGGCGCACTAACGAGGATAAAAAATGGCCTTTCTTGAACTGACCAACATTCAGAAATCATTCAGCGCCAACCAGCCTCCGGCGGTGGACGGCTTCAATTTGAACGTGGAGAAGGGCGAATTCGTTTCGTTCCTGGGGCCAAGTGGCTGTGGCAAAACGACGACACTGCGGATGATTGCCGGGTTCGAAACGCCTACCTCCGGCACGGTAGTGATCAACGGCAACGAGGTGACGAACAAGCCGCCCAACCAACGCCACGTCGGCATGGTGTTTCAGTCGTACGCCTTGTTCCCCAATATGACCATTGGCGAAAACATCGGTTTTGGCCTGAAGATTGCCAAGAAATCGGCGGCGGAGATCAAATCCCGCGTCGAAGAGATGCTGAACCTCATTCACCTGCCCGGCTACAACAACCGCTATCCATATCAACTTTCCGGCGGCCAGCAACAACGCGTGGCCCTCGCCCGCGCCCTGGCTTTTCCCCCGCAGGTGCTTCTGCTCGACGAGCCGCTTTCCGCGCTCGACGCTAAAATCCGCGTTGAACTGCGGGCCGAAATTCGACGCATTCAGCAGGAATTGGGCATCACCACCGTTTACGTCACGCACGATCAAGAAGAAGCGCTCTCGATCTCGGATCGTATTGTGGTAATGAGCGGCGGCAAGATCGAGCAAGTCGGCACGCCATTTGAGATTTACAATTTTCCGCAGACCGCCTTCACCGCCTCCTTCGTCGGCCAACTTAACCTGCTTCCCGTTACCATGGCCGACGCCGGCACTTGCACGTTGAACGGCCAGAAGTTGAGGATCGGCCAACCCACCCAAATCGCTGACGGCATGCAAGCCCGGCTGGCGCTCCGCCCCGAAGAATTGCACATCGGCAAAGCCGAGGGCAGCAATCAACTCAACGGCACGGTGGAGAGCGTCACCTTCCTCGGCTCAATCGTCCGCGTCCGGGTTGACCTCGGCGGCTCACTCGTTTCAATAGATTTGTTCAACGAACGCACGCTCACCTTGCCGAAGGTCGGGGAACAAGTGACGGTGAACTTCCCGCCGCACGCATGCTGGATTCTTGAATAGCCGCAGCCTGCGAAAGTCTTTACCATTTGCCGCACGAAGCGGACATCTGCTTTCCGCATTCCGCACGCGAAGCGATCATTCTGCATTTTTATGCCCCCGGCAATCTTTATAGATTTCGATGGCACCATCGTGCCATACGACGTTGAATTTGAATTGTTTGCCCATTTCGGCGGCCCCACCCGCGCCGGCGACGTGGTGGCCCGTTGGGAACGGGGCGAGTTGGACGTGCCCCAACGCCTCACCGCCGGATTCGCGGCGCTGCACGCCGCCGGTGTCACCCGGCGACAACTGGAAACTTTCCTCGACGGCGTCCGCCTCGAACCCACGTTTCCCCCGTTCCTGCAATTTCTGCGCGATCGCCGGTGGCCCGTGGCCCTCATCTCCGACGGGCTGGTGTGGTACATCGAAGGCGTGCTGCAACGCTACGGCATGGCCGACTTCCCACCCATTATTTCCAACGAAATTGATTTTGACCACGACTGGCGATTGAGCTTCCCCAACCGCAACGGCGATTGCTCCCCCTGCCGGCAGTGCGCCGCCTGCAAACGCTACCCCATCCGCGACGCCCGCGCCTGGGCCGGCCCGGTGGTACTCATCACCGATGGCCGCGCCGACCGCTGGGCCGCCGTCGAATGCGACATGGTGTTTGCCAAAGACCCGCTGCTGTCCATTTTGCGGCAGTGGGAGAAACCGAAGCGGCTTTTTGCCTTCGAGAATTTTGACGACGTGAGGCGCGAATTGGAAAAGATTCCGTCAACAGATTGAACGGAGGTGACGGATCGCTCTCAGGTAAATTCATTCGCGGTATCCGTTTCATCCATTGACGCCTCTCGTGCTATACTCTCGCTCACCGTACCACTGGAGACCCGCTCATGCGACTGTTTGGTAAGATGCCCACCTCACTTCCGGCTGACATCGCGCGCGACCCGCGCCCGGCCCTGCCATGAACGCCAACCTCGACGCGCTCCTCGCCGACACCGATGCCGTGATGGCCGGTCGCTCCAATGGGCACTATCGCGGCCCGGTGCACGTGGGCGTGGACCTCGGCACGGCCTACACCGTGCTCACCGTGCTCGACGAACATTGCCAACCCATTGGCGGCGATTACCGCTTTGCCCAAATTGTGCGCGACGGCCTGGTCGTTGATTTTGTGGGCGCGGTGGATTTGCTGCGCCGCATGAAGCAGCGCGTGGAAGACCGGCTGGGCTTCACCCTGGAGTCGGCGGCCAGCGCCTACCCCCCCGGCGTGCCCCAGACCGAAGTGCGCGCCACGGCCAACGTGCTCCGCGCCGCCGGGCTGGAATGCACCGGCCTCATCGACGAGCCTACCGCCGCCAACAACGTCCTTCAGATTCGCGACGGGGCCATTGTGGACGTGGGCGGCGGCACCACCGGCATAGCCGTTTTCAAAGACGGCGAAGTGGTTTATACTGCCGACGAAGCCACGGGCGGCACGCATTTTTCACTCGTCATCGCCGGCGCGCTGAACATCACTTTTGAACAGGCTGAAGAGCTGAAAAAGAATCCGGGGGAACAGGCCCGCCTCCTACCCGTGGTGCGGCCGGTGATGGAAAAAGTGGGGAACATTGTCCAGCGCCATGTCGCCGGTCGCGGGGTGGACACGTTGTACCTCGTGGGCGGCACCTGCGTCTACCCCGGCATGGACCGGGTCGTCGCGGAATACACCGGACTCAAAACCATCATCCCCGGCAACCCCCTCTTCATCACACCGCTGGGGATAGCAATGCATAATTGACAATGCGCAATACTCAATTCCCAATTGTGCATTGTCAATTGAGCATTATGCATTCTCAGGAGATTTCATGGCCGACACTTTTTCACTTCGCTGCTATTCCTACCTCGACCGGATGCAGCCGCAATACGCCGCCTTTGTGGGCACCATCACCCAGGGCGACCTGCCCACCGAAGGCATGGCCTCGCTGTACATCGAAATGGCCCCCGGCAACGAAGCCTTCCGCATGGTGGACATTGCCGTCAAAGCCACCGAGGCCAAGCCGGGCGCGCAACTGGTCGAGCGCGAATTTGGCATGTTCGAAGTGCATTCCCGCTCGCAAGCCGAAGTGCTGGAGGCCGGGCGCATCGTGCTGCAACGGCTCGGCCTGGAAATCAAAGACCGGGTCAAGCCGGAAATCGCCTCGGTGCAGGTCATCACCAACGTAGACCCCTACCAGGCCCAACTGCTCAACCGCTTCCGGCGGGGCAGCATGCTCGTCCCCGGCGAAACCATGCTGGTGCTGGAGTGCGCCCCGGCGGCCTACATCAACTACGCCTGCAACGAAGCCGAAAAGGGTTCCAACATCAAAATCCTGCACGTCTCGTCCGTCGGGCGGTTTGGCCGCATGTGGCTCTCCGGCTCCGAAGCGGAAATCAACACCGCCCGCGACGCCGCGGTGAAGGCTATTGAAGAACTGGAAGGGGCGCCGGGGAGATAACCGATGGCCAAAACCTTTTACACCGAACGCGACATTCAAGACCTCGCCGCCCGTGGCGTCACGGCGTTGGACGTCGACGACAACGTCGTCATCACCGATATGGGCCGCGACGCCGCCCTCAAACTGGGCATCAAGCTGGCGCGCCGCAGCGCCGCCTCGGCCGCCGCCAAACCGGCCCCTTCCAAAGACGAGGTCGTCGCCAAAGTCAAGGCGGCCGTCATCGCCCGCCTGGGCAACACCGCCGACCCGGCCCTGCTGGAAGTTGTCATCAGCCGCGTCATCGCCCAAATCAAGTGATTGCTGATTGTTGACTGACAATCATCAATCAGAAATCATCGATCAGCAATCATCCATGCTCCTCGGCCGCGTTCTCGGCTCTGCCGTCTGCACGATCAAATACCAGGACCTCGACGGCGTTAAACTGCTCACCGTTCAACCCCTCAACAAAAAACTGGAGCCGCTGGGCCGCGTGCAAGTAGCCGCCGATGTGGTGCACGCCGGGCCGGGCGACCTCGTCGTCATGGTTCGCGCCCGCGAAGCCTCGCTGGCGATGAACGACGTCAAGTTCGTGCCGGTTGATCTGGCGATTGTGGGGGTGGTGGATGAGTTGGAGGTGAGGCGGGAGGGGTTCGAGTTCGAGTTGAAGGCTGGACAGCGCAATTACACGTAAAACGTCCCACGCAACATCTGCCCACCGCCCGTTCGAAGGTACGCAACTCGAGATGCAACGCATCGCAGTTCGACGGGCTAAATCCAGGGCATAGCTTCCGCAGGAACTGATGTAAACTTAGTGGCGCTCAGGCAAATTGGAGTTTCCGCTTATGAACACGCTACTCAAAGAATCCCTCCGCACCGCACTGGATCGCTTGACCGACGAGGATGCCCGCCAAATTCTTGAACTCGTCCGGCGATTGCAGGCCCGAAAGGGCGTGTCGCGCACCTTCAGCCGCATCGCTGGTGATCCGGTCTTCAAAATGCCAACGGCTGAGTTCACCGCTTTCAGCAATGTGCAGCCCGTCCCTGGTAAAGGACTCGCTGCCTCCAAACTGTTGGTGCAGGACCGCCGATGATTTTCTATTACCTTGATGCCAGTGCGTGGGTCAAACGGTATTATGAAGAAGCCGGAACAACTTGGATGCAAAGCTTGTTTGCCCAAGGCCACACAATAGCTAGCTCTTCGCTTGGTTTCGTCGAAGTAATGGCCACTCTCGCGCGCAAGCATAAGGCTCAGGAAATTACCGACTCGCTCCTACAGGAAAAAACCGGGGAATTGGAAATCGACTGGGATAACTTCATCCAGATTCAATTGACCAGCGAGGCCGCCGGCATTGCGGCAGCTTTGGCATGACGCCTCCCACCTCTCTCGTCGTCGGCTCCGGCACCTTCGGCGTCACTGCTGCCATCGAACTGCGGCGGCGCGGCCACCCGGTGCAGCTGCCGGACCCCGGCCCCCTGCCCCACCCCCTCGCCGCTTCCACCGGCGGCAGCGGACACGCCTACAAATTCGCCCCCGTGCTGGGCGGCCTCATCGCCGACATCGTCGAGGGCCAACCCAACCCCCATCAGCACAAATTCCGCTGGCGGCCCGAAGTGCGCCTGCCTAGGTCGCAAGAAGAAGCGCGCTTTCAATCGTCGGAGCGCAAGTAGCCGCGAGCCAAACCATGATCATCGGAAAAGTCGTCGGCACCGTCGTCACCACCATCAGCCACCCGCACTACAAAAACAGGCGACTGCTCGTCGTTCAGCCGCTGGCCCTGCCCGGCCAGCCCGAAGATGGCGACTTCATCGCCCTCGACAACAGCCACGCCGGAATTGGCGACACCGTGCTCGTCAACCGCGAGGGCAACGGCGCGCGCCAGGCCCTGCAAAACCCCGATGCCTGCGTCATCTCGGTCATCGTGGGCATTGTGGACTCCACCGCCGTGGCTTGAGATGGTACATGCGTCAGTTGTAATTAACGACGGCACACTTTAGAATGAAGCAATGAAGCAATGTTGAAGCCGCGTCTGCTCATCGTCGAAGACAGCGTCGAGATCGGCGAGATGCTCGAAGTGTTCTTTACCCGGCACAACTATGAGATCGTCATCGCCCACGACGGGCAGACCGCCATAGAAATCTGCCTGGCCAAACTGCCCAGCCTGGTATTGCTCGATGTGGGCCTGCCCGACATTGACGGTTTCAACGTGTGCCGCCAACTGCGCCAGACGGCGCGCGCCCGCCACCTGCCCGTCATCTTCGCCACCAAAATGGATCGCAAAGCCGAGCGCATCGAAGGCCTCAGCCTCGGCGCAGACGACTTCATCGCCAAACCCTTCGACCTCGAAGAGTTGCTGCTGCGCGTGAAAAACGCCATCAACCGCTCCGCCCGTTACAGCCTCATGGACCCGCGCACCGGCTTGCCCGGCGCCGAAATCGTGCGGCAAGAGCTGGCCCGCGCCGCCGGCATGCCTCAGCGCCGCGTGCTCAACTTCCGGGTGGCCAACCTCGAACCCTTCCACGATCTCTACGGCTCACTCGCCGCCACCGATGTGCTGCGCGCCACCGCCCTGCTCCTCAACCAACTCCTCACCGAGCGCGGCCAGGCCGACGACTTCCTCGGCCAGGTCAGCGACGACTCCTTCGTCGCCATCTGTTCCGCCGCCGACGCCGCCGCGTTTACCCAACAGGCCACCGCCCAATTCGCCGAACAGGCCCCCCACCACTACTCCTTCGGCCGGCGCGACGGCGACGCCGTCCACGCCACCGCGTCCGGCGGCGGCCCCCACGCCCTGCCCATGCTGGCCCTCGTCGCCGAAACCTTCAACCAATGACCGAAACTGAATTGCGGGCCGAGATCGTGCGCATTGGCCGGTTGATGCACCAATTTGAATTTGTGGATGGCGCATCAGGAAACCTTTCCGCCCGAGTCGCCCCGGGCCGCATCCTCGCCACCCCGTCCGGCTTGGCCAAAGGATTCCTGCAACCGGATCAACTCCTCACCCTCGATCTGGATGGCAACGTGGTTCCCCCCACGCCCCCCGGCCTCAAGCCCACCTCGGAACTGCTCATGCACCTCGAGGCCTATCGCCAACGGCCCGATGTCAACGGAGTCATCCACGCCCACCCCATTACCTCGGTGGCCCTCAGCGTGGCCGGGGTGGCCCTCACCGATTGCACCATCCCCGAAGCCGTGGTCATCCTCGGCCCCATCCCCACTACGCCGTACGCCACGCCCGCGTCTGTCGAAAACCAACACGCCATTTCGCAGCTCGTCAAAACGCACGACGCCATCATCCTTGCCTATCACGGCACGCTCACCGTCGGCCCCACCCTGTGGGATGCCTACCTTAAACTTGAGACGCTGGAACACACCGCAAAAATCGTGGCCCTGGCTCGCATGTTGGGCGGCGCCATTCCGCTGCCGCCCGAGCAGGTGTCCAAACTGCTCGACATGCGCCGGCAGTGGGGCTTTGCCCGCGCCACCGACGCCGACGAGTTCTGCCGCTACTGCGGCACTCCGCACCCGCCGGGCCAGCACTTCAGTGAAGAGGCCCTGGTGCAGGCCATCGCCGCCGAAGTGAAATCCGCAATCGGCAATCTAAAACCATAATTCCCTTGACCCACTCCTCCGGCGCGTGATACAATCCGCCCGCACTCGCCCCCATCGTCTAGTGGACCAGGACGCGGCCCTTTCAAGGCCTAAACCGGAGTTCGAATCTCCGTGGGGGCACTTCCTACACCCCGTGCAATTCCATCGGGTACAACACCCCCGCCATCTGATGATGACGGGGGTGTTTTGTTTTCATTGGCTAGTTGGGGAAGCGGGAAAATGTAATAGAGCGTCCCGCCTTTCTTTTCGGCCTTAATATTACAGCGCAAGGTTGGGTGCCAGAGTAGCAAGTTGAGCCAGTTTCGCCTTGCGATGAGAGCAATAAGCGACAAAATTACGTTTCTGGTAATACCGCACTCGGTCTAGAGCGGCAAGCGTATCAAAGAGCGGCACAGGCAAGACGGTGGCAAGTAAAAGACGGACTTGATAAATCGTGAGCGCCGGCGACTGTTTCTGAAAGTGGATTCTCAAACGAACCAGGAAGTGGTGAGCGAGAGAGACTAACAGCATATAATGATGCCACCCCAACCAACTTCGCATTTCATAATGATCCAAACCGACTTCTCCTTTGGCTTCTTCAAAGATGGTTTCAATCGGCCATCTCATCCCGCTAATGCGCACGAACTCAATCAGCGGCGTGCTGGCGGGAGCATTGCTGAAGTAGTATTTGACCACCGACGGGTCGTCCAGATTGCGGCGGATGATCAGCCAGAGTTCTTTGGCCGGCAAGTTGCCGTGCGACTCAGTCACCCGCAAGAAAGCAAAGTCGCAGACCAGGGGGCCTTTACTGCCTTCTTTGATGGTGGCTTGAACCCAGTCTTTTTTGGGAATGTCGCTCACCAATTGCTTCACTGGAAGCGGGTGCTTGTTCACGGCGCACAGACGCAGGCGGGTAGGACGACGCCCCCGACCCTTCCACTTGGGAACATGCACTTTGGGTGGGGTACGCCAAATCGGGGTAGTATTCTTGATTTCGGTGAAATACCACTTTCCCAAAGCCTCGATTCCATCCCGAAACGCAGGCGAATCCCCGTACAACGCATCGGCCGCCACCCATTGGAAAGGCAAATTGCCGCGTTTCACCGCTTTGTTCAACAATTCCAGCCCAATTTCTGGCTTCGTCTGATAAACCAGGTCTTCTGGCACACCGCACTCAACACCTCGCTCGGCGTGTGCCTCTTCAAACCACTCATCGGGCATGAACAACTGTCCCTCGATCAAACTGTAGCCTTTGCGACGGGCATACCCCAGGTAAACCCCAACCTGCCATTGGCAATCTTGCCCACCGAGCCACAGTATTGCGCCGCTACGCCGACCGACTCCTGGCCTTGCTTGACCACGCTCGATTCGTCGATCAGTGTCACGCCATCTGGTTCACCCAATGTTTCGCCCACCAATCCTTGATGAACGGCCATCACCGGTTCCTCTGCCCACCTACTTTGTCCCACAAAGTACTGCAGGCTACGCACTTTCTCGCCCAAGCCCAGCGCCATCTGTTCGACATTCTTGCGGGTTGCACTTCCCAGCAAGCCGCGCAAATAGGTTTGGCTTCGCTTCAATTGCTCCATTCGTTGAAAGGCGGGGCTGAACAGTTCCATATAATTTGTCAGCTCATCCAAAAATTGCTCAACATCTTCTTTGCTCAAATTGCATTCGGGCGCAGGGCTGGTTTCAGTTACAATTTCGGCAGGCATGGTTTTCTTCGTCTCCTTCCCACTTGGCCGTGGTCGGAGAAAGATACCATGCCTTTCTTTCTCGGACTATTCAGTTGGCCTGCTGCCAACTTTGCGCTGTAATAATAATATTGTAAGAAGTTATGCATTAGCCGCCTGCGGCGGGCTGATTATATCCCCACGCCTGAAGGCGCGGGTTTTACGCCGGTTTCGATAACACTTAGCAAATTGATCGAGGAATACGAATCTAGCCATTGCCTCTCCATCTGAAGATTGTGACCAGGGCTGTGGTCAAGCAAAGCAGCGGCGACCGCGATGAGCACAAGCAGCATGCCAAACACGCGCGCCGGATTGAACTCTTCTACGCAGCGGACGATCACGCACCCCAGCCCTCGTCCACTGCCGAGCATCTCGCTGACGACCAGAGCGACCAGGCCGCGGCCTGCAAAGCAAATCGCGAAGCGCTGACGAGTCTACCGTTTCATGCTTTGCAAGTATAAGGCATATGACAACCAGATACGGAAGGGAAGAAAGTCAGACCGGCATCTTGTTGCGCAACCCTAACATTCTCGCAACGAGAAATGGACTGGCTCTGCAAGAAACTAGTCTGATGTCTCACTGGCTCTTTCGCCGAAGTGTCTGCTTGACACGTTTCAGCCGAAAATGATCGCCGCGCTCGCGCTCGTCGAGGGCCATTTGAATGTATTTGCGCTCGGCCACCAGGCGCGGGATGAGCACATGCTGCAAGGCGTTCACTCGGCGTGAGGTGCGCTGGATTTCGGCGGCCAGGCGTGTCAGGCGGAGTTCGCTCTCCGCAAGCTGAATCGCGCTATCCACCTCCGCCTCGAACGCCGCGGCGGCTTCGTCAATGGGGACCGATGTGCCGGTCAGGGAGTAACCGCGCGCCAGGGCCGAGCGCGCGACTCGCTTTTGCTCAATCGCTGGAACGTTCACGCCCATCACGTTGGCCACCCGCACTTCGAGCGTGAGTTCGCTGCGGGTCGCCAAGGCCGCCGAGCGCACGGCCTCCGTCCCGGTTGAAGCTTCGGCGCGCGCCAGCGCCCGGCGGGCATCCGTGGCCGCGCGTTGCAGTACGTCGCTCTCCGCCATTGCCCGATCGGCCACGCGCAAGAATTCGCGCAAGAGGGCCGTGCGCTTTTGTTCGAGCAGTTCGCGCCCCTGCTCGGCCAACGCAATTCGCGCTTTCTTGGCGAGCAGTTCCATGCGGGTAGTAGAAGTCTTTTGCATGGCAATCAAACCGTCACCCCTTTTTGTGATAGGTTTCGATAACCTTCTGCGGAATCCTCTTCAACGTTTTGGCGGGCATAGGCGCAAGCAACTCCCACGCCAGCGAGAGCGTTTCTTCTGCGGAACGGTTGACCGTGCCTTGCCCGATGAACTCGGCCTCGAAGCGATCGGCGAAGGCCAGCACTCTCCGGTCGTCGGCAGCCAGTGCGGCCTCGCCGATGATGGCAACCAGGCGGCGCAGGTCACGCCCCTGCGCGTAAAGCGCGTACAACTGGTCGGCCACTGCGCGGTGGTCGGCGCGCGTTTTCCCCGCGCCGATGCCGGCGTTCATCAAACGCGAAAGCGAAGGCAACACGTCAACCGGCGGGTAAATGCCTTTGCGGTGCAAATCGCGGCTCAGCACGATCTGTCCTTCGGTGATGTAGCCGGTGAGGTCGGGAATCGGATGCGTGATGTCGTCGTCGGGCATGGTGAGGATCACCAGTTGCGTCACCGAACCGGTCTTTCCGCGAATGCGGCCCGCGCGCTCGTACAGGCTGGCGAGATCCGAATACATGTAGCCCGGATACCCTCTGCGTCCCGGAACTTCCTCGCGCGCCGCGGCGATCTCGCGCAGGGCTTCACAGTAGTTGGTCATATCGGTGAGAATGACGAGCACGTGGCGGCCGCAAGTGAAGGCCAGATACTCGGCGGCGGTGAGAGCAGCGCGTGGCGTGAGCAGGCGTTCAATCGTCGGGTCGTCGGCGCGATTGATGAACAGCACGGTGCGATCCATCGCTCCGCCCGCGCGGAAGCAATCCATGAAAAACGAGGCGTCGTGATGCGTAATGCCGATGGCGGCGAACACGACGGCGAAGTCACCGTCGCCATTGCTCGCGCCACTGACTCTCGCCTGGGATGCTATCTGCGCGGCGAGTTGATTGGCCGGGAGGCCCGCGCCTGAGAAGATAGGCAACTTCTGCCCGCGAGTGAGCGTGTTCAATCCATCAATCGCCGAGACGCCTGTTTGAATGAACTCGCTCGGGTGCACGCGCACAGAGGGGTTCATTGGAAGGCCGTTGATGTCGGGCGAGGCTTCCGGGATGATAGGTGGACCGCCGTCAATGGGCTGGCCGCTGCCCTCCAGTATGCGGCCCAACATCGAAAGCGAGACGTCCAAACGGGCCACGTCGCCGGTGAAGCGCGCGCGTGTCCGCGCCAAATCCAGGCCGCCTGTTCCGGTGAATACTTGCACTACGGCAAGGCGTTGATCCACCTCCAGCACCTGCCCGAGCCGAGTTTCGCCATCGGGGTCGGTGATCTCGACGATTTCGCCAAAGCCCACATCTTGAATCCTTTCGATGAACACCAACGGCCCGGCAATGCGCGCCAGAGTGCGGTATTCTTTGGTGACGAGTGAAGGAACGATTCGAGCTATCATGGACGGGTCATCGCTTCTGACGTTGCTGTTCCAAGTCTTCAATCTCCGCGCCAATCCTGCCCGTCAACGCCTGCAGCTTCGCGGCGGCGTCCGCCGGCGGTAATTCCTTCATGCGTGCGATCTCTGCGGCGACGGGCAGAGCAGTGAGGCGCTCGAGTGACACGCCGGCCTCCAGCGCCGCGCCGACGCGGCGGTGAAACTCCAGAACTAGGCGCAGCATCCAATAGGCTTTGGACAGCGGGCAGAAGCGATCCACTTCGTGATAGGCCGACTGCTGCAGGAAATCTTCGCGCAGCATTTTGGCAACAGCCAGAATCTCTCGTTGGTTTTCAGCCAGCGCGTCCGGCCCCACGAGCTGCACAATCTCCAACAGTTCCGCTTCGCGCTGGAGCAACGCCATGGCCTCGCGCACGCGGTCGTTCCAATCGGGCGCGACCGAGTCGGCATACCATTGACGCAAGTTGTAGAGGGTGTAACTGCGCGTCCAATTGATCGAAGGGAAATGGCGGCGACGCGAGAGATCGTAGTCAAGCGCCCAGAAGGTGCCGGCCACGCGGAGCGAGCTTTGTGTCATGGGTTCAGAGAAATCTCCGCCCGGCGGCGAGACCGCGCCGACCACTGTGACCGAGCCGGTGTTTGAACCGAAGCACGCCACGCGCCCCGATCGTTCGTAGAATTCCGCAAGGCGCGAGGCCAGATAGGCCGGGTAGCCTTCTTCGCCGGGCATCTCTTCGAGCCGCCCCGAAATCTCGCGCAGCGCTTCGCCCCAGCGCGATGTGCTGTCGGCGAGCAGGAGGACGTCGTAGCCCATGTCTCGGTAATACTCGGCGATCGTAATCCCGGTGTAGATGCTCGCCTCGCGTGCGGCCACCGGCATGTGAGACGTGTTAGCGATGAGCACGGTGCGGGCCATCAGCGGCGTGCCATAGCGCGGGTCTTCCAAAGTGGGAAATTCCTCCAGCACTTGGGTCATCTCGTTGCCGCGTTCGCCGCAGCCCACGTAGACCACCACGTCCACTTCCGACCAACGCGCGAGCGAATGCTCGGCAACAGTCTTGCCGGTACCGAACCCGCCGGGGATGATGGCCGTGCCGCCCTTGGCGACCGGGAAAAGTGTATCAATAATGCGTATGCCCGTGATGAGGGGTTGACTCGGATCGAGTTTGGCGCGGTAGGGTCGCGGCTTGCGAACCGGCCATCTTTGCATCAGGGTGATTTCACGCCGGCTCACTTGCCCGTTGCCTCCAACCTCAAGCACGGCCACAGGCTCGCGCACGGTAAATTCACCGGGTTGGATGGCGACTACGCGCCCATGCATGCCGGGCGGGACCAGCACGCGATGTTCGATTGTTTGACTCTCCGGCACGACGCCCAACACCTCGCCCGGCCCGACGTGCTGCCCGACGCTCACCCGCGGCGTGAATGCCCACCGCTTTTCCATCGGCAAAGGTGAGGCGGCCACTCCGCGCTCCAAAAAATTCCCCGTGGCAATCGCCAAATCCTCGAGGGGCCGTTGCAGGCCGTCGTACACGCGTCCGAGCAGGCCGGGGCCAAGTTCGGCCACCAGTGGCGCGCCGGTGCCGATCACAGGTTCACCCACCTTTAGCCCGCTCGTGTCCTCATATACCTGGATGGTTGCCACGTCACCCGCAATTCGTATGACCTCGCCGATGAGGCCCAGTTCACCCACGCGCACCACGTCGTACAGGCGCACGTCATTCAGGCCCACGGCCCCGACCACGGGTCCGGCCACTCGAACCACAACTCCTTTGCGGCTGTCTCGCTCATTCATATCATCATGGCCCATGTTCCAATTCCCGACTCGCAACTCGAATCGGAAACTGCAAATTGCTAATCAGGGTGACTGCCCGCCGCCAAACGTCACGTGGAACCCAATCGCCTTCCGAATCAATTCGGCAATCTGACTCCGTTGCGAGACCGCCGCCCCCGGCGTTTCACCGCCCGGAATGGCAATGTGCGGCAGTTGATCGGCCGCTTCCAACCGTCGTCGGAAGGCCGGATCAAATCCGGCCAACAATCCATCGTCTACGATGAGCAAGCCGGCCTCACGCGCGCCAAGCCACGCAGCGATCAGACGTTGGGCTTCCTCGGCATCGTCTGCCGGAAATGCCTCCACCCCGGCGAGGTGAAAGCCGGGCACGAGAGAAGGGCGGCTGACAACGAGAAGGCGGCTCATGGCAGTTTTCGATTATGGACATGGGGTTGTCGATCGAGAGATCAATCAACCACCCTCAGTTCCGCGCGGATATGTTCCGGTTTGTCTCCAATCGCCAACCCCTGGGCAACGACTCTGAGGTTGGCGATCTCGTTTGTCTTGAGCGCCACATAACCCAACAGCACCCCAATGCCGAGCGGATCGTGCATGAGCAGCCCGGCTGCGCGCTGAAGGGCTCGCTGCGAGAGTGCGCGCTCGAACACGCTCAAGCGTCCTGACGCGGCGTATGCTTCCATTGCGCCGGCCAGCACCGCATGATAAGGCGTGCCGGCCAACACCTTCAGCGCCTCCGGCACCGAGGTTTTATGGGCAGCCTCCGTGAGCAGCGCAAGCTGAACATGCCCCGGCCCGACAAACAGTAGCGCAAGTTCGTCCACGCCGAAATACTCGCGCAGTGTGCGCGTTACGTTGGATGCGCCTACGAGGCGGAGCGCCGTCAGGATATTGGCCTCATCGGCCTCCGTAGCCAACATCGCCAACAAAGGTCGGCCCGCTTCGCCGGCGTCGCGCGCGGCTTGCAGCGCCGTGCTCAGATGCCAACGGTCGAGCGCCAATTCCATCGCCGGCACTTCCAGCGCGCCTTCCCGACCGCGCCCGCGCAGCGCAAGCAAAGGCCTTGCCAATGGGATGCGCCACGTCGCCAACAAATCAATCGCCACCCGAACGTCCGCCGATTGCGCCAGTTGCGCCAGGTCGGCCGCGCGCAGTTCGCCGACCGGCAGCGTGCCATTCAGGATTTCGCTCGCCGCGACTAGCCGCGCCAGCCCGCGCAACACCGTTTTTGTGTTGTGCACATCGTAACGGCGCAGCGCGAGCACTGCCAATTCCGCGGCCGCCCCAGAGAAGAACCGGCGTGCATGGCCCACCGTAGCCGCCAGATCGCTTCGTAAAGCTTCGGTCAAACAATCCATGCCCGCCGGCTCCGCCGTTGACCGCGCCAATGCGACCTCAACCGCCTCGCGATAGGCCGTATTGGAGAGCGCGGCGATCAACTCTTGCACGCTCCCGGCCTCGGCCAGACTCTCCAACGTTCGGCGAGAAAGCAGCCGCGATTTCATTGCCCACAGCCGGGCGTTGCCGTAGTCAAAGTCGGGCATCGCACCCCTGCTCAAAATGCGCCGCCAGTTCGCGGCGCAGAAGCGGCAGGGCGCGTTCGAGGCGAGCCTCTACCGTGTTGATCGCCACAATCCGCCCGTCGCCACTGCGCGCTATCAACCCTCCCCAACAATCGAGAGTACAGGCGATACCCACTTCGAGCCTGAGTTCACTCACAATGTGACGCAACAGCGCTTCGTCCCGTGGGTCGATCACCAACTGGCAGCGGCTGTCCTGCGCGCTTTCATCGCCGAGCGCCCCGATGACCTCATCCGTCAGCCGATGCAAAATGCGCGGATACGCGGGGCCGCGGCGGACCACAGCGAGACGGTCACGGGTTTGAGCCAGCGCCTCATCAACCAGACGATCACGGACCTCGCTGATAGCGCAGAGCGCCTCGAGTTTGGCGCGATGCAGCCGACAGGCCCTTTCGCCCGATGCGGGACGCATGGCTTCGCGAAACGCATCCTGCTTCCGGACCGAGGCGGCGCGCTCGGCCTCTGCCAGAACGTGACTAACTTGCGTCTCCGTTTCGGAACGCAACTGCGCCACCTCGGCCTCGCCACCGGCCTCTATCACAGCGAGGATCGCTTCCACGCTCATCCGCCGAGTCCCCCGCCGAGGAGCAACAACATCGCCGCCACGGCGAAGCCCAGAATCACCATCGTCTCCGGGATGGCGATCAGCAGAATTACTGTGCCGAGAATCTCCGGCTTCTCGGCAATGGCGCCGACGCCGGCTGCGCCGATGCGGCCCTGAGCGATGCCCGTGCCGATGGCCGCCAGGCCGATGGCCAACCCTGCGCCAATGGGGATCAATAGTGAAGCATCCATAGTTATCCTCCATGTTCCGCGTTACGTGCGGAGGCTGGTTGCAGCCGGCCGCACATTAGACGCTACGGCCTGTGCTGAGTTGACTCCGGAATGGTTCAAACGGCCTCCCCCCGCCCTCGTAGAACTTGCGGAAGAACTCGACGTAGTGCAAACGCAAACTGTGAATGGTGGGGCTGAATGCGCCGAGGGCCAAATTGAGCGCGTGGATCAGTACGGCGATAATCACGCCGACGACAATGTTGCCAACACTGCCCGCCAGATCGTTGGCCACCCGCGCCAGAAACACCGAGGCCAACCCAATGGCGGCGATGCGCAAATACGAAAGGATGTTGCCCACCAGGCCAATGAACTCAATAGGCCCCATCAACAACCCCAGCCAACCCAGCGACGCTCCCAGCAGCACGATTCCGACGATCATCACCGCCACGCCGGGAGTCATGAATCCCGCGGGCAATAGCTTGCCGACGACCGCCACGATCGTGAACAGACCTACCAGCCCAACGAGCATCCCACCGCGTTCGAGCAAAAGGCTCCGGCTGCGTTCGCGGATCGCCTCCCACACGCCCAGAACGAGACCCAGCGTGACATGAACGGCTCCCACGGCGATGGCAAACAGCAGGAGCCCGGACACTTGCTCCGGACTTGTGCGGTCGAGCCACAGCGCGCGCATACCGAAAGCCTCGCCGAGAGTGCCGAAAGCCTCGCCGTACAGGAAGCCAAATACGATGCTCCAGCCCGACCCCATTGCCAGCACTTGAATTATGTCGCGCACGGTTCCGGGTTGCCGGAAGCGCCGCAGGAGATAAAGGCTAATGAACAGGAGCAGCGTGCCGTAACCCACGTCGCCGAGGATCATGCCGAAGAAGATCGGCATGAAGAAAGCCATCAGAAGTGTGGGATCGATCCCATCGTAGCGCGGCAGGGCCAGCAGTCGCACCAGGCTCTGAAACGGTCGGGCCGGTCCCGGATTCACCAGTGCTATCGGCGTGCGGTTCAAGTGTGTACGAGAGGGCGGCAGCATGTGCGCCACCACTTCTTCCCCGGCAGCGGCAGCCAGGGCCTCGCGCACGCGCGGCACATCTCGCCTGGGCGTCCATCCCACCAGCACAAAGGTCTGATCAGTTTCGCCGAAGCGGCTGAGAATGGCGAACTCCTCCAACTGGTCGCGCAGGCCGGCACGCCACCGCTCAAGGCGCGGTCGCCAGGTTTCGGCCAGGGCCGCAAGTTGCGCCTCGATCTCCGACAGTTCCT
>ORJL011042228.1_pt1 | contig 20372 bp, 23 predicted proteins | sample 1779941 | NCBI WGS metagenome assembly ORJL01 (sample SAMEA104232317, study PRJEB22302) | groundwater metagenome | biome: forest; feature: aquifer; material: groundwater | place: USA | collected 2011-08-07 | depth 5.8 m | reverse complement strand
GGAGGCGCGCGGTGTTGCGCGCCCGCTTCTCCACCCGAGGAGTGCCGCAATCGGTGGCTGGATTTGGAGCGACCGTTGGGGGCCAACCCAGTGAGCCGGATCATTCTCCGCTGGCGCGGTCGAACGTCCAGTGCGGGGGGGGAAGCTGGAGCCGACTGACATCGACTGCCGCGAGGAGGGTTACAGGAAACTCCGTGTAAGGTGCAGGCAGCAGCGGGCGCACTCCAAAACCTAGCGGAGGTTCGGGCGCGCAAATCGCGAACGTGGCGTCCGATGTCGCGGTAGCGTCGTGGAGTGCGGCCGCTGCTGCGCCGCTTTGGACCTAACGTGGAAAGACGGTCGTGCTGCCGTGATCCTTCGAGCGTCTCCCTCCCGTTCGCAGGGAAAAGCCCCGCGGCAGCGCTGCACCTTACATGGGTTTTTTGTTGTGCGGAACATCCTTCCCCGCTTCGCGTACACCGTTGGCCGTGAATGAATCCACTGTGGTTTGCGGCTGGCAGTCTATTCCGGAGATCTTGATGCATCTGCAGCAGTTGGCCTCGCAAGAGCCTCCGCCAGGAGGACGTTCACCTCTTTGGAGGACATCGTGAGCGGCGGGGAGGGTTGTCCCGCACCCAGGACGTTCAGAGATTCGGACCATTTGGCAATGAGCGCCTGACGGTCCTCCTCTGCGACCTGTGTTGCTGCTATCGGGGCTGGCCGCGCGGTGGTGTATCTGTCGATGAAGGCTCGGGCATAGATGTAGGCCCGGCAAGGATGGCCGCCGCGAGGAGAAGCAAGGCACCGCAGGACATCAGTTCTCGATATCGGTGACAGTTGACCATTATCAAGAGCCGAGTCCCTGCCGTCCTCGCGCCGCCCTGTGCCGCCAGTGTTCAGTCGCCGTCCGCCAGGGGCAACAGGAGCGTGATGGTTGTGCCTTGGCCCGGGCGGGAACTGATCCTGACCCTGCCCCGGTGCGCCTCCACCACCCGTGCCACGATCACCAGACCCAGACCAGTACCCTTGTACTTGGTCGTGTTGAGCAGGGAGGTGAAGGCGCGTCGGCGCTGCTCCTCGGTCATGCCGACGCCGGTGTCTCTGAAAGCGACTGTGAGGTGGGTCAAGGCGTTGCTGCGGCGGCTCAGGCGAACGGTGCGCGTTGTGATGGTCAACTTGCCTCCTTCCGGCATGGCCTCCACCGCGTTGAGCGTCAGATTCAGAAAGGCCTGTTCAAGCTGGGTGGCATCCGCCTTGATCGGCGGGAGGTTCGCCTCCAGGCGGGGGGTCACTTGAATGCCGTGTTGGGTGAGCTTGTGCCGCGTCAGCAACCCCAAATCGTCAATCAACTGGTTGACGTTGACTTCGGTGAACTTCGGCTCGGCATGGCGGGCAAAATCAAGGATCTGCTCCACGATCCGGTTGAGGTGGTTCATTTTCTCGCCCATGAGCTGAGCGTCGCGACCTCGAGGATCGCCCTCGGGGAAGGTCAAGTCCATCGAGTGGTAAAGCATCTTCATCACTGCCAGCGGATTCCGAATCTCGTGCGCCACCTCCGCGGCCAGAAGGCCCAAAGCGGAGAGTTTCTCGTTCTGACGCAGTTGCTCTTCCACGTCCACCACCCGCTCGTAGAGGCGCGCCTTTTCGATCGCGATGGCGGAAAACGCCGCCAGCGCGCCAAGGATGCGCACCTCCTCGTTCGAAAAGCTGTGCGGCTTGGCCGTATATACACTGAGGGCGCCGATCGCCTGCTCCTGAAACACCATGGGCACGCTCAGCAGCGAAACCAGGCCTTCCGCGCGCGCGATTTGCACGCTTTGGTAGCGGTTCGAGGTCTGCACGTTCTCCACCTGAATCGGTTTCTTACGCCGAACCACAATCCCCAGAAGGCTGTCGGCCACACCCAGCCGGGGCTTGGCCAGGTAAGCCGGGCCGGCCCCGTGACTGGCGCGCAGATCCAGCCACTCACGGCTGGGGTCCAGCAGGAGCAGCGACGTCATTTTGCCCCCCATCAGCGCGCAGGCCTCACGCGTAATCACCAGGAGGGCATCATCCAGATTGATCGCGGAATTGATGGCTTGGCCGACGCTGATCAGGGACTCGAAGAGCCGCGCCTTGAGCCGAAGCTGCTCATAGAGCCAGGTGTTGTGGATCACCGTCGCGGCCTGCACCGCCAGATCCCCCAGCAACTGCTGGTCCTCCGGGCTGAACGCGTTCTTGCGGTCGGCATCCACGTTGAGCACCCCGCGGACCTCCCCGCCCACCTCCAGTGGCACGGCGAGTTCCGAGAGCACGCGAGGGCGCACCATGATATAACGCGGATCGTTGGTGACGTCGCCCACGCACGTGGGTTTGCCCGTGAGTGCCACCCAGCCGGTAACCCCTTCACCCACGCGAAGCTTCAGTTCGGCGGCATTCGGCGGCAGACCATGCGAGGCGTGGATTTCGAGGAAGCCATTCGTAGGATTAATGAGAACCACCGAGCCGCTGCCCGCATGCATAACCCGCACCGCCTCGCGCAGGATCAGTTGGAGCGCCTCCTGCGGTTCGAGAGTCGAATGAATCACGCTGCTCACCTGGCAAAGCAGGTTCAGCCGCTCGCACCGCGCCCGCAACTCTTCCAGTTCGGTTGGCTTGCCGCTCATTTCACCCTCTGTGTCATCCAGATGCCAGTGATCGCAAACGCCAAATTCGGCAGCCACGCCGCGACCCACGGTGGCAGGTAGCCTCCGGTGCCCAACGCCAGCCCGAACCGGCTGAGAATAAAATAGGCGAACCCAATGAAGATACTGCTCGCCACGCCCACAAAAACATTCCGACGGCCCGAAGGCGCCCCAAACGGGATGGCGATGAATACCACGACCATGCAAGTCCACGGCTCTGCCAGCCGCCCATGGAGCTGGGTCTCGAGCTTGAAGCGGTCGCGAGGCGCGAGCTGCGGGTGAAGCCGCCGGTAAGCGAAGATCTCCTTCAGCGAGAGCCGCGGACGCTTGGCGGCCCTGGCACTGCTCAACTCACTGAATTTGATCTCGCTCCGGATCAGCTCCGGCGTTTCGCTCAGTTCAGGCACGGCTAGTTCGTCCGTCTGCGACCGCTGCGGATTGACACCGGGTTCCGGTGAATAGAGCAGCTCACGGGCGCCGCGAAACACCCAGACGCCGTTCGTGTAACTAGCGCTGTCCGCGGAAAGCCGGCGCTTCGTGCCATCCGCCAGGTACCACTCCACGTTGGGCGCCAGCATTGCCCCGCTCTCGCGGTGGAACGCGCCGATACTCCACATTCGTCCGTCACGCTCGTTGTGGAAAGTCAGATTCCGCTGCCAGTCGGCGTCCGCCGCCCCCGCAAGGTCCGGTTGCCGCCGGCTCAGGATTCGGTTCGCGGCCTCGTTGCCATCGGGGACGATGTATTCGTTCAGAACGAACAGGGCCAGGGTAAACAAAAGCCCCACAGCCAGGTAAGGCACACAAAGCCGCCAAAGACTCACGCCGGCAGCCCGCATGGCGGTAAGTTCCTGGTGGCGGGCGTGGTTAGTGAGGGCGTAGAGCATCGCCAGCAGCAGCCCGATGGGGCTGACGGTCACGAGCAATTCCGGGAGCTTAACCAGGTAATACTCCGCGATATCCCCCACCAGAAGCTGTCGTTTCTGATACTCGTCCAGCTCGGACAGCACGTCGAACGAGATCCAAAAGATCAGGAACCCCCCCAGGCAATAACCCAGCGGGATCAGCAGTTCGCGCAGCAGATAGCGGTCGAGCAGGCGCATTCGTCATTCATCCTCCCCTGCCGGGAGCGGAAAGTCGAGCTTGGTGACTTCCGCCCGCTCCTTTCTGGTTGATGCGCAGTCGCCGTTGTGGAAACCTGCCGCCATGACATCCCTTGCTTGCCCACGATCGACACGCTTCCCGGCCACGAAGCGGTCGCGCCGCCTCTTGACGTTGTTCTGGATCCTCGGGGTAGCCATGGCGGGAACCGTATCCGCCAAGGACCTTGCCGAACAGGCCCGCGAGTGGAAGGACCGCCTTACAGGGAAGATCATGCCCTATTGGCACGACACCGCCCTGGATTGGCAAAACGGCGGCTATGTCCTCGCTGACGATGCCGCGAAGAAGGCGCCCCCAGCCACCGAAAAACAGGTCGTCTCCCAATCGCGCATGATCTGGACTTTCTCTCTTGTTCACCGCAAACACCTCGTAGGCGACGGCAGGCGCAACTACCTCAAGGACGCGGAGAACGGTTACCGGTTCCTTACCGGCCACTTCCTGGACCAAGAGAATGGCGGGTACTTCTGGAAAACCGACCTCGCCGGGAAGCCTGTTCACGACTGCAAATTCCTCTACGGCCAGTCGTTTGTGGTCTATGCCCTCGTGGAGTACTACCGCGCCAGCGGCGACAAGCAGGCCCTCCAACACGCTCTGAACCTCTACCATGTCGTGCAGGCCAGGCTCCATGACCCCAAGAACGGGGGCTGGATCGAGCATACCACCCGCGACTGGCAACCCCTGGCCCCGGGCGATGCGCGCAACGAAGTGGAGGTGGTGGGCTTCAAAAGCGCCAACTCGCACCTTCACTGGATGGAGGCTCTCTCCGAACTCTACGACGCCACCAAAAACAAAGAAGTGCGGGAATCCCTTCGCGAGGCCCTGCGCATCAACTCCACCTACTTCTATCCCATGGAGCCCGGCAAATCCTCGTTCCACCGCCAGCCCGATTGGCGCCGGGTAACGGACCCCAAGAGCGCCGGCGTCTCGTACGGGCACAATGTCGAGTTTGCCTGGCTCATGATCCGGGCCGAGGAAGTCCTGGGACAACCGCACTCGTGGCAACATTTCGACGCCGTTCTCGATCACGCCCTCAAATACGGTTACGATCACGCCCGCGGGGGCCTTTACAACCGTGGCTTTGGCGACTCACCGGCCACTGATACCGACAAAGTCTGGTGGGTTCAGGCGGAGATGCTGGCCGCCCTAACGGACGGCTATAGCCACAGCAAGAAGACGGCCTACGCCGAGGCCATTGAATCCCTGCTCCAATTCGTCGCCACATTCCAGGCCTGCCCGGACGATCAGATATGGATGGACACCGTGACCGCCGAGGGCAAGCCCAAGAGCACCGGCAAGGCCCATGCTTGGAAGGCGAGCTACCACGACGGACGCGCCATTGTGAAGTTCATCGAGGCCTTCTCGCGTTGAAACGGTTCCAGTGGCATCGGGCGGTCGTGGTCCAGATGCTCCGCGCAGAGTCGGAATAGGTCGTCTTCCGTCGTCACCCGGCGCGCCTCATCCAGAAAGCGGAAGGTCGGTTCCACCCCCACGCAGATGTAGTTGAGGTGCTTCTTGATCCGCTCGACATGCCCCCGAGGGGTCAACTGGGGCGTCCAGACCGCCTGGAATAAGGCGCGAATGTAGTTCAGAACATCGCGTCCGGTTGGAACAAAGGGCGCTTCTTCGCGCTGGTACTGGCGGATCTGGCGAAAGAGCCACGGGTTACGGATCGCCCCGCGCCCGATCATGAGGCCCTTCGCGCCCGTCTGTTGGAGCACCTCGGCGGCATGGCGGGGGGAGCTGACGTTCCCGTTCGCCAGGACCGGGCACCGCAGTTCCGCCACGGCGCGAGCGATGTAGTCGTAGTGCACCTCGCCGCGGTACATCTCATGCACCGTGCGCGCATGAACCGTCACCATATCGACGCCGTGCTTGGCGAACAGAGGCAGAAGCTGATCGAAGACCGCCGGAGAATCAAACCCAAGCCGGGTCTTGACAGTGAACGGGATCTCGAGCGCGTCCCGGAGCGCCCCGAGAATCGAATCCACTCGCTGCGGATCACGCAAAAGCCCCCCCCCGGCGCACTTGCGATAGACCACCGGCGCCGGGCATCCCAAATTCAAATCCACCGCTGCCACAGGGTGGTTCTGCAACTCCTGAGCGATCCGCACCAGGTGAGGGATGTCGTTCCCGATTATCTGAGCCACCACCGGGCGACCGGTGGGGTTATCGGTGATCGAGCAGAGAATGGACTTGTAGAGGATCGATGAGGAATGGACGCGGAAGTACTCGGTGAAATAGACATCCGCTCCGCCGTAGGCGGCGATCAGCCGCCAAAACGGCAGGTCGGTCACATCCTGCATCGGGGCCAGAGCCAACACCGGCGCCGGCCCGGCGAGCATCTGGTCAAACTGCGCGCGCATAGGGCAAAGCCATATTCTCGCCCCACAACAGGCATTCGACAAGCATGGTCCGATTTCTCCTGAGCTATGGGCGTCCCTACTGGGCGGCGGCTGCCGGTTGCCTGGTTTGATCGGCCGACGGGCGGATCCGGCTGATGGCTTCTAACGCCGTGGCGCGCAGGTATTCGACCGAATGCTCGGCGATATCCGCCAGTTTTGGCAAGGCGCCCCTCGCCGCGGGGCCGATGGCGCCGAGGGTGCTGCTCGCCGTCACGCGGGCTTCAGGGTCGGCTTCGTCAAGCATCTCGATCAGACTTGGGACGGCGAGCCAAGCGCGCTGGCCGTGGCCCGCGAGTGCCATGGCAGCGCCAATGCGTACCGAAGGATCACGGTGTTGCAGCAATGCGGCCAGTCCGGGAACGGCGGCAGGGCTCATTTTCCCCAGGGCAAGCGCGGAACTGGCGGGGGTTCTGGAGGGTCGGTGGACGCTTTCGGTCTGGAGGGCGTCGAGCAACGCCGGGATGGCCTCTTGCGCAGGCTGTCCGATTTCTCCCAGGGCGAGCGCCGCTTGCCAGTGCGCGTCGGGGCTCCGCAGAGCGGCCACCAAGGTGGGCACAACACGGTCTGCCTGACCTTCGATGCGCCAGAGGGCGCGGGCGGCCTCCACGCGCACCATGGCAACAGGGTCTTGAAGGCAGGTCACCAGTTCCCCGAGGCCCATGCGCGCCTCAACACCCAACCGGCCCAGGGCCACGGCGGACGAGATCCGAACCGCGGAGTCGGGATCAGACAACGTTCCGGCGAGGGCTCCGGGGACGATCGGATTGCCGTTGCCGATCTTGCCCAGGGTGGAGGCGGTTTGTGCGCGGACGTGTTCATCGGTGTCTTTCAGAGCGGTAATGAGAGGACCGACTGCCGCCAGTAAAGCGTGCCCAAAGTCCTCGCGATACCCGAGCAGGTCCGCCGCCTGGAGGCGTGCGGCGGATTGCGAGCTCTGCAACGCCAGCACAAGGAGAGGCACACTGGGCGGCCCCAACTCCCTTAGCGAGTCGCCCGCCGCCCTTGCCACCTCGGGGTCCGGATCGACGAGGCTTGCGACCAGCAGTGGCAGGGCGGGGCTCGCCGCCACGCCCAACCTGCCCAGCAACCGCGCCGCCTGTTCCCGGATCCGGGCCGCCGGGACGGTGCGTTCCCGGGCATGGAAGAGGCGGTTGATGGCGACCCGGTAGAGTTCTTGCAGCCGTGAATCCCGGGCGCGGATGGCGCGAGTCAGGTCCTGGAGGGCTTCCGGGCCCAGGGTTCGAAGGGCGGTCTGGGCTTGGTTCCGTTCGCGATAGTCCTCGCTGTTGAGAGTCTCGAGCCAATGGCGCAGGGGCTTGCCGGAGTACGAGGGTCCGCTCGGGTTGGCCATCCACAACAGACTGCCCGCGACGGCGAGGAAAACCGCCGCCATGGCCTTTGGTATGTGAGCGCGTGCAAGAGGCGGCATGACTGCAAATGAGCGCTCCGGGGAGCTTTGTCCCGGAAGCCCAGAAGAAACGTAAGCCCGCCTGGGGACAAAGGCGAGCGGATACCTATGGGTCACTTGATGCCAGCCAAGCGGTCGCGCCAGATTTTGTAGAGCTCGACTGTGGCACGCACATCCCGCAGGCAATACTCCGCCACCTCGCGATGGTGACCCGCCGCCATGAGAGTGCCCACATCCAGCCCGGTGACGCCGTGGCTTTTGGGGGAGTCGATGCCGAATGCCTTGCAATAGAAGTCGAGATTGAAGCGGCGCGCGGCGCCCTCGCGTCCGCTAACCCCGTAGAAGGTCAATTGCTCGGCCAGGTCGCAGTGAGGATCGGTGGCGAAACGGTAGCCCAACCATTCCTTGCGGGAAATGGGCACGTTGAGCAGGGCCGAGCGGAGGTAAAGGAAAGGAACGTCGAACCCACGCCCGTTAAAGGAGACCACCGTCTCATAATGCTTGGCGACATCCCAGAACGCGGTCAGCAGTTCGGTTTCGTCCATACACGAGACAAACTCCACCGGGCCGTCCTCCTCGCCGGAGTCATCGTGGTCGGGGGTGACGAACAAGGCTTGCCCGCGCGCGGTGTCGGCGTTGAGCATGGCGATGCACACGACCTGGGCGGTGAACGGCCAGAGGCTGAGTTGCTGTTGGATCTCGCTTCTCCGAGTCTCCCGCGCGAGCCCTTCGGGGAGTTTCTCAGCGTCGCGGAAGAGATACTCGAGCTGGGCGTCGTCAAACACATCACGGGGAAGGGATGTCGTCTCGATGTCAAAAACCAGTCTGGCCATGGTGATGGCTGATGAGAACAGGAATGCCGGCGCCGCTCAACTGAAATCGAGGTCGATTGATTAGCGCATTCCCAACTCCTTCTTCCCTTTCTCTGTCATCATTGACGGGTCCCAGGGTGGGTCCCAGACCAGTTGGACATCCACTTCCTCGACGTCTTCGAGGTTTAGCACCGCGTTCTGCGCCCCTTGGGTTAGCCCCTCGTGCATGGGGCAGCCGGGAGTGGTCAAGGTCATCCGCACGGTCACCTTTGCCCCCTCGATCGCTATGTCGTAGATCAGGCCCAGATCGACAAGGTTGCAGCCCAACTCCGGGTCGATGACCTGACGGAGGGCGTCGAGCACATCGTTTTCGTCAAGTTTGGTGGTTGTCATACTTTGGCTCCTGCCGCTTTGCGAAAGACCAGCGGCTCGATTATTGGGAAAAAGAAGTGAGAGAGGATTCTGCCCATGTTGATGGCGAAAACCAGCAGGCTGGCAGCCAGTATCACCGTGCTCCAGCGTACCGCTGTCTCGTGCCCCAGCGCGGTGCTGACGGACGTGGCCGCCAAGCCCGTCTGGAAAAGCCAAAAGCCGACCGCCTGCAACCGGGCCGAGTAGAGGTCGCCGAGCGAAGGCACCTTGCTCCGGCCAACCTCGGGGCCGTAGGTGTGGTACCAGACGAGGAACGGGACAATCTTGTAGAGAAACCCGGTGATGGTGAACGCCACGACGCCCATCAGGGCTAGGAACCCATACACGTTCTCGAGTTGGGTTGTGAGCAGGGTCGCTGGCAGGCGCGGCCAGCAGAGAATGACCGCCAACGCCGACAAAGGGGCCAGCACGCCCAAGGCTGTGAGAAAGTACCGCAGCCCCCAATCGAGCAGACGCCGTTTTCGCGCCTTGAGGATGGCAATGATCTCCCTCGCATAGACCGCCAGCCCGGCGATCACCACCAGGGCGAAACCCAATTTCCAGGGGCTCCTGAGGAGAAGGGCGAGAAAGAGCCCGGCCAGGCCGCCGTTGAGCAGCCAGACCGACCACCAAGCCCGGCGTTCGTTTTGGAGCTCGCTGAGCGCAAACATGGGCAACAGCTTGTAGGAGACGCTAACGATCATCATGAGAAAGAAGCCAATTCCCCCCAGGTGCGCGTGAGCGTGCATCTGGGCCACCGGGTCGAACGGGCTGAATTCCCAACACTTGGCGGCCACCACGTAGAGCCCGGCGAGGATGGTCAACGAAAACCAGACGAGCGCGGAGGCCACGCCGCCAGCGACGACGTTCCAATTGGGCACCTGCCAGAGTGTCCGAGCGATATTATAGACGAAGAGGATGGCTCCCACAGCCATCACGGAGCCGTAGTGGCCCACCCCTGTCATGTCCCAGACCCAGAACTTCCAGACCATCCCGGTGAACCCAACAAGATGGAACACGAACTGCCATTTCGCCAGTTTCTCGCTATAGAGCCGGGTTTCGAGCGCCACTGGGACCAGTTGGTACATCGCGCCCATGACAATCGAGCAAATGAAGCCCAGTGTGAACAAGTGCGTGACCGCCACGACGTACTGGTTGTAGTGGTAGGGGGCCAGGATGTCGGGACGCACCCCCAGCCACAGGACCCCGGCGATCAAGGCGGTCATGCCGATCAGGACGAAGCGAAGTGGCACTCCGATGGATGGGGCATTGGGGGTGGCGATGCCACCCTTGGACAGAACTTGCATTTCAGGTCAGGCGAGCCGGATGTGGGTGATGAAGCTGCCGTCCTTTTGCTCCTCGGTTTCACCGACGAACCCGCGGGACTCCAACTGGGGATAGAGGTGCATGGGGCGACGATCGGTATGCGCGCGCAGCGTCGCCCCGGGCGGCAGGGCGCTGACCGCCTCGAGGATGACGACCAACGGTTGGGGCGGCTCGAGCCCGCGCGCATCCACTTCGATGACGGAGGCAGTGGACGGATCGGAGGGTGGGAGGCCACCTGGGATCGCTTTCTCTCTGGGCGGTTGCGCACCCGCGCGCTCGAAGAAGACCTCCCAATCGCCTTCCGGCAAGAGGGTGGCTTTGTGAGAGAACCCTCGCTGTTCGAGCACGCCAAACAGAGGGACCGGTTCGAACGGCGCAATGACGCGGAGCACCTGGCCAGCGCGGAGCGCGGTCACTGCGGACATGATTCGGCTGAACGGGTCACCGCCCCACCGGATGGTATCGCGGACGTCCACTGTAACAATCTTTGCACTCATCGCCGAACAGGTTACCCCGTCCCCGCACCCGGTTCATTGATACGGATCAAGGGATTATGACGGGGCGCTGGCCGGGCTGGGAACCTTTGACCGTCTCTCCCCCGCACCTTACGTTCGACCGCGTCAGCGACGAATGATCCGGCTCACGCCGGATGCTACCTTCATCGTAGCACCGGACGTCAGTCCGCTCTAACTTCGTCTCCTGCGCACTCCAAAACGGAGCGCCTGCGGAGGGAAAAATGGGCTTGGAAAAGGGTGAAGGACAACTCACACTCGTTTCATGAAACTGAGACGCAGAGGTTTCCTGGGCACCGTCGGGGCTGGCGCTCTGTTGGGTTCGCTGTCGCCTCTCGCGGCGGCGGAGTCGTTCGAGATGCGCCGCCGGGTCAAGCTCGGCATCTCCAGCTACTCTTACTGGCACTTTCGTCCGCCCAAGGTATCGATCGAAACCGTGATCGAGAAGGCAAGCGCGCTTGGGGTGGAAGGGGTCGATATCCTGCACCGCCAGATGGACATTCCGGAGAAGGAGGAGTTGTCGGCGGCGGGCAAGGTCTATCTTCAGAAGCTCAAGCGGCACGCATTCACGAATGGAATCGACTTGATCTGCCTGTCCACTCACCAGAACTTTGTCAGCGAGAAAGCTGAGGAGCGGGAACGCAACATCCAGCACACCCTCAAGTGCATCGAGATTGCCTATGAGTTGGGCATACCCACGATCCGGCTCAACTCTGGACGGTGGAACACCATCGCCTCTTTTGACGACCTGATGAAGGCGAGAGGGGAGGAACCGATTCTCCCGGGCCACGTGGAGGCTGATGGGTTCAAGTGGTGTATCGACAGCATCGAGAAGCTCCTGCCCAAGGCCGCCGAGTGCGGCGTGATCCTCGCTCTTGAGAACCACTGGGGGCTTTCGCGGACACCCGCGGGTCTTCTGCGCATTCTGGACGCGCTCCCCTCACCCTGGCTGGGCGCTCTGATGGACACGGGGAACTTCATGGAAGAGCCCTACGACAAGCTCAAAGCGATCGCCTCCCGCACCCTGTTTGTCCAGGCCAAGACGTACTTTGGCGGGGGCGAATGGTACACACTGGATCTCGACTACGAGCGGATAGCCCGAATTCTCGCTGAGGTCAACTATCGAGGTTACGTCTCGCTGGAATTCGAGGGCAAGGAGGATCCGGACGCCGCTGTCCCGCGGAGTCTGTCGATGCTCCGCAAGGCGTTTGACAAGACCTGATCTGGCGTCGGGTGCCTGCGTGGACGGCTCTCCGGCCCCCGCTTGCGCGCGTGTCGTTGGTGGGGCGAGCCAGTCTCCTGCTCACTGATTTCCGTTGCGCAGCCGAAGCTTGGGCCTCGCCACCCACGCGTCGGACTCCGCTACGATTTCCCAGATCGCCCTTCTTGCCGGCGCTGTATAAACCGGGTTGACCATTACTAGAATCCGTGCTACTAATGCGCGGTGAACAAGCCCATGGTGCCCGAATGTGCTGGCTTGACGGCGGACACAGCCCTCGCTCCCGGGCTGGCGTCCGGCAGTTGCCGTGCGTTCTCGACCGTTATTGTCAAAGCGCCAACCCGGTTTCCCCTGGAGGCGGGCACCGCGCCGATACAGTCCATCAACCCCGTCGCGGCAAATTCCTGGCCTCTGACTCCGTTCGGACGGGGGGCGTCCGCGGGTCGAGTTGACCCCGCGGTACGAATACAGAGCCACGTCGCGCGGAAATCCGCGATGCGGATGTCCGGAATGTCCCGCGTCGTTCGTTGTAGAGATGAAACGAAACAAAACAACAAACCGAAAACTATGAGCAATACGAAAGACGATCGATTCATCCAGCCCTATTTGTTCTTCAACGGCTGTTGCGAGCAGGCCATCGAATTCTACCGCCAGGCCGTCGGCGCGGAGGTGGAGATGATGATGCGCTTCAAAGACAGCCCGGAACCGTGCCAACCCGGCATGGTCCCGCCGGGCTTCGAGAACAAAATCATGCACACGAGCTTCCGCGTAGGCCAAACCATGGTCATGGCCTCGGACGGCTGCTCAGCCGAAAAGACCAACTTCCAGGGGTTTTCCCTCTCGCTCTCGCTCCCCAGCGAAGCTGAGGCCGACCGCGTCTTCGCGGCGCTGGCCGACGGTGGTCAGGTCCGGATGCCGCTGGCCAAGACCTTCTGGTCCCCCCGCTTCGGCATGGTCCAGGACCGTTTCGGCATTGGTTGGATGATTACCGTCACGTCTCCGGGACAGAACTAACTGCGGTAAGGGGTTTCGGCCTGACGAGAAACAAGCTTACCTATGATCAAGAAAACACTCATCGGCCTGGCCGCCGTCCTCGTCCTCTTCCTCGTCGTCGTCGCGATGCAGCCCGGCGAATTCAAAGTCAGCCGCAGCGCTACTCTGGCCGCTTCGACGTCGGTCCTCTTTGAGCAGGTGAACGATCACCGCAAGTTCGCGATGTGAAATCCGTTTATGAAGCTCGATCCAAATGTGAAGAACACCTACTCGGGTGCCCCTTCCGGAGTCGGTGCCGCGTGCAGTTGGGAGGGCAACAGCAATATCGGCGCGGGCACGAGCACCATCATCGAGAGCCGTCCGGGCGAACTGGTTCGTTTTAGGATGGACTGGAAGAGGCCGATGGAAGGCACGAGCACGGTGGACTTTACGTTCAAGCCCGACGGCGACAAGACCGTCGTGACATGGAGCATGTATGGCAAGAATGGTTTCATGGGCAAGGCGAATGACAAGATTATTGACTGCAAACGCATGGCCTATGCTTGATGAATGTCCCATTTCCGCGCGACTCCGAAAAACAAACCCTCGCGACAGCTTAACAACTCACGCCTATGAACCCACAAGCTCCGACCAACGAACATTTGCTGCTCATCCGCGGCACGCAGTGGAACCACGGCCTGTCCCCCGGCGAATTGCAGCGCGTGATGACTGACTTCTACGTTTGGGTGGACGGCCTCGTACAGAAGGGCGTGCGTCGCGGCGCGCAACCCTTGATGGAGGAAGGCAAACTGGTCGCTGGCGCGAAAGGTGCGTCCGTCACCGACGGCGCTTTCGCCGAATCGAAGGAAGCCATCGCAGGCTACTTCCTGCTCGCCGTGTCGAGCGTGGCCGTGGCCGTGAAGCCGCCATTAGCAAACGGCTCGTGCGCGCCCGCCAGCGCATTCGCGAACTCGCGCTGCCCTTCGCCGTGCCCGAGGCGCATGAGCTTCCCGCGCGTCTCAGGGTGTGCTAGGCACGCTCTATCTGCTCTTCAACGAAGGCTACAAAACCTCCGCCGGCAACCGCCTCGTGCGCGAGGAACTTTGCCACGAAGCCATCCGCCTCGCGCAAATCCCTGCAACTGGCGGAGATTGAATCGGAGCAGGTGTTCCTTTCGAAACGTCTCCAAGACTGCGAAGGCCAAATCCACGCCTGAACCTCGCCTTTGCGCATCTTCGTTCCTCGCCGCTGCAGCTCCTGACTCTCGCTGCAGATGGCCAAAGGAAGCGCAGAGGCTCTTGATTAACACCTCTCGGCCTTCTAGGTTCCTTACTTGCAATCCTTACTTCTTTGGATTACTTTAGTCCCGTGAAAGCGACTCTTACCAGTAAAGGTCAGATCACCATTCCGGTGGGCATTCGAAGCCGACTTCATCTGAAGCCGGGCGATGTGCTGGAATTTGATGAAAACGCACCTTTCATGAAAGCCACTAAAACCATTCCCTCGGCGGCCTGGGAACATTTCGGAGCGCAGTGGGCAGACCCTTGGCCGGGCCAGGGGGTTGAGGCGGTGCTCGATGACCTTCGCGGCCCGGTCGAACTCCCGGGGGACCCGCGACTGCCATGAGAACAGCGCTCGATTCCTCGGTGGTGATTCTGTTGCAGCGACGCCAGGCGGGTTGGGAAGTGTGGCGCGATGCACTCACGCGCGCCGCCACCGAGGGGCCACTCCTCATCAGTCCCATCGTTTTTGCCGAGTGTTCCGTCGGCTTTCCTTCCGCCGAGATCGCGTTGCGAGAGTTCGAGTCGATCCAGGTCCACTTTGACCCCATTTCACCAGAGTCCGCTTATCTCGCGAGCCGGACCTTCCTTCGCTATCGACGCGAAGGCGGACCACGTCCGCATCTCATCCCTGATTTCCTCATCGCCGCCCACGCCACCGTCCAAGCCGACCGCCTGGCCGCGATTGATCGGGGCTACCTCCGGCGGTATTTCCCGGCCCTCGCGCTTCTCGCCTGATCTCTTTTTTGAATTCATTCCTGATAAGGATTCGTGGGCTGCGAGATTGTTGTGATGGAGGCGCAGCCACGGCGACGCGGTTTCGCCGCTGACGTGGAGGCCGGGCAGTCGTCGGTGGTTCGCCCATCACCAGTCCTCTCGGGCGCTTGGATTTCGACTTGTGTGGCAGTGGTGTCCGCCGTATCCTGTCTGACATGAAAACGCTGAACATGCGTGACTTAAGCCGCAAGACAGCCAGGGTGCTGGACGCGCTGGAACAGGGCGAGACCTTTGAGGTACACCGGAACGGCAAGGCCGTCGGCTACCTGACACATACCGCTCCGCCACCGGAACGGAAGCCGGATTGGAAGGCCCACTTTGAGTGGCTGCGGCGGCAGCCGAAAGGCCGAGGCGAGGCTCTGTTGGCGGAGTTTGAGGAGGACCGTCGCCGCTTGAACGCCCGCGAAAAAGCTATGGGGAACCTGCGATGAGACTTGCCGCCGACTCAAGTGTCCTGATTCGCCTTTACCTCGACCAGCAGGGGGCGGACGCCATCGAGCGATTTCTGGCGGATGACGCCAAAGTCATCAGCGTTTCCGAATTGGCGCGGGTCGAAGTTCTGAATGTCCTCATGCGGGACCCCGGCTTGGGAGCTGCCGCGAGATTTGAGGAGGACCTTGACGAAGGGGTCCGGCTCCGGACGGGGCCTGTGGATTGGCCCGACGCCTTTCAAACGGCCGAGAGTCTCGCCCGCCGATTCTCGCCCACACTCCGTCCGGGCGGGCACGACCTCGTGCTGGTGGCGGCGGCAGTAGCAATGGGGGCCACTTGGTTCCTGTCTTTCGACCGGAACTCGCGCCAGCGCCCGCTCGCGGCGGCAGCCGGCCTGCGTGTCTGGCCGCCGCTGGACAAAGACGAGAAGGGCTTGGTCCGGCACGCTTCTGAGCGAGCGGGTGGCTAAAACCAACGCTGTGCTCACCCTGCGTCTCCTGAGCCCGTTTCGGCGCGCAACGGGCAGATCCTTGGCCGGACAAGGGGGCCGAGGCGGTGGTTGACGACCTTCGAGGGCCGGTCGATCTCCCGGGCTACCCGCAGCGGTCATGAGAACCGCGCTCGATTCCTCGGTGGTGAATCTGTTCAGTACAAGCCCACCTGGTGCCTATCCAACCAGTCAACCGCCGTGTCGTTGTTGGGAAGGGTGTCGAGCAGCGTTTCCCGAAGATGTTCATGAATGCTGTCGCGCTGAAACAGGGCCAGGCAGATCTTCCCATTGAAACGGCTTCTGAACTTGATGGCCTGGAAATTGGCATGATGCAGTTGGATGGCCAGACCCCATTCTTGCGGCGCCGCAACCTCGGTGTGCATCAGCGCACCCAGATTTACCAGGAGCGCGCTCAGCGTTTTCGCGCTGGTGAGGTCGCAAACGTGGATTTCGGGGACTTGAACCGTGGATACGCAATGGGCAGTCCAAAGGGACTGGGGAACGGACTTCTGGTTGTCATATGCCTTGTCCCCGAAGCGTTCAAACAGGCATGTGTCGATATCCACTCCGAGGTACAGGAGCGGATACGGGCAGGCTTTGTGGGAGTACCGGTGATTGGTGTCTAGCGAGAAAGAGGACGCCGAATGCCCCCACCGGTGCACCCGAAACCAGTTTCGCGCGGGCTGACGAGTCCTGGGAATCAGTGTTCCCGAGAGGTGCGCCGGCGGAAGTCGAAGAACCCGATCAGCCGGACTATTCGACATAGGCTTGTGCCGCCTTCAACACCAGAGCCAGGTTGCTGTCTCGCAGAAGATCCAACGGCCGTCGGTTGTCCAGAATCCCATGGGTCTGGAGGAAAAAGCCAATTTTTCCCCAATCATCCAGGAACTTGCCCTCATCCAACTTAGCGATTACCTCCTCCAGCCCGGGAAGGCGGCGATTCTCAGTGAATTGCCAAACTGGAAAACGGACAGCCCCTTGCTTCTCCGTCCTCCAGCCCAGCACTTTCCCGGCATGATAAAGGTTCAGCACGGATTGCTTAGTCACTCCAAGCTGGCGCGCGGCTTCGTCGGCGGACAGGCTTCCACCCTCTTCAGCGGCCATCTTCTCCCGCACTGACAGCCCTCGGGCCATGGCATTGGCCAGTTTGTCCTCTCTTCGGGTTCCGGCAAACGTAATTCGAAAGGCAATGCCCGCAAGCCGCGCCAACTCGGTGGGCGAGGATCGCCCACTCTTTTCCTTGAGAGACCGGCTCAGGCTCGTCACAAACTCCTGGTCTTCGCCGCTCAGTTCTCTTGCCATCTTGACCATGCGTCACCTTTGCACCATTTTCCGATCTTGTCAAGATCGTAAAGCAGAAAGAACACGTGGATATGGAAGACGCTTCTGGGTAGCTTTGCGTTAACCAGGGACCACCCCTTCCACGACCGAAATGTGCCGAAGACGAGTTGCGGAGCGGCGCTAGCCTACGCCGGGTCGGGTCACCGCGTGACGCAATTCTCCGGGCGACAAGAACACCACGTTCAAACTGCCCTGAACCCGCTCATACCCGGGGCCGGTCAAGGGGCTGACGACGTAGTTCTTCCCCTTAGGGTATTGCTCGCGGAACGCACCCAGCCCGCGCGTCTCGAATGCCTCGGCTTTCCATTTGCACTCGATGGCATCGACCGCGTCACGGCTGCGCGGCACGACGAAGTCCACTTCCCGTTGCTGCTTGTCGCGCCAAAAATGAATCTTCGGCAAACCGGCGGCAATGAGCGCGTCCAGCACCAGATGCTCCCACAGCACGCCACAATCCCCCGTCCGCAAATCGTCCCAGCCGCGCGCGTGACACACCAAACCCGTGTCGAACCCAAACACCTTTGGCTGCGCCACGATCTCCCGGCGTCCGCCCGCCGAAAACGGGCGCACCAGATGCGCGACGTGCGTGATCTGATAGACCTCCAGCCAGTTCGTGACCGTGGGCCGGCTGATCTGGCTCTCGGTGGCCAGCCTGGTGACATCCAGCATCCCGCCGCTCTGACGCAGCAATAATTCCAGGACGCGCAAAAAACCGGCCCGCTTCCCCAGCCGAAACAGTTCCTGCACATCGCGTGCGAAGTAGGAATCCAGCCACTCGCTGTAGAACTCCGGATTGCGCTCGGTCGCCAGCAACGCGGGTGGCAACCCGCCGCGCAGCAACCGCTCCCGCACGTCGGTGACGCCGAACGCCGGCAGCTCCTCGTGCAAGACCGGCACGAACTGGACCACGCGCTTGCGACCCGTGAGACTGTCCCGGAACTTCTGGGTCGCCGCGAGCGTGGACGAGCCGATGGCCAGAATCCTCAATTTGGGGAATCCATCCGCCCCGATCTTCAACAGGCGGCTGGGATCGGGAAGTTGGTGAACCTCGTCAAACACCACAGTCGGTTTCCTCACAGACAGGAAAAAGCTTTCCGGGTCGCGCAAACGCTCCGCCACGCTCGGCAGATCGCAGTTCAGGAACTCGGTGTCGGGCAGGCTCCGCGCCAGCACCGTCTTGCCGACCCGGCGCGACCCGGACAGCCAGACGATGGACGTCTGTTTCCACGCGGCCACCAGCCGCTCGTTCCAAACGGGGCGGTCAATCATGCAGGCATAGTTTACATTTAGACGGCCCAATGTAAAGAGTGGTTTCATTGGTGTTCCGGCGCGGTGGAACGGGAGATGCGGCCTGGCTCAAGAAGCCCCGATGCGCTTAGGATGGGCGGGGTGAACCCGCAGTCCCGCCTTTCCCGGGAGCCGCCCCTGGTACGACGCCCCTTGAACCTGTGGTGGGGCCTCGATCTACTCGGCAGACGCGCGAAAGAAAAGGGGCTTCTGCTGTTCCACTTGCACGGGCATGCCATCGACATCTATACGGGCACCACCGATCGGATGAGGGTCCAGTGTGCCGCATCGACGGAAGAACAGACCTTCACGTTCGACCCTCTGGCTGCTGAAATCCAGAGGGTCCGCGAGTTGGCCATGTCGGAGAGGTTTTGACTCCTCCGTCCGCAGTCCACTCAAATGTGACCGTCTCGCTTTCCATTGCCACAGCGATGTGATGCCGTTTGAGGTTCGGAATTGAGATGATCAATTGCTCGGTTGTGCTCTTTGTTGCCAGAGAGAACGCGTCGCGGATCGATTCCTCCGTGATTGTCGCCGAGGGGCCAACGTTCTTCTTGATGAACAGTCCCGTTGAATACTGAGGTCCGCCCACGTACCGTACTTCAACCATGGCCCAGACGTCTACTCCGGGCTTGTAGTTGATAGTACTCGGTTCGTGACCGAACCGAGTCAACGCCTGAGAGCCAGCGTAGACGCAGGTGTCCAAGAAAGCATCGTAGGATTCATATCCCCACGTTGCTATCGTCGGGTATGTTAACTTGCGTGGTATGCCGTTATCTGAGAAACCAAGGCTCACGAACACATTAAGTACGAGTCCGTAGTTTCCAACGATAAAGCTTCTGACAGCTTCTTCGCTCCCAATCGGCAATGCATCCGGCACTCCCGACTCGGCGAGGGGTTTAATTCCATACCTATTCGTAACCGTCGAGGCTGTTGTGTTTGTGGCGACCGCCTGCCCCTTTGCGCCCTGCGCAAGGAAGAAGGTGGCGAAGATCGCGAGGACTATCGTCACCACGCCGCCAATGAACTTCTTCATGGTGGTTGCTCTTTCTCTGTAGCGCCTCAGAAACTGACAGGAACCGGCCTGCCGACACGCCGCCGGTTTGTTGACGCCACGCGAGCGAGGGAGCGCCGATTCTGCCTCATGCGTAACGCTCATTCTGAGCACACGCTGAAAGAGGGGCACGCGGGTGTCAAGGGGCAACTGGTGCCGGGCGGTCAGCGGCAGGGCGGTTGCAAGGTCGGCGGAGGGAGTCCGAGGCATGAAGTTGGGATAGGCGCGATCACGCGTGAATAGTCGGCGTCCGTGCCCAGGCGCGGGTGCCTCTGGGCCAGGCCAGCTCCGGTAGGAGCGGCATGGAGTTGCGCATTCATCAGGAGTCATGCTTTCGCCGGCCCGCCCAGCCCGGCACAGGAACATGCCTCTCCTACGGAGCTTGCCGGCGTTCGATGACGTCGTGGCTATAGACATGGCGCTCCTAATGGAGCTTGCCGTCGATGAGGAGTAGCTCCGGTAGGAGCGTCATGTTTATAGGAAGCCATTCCCCCTGCGTTTCGGTACAAGCTCCGTAGGAGCGGCATGGAATTGGCCTTCATCCGAAGGCATGCTTCTGTCGGCCCGCCCAGCCCGGCACAGGAACATGCCGCTCCTACGGAGCTTGTCGGCGTTCGATGACGTCGTGGCTATAGACATGGCGCTCCTACCGGAGCTACTCCTCAGCCAGCGGCTTGAAGATGTAGCGTTCATCGTGCGGTATCTCACATTTCTTGAGGAACGCCAGGTACTCTTGCCGGAAGGTGTTGCGCGCGTGGTGGTTTACCTGGTCGTGGATGTACTGGATCACCCCGCCCAGTTGGGAGTGCGAGTACGAAAAGGCGCCGAAGCCCTCCTGCCAGGAAAAGC
>ORJL011479970.1_pt1 | contig 20383 bp, 17 predicted proteins | sample 1779941 | NCBI WGS metagenome assembly ORJL01 (sample SAMEA104232317, study PRJEB22302) | groundwater metagenome | biome: forest; feature: aquifer; material: groundwater | place: USA | collected 2011-08-07 | depth 5.8 m | reverse complement strand
ATATTCTTAGCGCCGAAGCACCGCAGGAGCCAGATGTGAACGTAACAATTCCTGAAGGTTTTACTATTTCGCAAATGGATAAAAAATTAGCTGAGGCTAAAATTATTCAAGAGGGCGCTTTACTTACCGGAAACGGTACAATTATTGCCTATGAATTTGTACCCGAGTGTACAAATTACCGACAGAGCGAAAACGGAAAAGAAATTTGTGATATTAATTATCTTTCTCTTGAGGGGTATTTATTCCCCGACACATATCGATTTAAACCGAATTCTTCGCCTGATGTTGTAGTTGAGAAAATGCTTTCTAATTTCGATGCTAAATTGTCCATGTCTTTGCGTGCCGATATCGCCGCACAAAATAAATCAATTAAGGATATAGTAACCGTAGCTTCTATGCTTGAGAGAGAAGTTCGCTCAGATATAGATAAAGCAATAGTTGCCGGGATTATATGGAAACGTTTTGCGCAGAGCTATCCCTTACAGATAGATGCTACCGTTTTATACGCGCTTGAATTAGCGGGAAGAGCTAAAGCAAAAGGCGAAGGCCCGACGTTGGATGATTTAAAAATTGATTCTCCATATAATACATATAAATATAAAGGTTTGCCGCCGGGACCCATAAGCAATCCGGGCTTGGCAAGCATTTTAGCTGCAGTGGACGCTGAAGACTCGCCATATTTCTTTTATTTATCAGCTAGTGACGGTACGACTATTTTTTCAAAAAATTTAACAGAGCATAATCGAGCCAAAGCAAGATATTTATATTAGAGATTGGCCCAGCCCTAATTTTGGATGAAAAATTAGAGTTGGGTTGACACACAATCTTCATCGTGTAAACTTAAAATATAATTTAAGCCGTAGAAAGAAGGCGGGTGATGAGCTCTTAATTTCCTTCTGAGGCGACAGTTTTAAAGCTTTTTAAGCTTAAACGTTGTTTCATGCGGCCCAAAAGGTCGTATTTAATTTTTCCATTAATATTTTGATCAGATTTTTATGCTAAGAAAAGACCAAAAAATAAAACTCGTTGAAGAGATAAGCTCAAATATAGATGAAAAAAAGGCTGTACTTTTTGTTGATTTCAAAAGCGTTAAGACAAAATCTATTGAAAGGTTACGTAATGATTTGAAAAATGCGGGCGCTGCTATGCGCGTTGTGCGCAAAACTTTATTGGGTAAAGCTATAGGCGGAACCAATATAGTAGAAAATTTTGAAGTTAAAAAACTTGAAGGACAAGTCGCTGTTATATTCGGCGATATTTTAGCCGGAGCAAAAGCCTGTGCAGCATTCGCGAAACAAGAAAAGAATTTTAAATTTTTAGGAGCTATACTCGAGGGCAGATTTCTTTCTTCGAAAGAAGCCGCAGCGCTCGCGACAATTCCTTCTCGTCACGAGCTTTTGGGTCAATTGGCGGTAATGTTGAACAGTCCTATACGCGGTTTAGCTGTTGCGTTGAACGGAATTCCAAAATCATTAGTTATTGCATTAAGTGAAATTTCAAAAAAGAAATAATAATTTAGTGTTTAATGTTTAGTGTTTAGTTGTTAATTCCTAAACCCTACACTTTAAACTCTATATAATAAAATATATGACCGATATACAAAAATTTTTAGAAGACGTAGAAAAAATGAGCGTTCTTGAGCTTGCTGAATTAGTTAAGGCTCTTGAAGAAAAATTTGGTGTTTCTGCTCAAGCGGCTATGGTTGCCGCGGCACCAGCCGCAGGCGGTGGAGCAGCAGGTGGCGATGAAGAGAAAACTGACTTTACTGTTGTTTTGACAGATGGCGGCGGTCAGAAAATCCAGGTCATTAAAGCTGTACGTGAATTGACCGGTAAAAGCTTGAAGGAAGCAAAAGATCTCGTTGACGGAGCTCCGCAAAACGTAGCTGTCGGTGTTAAAAAGGAACAGGCCGCTGAAATAAAAGCAAAACTTGAAGAAGCAGGCGCAAAAGTGGAATTGAAGTAAAGTATTTGTTTATAAAAAACCCCGCCTCAACGCGGGGTTTTTTGTTTGATAAAACAATAAGATTTTATTCGAGAATTATTTTTTGTACCAGATTGTTTACCAGCACATAAGCAATTTTACCGTCAGCAGATAACGTAAAATCTGTTCCGCCAACAATATCTTGAGAAACATATTGGGTTTCAGAAGCTCCTTTGGCGGAGAAGCGGATGATTTTTCCGGCCTTACCGTCAAGAACAATAAGAGCAGGACCGGGAGCCAGCTCCAGACTGTCGGCATGAAAATCTTTTTCTGTGCCGCTAAGTGTTATGTTTTCGCTACGTACTCCGTTGGTATAGCGTGAAATTATTCCGTCATTTCTTAATAACCACACGCTTTTACCGTCCCATACCGCATCCGTAACGCTGCCAATTGTAGTTTTATCTGCTTTTTTTAGCCACGTCCCTGTATTTTTTAATACTTCTTTCTCTATCGCAATTTTCCATAATTGTCCGTTTTGAGCGTCACCAAGAAGACTGAATTTATCTAAACCTACACCAAAGGTGATATTTTCTTTGTTTTCATAGGGGAGAGTAGAAGCGAATGTTTCGGCCTCTTCATTATAAAGAGTGACGCCATCTCGTCCTGCTATGTATAAACTGTCTTTGTTGGCACGAAGAACACCTACAAAGCCGCCCTTATTACTACGCAATACAATGGAGCCTTTTTTATCCTGTAAAAAGAAGCGATAGAGGGCACCTACCTCATTGTCACTAAACGTTAGAACGTCGCTGCCGTCAGTTTTGACGGATAAATATATCTTTTTAGGGTTAAAAGGTATGGGGAATCCTTTTAATATCAATACGTTTTCACTTGTAACGTTTTTTACAGCAAAAAGCTGGTTATTCATTTCTAACCAGGAAGAAGAAAGCGTTCCGATTACGCTTGCGGAAATTTTTTGTTGTTCAAGGAGTTTAATATTTTCTTGTGCTTCGTTAAGAAGTAGTGCGGCTTGTTTTTTATCTCCATAGATCAGTGCGGCTCTGGCTCCATCTATCTTTTTTTCTATTTCAATTATTGCAGGATGCGTTGCATTGTCTTCGTGTTTAATAAGATTAACAGCATATGTAGCTGTTTTTATTAAACCAAAGCCTAAAGCTATTAAAAGCATTCCAACAACTATACTTTTTGGAGGAGCTGTCCAGCGAAGATTGATTCCTGATCTGACTAATCTGGAAATATATTTAAGCATTCGGGGATTTTTGTTTAAATTCTTTGTTAATTTTTTAAAAATAAAAATATTTGATACTTTTTCAACTAATTTTTGTATCTTAGAAACTATTAACAGAGAGAACCATTTAGTTAATTTCCCGGTAAAAAAGATTGAATTAGAAACTTTTTTTGCTGAATTTATATTTCCGGAAATTAGTTTAGAGTTTAATAAAGGAGTAAATGCATTTGCCGTCGATTCTTTTGGAGATATTTTAATTACCAAAGCCGCGGAAGCTGAACGGCCTGTAAGTGTTTTTTGGACCACTCTATAAATTTCATCTAAATTGCGTGTATCATTTTCAATAGTTGAAAATGAATTTGATGTGCCGGAAAAAAGTATATCATCGGATTCAATTTTACCGCTTACCAAAGAAGAAAACGGAGCCACGCCTTTGCTGTCTGCATTGAAGATATCTGAGCGCGCACCGTTCCGCATTAACCATATGCCCACCGCTTTACTGCCGGCCCGGGAGGCGAGTATGGTTTGTTCAGTTAAAATAAAAGCCACAAAAGAACTCGTACCCAGCCAACCTTCATTGCCCGAAGAGATTTCGTTCATCAGAACGTTGTTTGCTTCTTTAAGAGCTAAAGTGAAAGCCTGAGCCGGCCGACGGTCGACTCTGTCAAAATACGTACGGCGCATGGCAGAAGTTATTAAATTAGGCACTCCCCATGATACTTTTGGAGCGCCTTTTAATTCGGCCACAACAAATAAAGTCCCCAATCTTTCCATGTCGGAAGGGGCTTCAAAAGTAAATAAATCGCAGAATACATCACCTTCTGCGCCGTTTAACAGGAACTCTTTGACGATTGGTTTTTGGCCTGCCATGATATATGTATATATTCAGTTTACCACACACCCTTAGGAAATCTATGTTTTAAATCAATATGTGAGCTCTATAAGGATAATATTGGTTTAGCACAAAGATTATACATTGCAAAAGGTGTGGCGGTTTATCTGAAATAGCATTTATGACAATGATTCTAGACGGGAAAAAGCTTTCTTTGGAGGTTGTTTCTCAGCTTTCTGAGCGTGTGAATAAGTTGACCCGTAAACCAGGTTTGGCGGTTGTTTTAATCGGCGAAAATAAAAGTTCTGAGGTTTTTGTGAGAAATAAACAACTTACGGCCACAAAAATTGGAATAGAATGCAGGGTTTTTAAATATCCTGAAAGTATAAGCGTAAAAGATCTGTCTGTACAGTTAAATAAAGTGGTACGTGAGAAAAAACACGACGGCATAATAGTGCAATTGCCCTTGCCCGGATCTTTGGATAAATCCCGCTATTCGTTACTGCGTATTATTCCTGAAGAAAAAGATGTTGATTGTTTGTCTGAAAAGCGGCAGGGGCGTTTGTTAACAGGCAGAAATTTTGTTGAATATAAAGGTAGTAAAGTTGAATTGTTGCCTCCGGTTGCTTCAGCGATATTTAAAATAGCTAATAAATACGATATATCATTCGAAAGTAAGAATATCGTATTGCTGGGTTGGGGAGACCTTGTAGGCAAGCCCCTAACGCCATTATTAGTAAAAAGGGGCGCCACACTAACTATTTGCACAAGTAAGACAAAAGATATCTCGGTCTTTACTAAAAATGCAGATATTGTTATTAGCGGAGTGGGCAAGGCTCATCTTATTAACGGAGCCATGCTAAAGAAGGGAGCTATAGTTTTTGACGCTGGATATGCGGAAATGGACGGCAAGGCAGTAGGAGATATTGATACAGAGTCTGTTAACGGCATTGCTGAAATGCTAAGTCCTTCACCGGGCGGTATCGGACCATTAACAGTTGCGTGTCTTTTGGAAAACGTTGTAACGTTGGCAGAATTGAGACAAAATATTAAGGCAAGGTAGTTATATGAATGATAACCAAAAATTACAACAAACCCCGGCAGCGCTGTATTTTTTGAACGGACAGGCCGGTTTAAAGGATCGTCAACAATCTCCTGAATTGACCGGAGAAAAAATCCATGTAAGCGAAGCCATAAGCAAGGTTTCGGTTTTTTATGAATTTTTGCGGATGAGCGCCGAATACACTGAAGAACATTTAATATTTCGAAGTGTTATTGAAAGAATTTTGAAGCGCAGGACATTTATACAAATGCAGGATGACGCGCAAGAATTATCCAAGGGCCTTATTAAAGAATTAATATCCGGAGGATATCTCGCCAACGATACGATACATGCAGAGGTTAATAAAACCGTAGGTGCAATTTTGGGAAGATATCTTATACTTTTTGAAAGTATTGAGGATCGTCCTGCTGACCTGAACGATTTTTTGATACAACTTGCCTCTGTTGAGATAGAAAGGGAATTCAGTAAAAATGAAAGGGAGAAAGAGGAGGTTTTCGCGCATTTTGCTTTTATGGTCATGCGTGATCACATTAATTGGTCGCCGGTATTTAAAAATAGCAAAGAACATGAGTTGCAAATTTTTATTTCCATTCTCAGGGGGATATTAAAGTATGACGATCCACAAATCTCTTTTTCTATATTCAACAACGCTATCTCCGGTTGGTCCCGGTTAAATCTTGCCGAAACCGCTTTACGCGCACCGGAAGTAGTTGCGTTTTGGAAAAATATAGTAGGATGGCTTAATCATCCGCATCACGAAACATATTTACGCGTGACAAGACAGCTTAGTCCGTCGTTTTTGACGGTTAAAGATGTTCTTAATAATCATCCGCAACAATGGAAAGAAGTTTTTGGAGATAAAGAAAGGCTGTCTAGAGCGGTTAGCGCTGCGGCTCAAGTAAGATATGACGCAGCTAAATCACGTCTTAAATATCGCGCAAGCCGTGCTACTATTTATATTTTTCTTACCAAGATGCTTATGGCTTTGGGCATTGAGGTTCCTTATGATATTTTTCTTGCTGCTCATTTTGCGCCCGTACCATTAATAATAAATCTTCTTTTTCCGCCGGCACTTATGTTTTTTATGGGAGTTACAACGCCCATTCCCGGCAAAAAGAATACAGAATGTATAATTAAAGATGTCGAAAAGATTATTTATGTGAACACAAAGGGAGAAATGTTAAGAGTTGTCGGAACGCCAAAAGATCAGAGCATACTGCAAAAATTATTATACGCTGCTTTAATGGCCGGTCTGTTCACATTATCTTTTGGAATATGCGTGCTTGTGCTTAAGATTTTAAAATTCAACATTGTAAGCGGCGGAGTATTTATGTTCTTTCTTACTGTAGTGAGTTTGTTCGCATATCGTATACGCAAACCGGTTAAAGATTTGTTTGTAACAAATATAGAGGGTGGTTTTTCAACGCTTTTATTTCTTATAAGCTATCCTTTAGTTGTTGTCGGGCATGCGCTTTCAGACGGCGCAGCAAAAGTAAATATTCCGGTGATATTTTTGGATATATTTATCGAGGCTCCACTTAAATCTTTTCTCGAAGTAGGAGAGGATTGGCTTTCATTCTTACGACAAAAACAAGAAGAGATAGTTTAATGCGATTGTCTGCGAGGTTTCGACCGTTTTGGTCCGATATACATCGGACACCATGCCAAAACGGTCTCAAAAACCGTTCTAATCGGCAAGCGCATCGGGTTAGAGGAGGTAAAGAAATAAATTTACTTTTTATGGATTCAATCAGAAAAACTTCTCCGAAAATAGCAAAACTTCTTGAAGATGAGAAAAGGAAGCCAGAAGAAACCATAACTCTTATTCCTTCAGAAAATATTATTTCTGAAGCGGTGCGTATGGCACAGGCTTCTTTTTTCGCAAATAAATATGCCGAAGGATATCCCGGCAGACGTTATTATCCCGGCAATGAAAATTCGGATAAACTCGAGAGTTTAGTTCAGGAGATGGCCCTGGAGACTTTCCAGCTTTCTCCAAAAAAATGGAAAGTTAATGTTCAGCCTTATTCGGGTAGTCCGGCTAATCTTGAGGTATATTCCGCATTGCTTTCACTTGGCGATACCATAATGGGACTTGGTTTAAGCGATGGCGGTCATTTAACACATGGCCACAAAGTTAATTTTTCCGGCAAGGCCTATAAAGCTGTGCGTTATACTTTGGATACCAAAACAGGCTTTATAGATTATGATAATTTAGCTAAATTGGCGCGAACAGAAGAACCAAAAATAATCATTTCAGGAGCTACAGCTTATTCGCGCAAAATAAATTTTAAAAAAATAGGGGAGATCGCAAAGCGAGTTGGCGCTTATCATATGGCCGATATCTCGCACATTGCTGGATTGGTTGCCGCAGGTTTACATCCCAGTCCTTTTCCGTGGGCAGATATCGTAACAACAACAACGCATAAAACCTTACGTGGGCCGCGCGCTGCGATGATTTTTTCTAAAGCAAATTTATCGGATATGATAGATAAAGCCGTTTTTCCCGGCATGCAGGGCGGACCGCATTTAAATGTCATTGCGGCTATTGGCGTGGCTTTGGATGAGGCCAGAAAGCAATCCTTCCGTATTTATCAAAAAAATATTATAAATAACGCAAGAGTTTTATCGGAAGAATTAAAGGACTACGGGTTTGATATTGTCGCGGGCGGAACAGATAATCATCTTATGTTGCTTGATCTGAAAAATAAGCATATATCAGGAATCGAAGCAGAAAAAATATTAGAACGCGCGGGCATAATCGCAAATCGTAATACTGTTCCGGGCGACGTTTCAGCGTTTAATCCCTCAGGGATAAGATTGGGCACTCCCTCTGTTACTACGCGCGGCATGAAAACAAAAGAAATGGAACAAATTGCCAAATGGATAGCAGAGCTTATAAATGAAAAACGCTCACCGCAAAGCGTAAATAAAGAAGTAAAATTTTTAGTAAAGAAATTTCCTTTAAATTAATATACTTGGTATGAAAAAAAACAACAAAAGAAAGAAAATTACAGGGAAACTGCGAGTTAAAAAAGGTAAGAAGAAAGCAAAGAACGTTAAGATTAAGACTAATACCAAAAAGAAAAAAGTTAGTAGGCCTGTACCGAAAAGAGCCAAAACTAGAAAGATAAAAAAATCCGTAAAGAGAACTAAATCAATCCTGAAAAAATCTTTTTCTGTGAAAAGAAAACCAAAAGCGGAATCCAGACGTAAACACCAACGCGTATCTGTTAAACGAAGTGGCGGAAAATATAAGAGTGAAGGCGGATCTATATTTGAAATGCTTTTCGGGGGGATGCCTAAAGTGCGTCTAATTAATTTATTTTTTCGTAACGAAGCCGTATCATTCTTGGCGACGGAATTGGCGGAACGCACTAAATTGGATACCGGAATTATAAATAAGGAATGCAGCGCTTTGGTTGGCGCCGGTATTTTAGTAAGACACGGTTCAGGCTCAGCCAGATCTTATAAACTTAATCTTTCTTTCCCTTTTCTGGCGGAATTTAGAAATTTAGTTCAGCGCTCTTTCCCTGTAGAAAAAAATAAGCTTATAAATATTGTTAAGCGATCCAGCAAATTAAGATTAGTTCTTGTTTCGGGATTGTTTTTAAATAGAAGCGATTCGTCGGTTGATCTTTTTGTGGTTGGAGACGGATTAAGCGAGAAAAGGCTTGAAAGTGCCATCAAAGAAATAGAAGCCCTAATAGGCAAAGAATTGCGTTGGGCCGGCATGGAAACACAGGAATTTCTATATCGTTGGCGCATGTTTGATCGGTTTGTTCACGATCTTTTGTCTACTCCTCACGAAAAAATATTTATTAATAAATTAAACCTTGTTTAACAACAGGCGTCCTTAGCTCAGCGGTAGAGCGTTCGATTCACATTCGAAAGGTCGTAGGTTCGATCCCTACAGGACGCACATAATAAATTTAGCTCAGTGGGTTCGAGACAACTGCTTGTCTCGAACGGGCAATTTAGCGAGGCGTCCCTGCCGAGCGTTAAAAATTGCCCGGGATGAGCATTGCATTCACATTGCAAGGGCCGCAGGTTCGAATCCTGCACCGTCCACAAAAATAACCGGAGCCTTTCATAATGAAAGGTATTTTTGTGATATAATTTATTCACTGATGGATAAATCAATTTTTGAGTCAATTATTTTTTCTGTATTTGGTTTAGCTGTTTTTGTTGGAATAGCAATATTTTTTGGTATACGTTCGGTCATTTATTTGTGGCGGCGTTTTGGCCTGAAATATACCGCGTTAAATTTTGAACGCTCTTTATTTACATACGTAACTTCAAATATTTCTACTAAAAAAGAAATTTGGAAGGATTATAAAACAATACAACATACGCTGGATAAGCTTTCACCGGCACAGCGTGATATTGAGGCGGCATCTATATATTTTGAATTCGAAGAAAATTATCTATCACAAAAAAAGCGAAATAAATTAACGCGTGAAGATTTGCGCTCCAGGATATTTAAAGCTTGTTCCGCGCAAAGGGCCGAAGGTGTTTTGGCGATAATTTTTCTTCCCGAACATTTGCAGATGTTAAGGTTACATGAGCATTTTACGGATATTCTATTTTTAAAAGGTAAATCTCTTTTAAGCGCCGAATCTTTTAAGCGGGCAATATCTACCTTTGAACAGAGTAAGTATTCATCTAAATTTATCGGAGAGGAAGGCTTAAGATGGGGAATTGTCGAAAAAATGTTTTCGGATCGTGATTATGAATATCAGTCTGATAAGATAAAAAGCATAATTATTCAATTCGCATCTAAGTTATTACAATATTCGATAGAGGATGTGGGTACCGATAGAGCCGAAAATCTATTTCGAGAGTCTTATCAGGATTTTAAGCAAAGACATTTATTTATTGGCGCAGATACTATTGCTCAAGTGCTTTATATAATTCCCGAAGGCATTCTTTCGATTGAACGCATTTCTATTTTACCTAAAGCCGATCTTGAAGAAGCTGTACGTTCCCGAACACAAGAATTGGAAAGCGCATTAAAAAAAGTTGAGGACCAAAGGAAATTATTGGATAAAGCATTGGCGGAGCTTCAAAAAAACGATGTTTTAAAAACCGAATTTATTGATGTTATTTCTCATCAATTTCGCACGCCGCTTTCGGTTATTCGTTGGCATTCAGAATTGCTTGCAGATAATGTTGTTCCTTATATGCCGATAGGTAAAGCGGGAGATATTAAAGAGAGCATAAGGGCTTTATACGACAAAAGTGTATTTTTAATTGATCTACTGGAAGACCTTTTCGATGTTCTTGCTTTGGAAAAAGAATCATTTACATTAAATACGCAACCATGTCAGCTTTGGGAAATAGTAAGCGATGTTTGCAGCGAAATGGAAAAGGATGCGGTTGGGAAGTCTGTAAAACTTTCTTTTGATAAGACATCCCCAATATTTGCAGAAGCATTATTAGATAAGGAAAAAATTGCGCGAACAGTAAAAATACTTTTACGTAACGCGATTCAGTATACGCCGAATAACGGAAGCGTTAAGGTGAGCATTACTCAAAATATTTCAGATGACGACAAGACCATCGTATGTTCTATTGAAGATACGGGTATAGGTATTCCCGCAGAGAAAATACCTAATTTGTTTTCTCGCTTTTTCCGAGCTGAAAATGCTATCCGCGCAGTGCCTGACGGCGCGGGAGTTGGCTTATATCTGGTTAAGAAATTCGTTGAGGCTCACGGAGGTAAGGTTGAAGTGTCTTCTGAATTAAATAAAGGTACAAAGTTTACTATTTATTTATCGTCTGTTTAATGCTGATTTTTCTTTGTGGTATAGGTTAGATGCGCTCATAAAAAATAGGACTCCGAATCAAATCGGAGTCCTTTGTTTTTATCTCTGGTCACAGAGAAAGTATTCTTAGTTTCTGGAGTTCTTTCCAGACTAAGGCGTACTGCGCAAGCGCTTGAGGAAGAGCTGCGATCAGTAATTCGCGAGGAGAGTGGTCGAGCTGAGCATCGCTCGTGTATGTGAGCAGAGGAATTAATTGTCTGAACGGCACATCTTCGAGCAAACCGAAGTCGTCTGTCCAGATGTTGGCAAGTCGTAGTTGGTTGTTGAGCGCCACAACAAGAGCGGGCACGTGCTGTGGGGCATCCGTCTGTTCAGGGAACAAATCGGTGGCAATTACTAGGGTGCCAAAACTTAGTTCCATGCTTTTCTCCTTTGAGTAAGAGCTAACGTGTTAACATATATTATAGCATAAAATATCTTATTTTGTCAATCTCGTTGGAAGCAAACATCTTTTATTGTAGAGTATAAAAAAATAAAAACCCCGATGTTTTTTCGGGGTTATTTAAAATTATTAGTTCGGAATCTCTAGCGGATCAATTCTGTTTAATTTTGTCAAAAGAAAACTTCCCGTAATACTACGAGAAGTTATTTATTTTGATTTATTTGGTTTGTCTGAATCAGAATCAGAATTATTTTCATACCATATGAAATAATGCGGGTATGTAATGACGTCTCTTTCCATCGCAGATATACATTTTGCGCCGACCAATCCCTCAAGTTCAAGAATATCTTTTGTTACATATAGTTGCTGACATTTTTGGCATAATGATGCGACTAAATCTAAAATAATTATCTCTGTTTTATCCGGCAGCTTCCATATCGTATCAAAGTATGAAAGGAGAAGAATAGCGGCGCATGCGGGGCATTTTCCGGGTGGTTTCATGCCTTCCCACCAAACTCTTATTAAACAGCAGTTGTTCGGATTATAGATCAATTTATCTATTAAGCAACTTTTCAAATATCCAATTCATAGTCAATATTTAATCTGCTATAATAGTATTTATGGTAATTAGATACTTATCCTGGCATTATGGAGCAGGATTTAAGTCATTTATCGCCGCTGAGCGCAATTTTATTGATTTCGGCTGGTATTTGTTTTCAATAACAGAACTTACAAAATCTCTATTTGCGCCTTGGCATCAGATATTGGAAAAAAAATCCGGGAACGTTTTTACCGGAGATTTTTGGTATGCGCTTTGGGGGAATGTTATTTCAAGGTTCATGGGCGCTTTGGTGCGCATAATTACTATTGGGATAGGATTAGTTTTTGAAACCTTTATTGTGGTGGGCGTAGTTATTTTAACTGTCCTGTGGATTTTGGCGCCGATTATTATTTTATTTTTGTATGCATACGGGTTTTTTGCGCTAATTTTATAGATATGCCCAGAAATACAACTTCCAGTTCAATATTTTTTAATTTGATTTTTATCTTTTTTAAGAAACTCGGCAGATATATAAATTATTTGCATAATCCTTTTGACAAAGGCAAGGCCTTTGTCGCTGGAAGTTGATATACTGGGTATGAATAATATTTTTAATTTATCTGAAGCATCAATCCTTTCTGCCGTCTTAATAAGAAAAGCCTGGCCGCGCAGTATTCATAGCATGGCGGTGTGGGCTTCAAGCGCGATAAGTATATTTTTTCTTATACTTATGTTTATTGTCGGCGGAATTTTCGTCAGTTTTTTTGCGTGGAGTTTGGCTACATTCGTATTATTACTGTTTTTCTACGGTTTTATTCAGCACGGATTTTCATATCGCGGACGTCTTAAATTAAACGAAGCGATTGTGCGTGTAGCAAGCGGGGAAAATATAAATTTAGCTCAATTTTTAGATTTTTATGCGGCACGTACGATATTTGATAGCGGACCCCTTCGCCAAACGCCTTCGCTACAGTCAATTACTGACAGATTACTAAAAGAGAAGCGCATGAAATGGGTTTGTATGCGTCTTGGTTTAGATGCGAATCAGGTTAGAAAGGATTTATCCGGAATGCCCCAGATTTCTGGTGATGGAGATTTATTTTTTCGTATGATAAGGCTGGCCGCACATCACGCCGAGCACCGTAATCACAGAACTATCGGCATTTTAGATCTTTTTTCGGCTTTATCTGTTGAAAACCCCAACCTAAAAAAATATCTTTTTGAGCACGGTATTGAACCAAAGGATTTTGATCTAATAATCCATTGGCAGGACCATGTTCACCATATAATAGATCATAAGCGCAGGTTTTGGCTTAAAGAGAACCTATTTAAGGGAGAGCCCATTGGAAAAGGGTGGTCCGGAGGTTTTACGCCTTTATTGGATACATACTCTACGGACATTACTCAAGCTGTGCAGGCAAGGGGATTAAATACGCGCATAATCGGACGCAAAAAAGAAATTGAAACCATAGAACAAGTTTTATCAAAAGCCGGTCAAAATAATGTTTTGTTGGTGGGTGAAGCCGGTGTGGGCAGAGAAACAATTCTTTACGGATTTGCTAAAAGAATGCTTGATGGTAAGTCCATAGAACAGTTGAACAGGCAGAAATTAGTACAGCTGGATCTTTCTGCTGCAATTGCCGGATTAAAAACAATAGGTGAAATAGACGGACGGATAAAAAAAATATTTTCAGAAGCCATACATGCGTCTAACGTAATTTTGATAATACAAAACTTCCATCACTTTTTCGGACAATCTTTCGGAGACGGTGTAATAGATATTTCGCGAGCGATAGTTCCTTTTATAAAAAGCGCACACATGCAACTTATCGCCATCACTACGCATGAAGGATATCGCGAAAAGATAGAAAAGCTAGGAGAACTAAAAGATGCCTTCCACGTTATTGATGTTCAGGAGCCGGATATTATGGATGTCAGACAGATCTTAATGAATAATATAATGCCGTTTGAAAATAAATATAAAATATTTTTTCCGTACGCTTCAATAAAGGCAATCGTTGATTTTTCAGACCGATATATACAAAACGTACCGTTCCCGGAAAAAGCAATAGATCTTTTGGAAGAGGTTTCTGTTTTGGCTTCACGCAATAAAAAGCAAATCATAACCGTGGACGACGTTGCCACAATTGTTTCTTCGCGCACACAAGTTCCGGTTGGTTCAGTTCAGGAAGAAGAGAAAGAAAAACTTTTACATCTTGAAGATTTAATACATGAAAGAATAGTTAATCAGGAAGAAGCTGTTGTCGCTATTGCTAACGCAATGCGCCGAGCCAGAGCAGGTATAAACAATACAAGTAAAAGACCTATCGGTTCATTTCTTTTTCTTGGGCCCACCGGCGTAGGTAAAACAGAAACAGCCAAAGCTTTAGCGCATGTTTATTTTGGTTCAGACACACGCATGGTTCGTTTTGATATGTCTGAATATAATTCTCCCGACTCCGAACAGCGCCTTATAGGGTCGCCCGCAACACGCGAAGAAGGAACTCTTACGACCGCGGTACGAGAAAACCCTTTTTGTTTATTGTTGCTTGATGAGCTGGAAAAAGCTAACGGCAAGGTGCTCAATCTTTTTTTGCAGGTTTTGGACGAAGGCCATCTCACCGATGGATGGGGCCGTAAAGTAGTTTTTACGCATACAATAATTATTGCCACGTCAAACGCCGGAGCAGAATATATAAGAGAAGCTATTAAACAAGGGAAATCCGGTGAAGAATTGTCACGAGGTTTAATAGAATATTTGTTAGCCCAAGCTTTATTTAAGCCGGAGTTTTTAAATCGTTTTGACGGTACAATAGTTTTCAAACCTCTTGAACGCGAGCACGTTATACAGATTATTAGGATGTTGATAAATAATTTATCAGCCCAACTTTATCACGAAAAGGGTATAAAAATATTTGCCGATGATAACGCGATAAATAAGCTTCTGGAATTAGGTTTTAGCCAGAATTTTGGAGGACGCGAATTGAGGAGAATAGTTCAAGAAAACGTTGAAAATGAAATGGCTAAAAAAATATTATCAGGTGAATTACAGCGGGGCGACACTTTTACGCTTAACAGCGAAAATTTGAAGAAATGAGTGTATTTTTGAGCCTAATTTTTATCAGAAAAAAGGCTTAGAAGCATCAAAAACCCTTTTAATTAAATAATTTTCGATAAAAACCGATATCCACACAAATGTGGATATCTTTTTTTTGCGCTTAATGCATCAAAGTGGGATACTATAACTACGAAGTGGCGAGATGTGGATAATAGTGGGGATAAGTACTAAAAACAGGGGATAACTTTTATGTTCATAGGAGAATATAGACATACTATTGATACAAAAAAAAGACTCGCTATCCCTGCCAGATTCCGTAAAGATATCGGCCAAAGAGTTGTGATTACGAGGGGATTGGATTCTTGTCTTTTTATTTATCCTATACGCGAATGGGAAACCTTAGCTGAAAATTTAAGTAAATTACCTACAGGAAAATCAGAAACCAGAAGCTTTGTTCGTCTTATGCTGGCAGGCGCCTTAGATCTTGATGTAGATGCCTTAGGCAGAGTTTTACTTCCCGATTATTTAAAATCATATGCGGGTTTGGGTAAGAAGGTTGTCATAGCGGGGGTTTATAACCGTTTGGAGGTTTGGGATGAAGAAAAGTGGGCGGAGTATAAGAATAAAGCTGAGCAATCCAGCGAAGATATCGCAGAAAAATTAGGGGATCTGGGAGTTTATTAAATGGCACACGTACCTGTTCTTGCGAATGAAGTAATAAATTTTATTAAGCCGCGTAGCGGAAGAAATTATATAGACTGTACATTGGGTGACGGGGGACATGCAGAGTTGATTCTGGCGCATTCTTCTCCGGACGGCAGATTATTGGGAATAGATAGAGATCAAGGAAGCTTAAGAAGAGCAGAAAAAAATTTACAACGGTTTCACGAAAGAACAATTTTAATTCACGAGAGCTATTCAAATCTTTCAACAATTATCGCGCATTATAATTTTCTGAATATTTATGGAATTTTATTTGATCTTGGAATATCGAGTTATCACATTGAAGAATCCGGCGGAGGTTTTTCTTTCAGAGCGAATGAACCGTTAGACATGAGGTTTAACCGTTTGGGACAAACGGAAACCGCAGCGGATATTTTAAACACAAGAGATAAAGAGCAGTTGGAAGAAATATTGGAAATGTTCGGCGAAGAAAGTTATGCGCTTAAGATTGCCGAAGAGATTATACGCAGAAGAGAGCGTCGTAGGATAGAAACAACAGCGGATCTTCTGGATATAATAAGAAAAGTAAAAAGAAGTACTGATAAAAAAATACACCCGGCCACGAAGACATTTCAAGCGTTGCGTATTGCGGTAAACAGAGAAATGGATTTGCTCGCTGAAGTTTTGCCGCAAATGACAGAAAATTTGGAAAAAGGAGGAAGAATAGCGTTCATTTCTTATCACTCACTTGAAGACGCAATAGTTAAGGATTTTTTTCAGGGACTTGCTCAGGCAAATGAAGTAAAAATTTTAACCGAGAAACCCGTATTGCCAAGTTTGATTGAGCGAAGAGAAAATCCTCGGTCTCGTTCAGCAAAACTGCGTGTAGCTGAAAAAATATAGTTTAAAATATGAAAAAAAGATATCGAAGAAATTCAAAAGGTCATTTATCAGCCGCATACAGTTTTGCGGGATATAATGTTGGCTATGCAGCAAAAAATTTGCGCAAAGGATTTTTTGATGCCAAAACGTATCAGGGTTTTTGGTTGCCCGCTTTTATCATATTAGTGGCTTTTTTAGCTTCTTTGGGTTGGTATGTTATAGCTCTTAGTGCTAGGGTAGGAGAAGATTATAAACTACAAAAACTTGAAAGGCAGATTCAAGGCCTTAACGAAGAACACAATAACTTGGTTGTCCGTTTGTCTCAGGAGAAGACTTTGGATAAAATTGAAGAACGAGCCTTAACTTTAGGACTTGTGCCTTCGTCTAAAGCTTCATATGTGGCTTTGCCCGGCTCAGCAGTAGCTTTGGGGCAAGACAAAGGCGCGGCAAGGTAATTATGCAATCAGCGAGAGCCTCGGTCATATTTATTATATTTATTGGCGTTGCAGCGGTCATTATAAGCCGCCTTTTTTTTCTGCAAATATTTAAATATGATCTTTATTCGGCTTTGGCGCGCGGTCAACAACAGGTTTTTGAGGATATTACTCCTGAGCGCGGCCAAATATTTTTGATGGACAAAAACTCTGAAACAACGCCTTTGGCAGTGAATAAAGATTTTCCTTTTGTGTATGCGGTTCCCAAAGACATCGAAGAAAGCGAGAGGACGGCAAAGCAACTAGCCGAAATTCTTGAAAAAGATGAAAAAGAGATTTTAGAAAAATTATCTAAAAAAGAAGATACTTACGAAGTTTTGGCGCAGCGACTTGGTGATGAGCAGGTGAAAAAAATAAAAGATTTGAACATTGTTGGTATAGCAATTAAGAATGAACGTCTGAGATATTATCCCGCAGGTTCTTTAGCTTCTCATGTCAGCGGTTTTGTCGGTTGGGATAAAGATAGTGTAGTGGGACGATATGGTTTAGAGGGTTTTTATGAAAAACAATTGCGAGGAATTGTCGGAAAGCTCGTGGGAGAGAAAGACGCGCGAGGAAATATTCTTCAATCGTTAGGAGAAAATAAAGATGCCGCAGAGGCCGGAGACGATCTTCTTTTAACAATAGATCCAAATATCCAAACGATAGTCGAAGAGAAGCTCAGGGATGCCATAGAAAAATGGGGGATAGACGGCGGGACAATTATAGTAATGGATCCTATAACAGGAGCGATTCGTGCGTTGGCTAACTCTCCTAATTTCGATTTGAATAATTATTCAAAAGTAGAAGATGCCAATGTGTTTGCTAATTCAGCCGTTAGTCATTTGTTTGAGCCCGGTTCAGTATTTAAACCCATAACGTTAGCGGCAGGCTTGGATACAAAAAAAATTACTCCCGGAACTGTTTATGAAAATACCGGATCCGTAAAAATCGGCAGCTATACCATAAGCAATGTGGTTCAGGAAGCCAAAGGTATGCGAACTATGACTGAGGTTTTGGAAGAATCCCTCAATACAGGAGTTATTTTTGCCGAAGAAAAAACCGGTCACGAGGTTTTTAAAAAATACGTTGAGGCTTTTGGTATGGATGAAAAAACCGGTATAGATATTTTTGGTGAAGTTTCGGGAAATACTTTAAACTTATCGGAAAATCGCCCGATTAATTATGCCACAGCTTCTTTTGGTCAAGGGATTGCTATTACGCCAATTGAGATGACCATGGGTATTGCTGCTATCGCTAACCAAGGGGAGCTTATGACGCCATATTTAGTTCAGATAGTTAGGCATGCTGACGGAGGCGAGGAAAGAACTCAGCCTAAAAGTAAGCGCAAGGTTATATCTTCTCGCGCCGCAAACGATCTTACTGCTATGATGGTATCAGTAGTTCGTAACGGTACGGGTAAGCGCGCTCAAATATCCGGCTATACCATTGCCGGCAAAACAGGTACCGCTGAAGTTCCAAATTCCGATAGGAAAGGATATTCTGATAAGGATATACATACTTTTGCGGGCTTCTTCCCCGCATTTGATCCAAGAGTATTGATATTTGTTAAACTTGATGATCCCAAAGGCGTGCGCTACGCAGAGAGTTCAGCTGTTCCGCTTTTTAGGGAAATTGCCGAATATTTAATAACTTATTACTCAATACCGCCTGATGCTCAGCAAAATTAAATTATGCGCAATATAATTAAAACAATATTATATATTTTAGCTAAAGCAGTTTTGATGCGCTATAGGCCAATGGTTATAGGTATAACCGGGAACGTAGGTAAAACCAGCGCTAAAGACGCGATTTTCACCATTTTAAGCGCACAATACCACAAGAAAGTATGTAAGAACCAAATGAATTTAAATACAGAGATAGGCGTTCCGCTAACTATACTTGGCATTTCAGGAGGGGGGCGAAACATTTTTAAGTGGGGGATTAATTTTATAAAAGCTATTTTAAAGATTGTATGGGATCCTTTCTATCCTGAAATTTTGGTGTTGGAGTTGGGTGCTGACAAGCCGGGGGATATAAAATATTTAGCTGATTTGATTAAGCCGAGTATCGGCGTTGTTACTGCTGTAGGTGAAATACCGGTTCACGTTGAATTTTTCGCCGGACCTAGAAATCTTGCGCGGGAGAAGGCGCGTTTAATTGAAGCGATTCCGTCTGTTGGTTTTTCTATTTTAAACCATGACGACGACACCGTGCTTGATATGCGGGAAAGATCAATAGCGCATGTGCTTACTTTTGGTTTAGGTGAAGATGCCGATGTACGCGCAACTGCAATTGAGATACGTCACACAGCGCGGCCTGACGGAAAACAGATTCCTGAAGGAATAAATTTTAAACTGGAATATACGGGTAAAATAGTTCCGGTTCGCTTGCATAATGCTTTTGGCAAAAGCGCCGTATATTCTGCTTTGGCGGCAGCTGCCTGCGGCATTGCTCTTAAGATGAATTTAGTGGAAATAGCAGAGGCTCTTGGTGTGTTTGAGGGGTCGCCAGGACGTTTAAGGCTTATTGAAGGCGAAAAAAACACTTTGATATTGGATGACACATATAATGCTTCGCCAATGGCGACGATAATGGCTCTTGAAACGCTTGATAGTCTTTCTTCATCGCGTCGTATTGCTGTTTTGGGGGATATGCTTGAACTTGGAAAATATTCAGAAGCCGCGCATAGAAGCGTTGGCGAGAAGGTTCAGCATACGGCTGATATCCTGATAACAGTTGGAGACCGCGCAAGATTTATTGCGAATGAAGCATTATCACGAGGTATGGAAGAAAATAAAATGTTTAGCTATTCAACAACTGAAGAGGCTTCAATAAAGCTGGAGGAGCTGCTAAAAGAAGGAGATATGATTTTAGTAAAAGGCTCCCGGGCTATGCATATGGAAAAAATAGTTGAAGAGATTATGACGCACCCTGAAGAAGCGCCAAGATTACTAGTTCATTAGTTGAAAATAATATTATTTTACTGTATAGAATTTATAAAAGTTCTTTGTAGCAAGAGGCAAGATAAATGGACAGCGGTTTGCCGGTTGTTTATTTAATTATCGGATTTTTAATTGCTTGGCATCTTGAAGTTCCATTTCTGTTTCCTTTTTTATTTGTTTTGCTTATTTGGCCGCTTGTGTTTATGGCTTGGGCAGTCACATACATACTCGAATGGGTTTTTGACCCGGACGAACCGGAAGATTCAGAAGATGATTATAACAAATAACAGATTAAAACTCGCTTAAAGCGAGTTTTCTATTTTAATATTTACATTTTTATTATTTGTGGTATAACAATAGCAACTCTTTGAAAATTTAAAACAGTAAGGTGGAGTTGAATGGACACCATTCAGTTAAGGAAAAAGCTTCTTGATCGTATGGAAACATTGCGACAACTAAACGGAGCTTTTATTGCTGCGCCAACTGCTGATTACAACGCTTGTTGGTTGCGTGATCAGGTTTATACCATCTATGCGTATTATTT
>ORJL011670250.1_pt1 | contig 20407 bp, 46 predicted proteins | sample 1779941 | NCBI WGS metagenome assembly ORJL01 (sample SAMEA104232317, study PRJEB22302) | groundwater metagenome | biome: forest; feature: aquifer; material: groundwater | place: USA | collected 2011-08-07 | depth 5.8 m | reverse complement strand
CGGGCGGCAGCGTGGCGACCTCGGCGACGCTCGCGAGGCTCGGGCGGGAGCGCGCGAGGGGCGGGGCGACCCGCCGCATCTTCTTGGTGGTTGCGGCGACCATCATGCGCGCGTGCGCCAGTTTCTTCGTCGCCACGTCCTGTGGCCGCAGATGTTTCTTCATTCCTCTCTTCTCCTAGTCTGGGGTGAGGACGCCAAACGCAATGGCGCGCGTCACGTTGAAGAACTCGCCGCCGTTGGCCTGGATGCGCACGGTATCGGTCGTGCGCCCTTCTAGTTGCGCCGCGCCGATGATCGCCGCCGCTGCGCCTGGGTGCATGTGCTGGGTGGCCTGCAAGGGCGAGGCTTGCAGGTAGGCGCGGATGTGTTTACACGTTTTGTCACCGTGTTTGAACCGAAACGCGGGGCAAGCACACCCGAGCGCCCCGTCGCTCCGGCGCTTCTTGATCTCCCAGCGTTTGCCGGGTTCGCTCTCGCTGGCGACGGTGGCCACGTGCGCCCAGGGCTTACGCGGTGGCATGGCGCTCCTCCTCGCGGACGAACCGCGCGTTGTCCGGAAGCCGCTCGCGGAAATGCGGCGGCACGGTGCCTTGCGTCCACAGGTTGCGCGTGACGACGCGCCGCCCGTCGGTGAATGCAATCTCGAACCGGCTGCCGCCGAAGCCCAGGAACCCGCCGTTCGCGCGAGGGCGGTCAGGCGCGATGCGGTAGTGCTGCCCGTCCACGATGGCGGTTGCGTCCGAGAACTCCGCCACGCGCTTCCGCCAGAAGTGGCACGAGAAGCAGACCTGCTGGGCTATCATCTCGCTCTTGATCGGTTCCATGTACTCCGGCAGCACGGGCGCGCGGCACTCAATGCAGCGCGGCGCCGCCATGACCGCCGCGAATCGGTCGAGCGCCGCCAGCAGGCCTTGCCCGAACCATTTCCGCGAGAACCCGTTACCGCCCGTCGCTTGCGAAACGGCGTAGCTGCCGTCAATGCATTCCAGCGTGAAGCCGTGTGGTGGACGCTCGTAGCTGTTCTCCACCGGCTGCGCCTCCGGAGGTACCGGCCCGACCAACTTCTCATACGCCTCGCGGACGAGCGCGTCCACTGTCTCCGGCACCTGCGGCCCGTTCGGGCACAGTTTGATGGCGACGGTTTCGTCACGCGCTTCGTAGTCACGGTGTTCGACCGTCATGGAGACGGTTCCGTCCATGAGCTCTTCGATCTCGAAGCGGCCACCAGCTGCGACCACCGCCGTCGCCAGCGCCGCGATGGGCGCCGGTCGCCCAATCACGGTCGGCCGCTGCCGCCCGTCCGGTCGCAGGAACTGCGTGAACGGAATGTCTTGCTCTTGGTGTTTCACTGCTCCTCCTTTCGGCGTGCTCGCGCGGCGAGCCGCTTCGTGTTGTCCCAGGGCCATTGGTTGACGCGCGTCGCCATCGCTTCCAGGTCTGGCGCTATGTCCGGCGCTGGTTCGAACCAGCCGACGCGCCCGCTGAGCGTGCCCAGCGCCATCACCGCCGCGTCCGCGAGGCCGATACCACGGCTGCGGCAGTAGAACACGACCGCGTCGAACTGCGCTTGGCCCAGGTCCAGCGGATGAAAGACCAGCGCCCCTTCGGTCCACAGCGCGGTGAGCCTGGCCGGTGCCATCACCGAGTATTCGTAGGGCCACAGGCCCAAGTCACCCCACGGGCTGAGGCACCGGACTTTGTAAGAGCCGTCTGGCTGGAAGCCTTGGTCATCGCAGCCGTCGCTCCAGTGCGTGACCCAGAACACGCGCCCCACGCGGACTTGTTCGTCGAGGCGGTGCTCCATGGGCGGCAGCGCCCGCGTGACCATGGCCCAGGCACCCGCCTTCGCCACCAGGTGGCGCTCGCTCGGTTCGTACACGTAGTCGTTGGCGGGGTTGGCGCCAGCGATGTCAAAGACGCCCAGTTGTATCTCGAGGGCGTCTCCGTGAAGTTGGTAAGAGCCCTCGGCCGATAGCCGTTTCTTACGCCGTCGTGCCACGGTCGTCCTCCACGCTGGCCCGCCAGCACTGATGGCACAGCCCGAGCCCTATCAGCGTCTGCGCCAGCCGAATAAAGTGCGGTTCCCAAATGACGGCGCCGCACGCGCGGCACCGAGGCCCGGTGAGGACCTCGGCGAACGCCTCCAGCGCCGCCAGGCGGTCCGGGTACCAGACGGCGGTCCGAGCGACAGCGGTTCGCCGCACCACGGCCCACCGAGCCGTCACCGGGTCGGTTTCCAGGGTCGGTAGGAACATATTTGCCTCGCTATTCGATTAGCGGCTTAAGCTCAGGAACGGCCCTAGCGGGCCGCAGGGGCGGTTGGGGGGAGGTAAGGCCGGTGGGCCGACCGTTCGTTGCGCCTGGTCGGCCCTGGCTCGGAATCAGGCCGGTCTCGGGCACCGGCCAGGCCCTAGTCGGCGGTCAGAGACCCGAAGGCAATCCCCCGGCTCGCCGCCGTCGCCACCAGGCTCTCCAGGACGGTCACGGCGTCCGCCGCCCGCCGCTGGAGTTCAGCCCGCCCCGCCGGAGCCTCCCGGAGCGTCTCCGGCGTCAGGCCCTCGGCGTACGCGGCGACCCGCGCCACCGCCTGCGCCAGTTCGCCGTCGGCGCCCACGTTGCGCGTCGGCAGCCACTGGGCGAACTGCTGGAGATCCCGCAGCGCCGACGACCGGATGGCTTTCGGCTTCCCGTCCGGCCCCGGCGTCAGCCGGTCCGCCAGGTCGCTCATCACCTTCAGCGCCGCCGCGCGTAGCTGGAAGATGACTTCGTCGAAGGCGTCGGCCATCCGCTGTTCGTACTTGGCGTGGGCGGCTTCCGCCAGCCCCCGGTCGACGTCGAGCAGCTGCTCCGGCGCCGCGAAGGAGACGAACGAGTAGTCCACCGTGAAGGCTGCTTCGACTTCTTCCGGCGTGGCGTAGTCTTTGGCTTTGAACAGCGGCCCCATCTCGGCCTGCCGCGCCGCGACGATGTCGGCCCACCGCGCCCGCAGCGCCTTCGCGTGCACGCCGACGTCGGTGATCCGCGCGTCCAGGTCGGTGATGCACGCCAGCAGGTTGGCGATGGGGACCAGGTAGGCGCCCGGCCCAAAGACCCGGTGGCCTTGCGCGGCCGACCGGGACTGGAGCAGGTTCTTCACGCTGCCGATGGCGTGGGAGCAGGCCCGCAGTTCTTTCTTCCCGACCAACTCCTTGGACATCCGCACCTGGCGCTTCTCGCCGTCGGTGAAGGCGTGGCCTTCATCGGTCTCGATCTTCAGGGTGGTGACGTCCACCTTGCGGTTGTTGCCCAGGTAGCCACAGCGCAGCACCAGGACCACGCACCGCTTGAGCATCGACTCCACCGCCACCGCCTTGCTGGTATTGAGCACGTCCGCCGTCATGGGCGCCTCCATCACTGCCGTTGTCACAGGCCCTTCTCCTTTCGCAGCCACGCGCGTTCCGCCACCAGCGCCGCCGCGCGTGTCGTGAACGCACCGAGCACCGGCCCGCCGGACGGCCGCATGTCAGCAACCCAGATCCGCCCGAGCGGCTCGACATGCGAGGCCCGCTTTGTGCGCAAGTCCTCACCGTCGAACACGGTGGCGAGCTCGTCGTCGTAGACGAACCGGACGTTGCCGCCCGGCTCGATCAGGATGTCATGCTCCATCAGGCCCCCACCTTCTTGCTGATGCTGCGCTGCCTGTGAAATTCTGGCTTGAGCTCGCGTTTGGTCACGGTGCCCAGCGCCTCTTCCAGTTCCTTCGTCAGCGCCGTGCAGTCACTGCCGGCGATGCCCTTCCCCTCGATTTTCACGTCGCCTGTTGGTGACACGTCGATCAGTATTTCTTCCACTCCGTCCTCCTTCTAGTTGACGAGTGTGTACGTGCACGCCGACGTGGTGCCGACCTGCATGATGGAGCCGCTCTCCTTGAGCGTGGCGATGGCGTCGCGGAACACACGCGGCGTCAGCTTGGTCTTTGCCCGCAGATCCACGCTGCGGAGCGTGCGGCCATTGACCTGCTGCAACGCGACCCGCACACGCCGGGCCGGCGTCTCGGGCGCTGCCTTCGCCTTGATGGTGGCGCGGCGTTTGACCGCTGCGCCGGTGCCGTTGGCCGACCCGAGCGACCGTGACTCGGCCATCAACGCGGTAGCCTCGGCTGCGAGTTCCTCCAAGCGGATGGTGATCCCCGCGACGACGAACGCACGATACTGTGGTGTCATGGACTAGAGCTCCTTCAACAGTTGTTTGAGTTGGCGGCGCTTCTCGCCGCGTTTCACGACGGGTTCCCGAATCAGCCCGATGGCGGCGTGCACGTCATCCAGCATGCGCAGGATGGTCGTGTCGTCGTCGGACGGGTCGGCCTGCGTTGACGCCGTCACGACGGCCACCCGCGCCGTGGTGTCCGCGACCGCTTTGGCGTGGGTCTTGCCGCTGCCCACGAGCATACGCATGGATTGGGCAACCGACGCGGTGGTGGTGCTGAAGCCTTGCTCAGCTGCCAGCGCCGTCAAGCGTTTGGCCTCGACGACCCGCTTTGGTGCGTACAGGTTCCCATGCTGCTTGATGAAGGTCTGGAGCGACCCGCGCATGAACCGCTTCAACTTCTTGGGCACCGACGAGCCGGCGGCAGGTGCGAGCGTAATCACTTTCTTCTTGGCCTCCAGGATGGGTTCCAACAGCGTCTTGATCTCGCCCGTCCCCATCGCGGTCGAGACGAACGTAACGTTCCGCTGCTGCGCTTGGCTGCGCAGTCGCGCGAACCCCGCGTGTGACAGGAACTTCGTGATGAGCAACAGCCTCGTGCGCTGCGGGATGTCTTTGGAGACGGCCCAATCGCCCTCCCAAAACACCAGCTGCGGATGCGCGTGATAGTCGGGCGGGAAGTTGTCGCCCCGGCACCCGACGATGAGCACTTGCGCGTGCTCGTTGGCAGCGATGCCGCGCACCAATTCCGGCACGCCCTGCCCACGTTCGGCTTCAGCGAGCGAATCCATGGTCATCCTTTCGCGGTGGGAGCACCGCCTCCAGGCGGCGCGGGTCGATGTCATAGCGCATCGCCAGGTCACGCAACTGGCCCACGTCGGCCAAGTACTGCGCGTCGTGCGCGAGCGCCAAGGCGTCCAGCTGGCCGGGCGCGACCAGCCGGACGGTGAGCGTCACGGTCCCGTCGTCATGGTCCACGCGGAGCGTGCCCGGCAACCGCCCGTGGGCGCCGAGCAGGTCCGCGATCTCCAGGAGGAGCACCATTAGCGCCTCCGGAGTTTCAGCCGGACGCTGCCGTTGAGCAGGTCCTCCCTGGCCACCGTGAATCCCTTCTTGCCGAGGGTGGCCTTGGCCTTCCGAGTCGCCTGCGCGACCGCGTATTCCTGACGCAGCTTGTTGGCCGACGGCCCCACCGCGTTCACCAACTTGCGACCAGGCCCCCACTCGTCCAGCAGCAGGTCGTATCCGTCTCCGTCGAGCGACTTAACGACGCCGATCTCGTAGTCGCCCTGCTGGTGATTCTTGAGGCGTAATGCGTGTTCGCATTTGCCCAGCGCCTGTTGCCCGCGCTCCTTGACGACGCGGCGCCCTTCTTCGCTGTCGTTCATGAACTTCCCATACCACGCGTGCGTGGTCTGCCCGAGCCGCAGGTCAAGCCCGCATGCGGCGGCGGCTTCTTCGAGCGCTTCGAGATCTTTGATCTTCAACTTGACGTCTGTAACGTGCGACAATTTGCCCTCCAATTCATACGTGTTTCCAGGTTGCCCTGCCGATTACGTTTGCTACCGTGACCATACCTACGCCAAAGGCTCGCGCCAGCGCGGAGTAGGTTGTGTTACCGCTCGCGTACGCCGCCCTGATCTTCAGCACGTCCGATGCGGTTAGTTTGGCGTGCCCATTGCGTTCGCCCCTAGCTATGCATTCAGGCTTTTCTCGGCCAGGCGACCAATGGCGCCCCTTCTTCACGCAATCGCGCACGTTGTCCGCGTGCGTGCCGGTGAATAGATGCGACGGCCTGACGCATTGAGGGTTGTCGCACGCGTGACAGACATACAGCGCGCCAGGCGGCTGCCCAGTTGCGATCTCCCACGCCACACGCGGCGCCCTAGCTCTGCCGCCTTTCCAAGTGAGCTCGCCAACGTTCCCGCGACCAGGTATGGTTTTACCAGACCAAAGCCAGCACTTACCTATACGCCGAATATGTTTCGGCACGGCGCCGTGCTTGTTGACTTTTCGCCAGAACGTCCTGGCGTCTCGAACGACGAAGCGCCGTTTAGCGACCATACTAGCTTTCCTGCATGTTGACGATGGTGTCGGCTTCGATGGGGTGGAGCGCAATCGCCCGCACCATCGTGGCCATGGCCTTCTTGGTGTACTTGTACGTGCCCGCCTTGGACGCGCCCAAGTACTTCCCGTTGGCGTACCGGCGCATCCCCTCGAACTCTTCCGCCCGCGCCTGCGCCACTGGGATGATGTACTGCGCCGCCTCCGCGAGCGAGATGCGGCAGTTCCACGCCTCACGCGCGCAGTTCCGCACTTCCGCCGCTGTCCAGCCGTCGTCCGGCGGCAGCGGCTGCGTGGCATCCAACCCGTACTTCGTCAGGTAGAACGTCCACGCCGCGCGCCGTTCTTCCGCCGTCATCACGTCGAAGAAGAAGAACCCGCCCGTGAACCGCCGCTGCAACTCCGGCCGCATGATGGTGGCGTTGTTGGACGTGGCGACGAAGAACGCCGACCCGCCCCCCACCGCCTTGATGACGGCCATGGCTTGGCGCAACCGCGCTTCCGACTCGCCGACCAGCGACCCTTCCATCGCCGCCAAGTCCAGCGAGATGGTGGGGACGCCGGCTTCGTTCCCGAACGCCTTACCCAGCAGGCTCTTGCCGCCACCTGGCAACCCGGCCAGCACGACGCCTTCCCACTCGTTGTCTTCCATCTCGGCGAGCAGCGTGCGCAGCTGGTCCATCCGCACGCCGGACGTGTCGTGCTCCACGTTCGCAAGCACTTTGTCAATCTCATCTACCCACACCACGACGCCGATAGGCCGACGGCCCGTCAACCGCTGCCGCAGCCGCGCCTTGACGTTCTCCAGCCCGACGATGTCGTCGAACCGTTCCTTCCCCCGGTAGACCTTCAGGCCGCGCGTCTGCTCGATGGTCACGCGCTTGCGTTCCCACAGCGCGTCCAAGTCGATGCCCGTCGGCGTCAGGGACATGGCCGTGACTTGCTCCGCTTCGAACTTGGACAGCCCACTGATGGCATCCACGCTGCGCGTCAGCGACTCCGGCGTGGGGTCCGGCAGGCCCTCGAAGTTCTTCTTGGCGGCCACGAAGAGTTCCTCGACCACCGTCTTCAGCACGTCGCTGCCAGGCAGCGCGTGGTCCAGCGTGACCAGGTCGTGCTCCAGTTCGCTGGGCGGCACGAACCCGTACGGCGTCAACAGGACCAGCATGCGGAAGTTCATCTTGAACGTATCCCGCACGTTGCACACCGACTGCACCGACGCGGCCACTGCGAGCGGCTCGGACGTGTGCAACTGCCGCTGCGCGTTGTGGGCGAAGAGGATCGCCTTGGGCGGTAACTGCTGCGCCGCCCCCATCGCTTCGACGAAGTTGATGGTGTCGTCGCTCTTGATGTCCGCCTTCGCCAACGCCTGCTGACCCGCTTTGTTGACCGGCGTGACGCCCCGCGCCGCGTCCCACTGCGCCAGCACGAACTCGTCCCACTCGGCCTTGATGGCTTGAATCGTCGCGTTCTGGTCGGCGGTGCGAATGGCAAGGATGGGGATCCCGGCCAGCCGCGCCGCTTTGAACAACTTCAGCATCTACGTCTCCCTGGCACCATCAACGGTGCCGTCGTCATCGAGCGTGATTCGAAGGGCTGCGGCGCCACGGTCGCCTTCGACGCGACCGAGTTTCGCGGCCCCGTTACGCAGCTTCTGCGGCAGCGTCGCGAGCGACTCCCAGATGCGCGCCTCCGTCTTGTTGGTGAAGTGCCGCGCGCCGCACGTATCGCACGGCGTCTCGCCGACGTTCAGTTGGTTCAAGCCGCGCTCAACCAGCCTCGCCGCAGCGAGAAACAGGTCAGGCGCGGCCATCTCGTGGTTCATGTGGCCTCCGGGTTACATGTAGGCGTGATCCGGCGCATCGCACCGGCACGTCGTGAAGTCCTCGCCGCAGGTCGGGCAGAGGACGGTGGTGCCGTCAGCGGCGACGTCGAAGCCGAGTTCGCGGCACTCATCGCACAGGTCCGGCCCGGCGTAGCCGGTTTCGTGTTCGTGTTCAGTCTCGCGGCCGCATACCGTACACCGCATCACCGAACCTCCTCAAAGTCAACCGACTCCGAGTAATAGCCGTTCGACTCGCCAAACCAACGGATGGTCACCAAGCCTTTGGCGGTGGCGAGCCGGTAGAACGTCCACGTGAAGGACTCGACGTATTCGCCCTTCTGCCACCCGTCCGGTTGCGCCGTCTCGCCGGACGCTTCCTCAGCGGTGACAATTGGCGAGCCGATCAGGTCGTTCAGGTCGCCGCAGATATCCTCGATGGCGACCGACTCGCAGCAGTTCTGGTCGTGGTATTGCCGCCACGCGCGGCCGTCTTCCGACGCGAACGCGATGGCCTCCTTGTCTTCACGGACTTCCACGCTCTTGAGCGTTACGCCGAGCAAGTCGGCGAACTTAGCCACGTACATCAGACACTCCTTTCCGGAACCTCGGTGACGAGGCCCGATTCCACGAGCGCCCGCAACTCGCGGACGCTCAGTTCGTATCGATCTCCGTAGAGATGAATCTCGACGGCCATCTGCTCTTCCGACGCCCCGTCGCGAATACCCACCACCCGGAAGTCGGCGGTGAATCGCTTGCCGATCAGTTCGTGCGGGTCCGCGAAGGTCACGGTGTGGCCTCGCGCGCCTGCTCGCCGATGCTGCCTTGGCCGTACTGAAACGCTTCCACAAAGACGGCGCGCAACGCCGGCTCGACGTCAGCCGCTTTGGAGCGCATCAAGTCGCCGAGCAATTGCTGCGCTTGCGCTGGCGGCATGTAGATACGCATCAGCCTGACGATCTCGGCTGCCCGAGCGTTCACTGGCTGTCCTTCTTGTGAGCGGTAGCCGACGCATCCATGGTCGCGCTGCCCCCGACGTCGCGGATGGTCGCGCTGCCCCCGACGTTGCGGATGGTCGCGCTGCCCCAGACGTCGCGGATGGTCGCGCTGCCCCCGACGTCGCGGATGGTCGCGCTGCCCCCGACGTCGCGGATGGTCGCGCTGCCCCCGACGTCGCGGATGGTCGCGCTGCCCCAGACGTCGCGGATGGTCGCGCTGTCCCCGACGTCGCGGATGGTCGCGCTGTCCCCGACGTCGCGGATGGTCGCGCTGCCCCCGACGTTGCGGATGGTCGCGCTGCCCCAGACGTCGCGGATGGTCGCGCTGCCCCCGACGTCGCGGGTGGGCGCGCGGCCCCCGACGTCGCGGATGGTCGCGCTGTCCTGCACGCGGCGTATCCAGCCCGAACGTACGTCGCGAACCTTGGCCGTGCCGCCGACGATCCAACAGCCGTCCACGATGAGTTCTCGCTCGCCGTCTCGAAGGATCATCCGGTTCGCAATGGCGCGCAGTTTCGACTCGGCATCCGCAGCCACGTCACCCCACCACGCTGGCGCCGTGTTCTCATCAAGCCGGAACGTCCACGTGGAGGCGTCCATCCAATCCACCGGAACCAATTCAACTTTCGCGAATCGCCGAATGTGCGCGTTCGCGTCTGGCAGCTTGAAGTACGTGACGAGGTCGCTGTGAGAGTCCAGCATCGGATGATGCAGGACGTCTCCGTTCTGGAGTACTAAGGCGCTCAAGAAGTTACACATGGGTGTTTTATCCTTTCGCGGTCAGGGTGACGCCTCGCGGCACGGCCACGCAGACAAACTCGTCATCCTCTGGCACGGCGTCGCCCCAGCAGTCGTGGCCGATGGCTTCGTAGGTGTAGCCGAGCGCCCGTTCCAACCGGCGCCGCGTCTCGGCGTCTAGCGTGGCTAACGTTACCACCGCCATGATGTCAACCCCGCGGCGCGGTTCAGGACGCCCTGCGCCCGCCGCGACGAGATCCGGTCACGGACCTGTTGCGCGTCAGCCTCGCCTTTGGTGAGCAGGTCGAGGTACGGCTGCAACGCCTCCAGGCGGCTCTTGCGGACGTAGACGGTCGCGCGCTCACCCACGTGCGGCCCGTGTCCGATGCGGACCACCTTGCCGTCCAGCGTGACCGCGTACGTCCGGCTGTCCTGCACGCCGGTCTGCCGCACGCGCTGCCGCGAGTGGCTGATGAGCAGCGTCGGAATGCACCAGCCGAAGCCGGTGGTGTACCACAGGCCGAAGTTATCGACCGGCGCCTCAGGCGTGTCGCCGTAGCTTTTCACGAGGCGGTCCTTGTCGTCCCACGCTGGCCTGGCTAGGTCAGCCTTCAGGATGCCGGCCGGGAGCGGGTGCTGGGTCGTGGGTGCCTTCTTCATCGGGTCGCCTCCTGTATCGCATCGAAGATCTGAAGCAGTTCGTCGCGCGAGTCGCTGACAGCCTTCACCCGGCGCTGGTGCCCCAGTGCCGCTTCCAGATAGGCTGCGGTGCCTTGCGGGTAGTAGTCGCGCCCGTGCGGTGCCGCGTCAGCCATCAAGACCAGCGCCGCGCCCAGCGCCTCGTACGCCACGCGCAGTTGACGCTCGAGTTCCTCGCGGCCGGTTCCGTTGAGATGAACCGTTGGCGCGATCATCGGCTCACCGCCTTGCTGACCTGCGCCCACTTGGCCGCGTAGCCGATGCGGAAGGTCAACGCCGTCGCCGTCTCGTCGGCGCGGAGCCGCTGGCCCGCCAACAAGGCGTCGGCCAGGCTGCTGCGGAGTGGCTGCTTGTCACGGAGCGGGCGGAACGAACGGGTGCTGATACGGTTGCGTTTCATCGGGCCTCCTGAATTTCGATACAGAACTCGCAGCTGGAACAGGCAGCGAACGGCGCCGGCCGCAGCCAGAGCCGTTCCGGTTCGTCCGGCAGCAGGTAGCCGCCAATGGACGCGGGCACCATCACGCCGATGGCGCCGTCGGTCACGACGTCAAGCGCGCCGCCACACTCGGGGCAGCGGCAGTCATCCGGCGCGGTCACTGGCCCACCGTCCTGAACCGCGTGGCGAACTCGGCGAACGCCTTCGTGACGTACTCCTTGGCGAGATTGCTCGGCTGCGACGTGCTCCGTGACGGATACTGCGCGCCGCGCATCGCCGCGCGCGTAGCTTCGCGGACAGCCGCAGCCACGCCGAAGTCGCTGTCCGTGCCGGTGGTGACCGGCTGGCCGTCGTGCTCGCGCGTCACGATGATGCGTAGCCGGATGGCCGCGTCCTTCTGCGCAGCCGCTTCGAACACGCGGTCAGACCATTCCATCGCGTACAGCGGGTTCTTGCTCAGGTCGGCGATGTGCTGTGCAATGACCTTGTCAGCGAGCTCGATGGCGCCGTCAATCCAGCGCATGACGCTCCGGAGCACCATCGCCGCTGTCACGTCCGGCAGGTCGTAGTACCGCGCGCGACCCGCGCGGAGGAACGCCTCGATGTACGCCGCGCGGAACGCATCAGCCTGCACTTTGGTGCCGCCGACGAAAAGGCGCCCGTTGGCGTCCAGCGTCATACACGCGCGCACACGCATCGTATCCGCGTCCTCGCGCACGGCCGCTTCGTCCATCAGTTCAGCCGCCGCCGCGCCCGCCTGCTTGCCGAGTTCAATGGCTTCGTTCTTCGTCATCGCCGACTCCTTCATCGCGGCATCATCGCCGCCTAGGAAACGTGGGTTGAGAAATCGTTACCGGGTGCGCGCCTCCGCCAACGTATACGTCAGCGTGAACGTGCGGGTCGCCTGCGGACGCCGTGGCCCGTCGGCCGCGAACGCGAACGGCGTGAGGTCCGCTGCGGCCACGCGCGGCATCACCGCGCGCAGCATCGTGTCTTCCTGCCTGGCTACCTTGCGGAACGTGTTGAGCGTGATCCGTGGTCTCATCGCAATCTCCTGGCGCCATCAGCGGCGCGTTGCGAAACCGTTTTACCGTCCGAAGAGAATCCGTTCGGCCCTGCGCGCCTGCCGCGCAGGCACCGCAATGCCGTAGTGCCCGACGTACGGGCTGTCCTGGCGTCGGCAGGCGATACCGACGTAGTCGAGCGCCGCCTTGGCGTCCTTGAACGAGAAGCCGCCCTCGCTGGCCTTGAGCAGCGAGAACGCTGCCCACTTGGTCGGCTTTATCACCGCACCCCCGCGTCAATCAACGCCTTGCGTAGCGTGATCCGTTCGTTGGGTGACATCGCGTTGAGGATCCGGGCCATCTCGGCTTCGGCCCACCCGCGCGTGGCGGGCTGTTCCTTGGCGAGCGCCGCGAGTTTCTGGAACCGTTCGAAGTTGGTACCCATCGCGCGGATAACCGCGCCGTCGTTGCGTGTCTTCATCGTGCCCGCCTTCTAGCTGTCGGGTAGCGGTCGGCTCAGCGGTGCGTCTCCGAATACGCACATGTCCGACCGCGCCCGGTTTGAAATGTTGTTGTGTTCCCGTTGTTGTCGTTTGTAGGTTTGCCGCGTGCATCACCGTGCGTCTGACCGCGCGCTCGTCTCCGGCCATCAAGAGCTTCCTGAGTTGCCGTATTCAACGGCTCCGCGAGTAGTCTGCGGCGTTGTACCTTCAGCCCGTTCGATGTCCAATGGTCGGAGGGAGCGGCGTGCGAAGCGCCTTGCGCGTTGAACTAGCTTGGTAGGGTCGCGCGTGTGGTAGGGTGGCGCCGTGTGCCGCGTGCTGGGCAGTCGCGCCGCCTTTCGGCTGTCGCGCAGTCGCCCGTATCTCTCTGGTGTCCGCTGCCGTTCGCGCCCGCCGGTTGCTGCCCGCTCGTAGGGTCTGCCGGTCTTGCCTGGGAATCAGCTGCCTGTCGGATCCAGCCGCTTCAGTTGTCAAAGACCTCATCAACGAGGCAGCGACAGTATAGCTATTTACCTATCGGAACGCTAGCTAAATATTTAGCACTATAACGCTAGGCAGGGCAACAGGTTACGGGCGGTAGCGTTCGAGGCCCCAACCGGCTATACTACGCGACGTGACCACTACCGTGACGCACGCGCTCCGTTCGATGCGGCTCCGCTGCCGCCGGTGCGACCACAAGTGGGTCCGCCGCGACCTGCTGCGGCTGCCGGCCGTGTGCCCGAAGTGCAAGTCGCGGTTGTGGCTGTGGGCGAAACCGCCCGCGCCCGACCCGACCACCGCCGCAGCACGCTAATCGATTAGCGAGGGCGCCAGGATGCCGACTACGTTTACATCGTTGCTGTCCGCCTTGGGGATTACCGACCTCGGCGCTGGGGTTGGCGCTCAGCAGGCACTCAACGCGGCGCAGTCGCAGGCCAGCGACCACCTGGCGGCGGCGGCGCCAGTCACCGAGCCGGAGCCGCTGTCGCCGCTAGCCCCGGCGCCACCATCCGTGTCGGACGCGTACTACGCAGGCGCCATGGCGGCGTGGCAACAACAACAGACGGAAGCCCAGGCGTCTTACGGCCAGCAGTATCAACAGGCGCTCACGCAGATGGCGGGTCTGGGCCAGTACGGGCAACCGACACCGTGGGTTGGCGGCACCGCGTACGGCACGTGGCTACCGCCAGGCGTCGGCGGCGCCAGCATGCCAGATTTGCCACCCGACATTTTGGCGGCGCTGGCCGGGATGTTGGAGCAGCGCGCGAAGGGCGCCGAGCCAGCGCCGGTGGCGGAGCCGGCCGTGGTCGGCGAGCGCGGCATTGCCTTGGGCGGCTTGGAACCTTGAGCAAACACAGCGATCGCCAGAAGCGACGGGCTGCTAAAGCGGCGCTCGACACGAACAGCAACGGAGAAGCGGTGTTCGTCCCGGTTCATCCGACCGAGCTCAGCCTCGCCGAGTACCGCAAGGGTCTCAATCAACTCGCCGGCGAGTTTCAGGACCGGATGGCGCTCGCGACGTGCGAGGCCGAGCGCGTAGCAGCGACGCGGCGTTACGAGTACGAGGCCGAGGTATTGAATGCGCGCGTGAGTCGTCTAGAGCGCGACGCTTCGTACGCCTCGTATCAGTCGACGCGTCAGGCGAGGATGACGCCCATCAGCGAGGCGCAGCGCGCTCAGCAGTTAGCTACGCGCCTCGCGCGAAACAATAAAAACGCCACCGACCGTTTGCGCGCCGTTGAGCAGCAGCGACAGGCTGAGGAGCGCGCCCTGTTGGCGCTCGGCCGACAGACGCAGCGGTTGCTCGACCAGAACCCAGCGCCTGCGCAGGACACCACGCGCGCCATCAGCGTGGGCGGGCTCACGCCGTGAATCGTGGCCTGTCGATAAAACTCGCCAAGCAGTACGTCGCGTCCTTCTATCTGCCGGGGTGTCGGTTCGACTTCGACGTGTGGTACGGGATCGCCGACTTGCGCCCAGAATTGGCGTTTCGCGTGACCGACGCGTACGTCGAACAGCGCGTGGTGATTGGCGGCGAAGCCTTTTCCGTCACGCTCCACGCGGAACCGCCATCAGAGCCGGTGCTACTAGATCTCGCGCCACGCGCCGTGGCGCTGGCAGGGTTGGAGCGATGAACACGATGCTCACGATCAGCACCATTACGCAAGAGGCGCTGAAGGTGTTGGCGAACAACCTGACGCTCGTGTCGAACGTCAACAGATCCTACGATCAGCTGTACGTCAGTGGCGGCAACGGCTACACAGTCCGCATACACGGCGGACCCGCGTACGTTCGAGAGCGGCCCACGCGCGTAGACGTAGACGGCGAGCAGCTGCTGGTCTGGCGCGCCAAGCACTCCCGGCGCCGCGCCCGCAAGCGTCAGCCGTTGTTGGCGACCGGCGCCCGCGCCGTGGCGGTGGGAGGCTTGAGTGCCTAACGTTGGGTGGCGTAAACGCGGCTCGTTATTGGCACCGCCACCACCGTCAAGCCAATTCGCGAACTGGTGGGCTGTTGTGGCCAGAACGCATTGGCCGCGCCAGCGAGAATGCGGTGTGTACGTCATCACAAACGTAGTGAACGGTAAGTCGTACGTTGGTCACTCCACCGACATCACTGCCCGTTGGCGCCGCCACCTGAAGAACTTGGCAGTAGGCCACGTCAACCCAAGGCTGAAGAATGCGTGGCTAAAGCACGGCGGTGGCGTGTTCAGGTTCTCTTTAGTTGAACGTGTGCCTCCGGAACGAGACGCGTTAATAGTGGCCGAGCAGCGTTGGATAGACAAACTCCGCGCGGCGCGTGATGGCGGATACAACGGCAGGCCTCTAGCTGATACACCACTAGGGCGCAAGGCCGGCAAGGAAGAACGCGCCGCGTTGTCAGCGCGCATGTTGGGCAAGAAGTTTCCAAACAGGCCGCGCCAATCAGAGGAAACAAAGGCTAAGCGCCGCGCGTGGTGGTTGTCGCCGGAAGGCTTGACAGAGAAGGGTCGTCTGGCCGCGCGCTCGAGCGCGAAGCGCGGAGGCAAGTGGACCGAAGCCCAAAGAGCAGCGTGGCTCCGTTTAACGCCAGAGCGTAAGGCCGAAATCGCCAAGAGCATTGGCGCGGCTCACCGCAAACCTTGGTCGGCAATCAGGCGGGCGGCTGAAACAGCTAGGCAACTAGGGAGGCAGCGAGCTAAAGGCCAAAGCTCGTTGTTCGACCAGTGAAGCGGTGGCGAAACAGGATCACAAAAACAGGCGAGATGCGCGCAGACCAATTTGTAAACCACCCGGATAATTGGCGCAAACACACGTCCGCGCAGGAGCACGCGCTCGTCAGCCTGTTAGATTCAGTTGGATGGGTTCAGGACGTGGTCGTATCCAAGCGCACAGGGTACGTTGTGGATGGCCACCTTCGAGTTCTCGCCGCGTTGAGGAAGGGTGAGGACACGCCAGTGCCGTATGCTGAGGTCGATATCTCAGAGCACGAAGAGGCGCTGCTGCTGGCTACGATGGATCCTATCTCTGCTATGGCCTTCGCCGACAAGATAGCCCTCGACGAGATTTTCGCGCTGCTCCCCGATGACTTGGCTGAGATTGCCAAACTGGCGCACGCCGAGACGCAGGCCCCCACCACGCCCGTGGCCTTCACCGCGTCGAAGGCATATCGCGTGACCGTGGACTGTGAGAACGAGGCGCAGCAAGCGCGGCTGCTCACCCGACTCCAGGAGGACGGCTACACCTGCCGCGCCGGAGGCAAGCGATGACGGCGAAGGCTAATCGATTAGCACGCGCCAGGCCCGTCTACCACGACCGCTGCCGCACGCCTGTGGTCTGGCGCCGCGAGACCGACGACGCGTTGCTTGACCTCTCTGGCGACGTCGGCGCGCGTCGCCGCGTGCGCGACGACACCGAGCCGTGGATCGATCGCTCGTGGGGGCTGTGGTGCCCACACTGTGAGCACTTCGTGCACCAAGCCGAGACCAGCCAGCCTACGGGCGCCCTCTGCGCCACCCACGTCGCCTGATGGCGACACCGCGCGTCCTCGTGAAGCAGAAGCCCGGCCGCAAACCTGGTAATAGAAGGGTCGGCAAACGGCAACTCGCGCGTGAACGTGCCAGCGGCCCCCCCGCCCACGCCGTCGCCGTCAAGCGCGCCCAGCAACTCGTCGCCCGTCTCCACCGCCAACGTGATGCCTGGGACCTCTTCGTCCAAGGCGCCACCATGCTCCAGATCGGCCAGAAGCTGAACGTCAGCGGCGTCACCGCCTGGCGTGACTGTCTAGCCTATCGTGACCGCCTGCAAGGCGAAGGCTTAGCCGACGCCGCGATGAGCCTGGCGCGGCAGCTGGAAGAACTGCGCAAGCTACGTCTCAGTCACCACACCACGCGCACGGAGAAGGCCAGCGCGGACGTGATTTTGGAGGCGTTGAAGCACGAGGCGAAGCTGTTGGGGCTGTATGCCCCGACGAAGGTAGCGGTGACGGACCCGACGGGGACGCAGGGCGGGGTGGTGCGGGTGATTCACGAGTTTGCGCAGCAGGGCGAGGCGGCGGTGGTGATTGACGTGACGCCGGAGCCGAAGGCGCTCCCGGAGTAGCTAGGCTAGTATTCTGTGACTAGCTAGGCTAGTATTCGCCCGTATGGGTCAATTCAACTTCAACGTGCCGGACTCGGATTTGGGCGCCTTCCGGGCGCGGGCGAAACAGCGCCAGGAGTCGATGCGCGAGGTCCTGTTGCGCGCGATCAGCGCGTACCTCGACGAAACGCCATGCTCGCCACCGGCTAGCCGCTCACCGTCCGAGCGCGAAGTCGTGACGGATCCGGTGCGCACCGCTGCTCGGCAGGCGCGCGACACGTCGGTGGTACGGAAGACCGTCGCTGCCGAGCCTGGCGAGCTCACATTCTCGAAGAAGCGAAGTGCGCGGTGAGCGTGCCGCACCCGTGGTACCTGGAGGCGTGCGATGTTTATGGAGACAGAACGATGAAGCCGAAAGCCATGACGCCGGATCTCCTGACGCGACTCAGCGCTAATGCGGCTCCATCGGGCGGATGCTGTCTCGTCGAAGGCGACCTCTTGCGCGAGGCCATCGCGGAGATCGAGCGGCTGCGTGCGGCGCTGGAGCAGGCGAGTCGCCGAGCGCACGTCCGTGGAGATGATCCTTCGGATTGGGTAGGGCCGAAGAATCCGCATCGACTGGATTGGGACACGTGTCCCCACGAGAATTGCGTGCGTGATCGCGCCCTCGTGCGCGGAGAGGAGCCGACGCGATGAGAGGAAGCGCAGAGGCGCGAGGACAGCAGCTTGCGGAGGAGATTAAGACGACACTCAACCACGAGTTCGAGGACAGCGAGGACTACCGTGAGGCGGTCGAAACCGTGCTCTCGCACTTCGAGATCATCCTCGAAGGACTCAAGGGAGACGCGAAGCGGAAGGGAGAGGAGCCGACGCCATGAGCACTGATCCCGTACGCCTGCCGATGGCACTCTACGCTGTGTTGTGGCTGATTGTTGGGCTTCTTTGCGGGATCGTCTTGAACGTGAAGGAAGTCGAGCGGGTGCTCCAGGATGTCTGCCGATGAGCGAGACACCACGACGGCGAAACACATTAGGCAGCGATGAGGAGCCGACGCGATGAAGAAGAACGCCGCGCGCGCGAATAGGGTTGATCACGGAAAGAACACACTCCTCACTTCCTACAACCGCCAGTGCCCAGATTGCCGTGCGGCGGTCCGACAGGTGTCGGAGCCGGTCGCCCGCCGTTGGTTGGCGACTGAGGCTGTGCGCAGGCAGGGCCGCATCAGGCTCCAGAACGCGATCAGTATTTGGCAGCAAGCCGCAAAGAGATGCTTGCTGCGACGGAAGGAGCCGACGCGATGAGCGATGAACTGCACGAGCGTGTCCTTTCGGCCGCCGAGGCTGATCGAGAACGCCGGCCGTGGCGTTATTACAAACTCGACGTGGACGATTTGAAGCGCGGCCTTGACAAACGGCAGGACGACATCGACACGCTTCGAGCTGAGAACGCGCGGCTGACCGAGGAGCGGGCCGAGGCTCTGAAAGTGCTCAGCCCAAGCATGCCCGAGTCCGGACTGGTCGATGCCTGCCGACAGGTGAAGCAAGTCGCCATCAGTGAAGCCGACAACAGCGAGAAGTTAGAACTGGCGCTCCAGCAGGCGCAGGCCGAACGGGACGCGCTGAAGCAGGAATTTGCGCGGTTGCATGACATTCTGGCGAGTGTTTCGCCTGCCCTCTTTGATGCACAAGTCTTGCTCGGTCGCGGCCTGCGCGGACTGGTGCCAGCGAGTGAAGAGATTGATCGTGCCGATATGATTGTCAAGTCGGTGCTCGCCGCGCTGGAGGAGAAGTGATGCGGTTCTTTCGCATCCTCCGGCATCCGCTTCGCTTGGTGCCCGACGCGATGAGCAAGTTTTGCCCAGCGTGCTACGGCCGCCGTGTCTATTGCCAACGATGCCGGACTTGGCACTGCTTGTGTTCGTGGGCTCGTTGTCCGAAGAAGAAGCCCGAGATCGTCTCGCGGCCGTGTGTGCCGGGTTGTCATGATCCGGTTACGGAACACCGATTAGGGTACTGGGATGAGTTGTCCGGCGCGCTCGCGGCATGGTGTGCCACGTGCGGCTGGCACCTCCTCGCCAAATACGACGCGGCTGGGATACGGCATTGGGCGCTCTTCGATAGAAACCGACGTTGACGTGAAGGGAGGGGCACGATGAGTGATGGGATTGCGGCGCACGTCCTCCAAATCGGCGAGGTAGCCACGTACTTGGAGCGACTCGCAGAAGCAGGGGCGCAGATGCCAGAGGACGCCGAGGGGGCTCGCCGACGAGCACGTCACCTTCGGGCATTGGCACGTCTTCTTAGCGATCAGTTCACGCGGTCGTTGACCTTGGAGCGCGAGAATCGAGAACTCAGAGAGGCCATGCGCGACCTGCTTCGGTACTCTGACAAAGCCCTTCCTGAGCATTTCAAGGAGATGCAGGCGATCAAGCGCGCGCAGCGATTAGTGGGTGCCGAAGCGGTGTTCGCCATCCTTGTGGCGGTAGGCACGGTCGTCGCGGCGGTTGTCCTGTACTGACGTGCGCAGCGGGTTAGTGGGTAGTGCTGGAGGAACGTATGAGTGAAATCAAATCGCAGTTGTATGCCGGGAATCCGCTCTCGGTCACGGACGATGAACTCAATCGACTCTGGAAACAGCCGACGTTCGGCATGGACCTTAAATTGGAGGTGACACGCAAGGGCCGGAGCGGCAAGGGTTGGTCGAAGCCGTCGCTGTATCGCGTCTACCGGCCAGCGTTGCGGGCAGGCGGAGAACTCACGCTGGCGGAGAACGTCACCGAGGAGACAGCACGGCTGATTGTGGACGGCGCGCGGTATCTGCACCTCGTGTCAGCAGCTATTCGGGAACTGCGCGAGCAAGCGCCGGACACAGAAAAGGCAAAGTGGCTGGGCGTAGGCTAGTGAACGTGTTACCAACGATGGAGTGTCGCCATGCCGTTCATCAACGGACATCACGGGTTCCGGGTCTACACGAACTACCACGTCGACGTGACGATCGAGATTCGGACGCGCGGCATTGCCGGCGTGCTGACTGGCCGCATCTTTCTCGCCGACGACTCGGCAGAGAAGGTGCTTCGTGTCGCGCTCAGTCGGGAACTGCCGGACATCGGGGCCACTGTGACCTGTAGCTACCCTGATGAGGAGACACAGGCATGAGCGACAGCGAGCGTGAACAGGCAGGCCGGCCGGGGCCATACCTGGAAGTGACACTCAAGAGTGACCAGGAGTACGCCACGCTCCGAGCCGAGAACGCGCGGCTCAGTATGGTCATCGCCACACTCACGGATGATCGAAACGAATTAGAGCAGGCGACCCAGCAGGCGCAGGCCGAACGGGACGCGCTGAAGCAGGAATTTGCGCGGTTGCATGACATTCTGGCGAGTGTTTCGCCTGCCCTCTTTGATGCACAAGTCTTGCTCGG
>ORJL010282276.1_pt1 | contig 20410 bp, 28 predicted proteins | sample 1779941 | NCBI WGS metagenome assembly ORJL01 (sample SAMEA104232317, study PRJEB22302) | groundwater metagenome | biome: forest; feature: aquifer; material: groundwater | place: USA | collected 2011-08-07 | depth 5.8 m | reverse complement strand
CCGGGCAGTACATCGCCGAGAAGGTGGACCCGGACGCTCACATATTCTTCGGGATGCACACCGACCCCAGCATCGGCAAGGAAGAGGAAGCAGAGCTGATCCTGGTAGCGACCGGGATACCCCAGGAGACGGCGCCTGCTCGACACGTTAGCGTGGCGGCGCCACAGAGGGATGTCAAGCCCTTCTTCGGCAACGACTCGGACCTACCGCCCTTCTTGCGTCGCACTGCCGTGGCGTAGTGCCGACCTTATGGGAGATGCCTGTGTGGGGGGAGTCTGCCCACTCCCCCCACTCGGGGATTCAAACCACCACGGAGGTGTCAGGTGTTTGTAGACGTTGATGCCCGAGGCATCGATGTGGATTCAACGGAACAGAAGACTGGACCTAAGGTCTACCTACCCCCAGACGAAACAGACTCGGAGAGAAGTGAACCCCGGGTCTTTCTTCCACCGAAGCAGAGCTTTTTCGCGAGGTTTCCTTCGCGCTGGACATGGGAGAGCTGGGGAAAGCGGGTCGAATACCAATACATGATGACGGCCAGGGGGCTCGAGGCGTTGATATGGGCCTCTATCGGAGCGATGGTCGGACTCGCAGCCACGGGGATCCCCGGCGTCTTCATCGATGGGTACGATTTCCTTGTCTGGCAGCCGTTGGGTGCGGCGACAGGAGCTATCGCCGGGGCCCTACTGGTGTGGAGGAGATGGCGCGACGCCTTCAACTCCCAGCAGCAGATGGATAACTGAGGCTAGGGGTTAGAAGCTAGACCCTGCCCGTCCACCTACTCCACGGGTGTACGACCCTGGACGGGAGCGGGACCTACAGGGGCGGTCCGGAGGGTGGGTTTGGGGGGCTTAGCGGCGTAGATGAACAGGGCGGCGACGAGCCGGATGACGGCAAAGGCGACGATGGCGACAACGTAGCTGCCCAGTTTATCGAAGAGCATGGCGACTACGAGCGGACCCACGGCCATTATGGCCAGGCTAAAAGGCCCCGAGATGCCTCGAATGGAGCCCAGGACTCCAGGCCCGTAGTAGTCGGCCCAGATGAGCGGATTCCCTATGTTGTAGCCGCCAACCCCGACGGCGTAGAAGACCATGAAGAATATGACTCCAGACAGGCTTTGCACGAAGAGAAGGATGGCCATCGCGACGGCGGAGGCTACCAACGAGACCATGATGACGTACCTGACATGGAACTTGCGTGCAGCCAGCCCCCAAAACGGCAAGGTCATGGCCTGGACCAATGGATAGAGGAACATGGCAAAAGCAACCGTAGAATCGGAGAAGTTCTTGTCTTTGAGGAGTGCAGGAAGATGGTAAAAGAGCCCCATGGCGGCCAGCATCAGCAGGTTGGTCGAGACAATTATGAGCCAGAAGGACGGTGTCCTTATGGCGTCGTGGAGGTTCCAGGAGTATTCGACAGGGTTGGGTCTCGACGCGGGACCGTTTTCGGACAGAACCCGGTCGTCGCCATCTATCTGTACCCCCACATCCTCCGGGCTGCGCCTTACAACCACCAGCGCTAAAGGAACGATAGCAGCAATAGACACGCCTCCGAGCACTATCCAGGCGAGGCGCCATCCAGGGCCGGAGATGAGCGCCTGGGTGAGCGGAATAAGGGCGATGCCGCCGAGATGAAAGCCTGTCGAGGCGATGGAGATGGCGAGGCTCCGCTTCTTATAGAACCACTTCGAGACCAGAGTCGCGGTGATGCCTTCCCACACGAGGACGTTGCCCAGGCCCCAGACCGCGCTAAACAGGTAGAGCTGCCACCAGGAGTGGACAAGGGCCATCAGGGCAAGGGCGCCTCCGAACAGCAGTCCTCCGACCGACAAGAGAACCCGCATGCCGTGTCTCTTGTCGGCCAGTGCGCCGATAAAGGGCGCGAAGGGGACCATGCAAAGGACCCGGATGGTGGCAGAGCCGGCGACAACGGCCCGACTTAAGTGAAGGTCGTCGGCCATGGGGAGCAGGAAAAAGCCGAGGGCGTAGGCGGTGGTACCCGACGCAGCCATGTTGGTGAGGGTGGAGACGGCGACCATCCACCAGCCGAGGTAGATTCCTCTGCGGGGCGGCAGGGCCGCGGCGATGTTTTGCTGGTGCCCGGAACCAGTCAGGTCTGAACTCCGCTTGTTGGTATCCACGGGCTCACTCTCATCCTGGCCCTCTCCCCAGAGGCGAGGATTGGGGAGTGAGGGGTTTCACCGGTCCCCGCCTTTGCGGAGGTGTGACGACTTCGACTTATGAATTCAGAGAAGGCACCGACCATGGTCGGTGCCTTCTAGGTGTCTGGCCAGGCGGATTATACCAAAGCGGCAAACACCCCGTGTGGAGGAAACTTACGCTTCCTTTTCGTCGAAGGCGGAGGGGTCCAAGAACTCGGCGAGGAGGGTGTGGGCATCGGTGAGGCGGTCCTCCGACACCATGACCGGCACAGGGCGAAAGTCGATGCCGATGTAGACCGAGGCGCCTGCGGGTTGCACCCTGGCAGGGATGCCTTCCTCGCGCAGGAGCTCGGCCCACGACTCGCCGATGGACTGGTTGGGTGCGGTAGCGACTCGAACCCAGTTCATTTTACCCTTTTTGGGTTTTGGTTAGGCCCTGCTACGGATTAGCCCACTGTGGCTTGCGCTTCTCGGCGAAGGCCTTCGGGCCTTCCTGGTTGTCAGGGTGGTTCCAGTGGGCGGCGAGCTGCTCCCAGCCATCGCGGCAGGCCTGCCAGTAGCCGACCTCGCGGGCGTGCCAGATGGCCTTCTTGGTGGCCATGACAGTGGCTGGCGAGTTCTCGGTGATGCGCTCAGCTAGCTCCCTGGCTCGGGCCATGAGCTTGTCCTGGGGGACGACCTCGCTAACGATACCGAGCTCGAGGGCTTTCTTGGCGTCGATGACTTCGGTACGGCCGAGGAGCGCCATTCTCAGGACCCACTCCATGGGCACGTTGCGGATGAGGAGGCCGATAGGCTCGAAGACGCCGACCTGGCCGACGGAGACGTGAGGCTCGAGGAAGGTAGCGTTTTCGGAGCAGATGTTGATATCGGCGTCGACGACGAAGTGGAAGCCGCCTCCGGCGACGGTGCCGTTGATGGCGCATATGACGGGTTTCCAGACGTCGTTATGGAAGGCGGTGAGGCCGGGGTTGGAGGTGAGGGTAGCCTGCCGGGCTAGCATGCCGCCTTTCTCGGCGGTTGCACGGACGTCCATGCCGGTGCTGAAGTGGCGGGCGCCAGCGCCGGTGAAGATGGCGACCCAAACGTCGGGGTCGGAGCGGACGTCCCTCCAGACCTCGCGAAGGTCATCGTGGGTCTCGTCGCGGAAGGCGTTGCCGCGTTCGGGCCTGTTGAGGGTAATGGTGGCGATCTTGTTTTTCTTCTCGTAGAGCAGGTCTTTGAGTTGCATGGGTGCCTCCTTCTTATTGTCGGCTCAGCCTACGCGTTGAAATGAGATACTCGTCCCTCAGTATGACTTACCAGTCTGGCAATAGATCGAACCATCCCCTTGATCCCCCTTCCTTTCCTGGAAGGGGGAAAAGAAGTAGCGGGGGCGCAGCCCCCGTTTCCCCCAGCCAGAGAAGGGACTCGTCCCTTCTCTGGACTCATCCCTGGCGTTGGTAGGAGTGAAATTATCCTGCCAACTATGCTGGGATCGTCCCTAGTCGTAACCCCACTCGGGCTTGCGCTTCTCGGCGAAAGCCTTGGGGCCTTCTTTGAAATCGCGTGTGTTCCAGTGGCCGATGAGGTGCTCCCAACCTTGTCTGCACCCCTGGGTGAGGCCTGTCTCCAGGCTTCCCCAAATGGCTTTCTTGGTGCCCGAGACGGAAGAAGGCGAATTCTGCTTTATCATTTCGGCAAGTTCGTATGCGCGGGGCATGAGGCGGTCGTAGGGGACGACCTCGCCGACGAGGCCAAGCTCGTAGGCGCGCTGGGCGCTCATCCGGTAGGTACTGCCAAGGAAAGCAAGGCGGAAGACGGCCTCGAGGGGGATGCGCCGCGCGAGGGCGATAGGCTCGAGGGCGGCTACCTGGCCGATGGAGACGTGAGGCTCGATGAACTCGGCGTTGTCGGAGGCGATGACGAGGTCGCTGTCGACGACGAAGTGGAAGCCGCCTCCGGCGCAAATGCCGTTGACGGCTGTGATCACGGGTTTCCAAACCTGGTTGTGCCAGGCGGAGAGCTTGGGACTGTAAATGCCTCCCGTCTTCGTGGCTGCGGGACCTCCGCGCTCGGCGGCCTCCTTGACGTCCATGCCTGAACTGAAGAAGCGCTTGCCCGCCCCTGAGACCACGGCGACCCAGATGCTCTTGTCTATTCGGATGTCTTCCCAGATCTTGACGACTTCTTCCTGGAAGGTGCCGCCGAAGGAGTTGGCCCGCTCGGGGCGGTTCAGGATAACGGTGGCGACCTTGTCTTTCTTCTCATAAATGAAGCTTTTGAGTTCCACTTGCGCCTCCTACGATAAGCTGTAAGGGCTGGAAGCCGGTAGCCCGAAAACGACCCAATTGTAGCATAGAAATACAGTGGTAGAAACGGATGGCCCTGAGGGCAGCGGTTTCCTCAAGAGCGCCCTGGCCCCAAGGTTTTCCGTCAGGGTGTGATGCTTGACTGTTCCACAGGGGGAGCCCTCAGCCCGTTAGTCCGTTCCCACAGTACGGCGAAGGGGCGCCCTTCCGGCATGGAGGGATGGAATGAAACCATGGACTCCCTAGGGCTTGTGCTCTTTGAGAACGTCCTGGACGACGGCGTAGGCGGAGGCGGCCGCCGGGACGCCGGCATAAACGGATAGGTGAAGGACGATCTCGACGATTTCGTCGGGAGTGAGGCCGATGTTCAGGCCCATTTTGACGTGGCTTCGAAGCTGGTCCCATTGCCGGAGGGCGGCTAGAGTAGAGATGGTGGCGACGCTTCTGGAGCGCATATCCAGGCCGGGGCGGGACCAGACCTCGCCGAGTGTGTAGCCCGAGACGATCTCGGTGAAGTCCCGCATCGTGGGGGTGAGCCAGGTCTTCTGGTTATTGGCGTCGAACTTTTTGGCGTGTTGGGCGCCGCCCATCTTCGCGAGGGTCTTAAGGGCCTTCTTGTACCGCTCCTGTTGGTCAGGCATGGATGTTCCTCCAGTGTTGTTGGATTTCAGCAAATCGAGTCAAGTGTTATGCAGGACGGCAGATATGTCAAGGGGGGCAGCGAGCAGCCGCTGGTCGGACACCGTGGAAATGCGGAGTTCGCAGGCCGCCGTCTCGATTCGGGGGGAATTCGCGGGTGAGGGCGGGCGGTCTCGTAGTGGGGGCTGGGGCGGGATGCTGGAATGCTTGACTTTTATTCAAGACATGCCTATACTACCCCATGCCCCTGGAGGGAAGCCCCGGCCAACAGTGGGCGAAGCTTTGTTTGGCTGGGGTATTATGTTGTGATCCGATTCGGGGATGGTGGGGGCAGAGATGCCCGAGTGGCGCAATGGCAGCGCACCCGATTTGTAATCGGGGGGTTAGTGGGTTCGAATCCCCTCTCGGGCTCCAACCTAAACACGCCAGGGGGACGGTTTTCAGGTTGGGCGAGCGGCTTTGAATTGAAAAAGCAATGTGTTAAACTGGGTGAACATGGAGGGGTGGGTGAGTGGTTAAAACCGACAGACTGTAAATCTGTTGCCGAACGGCTACGTAGGTTCGAATCCTACCCCCTCCACGGACGAAACGCAGAATATGGTGAATAGGATCACCTGAATTCTCACAGGATGGTAATTAGTAAAGGGCCCAGATAGCTCAGTCGGCAGAGCACGTTCTTGGTAAGAACGGGGTCACCAGTTCAAATCTGGTTCTGGGCTCCAGTTTACAGGAGGACAAGAGGAATGGCCAAGCAGAAATTTGTGAGGAACAAGCCCCACATGAACGTGGGCACCATCGGGCACGTGGCCCATGGGAAGACGACATTGACGGCGGCCATAACAAAGACGTTAGCCCTTGTAAACTCAACCAATAAGTTTACGCCGTACGATGCCATCAACGCTGCGCCTGAAGAAAAGGCGAGGGGCTTGACCATCGCCATCTCGCACGTGGAGTACGAGACGGCAGCCAGGCACTATGCCCACGTCGACTGCCCCGGCCATGCCGACTACGTCAAGAACATGATCACGGGCGCCGCCCAGATGGACGGCGCTATCCTGGTCGTCAGCGCTCCCGACGGCCCGATGCCTCAGACCAGAGAGCACATCCTCCTGGCCCGCCAGGTGAACGTGCCGTACATGGTGGTGTTCCTCAATAAGGTAGACATGATGGACGACCCAGAGTTGCTGGAACTGGTCGAGCTCGAGGTGAGGGACCTGCTGACGAAGTACAAGTTCCCCGGGGACAAAACGCCGATAATCCGAGGGAGTGCGTTGAAGGCCCTGGAGAGCACCTCGACCGACCCGAAGGCGCCCGAGTTCCAGCCGATACTGAAGCTGATGGAAGCAGTGGATGCTTATATTCCCACGCCAGTGCGACCCAAGGACAAGCCGTTCCTTATGCCTATCGAGGACGTGTTCGGCATCAAGGGCCGGGGCACCGTGGTGACCGGCAGGGTTGAGCGCGGCACGCTGAAAGTCGGGGAAGAAGTTGAGATCGTAGGGTTCGGCGAGAGCAGGAAGTCGATTGCGACAGGCATCGAAATGTTCCATAAGTCGATGGATGAGTGCGAGCCAGGCGACGCGATCGGCGCGTTGCTGAGGGGCATCGAGCGCGAGCAGGTCGAGCGCGGACAGGTGCTTGCCAAGCCCGGGTCGATCAAGCCTCACACCGTGGCCGAGTCCGAAGTGTACGTTCTGACCAAGGAAGAGGGCGGCAGACATACTCCGTTCTTTACCGGCTATAAGCCTCAGTTCTTCATCCGCACGATGGATGTGACGGGCGAGATCGTGTTGCCACAGGGCGTCGAAATGGTGATGCCTGGGGACAATGCGAAATGGACCGTGAAGCTCATCGCGCCGGTGGCCCTCGAAGAGGGGCTTCGGTTCGCCGTTCGCGAGGGTGGCAAGACCGTGGGCGCCGGTGTAGTCACGAAGGTTATTGAATAGGAGGGATTGGGAGGCGGGCTGCGCTGCCCCCAATAAGCCATGGCAAAGAAGGGCGAGAACCGCAACATAATCCATCTTGCTTGCGGGGAGTGCAAGGAACGGAACTACACTACCAGCAAGAACAAGCGTAATGACACGCAGAGGCTGGAGCTCAACAAGTTCTGCCCCCGGTGCAGAGCGCACCATGTGCACAGGGAAGTCAGGTAACCGGCCCTAGGCGGAGGCTCCAAGGATGAAACAGTTCGCAGACGCAAAAGGGCCGAGCGGCATACTGGCGAAGCCCCGGCTTCCCGGAATACAGTTTATCAAGGACACCATTGCTGAACTGCGGAAGGTCATATGGCCTTCGCGGGAGGAGACGACACGGCTCACGATAATGGTAATCGCAGTGTCTGTTGCCATAGGGCTGGCCCTAGGGCTAATAGACACCCTGTTCGCTTTTCTTATGAAAACGGTGGTGTTGCAGTAATGGGAGGCGCTTCTGGGAGCGGAGGCTATGGCGGAAAAAGCTAAGAAGACGGCAACTCAAGAACTCGAGGTCTCGCCTGACGAGACGAGATGGTATGTGATCCACACCTACTCTGGGTACGAGGACAGAGTTAAGAAGAACCTGGAACATCGCGTCGAGTCGATGGACGTCAAGGACAAGATTTTTCAGGTAGTAGTCCCGACCGAGGACGAGGTCGAAATAAGGGAAGGGCAGCTCCGGACAGTTGCGCGGAAGGTCTTCCCGGGCTACATCCTCGTGCAGATGAAGCTCGACGATGAGAGCTGGTACGTCGTACGCAATACTCCTGGAGTAACGGGTTTTGTCGGCGTTAGCACGAAGCCAGTGCCTCTGGAGGAGCATGAGGTCAAGACCATCCTGAAGCAGATGGAGTCGGAGACGCCCAGAGTCAAGGTTGGCTTCGGCAAAGGCCAGAGCATCAGGATCACAGGTGGGCCATTCGCCGATTTCATCGGGGTGGTGGACGAGATACATCCTGAAAAGGGCAAGGTGAAGGTCCTGGTATCGTTCTTCGGCAGGGAGACGCCTGTGGAGCTTGACTTCCTGCAGATAGAGAAGCTGTAAGCCATGGATAGTGAAATAGGGTAGACCGAGCGCAGGCCGGGTGGCCTGCCATTTCTTGATTAGGATAACAGGATGGCGAAGAAGGTACGGGCAATAGTAAAAATCCAGATACCGGCTGGGTCGGCCACGCCAGCGCCTCCGGTTGGTCCCGCTTTGGGACAGCACGGAGTCAACATAATGCAATTCGTGAAAGAGTACAACGAGAAGACCGCATCGCTGGCTGGCTCAATAGTGCCGGTCGAGGTCACTATATTCGAAGACCGTTCGTTCACGTTTACGACGAAGACTCCTCCCGCGGGGGACTTGCTCAAGAAGGCGGCTGGGATCGAGAAGGGAAGCGGGAACGCACGGAAAGACAAGGTCGGTACTGTCACGAAGGACCAGGTCAGAGAGATAGCGCAGAAGAAGATGAAGGACCTCAATGCCTACGACATCGAGTCGGCGGCCCGAATAATTGAGGGGACGGCCAGGAACATGGGCATTGAAGTGGTCGAAAAGAAGTAGGTGGGAGCAAATGGCTAAGCACGGTAAGAAATACACGGAAGCCGCCAAGCTCATCGAGCCGGGGAAGGCTTACCCACCCGCCGAGGCGGTTGCGCTGGCGAAGAAAGCGAAATACGCCAAGTTCGACGAGACGGTGGAGCTCCATTTTAGGATGGGCGCCGACCCTAAGCACGCCGAGCAGCAGGTACGCGGGGTCGCTCCTTTGCCCCATGGACTTGGGAAGAAGACGCGGGTGCTGGTGTTCGCGTCCGGCGAGGCAGCCAAAGCCGCTCAGGATGCAGGCGCGGATTTCGTGGGCGCTGACGAGCTAATTAAAAAGGTCGAAGAGGGCTGGTCCGACTTCGACGTGGCGATCGCAACCCCGGATATCATGGGGAAGGTAGGCCGATTGGGCAAGGTGCTCGGTCGAAAAGGACTCATGCCCAACCCCAAGTCCGGCACGGTAGTCCCTCCGCAGGACGTCGGCAGGGCGGTGCAGGACGCGACAAAGGGCCGGGTTGAGTTCAGGCTGGACAAGGCGGCTTTGATCCACGTTCCAGTTGGGAAAGCGAGCTTCGAGGAAGGGAAGCTGGTCCAGAACATAGCATCGGTCGCAGATGCCATCGTGAAGGCGAAACCCCAGGGCGTGAAGGGGCAGTATATCAAAAGCGCAACCCTTGCGACTACCATGGGGCCTGGGGTCAAGCTGGATATCGCAGCCCTGACTGAAATGAAGGCGGAGTAGCAATAGCAGGCAAGCTTATTTGACATAAGGCTTCGAGCGCCAGAGACAGCGGGCGTCCTGCTGAAGGACTTAATGGACCCGCCGAGGTGACAGGAGCAAAAGCCAGCCCTGGTGAGGCTTAAGTTTTTCGCCCTGCGCTAACCGGCGCAGGGTTTTATTTTTTCGAGAGAGGAAGATATGCCAGCACCGAAAAAGGTAGAAGCAGTAAAGGAGCTTCAAGAGAAGCTTGGCAAGAGCAACATTGTTATCGCTGCGGAGTTTCAGAAGGTGACCGTGGCAGACATGACAGCCCTTCGCAGGAAACTGAAAGCGAAGGGGATTGAGCTCAGGGTTGTGAAGAATACCCTGGCCGCGCTGGCGGCGGAGCAGGCGGGCAAGGGTAAGCTCGGTGATCTGTTGAAGGGGCCACGACTGGTGGTCCTTGGCTACGGAGACATCATCGAGCCGGTGAAACTGCTGTCGGAGCAGATAAAGGCCGCCAAACTCAATATGACAATTGTGGGCGCTGTGACCGACGGCAAGGTCATGAAGCCTGCCGAAGTCCAGGTACTTGCCACGCTGCCGAGCAGGGAAGTCCTGCTCGCACAGGTCGTGGGCGGACTGCAGTCGCCAATCGCCGGGTTGGTGTACACGCTCAGCTCGACGATCCAGGGACTTGCGACCGTTCTGGACGGGAGGATAAAGCAACTCGAAGCACAACCGCAGCCAGCAGCTTCATAACCATAGGCGCGCAACTAACATCGATTGTGACATTCAGGAAAGGAATCTAGGAGGTTATAGAAATGCCAGCAACTAAAGAGGAACTGTTCGAGTCTATCAAGGGCATGACGGTGATGGACCTGGCCTGGTTGGTGAAGCAGCTCCAGACCGAGTTCGGAATCAGCGCCGCGGCGCCAGTCGCGGTAGCAGCGCCCGCAGCGGGTGGAGCGGCAGCTCCGGCTGCAGCAGCAGAGGAAGAGAAGACCGAGTTCTCGGTCGTGCTGAAGGAAGTCGGCCCCAACAAGATCAACGTGATCAAGGCCGTCCGCGAGGTCACGACCTTGGGCTTGAAGGAAGCCAAGGAATTGGTCGAGTCGGCACCGAAGCCCGTCAAGGAAGGCGTCAACAAGAAGGAAGCGACCGACATCAAGGGCAAGCTCGAGGCTGCCGGCGCGACCGTCGAACTGAAGTAGTCCAAGGAGCCTCTCTCGAGGCCAGATCCTACCCAGTTGGATTGCCGGTCCTTCCCTGAAGGACCGGCAATGCTGGGGAGGGTGCAGCGCTTTACCTGCAAGTCATCTCGGCCAGGGGGTCCCCTGAATGCGCACGTGAAGGCGAGATGACACTGGGTACTGGAAGTAGGAGCAGCCATGCCAAGCGATATCGTGCGCCAACTTGACCCCATATTCAAACCTCGCTCTGTGGCCATAGTGGGCGCTTCTCCTGTTAAGGGCAAGTGGGGCTGGAGGATGCTGGAACGCCCTTTGAAGACGGGCTTCCAGGGCAAAGTCTTCCCTGTCAACCCCAAGGAATCTGAGATCCTCGGCCACAGGTGTTATTCGAGCGTTCTTGAAATCCCCGAGAAGATAGACCTGGCTGTTGTCTGTGTGGTGGCACCTCTTGTTAAGCAGGTGTTGAGGGAGTGCGGGAAGAAGGGGATCCGGGGCGCTGTCATGATAACGGCTGGCTTCGCGGAGCTTGGGGCGGAGGGGAAGGCGCTGCAGGATGAGGTGCTCAAGGTCGCACGCGAAGAGGGGATACGGTTTGTGGGGCCCAATGGCATGGGAATATGGACCTCGGCGACGAACTTCAACCTTTGCTTTGAGCCTGCGCCCATCGCGGGCCCCATCGCGTTCGTGTCGCAGAGCGGAACGTTCGGCAGCTATCTAGGAAGGATAGCCAACGCCAAGGGATACGGGTTGAGCAAGTTCATCAGTGCAGGCAATCAGGCTGACCTGAACGCGGCAGACTACCTCGAATACCTTATGGAAGACCCGGACACCAAGGTCATCGTTTTCTACATCGAGGGCATGGCGCAGGGACGGCGGTTCTTCGAGCTCGCACGGGAGGCGGTAAAGAGGAAGCCGCTCTTTGTGTTCAAGGGCGGAAGAACGGCCGCCGGGGCTAAAGCCACGCTCTCGCACACAGGCTCGATGGCGGGGAGCGATGTGCTTTTCCAGGCGATGTGCAAGCAGGTTGGCATCATAATGGGCGCCGAGGCCGTCCACCCGTTCGATATGGCTGAGGCGGTGGCTACCCAACCGCTGCCGAAAGGCTGGCGGGTGGGCATCATGTCGAGCGGTGGCGGTGGGGTAGTCCTCTCGGACAACTGCGCTGCGCTCGGGCTATCTGTGCCGGACCTCGACGAGGCGACCCGGATGGCTTTCAGGGAGATACTGCCTCCCCATGCTCCAACGCCCAGGAACCCCATCGACTTCGCGGGGGGCGGACACACCGGCATGGAGATGGTCGACGTAGTCCGCAAGCTTATCAGCCTGGACTATATTGATGGAGTCATTTGCAATATTCCTTCATCGTCTTTCCACCTGAGCATGGGTGACGGCTCCCAGGCGAGCGACATCGAGGCGGCCCGAGTCTTCGCGCAACTGCCCAAGCAGTTTGCGAAGCCGATTATCACGATGAGGTGGCGCGGAGACCCGGACAGCGAGGTTATCAGGATCGTCAAGGCGGCTGGCATCCCATCGTATGAGACGCCAGAGGAGTGTGTGCGGGCGATGTTCGCGCTGGCCCGGTACGGCCAGACCCTCCGGGAACTGTTGCAGGCGTAAGGCCGGGCGGGTGGTCATCCTCACCCTGGGGCCCTCTTCCCTCGAGGGAGGGGGGAGATTTTTACTGCATCAGTATAGTGTTTTACAGATAACGTTAGTTAGCGACCATTGGGCCGAGACGGTTGTCGGGCGCTTTACGAAGAGTCACCCTCACCCTATCGCTCTCCCCTAGAGGGATAGGGGAGAGTTTTTGGTGCGGCACCTGACTCGCTAGCTAACGAAACGTTAGATGCACCACACTAGATGGGGCGGGTGAAGGAGGTCTTATCGGTGGGCTTCCCCAAGGAACTCGTCCTGTCGTTTGTTCCGCTTCTTGTTGCCATCGACGCCATCGGAACGCTGCCAATCGTGTTGGGCCTAACGGAGGACGCGACGCGGGGCGAGCGGCTCCGAATGGTCAACATCGCATTGGTGACAGCGCTGGTTCTAGGCATTGGGTTCCTTTTCCTCGGGAAGTGGCTTCTCAGGTACCTTAGTATCGAGGTGAGCCATTTCGCTGTCGCCGGAGGGATTGTGCTGCTGGTGCTCGCAGTGCGGGACCTGACGACGGGGAAGATGATGGAGATGCCTCAGAAGAAGGAGATGATGGCGGTGGTGCCCATCGGGACGCCTCTCACGGTGGGCCCGGCTACCCTTGCGACGCTGCTCCTCTTGAGCGATCAGTACAATGAGGGTGTGGTGCTTCTGGCGTTCGCTCTGAATGTCGCGGCGGCGTGGTTGGTGTTCGTGCAGGGTGGAAGGATTGCAGCGTTCCTGGGCCAGGGCGGCCTGAGGGCGCTCTCGAAATTTGCGAGCCTGCTCCTGGCGGCTATCGCGGTGAGGATGATTCTTCTCGGGCTGACCCAGGCACTGCCGTTTCTGTCCAAGGGGTAGTAGTAGTCCTGTTAGGGCTCCACATTGACTGTTTGAAACCTCCGCCCTCCGACCTTCAGACAAGAGTCACCCGGCCCAGTACACTCCCACCGAGGCTTCAATTCTGAGCTTTGCGTTATGCCTGGTGGGGCTGGTCAATTGAGACGGAACATGAGAGAATTGCAACGGCGCGACTTGCACGACATAACTCCCTGACTTCGGCGTGGCTGGTCGTACTCGATGCCGGGAGTCTCATCACATGCCCTGTCGCCTTAATAGGCACCGCCTTGGCTATATCCTTATCGGACTGGGTGTGGTCGCCTGGTTGCCGTATGGCATCGTCAAGTACGGCCTTGGCAATGAGTTACCAGTTCACCCTTTCCTGGCATGGCACCTCATCGGTGTTGTGCCGGGGTTCCTGCTCCGGCGGGGTGACCTGTTGCTGCGTGTCTCTCGCAGGCTTAGACCACCTTCTCAACCTGAAGGTTAAGGACCGCTCGGCTACGCCGTTCGTTCCATCAACATCAGGAGAAAATTCAATGGCAGACTTCAAGCACATCCTCTACCAGAAGGCCGACGACGTAGGCAGGATCACTCTAAACCGCCCGAAGTACAGGAATGCCCAGAGCTGGTCGTTCTTGGGCGAACTCGACCAGGCGTTCCGACTCGGCGAGCAGGATGATGATGTCAAGGTCATCGTGCTTGGAGCCAATGGCCCGAGCTTCTCTGCCGGCCACGACCTCGGCACGCCTGAAGCCCTCGAGGAGGAGGCAGCCGCCAAGACCAAGCCCGGGGTCGAGGGGCGCTACAACCGCGAGGCCGAGATATACCTCGGCTACTGCCTTCGATGGCGGGACATTCCCAAGCCCACCATTGCCATGGTGCACGGCCACTGCATCGCCGGCGGGCTCATGCTTGCCTGGCCCTGCGACCTCATCATCGCAGCGGATGACGCCACCTTCGCTGACCCTGTTCTGCGAATGGGCGCGGCGAGCGTCGAGTACTTCGCCCACCCGTGGGAGCTTGGCTTCCGGAAGGCCAAGGAGTTCCTTTTCACCGGCGACCCCATCGACGCCCAGGAGGCATACCGCCTCGGCATGGTGAACCGGGTGGTGCCCAGGGCCAAACTCGAGGAGGAGACGCTCGCGCTCGCGGGTCGCATCGCGAAGATGCCGCCCTTCGGCCTGGCGATGGCCAAAGCCGCCGTCAACCAGACCCTCGACATGATGGGACAGCGCAACGCCATGAACGCGGTCTTCAGCATCCACCACCTCACCCATGCCCACAACGCGGAGACGGGTAGCACTGCGGTTACCGGAACGCCAGAAGAGAAGTTGAAGAAGATGCAGGGACGGTAACTGGCTGTCCCAGGAATCTTCCAGGCCTTCGGACCTCACCTTGGTAGGTGGTAGAATGCGAGATAGGCATAGAGTATTAGGGATGTCGGTCCGGAGGTAGGGAAATGGCGTTTGAATCCACGGAACTGGCAGAGGGCCTTTTGAACAGCCTATTGGAATCGGATCAGAAGAGACGTGAGGCCCAACTTCAGGCCTGGCTTGACTCTACCATCCCGCAGCTTCAGGAGGCAGTTGCCCGCGAATTGAAGGGACAGGTGCAACGGTTCAAAGAGGTGGCAACTACTCCAGAAGGATGGAAGCCCTACTTCAAATGGAGCAAGTACACTTGGAACCTAGTCTTAGAGGTCAAGTTTCGAAATCATCCACCCACCATCCAAATCTCACAACCTACAAACGAGACAGCGGCAAGAGCCGCCTCTCAAGGCGATTGCCCTGGCGATTTGTCGCCAGGCGGCCGCTCGGCAAACGATGACCGATCAGACTCAATGAACCCCAATAACTCGGCGCATCAAGCATCTGTGGATAATCGTAGCGACCAGATGAATCCAAACAACTCAGCGTATTGGTCCTCCAGGGGTGGCGGGCGAGGTAGGTAACTGGTACCCGTTTGCGAGCCCTTCAAGTGCCTGCGAGTTGATGACCTTCTAAAGTTTGGAGCGTAGCTCGCTTCCGGGGCACCGGGGTTCCAGCACGCACTCCGCACATTTCGGTTTCTGGGCCTTGCACACACGCCGCCCATGGGTTATGAGATACATGTGGAAGGGGAGCACCTCCGAAGGCTTCAGCATCCCCTCGAGTACCTCGTGCGACTCCTCCGCCGAAACCTTGGCATCGATTAGCCCTAGCCTCTTTGCAACCCGGTACACATGAGTGTCGACTGGTAGGGCGGGCACATCGAGGGCGAACAGGAGCACGCACGCCGCTGTCTTCGGCCCGACACCTGGCAGCTCTCGAAGCCAGGCCTTCGCCCCCGCGAGTTCCATCTCTCGCAGGAAACTGAGGTCCCACGAGCCGCACCGCTCCCTTATTTCGCCTAGCGCCGCCTTGATCCTCGGCGCTTTCACCTTCGAAAGGCCGCCTACGGTTATCGCCTCGGCGATTGCCTCCGGCTTGGCCTTGGCCACCGCATCCCACGTCGGGAGCGCCCGTCGAAGGTTCTCGTATGCCCGCATCGAGTTGGCGTCGGAGGTGTGCTGGGAAAGGAGCGTGAAAACCAGCTCCTCCATCGCATCGAAGCGCCGCGGCTTTTTTGCCGGCCCGTACGCTCGCACTAGATGCTCCAGGATCGCTTCAACACTCCACCTCTTCCCACCAGGAAGGGGCTTGGCGACTGGACTTCTTGTTGATAATCGCTTCACCTTAGTATCGCTTGACGCCTGTCATGGTCGGGTGTATCATTCAGAAGTAATACAGTTGCGTGGGGGAGGCTTGATTTGCGATTCGGACTTCCAGAGCTAATTATCATACTAGTGATTGTTATGCTCCTCTTTGGAGCCACCAAGTTGCCGCAACTGGGGCATTCGTTAGGCAAGAGCATCGGGATGTTCAAAAAGGGCCTCAACGATTCTAACGAAGAGGCCGCCAAGGACAAGGACGTTGCCAAGACCGTCGAGGTAGCCAAGAACACCGATGGCGCTGGCAAGTCGAGCTCGACTCCACAGCACTAGCCTCTAGCGCCTCAGCGGTCAGACAGCCAGCTTGGTTTCCGCTACGGCCATCGGAGACATAGTCGATGGACATTGGCTTCCCTGAACTTATCATAATACTTATCATTGTGATGCTTTTGTTTGGCTCCTCAAAGCTGCCTCAACTGGGCCATGCTCTGGGCAAGAGCATCGGGATGTTCAAAAAGGGCCTCAACGAGCCCGCCGGCGAACCCGTGCGGGCACCTGATGCGTTAGCGGACCGATCAGCCGCGAACGCTGCCGGGGGCTACACAATCCCACAGCACTAGGCTGCGCTTATCGCTGATCCCCGCGATCAATGGTAACAGGGGTCTTCTTTGCCGCCTTGTCAGGCTTCCGCTCCTTCGATTGCCAGGCGGCTATTCTGGCTAGCCATATCCCCACCTCGTATAGCACTATCAACGGTCCTGCCACCAGTGCTTGGTTTACTGGATCCAGGGTTGGCGTGATCATCGCACCCAGAACGAACGCGATCAGGAACCAGTACTTCCTGAACCCGGCAAACCCCTTTGGGCTGATAAGTCCTATCCTGGACAGAAAGTACATTACAAAAGGCGTTTCAAACGATACCCCCGACCAGAAAAGCAGCATGGTGACTGTGTTGACGTAGCTGCCCAGGGTCACCTGCGGCGTTGCAAACTCCGACCCGAAAGTGAGCAAGAATTGGGTCATTGTTGGCAGCAGGATGAAGAAACAGAACACTACCCCGCCGATGAAAGACAAGGATAACCCTGGAAGTAGCAATATCGCGTACGTCCTCTCTTTGGGTGAGAGGGCTGGCAAGAGGAACCTCACCGTCTGGTAGGCTATGACGGGAACCGCCAGAATGAACCCGCCCACCAGCGAGATCTTCATGACCGGACCAATGAAGCCCGTCATTTCTATGAAGGTAGGCTTGAATCCCTCAGGCGCGGGGTACAGGAGGATACGCAACAGTTTGTCATAGAAAGTGAAGCTAATGAGTGTCGACACCAGGAGGGCTAGGGCGCAGTAGAACAGGCGCTTGCGCAGTTCCCCCAGGTGCTCGATAAAAGTCATTTGGTGGTCTTTCACCCGGCCGAACATCTCCCTTCAGCGCGCGGGCTAGTGTTGCAGGAAACGTTGGGTGGTTTTCTCGGCGTCTGGCGTCGGGCTGGCGCTGTCAGCCTTCGTATCCCTAGCGGGCTTGTTCTCTGCCGGTGGCTGGGCTTGTCGGATGCCAATCAAGTCGGATGAAACCTTCTGTCGGACATCCTTCAGTTCCTTGGTAATCTCGTTGGAGCGGATCTCGTCCGTCACCGCCTTGGACGCATCGTTCAACGAACGCTTGATGTCGCTAACAGTCTTTCCGAGTTTCTGGGCCATTGCCGGCAATGTCTCCGGGCCGATGACCAACAGGGCTATCACCATGATAAGGAGAAGTTCGAGAGGGCCTATGCCGAAAAAATCCATGTCCTCCGCTACCATCACCACATTTGTCCAAAGAATAGCACAGGAGTTGATTCCTCACAAGTGTTTCAGCCTCTGCACCCTGAAGGCCTTATCTGGTGTCCCAGTCTCGTCCAGTGTGCTACAATCCGCACTAGAAGGTCGTCCCTTCTCGGTCACACCGTACCGGGCATCATGAACGTACGATCGCTTGTAATAACTGGAGTCGTCTTGCTCGCCACAGCAACCCTCGCTGGTTGTGGAAGCATCGCGCCATCGGCGACCCAGCCGACGCCGGCCAGAATAGTGCCCATCACAGCTACACCGGGTACGCCAGGAGCCGATGTTACAGCCGAGGTCTCCGGCACGCTTACATTCGTCGACTCTCCTCGCCGTATCATCAACGTTACGACTCACTCTGGCGCTGTTCTGATACTGAGTGTGGCCATAAACGCCAGGGTTACCGTTCACGGAGCGGATGCGACACTGGACAGCCTCGCTGACAAGATTTAAGTTCCAAGGCAACGGCAAAGTACGACACAGCCAACAACATTGCCTCAAGCGTCGAAGTTGCCTAGGGGGATGGATGCTTGATATCTGAATCCGAGCACCCGGAACTGCCGGTCTGCAGTTGGACAGGTTCAATAGACGGGACGGGCATTTGAACCCGAAACTCCGCCCTCTCGACTTCCACTGGGTCAAGGAACGCGGGCAGAACTTCTTGCTCCTTCGAGACCCGCTGGCCCTCACCGATAATAACGTCCTCGTTCCCTCACCTCTGGTGCCCCTCCTCGTTCTGTGCGATGGCACCCGTGATCTCCCCGCCCTGCGCTCGGCCCTTGCGCTCCGGGGCCTCGACCTGCCCCTCGCCCAAGTGCAGCAGACCATAGAGAGCCTGGACGCCGCCCTCGCACTCGAAAGCCCGCGATTCCAGCAGGCCTACGACCAGGCGCTGAAGGCATACCGCGAGGCCGCCTTTCGAGCGCCTGCCCTTGCCGGGAAGGCGTACCCTGCCTCAGCCCAGGAGCTTGCCACGCTCATGGCTGGCTGGTGCAAAGGCGACCCTCAGGGGGCCAGCGCCGACTCCATCGCGGGCATCATATCGCCCCATATCGACTACGAGCGCGGCGCTCCGGTGTACGCCAAGGTCTGGCAGGCTGCCTCGAGGGCAGTCAAGGCCGCCGATCTTGCCATCGTCTTCGGGACCGACCACGCGGGCGGCCCCGGCAAAATAACCCTCACGCGACAGGACTATGCCACGCCTTTCGGGGTCATCCCTACCGACAGGGACATTGTCGATTCCCTTGCCTCTGCACTCGGGAAGGAAGCCGTCTTCGAAGAAGAGGTACACCACCGGCACGAGCACTCGGTCGAGCTTGCTTCTGTGTGGCTTCACTACGTCCGCGAGGGCAAACCCCTCGAACTTATCCCGATCCTCTGTGGCTCGTTCCACCACTTCGTCACCGGCGAGCAATCGCCTGAGGGCGATCAAGCCATCGCATCGCTTATGGACACGCTCTCCAAGGCAACGGAGGGCCGCCGGGTAATCGTCATAGCTGCGGCTGACCTTGCTCACGTCGGCCCCGCATTTGGAGACGAGCATCCCTTCGACCAGGCCGGGAAACAAAGTATCAAGGCCGCGGACAAGGTATCGCTGGAAGCAATCTGCCAGGGGGACTATGCCACCTTCTTCGACCTCATCAAGCGTGAGTCCGATAGCCGCAAGGTCTGCGGCATTTCACCAATCTACCTGACCCTGCGGCTCCTGGGCCAATCCAAGGGAAAGGTTGTTAGCTACGACCAGTGTCCCGCCGACGGCGACGGAGGCTCCATTGTTTCTATTGCAGGCGTCCTCCTCCGCAAGTCGTCATGAGGGCATCCGGTGAGGTGAGTCGATGAGAGAAGGGGACCTCAAGCCAATAAGGTCCCCTTCTGTAGGACTAGGGCAGGCGAAGACTACTTGCCGGCGCGTTTGAACTTGGGGAGGGTGATGTTCTCGTCGACGTCCTCGAAGGTGACCTCGACGGGCATGCCGACCTTGAGCTCCTCGGGCTTGACGTCGATGACGCTGGTGGTCATCCGAGGGCCTTCGGCCAGCTCGACGAGGACGACGGGGAAAGGCACCTTGCTCTGGAAGATGGGGAGCGACGGCGGGTAGACCACAGTCCAGCTATAGACCTTCGCTTTGCCGCTGACCTTCTCCCATGTGAACTCGAGGGAGTTGCAGTAGGGGCAGCCAAGGCGAGGGTAGTAGCGGAAGCGACTACACTTCGTGCACTTCTGGAGCTTCAGTTCCCGGTTCTTGCATGCCTCCCAGAAAGCCTTGTTGTCTTCGTTGGGGACGGGCGTCGGAATGGGAGCTTGAACTTGCTGTGTCATGCTCTATCTCCTCAGGATGAATGCGCCAGTGCCGACGGGGGGACCGCTGGCATTGAAGGAAATCTCAGCGTCCTTGACCTGGCAGGTGGAGGTGCCGCGCATTTGTTTGATGGCTTCGATGACCAGGTTGTAGCCGTGGACGTAGGCCTCGGAGAGGCCGCCGCCACTGGTGTTGATGGGCATCTTGCCATTGGGCCACTCGAGAGCGCCGGTCATCGCATAGGGCCCAGCCTCGCCGCGCTTGCAGAAGCCATAGCCTTCGAGGTTGAGAATGACCATGGTGGTGAAAGCGTCGTAGAGCTGGGCGACGTCGACGTCGTTGGGGCCGATACCGGCGAGGTCCCAGATGCGCTTGTTCGCGGCGACAGCGTCGGTGTTCCAGATGTCGTCCTTGTAGTAGTTGGTCATGCCTGTGCTCATCTGGGCCAAGCCCTGAGAGGCCGCCATAATGTAGACAGGGCGATTCTTGGCGCTCTTGGCGCGCTCGGCGGTGGTTATGATAACCGCAGCGCCGCCGTCGGTCTCGAGGCAGCAGTCGTAGATGTGGAGGGGGTCGGCGATCATCCTGGACTTCTTGTAATCCTCGAGGGTGTAGAGGTCGCGCATGACAGCAGCAGGGTT
>ORJL010038547.1_pt1 | contig 20419 bp, 18 predicted proteins | sample 1779941 | NCBI WGS metagenome assembly ORJL01 (sample SAMEA104232317, study PRJEB22302) | groundwater metagenome | biome: forest; feature: aquifer; material: groundwater | place: USA | collected 2011-08-07 | depth 5.8 m | reverse complement strand
GGGCGGGGAGGTCGGGGGGGCCCGCGGGCCGGTGCGGCCGGCGGCACCCGCCGGCCAGATGGCGGCATCCGGCCCGTCGGCGCCGGTGGACGATGGCATCCGCGTGGAGAGCCCGATCGTGGGCACCTTCTACGCGGCCCCCAACCCGGATTCCGATGCCTTCGTGAAGGTGGGGGACAGGGTCGTGCAGGGCGAGACGCTCTGCATCATCGAGGCCATGAAGATCTTCAACGAGATCGTTGCGGACCGCGCAGGCACCGTGCGCGAGATCAACGTGCAGAACGCCGAGCCCGTGGAGTTCGGCCAGGTCCTGTTCACCCTTTCACCGTGAAGCTGCTCGTCGCCAACCGCGGTGAGATCGCCGTTCGGGTAATCCGCACGGCCCACGAGATGGGCATCGCCACGGTCGCCGTGTACTCCACCGCGGATTCGCACAGCCTCGCCGTGGAGATGGCGGACGAGGCCGTGTGCATCGGTCCACCGCCGGCGCGGGAGTCGTATCTCGATGTGAGGAACGTCATCGGGGCCGCAGAGGTGACCGGCTGCGATGCCGTGCACCCGGGCTACGGATTCCTGTCTGAGAATCCCGACTTCGCAACGGAGTGCGCGCGCAACGGAATCCGCTTCGTGGGCCCGGCACCCGAGGTGATGGCGCGCATGGGCGACAAGATCCAGGCCAAGCGGGCTGCACGCGAGGCGGGTCTTCCGGTGCTGGAAGGATCCGACGGACCCGTCTCCGACCTGGCCTCTGCCCGGGATGCCGCCGAGCGCGCGGGTTTTCCCGTTCTCCTCAAGGCATCTGCGGGCGGCGGCGGTCGGGGAATGCGCCGTGTCGAGACCGCCGGGGAACTGGACAAGGCCTTCGAGACCGCCGCGCAGGAGGCGCTGGCCGCGTTCGGTGATGGATCGCTGTACGTGGAGAAGCTGCTGGAGGGTGCGCGCCATGTGGAGGTTCAGGTCCTGGCGGACGGACTCGGCGGTGTGCTGATCTGTGGCGACCGGGAATGCTCCATCCAGAGGCGGCACCAGAAGGTGGTCGAGGAGGGGCCGGCCCCGTACCTGCCCGATGCCACACGCGAGCGCATGCACGTTGCCGCGGAGCGTGCGTGCCGGGCATGGAACTACCGATCGGCGGGAACGCTGGAGTTCCTGGTTGACGCCCACGGCGACTTCTACTTCCTCGAGCTGAACGCTCGCCTGCAGGTGGAGCATCCGGTCACCGAATTGGTGAGCGGGCTCGACATCGTGGCCGAGCAGTTGCGGGTGGCCGATGGCGGACTGCTCAGCCGTACCGGCCGCATCGAGGCAGTGGGCCATGCCATCGAGTGCCGTATCAACGCCGAGGACCCCGCGTTCAACTTCCGGCCCGCCGCCGGGCGGCTGGGGGAGTTCCGTCTGGCCAGTGGACCCGGGGTTCGCGTTGACACCTACTGCCGCAGCGGGGGCTTCGTACCGCCCTACTACGACTCGCTTCTGGCCAAGCTGTGCGTGTGGGCACCCGACCGCGCCCGTGCGGTGGCGCGCATGGAGCGGGCGCTGGGTGAGAGCGTGGTGGCCGGAATCCCGACCACGCTGCCGCTCCTCGTCGAGATCTCGCGCGACGAGGTGTTCGTGAGTGGTCGGTACACCACGGCATTCCTGCAGGAGCGCGCCAGCGCACTGCCGTCGCTCGGCGGAGGGGTCGCGGTCCGATGACCGCGGTGGTCTCTCGCCGGGAGGCTCGGCGCCAGGCTGTGGTGCTGCTCTATCAGCGCGATGTCACCGGACTGGCCCTGCCGGAACTCGAGGAGAACGCGTTGCGATCGGGCGAGGCGGCGGGCGATCCCTTCACGCGCGATCTGGTGCAGGGCGTCGAGGCCGACAGGGCGGGAATCGACCTGCGCATCACGGCGGCGGCGAATGGCTGGACCGCCGACCGGATCGCACCGCTCGAGCGCAACATCCTGCGCGTGGCGGTGCTGGAGATGGCCCGGGCAGACGTACCGGTTCCGGTGGTGATCGACGAAGCCGTGGAGATGGCGAAGAAGTGGTGCGCGGCGGAGGCCCCGGCCTTCGTCAACGGGGTTCTGGGGCGTATCGCCCGCGATGGCCACGGCAGCACGGGCGGCGAGGACGCGCCATGAGCGCCCTTGAGGATCTGGGGCGTGCCACCGCGCGTCTGCAGGAGTTGGCGGATCGCATCCGTGACGCCGCGGGCCATCCCCAGCCCGAGATCGAGGAACTGGCCCGGCAGGCGTCAGACGTCTCGGCGGCCGTCGCCGACCTGATTCCGCGCGCGATCGCCGAGGCCGAGGCCGCCGCCCGGAGCGAGGATGGCGCCGCGTCCGGGGGGTCCGGTGCACATGGGGCCACGGCGAGCGCCACGCGTGCCGAGGGACCCGGCCCCGGTGCATCGGGACAGAGCGGGGCAATCTCGTGAGGTGAGCACCAACGTGTGCCGGTCCTTCGGGGATCCCGACCGAACCACACACGCCGTTGCGGCCTGCGGGAACCGAGCCGGGCAAGGACTCAGGGAGCGCCCATATCGGACACATGGGCGCGACCGGGGACCGCCCGGCGACGTGTTCGCCGCCGCCGGAACCCGGTGAACGTCGGCGGTCACTCCACTCGCCCTCCCGCCTCCGTGTCTCGGCGTCCGCGATGGCCCGGCGCTCGACGTCGCCCGCCGCGACGATGTCGATTCCCGGTGGTGGTTCCCGGTGGACCTCTGCCATCGTCATCTCGCCCTCAGACACGGCATCGAGGAGCGGCACGATCGTTGAGGTCCGCAACGCGTGGTGCGGCGGCGTCATCCGCAGCTGCCGGTCGCCGGTCCTCGGTGACGAGGTGCAGGGCATGCACCGGATCGGGGTCGATGGCCACGGCGGGATCGTGCCCAGGGATCGGTGCCCATACCGACGGTGCGCGGGCCTTGCGGCCGTAGCCCCTAGAGTTCCCGGCGTGACAGACACGACGCACCGCTACCCGATGCTTTCCGCCCTCGACGGGCCCGAGTCCCTGAAGGGCATGGATGATGCGCATCTCGCCTCGCTGGCCGAGGAGATGCGTGCCGCCATCATCGACACCGTGTCGCAGACCGGCGGCCACCTCGGCTCGAGCCTGGGCACCGTGGAGCTCAGCATCGCGCTGCACGCGCAGCTCGAGTCGCCCCGCGACCGCATCCTGTGGGACGTGGGCCACCAGGCCTATGGGCACAAACTGCTGACCGGCAGGCTGGACGAGTTCGGCAGCCTGCGCCAGCACGGGGGCCTTTCCGGCTTCCTTCGGCGCGAGGAGAGCGAGCACGACGTCATGGGCGCCGGGCACGCGAGCACGTCGATCTCATACGGAGTGGGACTGGCCGAGGCGATGCGCGTGAGCGGCCGTCGCGACCGACGTGTAGTGGCGGTCATCGGTGATGGCGCGATGACCGGTGGCATGGCGTATGAGGGTCTGAACCAGGCGGGCGCCCTTGGGTCGCCGCTCACGGTCGTGCTGAACGACAACGGCATGAGCATCTCGCAGAACGTGGGGGCGCTGGCGGGAATGTTGCAGCGCGCACGCCTGGATCCCACCCTCACCCGCGTGCGCGACGAGTTGGAGCGAGGCCTGAAGAAGGTGCCCGGAATGGGCCATCTGGGCTCCTCGCTGTCCAACGCCACGAAGGCGTTCTTCGTGCCCGGGCAGCTGTTCGAGGCGCTCGGCTTCGTGTACCTGGGGCCCATTGACGGACACGACATCTCGGCGCTGCGTGCGGCCCTCGAGCGCACGGCCGATCTCGATCGCCCGGTGCTGCTTCACGTGCACACGCAGAAGGGCAAGGGCTACGGCCCGGCGGAGAGCGATGGCGAGGCCATGCACGGTTCGGGGCCGTTCGCGCTGGACAGCGGGCGAGCGGCACGGCCCTCGTCGCCCGCGCCTCCCACCTACACCGAGGTGTTCGGGCGGGCGCTGGTGAACGAGGCCGAGAACGACCCACGGATCGTGGGAATCAGTGCGGCGATGCTGAAGGGCACCGGAGTCCAGCACATGAAGGAGCGCTTTCCCGAGCGCACCTACGACGTGGGGATCGCCGAGCAGCACGGGGTGGTCTTCGCCGCCGGCCTGGCCATCGCCGGGTACCGCCCGGTGTGCGCCATGTACTCCACGTTCCTGCAGCGGGCCTTCGACCCGATCGTGCACGACGTGGCCCTCCAGGGGCTTCCGGTGGTCTTCGCCATCGATCGCGGTGGACTGGTCGGGGATGATGGACCGACCCACCACGGCGTGTTCGACGTCTCGTACCTGCGTCCGATTCCGGGCATGGTCGTGATGGCCCCGATGGATGAGGCCGAGCTGGTGCACATGCTGCATACGGCCCTGCACCTGGATGGTCCGTCGGCGTTTCGGTACCCGCGTGGCGCCGGCCTGGGCGTGACCCTGCCGGACCGCCCGGAGGAACTGCCGATTGGGCGCGCGGTCGTGTTGGAGGAGGGCTCACGGGTGGCGATGGTCGGATACGGATACGGCGCGCTCGTGGCACGGGATGCGGCCGGAATCGTCTCGGAGTCCCTGGGCGTGCGGCCAACCGTCGTGAACGCCAGGTTCGCGAAGCCGATTGACGCGGAGCTTCTCGTGGACCTCGCCAACTCCCACGAGGTCATCGTGACCATCGAGGACCACTCCCTGCAGGGTGGGTTCGGCAGCGCGGTGCTGGAGGCCCTCGCAACGACACGGGCGCGTGTCGAGCGCGTGGGCATTCCCGATCGCTTCATCGAGCATGGGCACCGGGATCTGCTGCTCGGTGATGCCTCGGTCCCTCCGGCCGCGGCGGCCGCAGCGGCCCTCGACGCCCTCGGGGCCCGGGCGCGCGGCTGAGGCCCGGATGTGGGTGGCGTGACGCCCCCGTTCCGAACGCATGACCTCAGGTGCCCCCAGCGTGGCTAGCATCCCGCGCGTGGCCCGCCAGCGACTGGACGCCGCCCTCGTGGAGCGCGGGCTCTTCCCGACACGCGCCCGCGCCCAGGCGGCCGTGATGGCCGGGCGCGTGCGGGTGGACGGCAGCGCCCAGGTCAAGGCCGGCTCCCCCGTGCGCGAGGATTCCATCCTCGCGGTGGACGACGGCCCGGAGTACGCGTCGCGCGGAGGCCTGAAGCTTGCGCACGCGCTTGATCGCCTTGCCGTTGATGTCAGCGGGAGCGATGCGATCGATATCGGCGCGTCAACCGGTGGCTTCACCGATGTTCTGCTGCGTCGTGACGTCGCCAGCGTCATCGCGGTGGACGTGGGATACGGGCAACTCGCATGGGCTCTACGCGAGGATCCCCGCGTGGACGTCCTCGACCGCACGAATGCCCGCTCCCTCCAGCCCGCCATGCTGCCGCGTGTTCCGAATCTCCTCACCATGGATGTGGCCTTCATCTCATCCGCGCTGGTGTGGCCCGCGGTGGCCGCGTGCCTCGATGCGGCGTACCGTGCGCTCGTGATGGTGAAACCCCAGTTCGAGGTGGGACGCGAGAACGTGGGCTCCGGTGGGGTGGTGCGCGACCCCGCCCTGCGTCGCGATGCCGTGATGGCCGTGGCCGGTGCGGTGGCGGCCACCGGTGGACGGGTGGCGGGTGCGGCCGACAGCGGAACGCCTGGTCCGCGCGGCAACCGAGAGGTGTTCCTGCTGATACACGGGCCGGCGCGTCCCGATCCCGGGGTGGACCCCGCCGCCGTCGTCGACGCCGCGGTGGCGGAGGCCGAGTCGGGATCGAGCCCCATCTGCCCATCGGGAAGCAGGTCGGAACACGTGCCGAGCGCGTGCTCGTGCTCACGCACACGGCCAGCGTCGTCACCGACGGGGTACTTCCCACGGTGCTGTCGATCCTGGATGGGCATGGCGTCCAGGTGCTGACGACGGCCGACGAGATCGAGAAGCACCCGATCCTGGCCGATCGTGAGGTCATGGACGGATCGCATCTGGGCGCGGGCGGCGGCGATCTCGTGCTGGTGCTGGGCGGTGATGGCAGCATCCTGCGGGCCCTGTCGCGCGACGACACCGGTGGCGCGCCGGTGATGGGCATCAACTACGGCCGCGTGGGATTCCTCGCCACGATCGAGCAGGCCGATCTGGAGCGGGGCATCGACCGCGCGGTCGCGGGTGGTTACATCACGCTCGGCCTGCCGTCACTGCGCGCCGAGTGGAGCGGTGGTGAGGTGCACGCGGTCAACGATCTGGCGTTGCTGCGCGGCGGTGAGTCGCGGTTGGCCGACCTCTCGTACTCGGTGGAGGGTGAGCCGGTTGCCACCGTGCGCTGCGACGGCGTGATCTGCTCGACCCCCGTGGGCTCCACCGCCTACAACCTGGCGGCAGGTGGTCCCACGGTGAGCTGGAAGGTGCGTTGCTTCGTTCTGTCATTCATCGCGGCCCATCACCTGGACACGCGCCCCTTGGTGATCGCACCCGAGGAATCGCTGACCGTGACCAACTCGGCCATCGTGGGGGACTGCGACGTGCTTGCCGACGGCGTGAGGATCGGGGCCCTCGCGCCCGGGCGCTCCATCACCGTGGGGCTCGGGGGCGACGAGGTGCATCTGGCGATCTTCCCGGAGTCGTCGTTCTTCCGCCGATACCGGGAGAAGTTCGGGCGCCGATGACCGGGTCGGCGGCGCGCCCGTGATCCGGGAGATCGAGATCCGCGACCTCGTGGTGATCGAGCGCGCACACATCGAGCCCGCCCAGGGGCTCACGGCCATCACGGGTGAGACCGGCGCGGGTAAGACGGTGGTGGCCCAGGCCCTGGGGCTGCTCGCCGGCGGCCCGGTCGATCCTCGCGCCGTGCGGCCGGGTGCGCGCCATGCGCTGGTGCAGGCCACCGTGGCGGTTCCGGACGGGTTCTGGGACGCGCTCGATCCGGATGACCCCGCGCTGCAGGTGCGGGATCTGGCCGAGGACCCCACGGAGGTGGTGGTGGCGCGACGCGTGCCCGCCGAGGGACGCGCACGGGCACTGGTGGATGGTCAGGTGGCATCGCGCGATGGCGTTGCCGCATTCGTGGGCGCCCTCGTGCGGTTCTCGGGGCAGCACGAGCAGCGTCGCCTGGTGGGGCCCGGAGCCCAGGCGGCGATCCTCGATGCCTTCGCGGGCCCGGAGGTCGTTGGCCTGGCCACACGCCTGATCTCCTTGCGCAGGCATCTGGCGGGGCTCACCCGGTCGATGGCCGAGGCACGTGACCGCCGCGAGCGCGCGGCGCGGGAGCGCGAGGCGCTGGAGATGCTCGTGGCCGACGTGGACGCCGTGCAGCCCGACCCCGCCGAGGAGGCCTCGCTGCTGGCCGAGCGCGGGCGTCTTGCGCACTCCGAACGCCTGGCCGAGGCCGCTGCATCGGTGATCGCCCTCCTCGACGGGGATGGGGACGGGGATGGTGGCGCCGTGACGGCGGCCGGGCGGGCCTCGCGAACGGTGGGGCAGGCAGCGGAGCTCGACCCGTCGCTGCGTGCGCCGCGTGAGGACCTTGCCGCGGGTGAGGCCGCGCTGCAGGAGGCCCTCATCTTCATGCGTCGCTACGTGGAGGATCTGGATGCCGAGCCCGGGCGCCTTGAGTGGGTGGAGACGCGGCTCGACGAGTACCGGTCGCTGGGCAGACGGTACGGTCCGGGTACCGACGTGGTCATCAGTCGCGCCGAGGAGGCCCGGGCGGCACTCGATGCCCTGATCACCGGGGTCGCGGGGGACGATGCCCTTGCCGATGAGCGCGCCGCCGCGCTTGCGGCCGCCCGCGCCACGTCCGACGATCTGCACGCCGCGCGCACGGACGCCGCACCGCGGTTGGCTGAGCGCGTTGAGGAGGAACTGCAGGATCTGGCCATGTCCGGCGCCGTCCTGCGGGTCGAGGTCACGCGGGACGGCGCGGAGGTGCCGACAGACCGCGTATCGCTCATGATCCGACCCAACCCGGGGCTGCCGGAGTCCCCCCTGGCCGAGACGGCCTCGGGTGGGGAACTCTCACGGGTGCTTCTGGCCCTGCATTCCGTGGCCGCCGCCGCCGAGCCCGGTGTCGCCTGGGTGTTCGACGAGGTGGACGCCGGCATCGGGGGTGTCACCGCGGGTGCGGTGGGCACGCGCCTCGCGGATCTTGCGGTGGGACGTCAGGTGGTGGTCATCACCCATCTGCCGCAGGTGGCCGCGGCGGCGGATCGCCACTACCGCCTGGTGAAGGGTCGTGCGCCGGATGGTCGGGCGGTCACGACCATCGAGCCGGTGGAGGGGGAGGGGTTGATCGAGGAGCTGTGCCGCATGCTGGGGGCATCCGCAGGTGACGAGGGTGCCCGGCGCCATGCGGAGGAGCTGATCGGCCGACGGGGTCGCTGAGCGGGTGCGGCGGCCGCCGCGGCGGCGCGTATGCTCCGGTCCCGTAGGGTGAGCCGGGCGACGGGGAGGCTGTACCAGTGGGTGATCACGGCGAGAGCTACGTCTTCGTGACGGGAGGCGTGGTGTCCGGCCTCGGCAAGGGCATCACCGCGGCCTCCTTGGGAACCCTTCTCAAGGCCCGCGGCCTGAAGGTGTCGCTGCAGAAATGCGACCCGTACCTGAACGTGGACCCGGGCACCATGAGTCCGTTCCAGCACGGCGAGGTCTTCGTCACCGAGGACGGCGCCGAGACCGACCTGGATCTGGGCCACTACGAGCGCTTCACCGACGAGGCGCTCACGAGGACGTCGAACATCACGACCGGCGGGGTCTACGACGCCGTCATCCGGCGCGAACGCCGCGGGGACTTCCTGGGCGCCACGGTGCAGGTGATCCCGCACATCACCAACGAGATCAAGGATCGCATCCGGCAGGCGGCAACGTCGTCGAACGCCGACGTGGTCATCGTGGAGATCGGCGGCACGGTGGGCGACATCGAGTCGCTGCCGTTCCTCGAGGCCATCCGGCAGATGCGCAACGAGCACGGGCGCGACAAGGTGGCGTTCGTGCACGTGACCCTCGTGCCATACCTCGGCGTGGCGGGCGAGCTCAAGACCAAGACCACGCAGCACTCGGTCAACGAACTGCGCCGCATCGGAATCGAGCCCGACGTGCTGGTGCTGCGTTCCGACAGGCCCCTGGGGCCCGACGTGCGCGAGAAGATCGCCCTGTATGGCGGTATCCCCATCGAGGCGGTCATCTCGGCCGAGGACGCCGCCGACATCTACATGGTGCCCCTCCTCATGGAGGCCGAGGGGCTCGACCGTGTCGTGTGCCGCCGCCTTGGTCTGGAGACGCACCCCCCGGAGCTTCAGGAGTGGCAGGCCCTGGTCGCGCGCATCAATGCGGTTGAGGGGCGCGTGCGCATTGCCCTCGTGGGCAAGTACGTGCAGCTGCACGACGCGTATCTGTCTGTGGCCGAGGCACTGAAGCACGCCGGTCTCGATCATGGGATCGAGGTCGAGATCGACTGGGTGGACGCCGACGCCGCTGATCTGGCCGATCACGTGGCGATCGCGGATGGGGTGCTCGTGCCCGGCGGATTCGGTGGGCGTGGGGTGGAGGGGAAGATCGAGGCCGCCCGTCTCGCCCGTGAAGGTGGCATCCCGTACCTGGGCATCTGCCTCGGAATGCAGATCGCCGTCATCGAGTTCGCCCGAAACGTCTGCGGCATGGACGGTGCCAACTCCACCGAGTTCGATCTGGAGACCCCGTACCCGGTGATCGACCTGCTGCCCGAGCAGCGCCAGATCGAGGAGCGTGGAGGCACCATGCGCCTGGGCGCCGACCCCGTGTCGCTGGTCGAGGGCACCATCGTGCGCGCTCTCTACGGCGGCTCGGAGGTGATCCAGGAGCGCCACCGTCACCGCTATGAGGTGAACCCCGTTCTTCGGCCGCGGCTCGAGGCCGAGGGCCTCATCACCTGCGGGCGATCTCCGGACGGTCGCCTGGTGGAGTGCATCGAGCTGCCGAACCACCCGTTCTTCGTGGCCAGCCAGTTCCACCCGGAGTTCAAGAGTCGGCCCACCCGGCCGCAGCCGCTGTTCCGGGCCTTCGTGGGCGCGGCCGCCGATCGTGCGGGCGTCCGTGGCGGCAGCGAGGTGGCTGCCCCGCGGGGCGCGTGAGGGAGGGGCTTCCCGAGGTCGCGCGCCTTCTGGCGCGGCTCTGCGAGATCCCGTCGCCCTCGGGGCATGAGGGGGCCATGGCGGACGCCGTCCGCGATGAGCTCGTGCGCATGGGTGCCGAGGTCACCGAGGACGACGCGGCTGCTGGTCTGCCTGCGGCGGGGTGCAACAACATCGTGGCCCGCTTCGCGCCCACCGCGGATGGAATTCCCATCATGTTCTGCGCACACCTCGACACTGTTCCCGTGACAGGGCCGATCGATGTGGTCGAGCGGGACGGCTTCCTCACGAACAGCCGCCCCGCGATCCTCGGCGGCGACGACAAGGCCGCAGTGGCCGTGATGTTGCACGCCGTGGATCGGGTGATCAGCGAAGGCCTGCCGCACGCCGGAATCGAGCTGGTCTTCACGCCGTGCGAGGAGGTGGGTCTGCGGGGCGCCCAGTACTTCGACCCGTCCGTCCTCAGGGCGCAGGTGGGCTTCGTGTACGACCACACGGGCGAACTCGGCGGCATCGTCACGTCGGCCCCCACGCACAAGCTGCTGGAGGCCACGCTGCGGGGGGTTGCGGCACACGCCGGTATCCAACCCGAAGCGGGGCGCAGCGCCATCATCGCCGCGTCACGCGCCATCGCATCGATGCCCCTTGGGCGCATCGATGCCACGACCACCGCCAATATCGGCACGATCACCGGGGGCAGCGCCACCAACGTGGTCGCCGAGGAATGCGTGATCACCGCGGAGTGCCGGTCGCGCGACGACGCCGCGCTCCACAGGCAGCTCACCGCCATGCTTGATGCGCTGACCTGGGCCGCCACGGAGTGCGAGTGCGACCTGGAGACACGCGTTCACCACCACTTCACCGCGTATGCGCTGGGGGAGGACGATCTGCAGGTGGTTCTCGCGCGGGCGGCACTGCAGGACGTGGGATTGACGCCCCGGTTCGTGGCGTCGGGAGGTGGGTCGGACGTCAACGCGCTGCTGGTCAACGGATTTCCGGCGGTCAACCTGTGCAACGGAATGGTGGATGTCCACACCCCTGACGAGCGCATCGCGATCTCGGACGTCGAATGCATGGTCGACATCACGCTGGCGATAATCGCCCGTGCCGTGGACGCCGAATGAGCGGGCAGCCCATCGACGGGCTTGAGGTCGTGTCCAGCGAACCCGTCTACGACGGCGAGGTGGTGAACCTGAGCATCGTGCACTTCCGCCGTCCGAGCGGCGTCGTGGTGCGCCGCGAGGTCATCGGCCATCCCGGTGCCGTCGTGATGGTGCCGGTCGAGGGCGATCAGGTGCTGATGGTGCGCCAGCCGCGCGAGGCCGTGGGGGAGCGCCTCCTGGAATTGCCGGCCGGCAAACTCGACCACCCGGGTGAGTCGCCGCTGGAATGCGCTCGTCGGGAGCTGGCCGAAGAGGTCGGGCGTGCCGCGGCCACGTGGGAGGACCTCGGCGGCTTCTACACGGCCCCTGCGATCCTGGCCGAGTACATCCACTGCTTCCTCGCGACCGGGCTCACGGCAGTCGCGCACGAACCCATCCCGGAGGAGGAGATCGAGGTCGTTCCATGGCCGCTCGCCGATCTTGATGGCCTGATCGACCGGGTACGCGATGCCAAGACCCTGATCGGATTGCTCAGGCTTTCGCGCATGGTCGGCGGCGGCTGAGGGCAGCAGGGGACATCGGCCGCAGCCCCCGCGTCATCGCCGAGGGATCTCGGTGTGATCGGCGCTCAGCGGTTCTCCAGGTGGCGAAGCGGGATGAGCGCGAATGCACCCAGCAGCAGGAGCGCCGTGAACCCGGCCACGAGCCCGGGCCATGTGTCGGACCACATGACCATGCCGGTCAGCTCGGCGGATCGTGAGGCGTTCAGGATGTAGGTGACCGGGTTGAAGCGGGCCACCGTACCCAGCCAACCGGTCAGGGCGCTCTGCGGCACGTAGGCCACCGACGTGAATACCGAGAGGAACACGGCGATCTGCATGATCGGCGCGGCCTGCACGGTGCGGGCGCGGAGCGCGACGCCGATGGCCCAGCACGACGTGGCTGCCGAGAAGAGAAGGGCGAGCCCGAAGATGAGCAGGGTCGACGCCAATCCGGGCAGCATGACGCCGCCGATCATCCCGGCGATGAGCACCACTGACGTGGTGAACAGGCTGCGTACCTGCGCGGCGATGAGCGGACCGACGATGAGCGCGATCCGGGGGGCGGGGCTGGCCTGCAGGCGGTCGAAGAAGCCGCCCTCAAGATCACGGGCGAGGGTCATTCCCGAGTTGATGCCGGCGAAGCCCGCGCCCATCGTGGCTGCCATCGGGATGGTGAAGGCCAGGTACGAGGAACCCGCGAACTGCGGCAGGGCCCCGATGCCATGGAAGGCACCCGACGTGGCCACGAGGATGAACAGCGGCATGACCAGTGACGGGATGAAGACCGACGGCACCCGCCGCACGAGCAGGAGGTTGCGCCCGGCGAGGCCCACGCTCACCACGAGACCCCTCATGCCGCCACCCGGAGCCTGCGACGCAGCGCCAGGCCCGAGGCCCCCACGGTGATCACCGCAAGCCCCAGCGCGATGCCGATGCCGGTACAGGCAGTGCCGACGGTGGCGCCGCCGATGACCTCGGCACGCATGGCCTCCACCAGGTACGAGATGGGGTTCAGGTCCACGATGGTGCGGTACCAGCCGGTCATGGTCTCGGCCGGGAAGAATGCCGACGAGAAGAAGAGCAGCGCGAAGAAGAGGGGGAACATTCCCTGCACGGCCTCGGCGGATCCCGTGCGCAGCGCGAGGTACACGCCCAGCCCCCCCACGGCCGCGGCGAATAGGGCGGCGATCACGACGATCACCAGGAAGCCCCCGAGCCCCGCGGCAACGCGTGCGCCGAAGATCGACGCGAGGCCGACGAAGAGCAGCGCCTGGCTCACGGCAAGGGTCATCGACGCGCCCAGGCGGCCGGTCAGGATCGCCACACGCGACGTGGGGGACGCCACGAGCCGGTCGAAGAACCCACCCTCGATGTCCGACGCGAATGCCGACCCGGCCGCGGTTCCGCCGATCAGGACGCCCTGGATGATGGCCCCGGACACCGCGAAGTCGAGGAAGCTGCGCACCGGCGGGAATCCGGGGATGCGCCCCGGTGCACCGCCGAATGATGCCGTGAAGATCGACATCAGCACCAGCGGGAAGAAGAGCGATGGCACCCACGCCTGGGGTAGCCGGATCGTCGTGAGGATCCCGCGCCAGGCCAGGGCCGCCGTCTGGCGGATCGCGGGGGATGCGGCGGTCATGCGTCGGTCGCCGGGCCGCCCTCGGCCGTGTCGGCGCCCTCGAGATGGCGCCCGGTGCGGATGAGGAAGACGTCGTCCAGCGAGGGCTCGGAGAGGTCGATCTCCGCAAAGCGAACGCCCGCCTCATCCAGGGCTCGCACGGCATCCGCCATCGCGGCGGATCCGCCGGGAAGGCGCACCGCCGCTCCGCCGACGTGGGCCCCCGGGACCATCTCCCCGAAGCGGGCGAGTACCCGGGCCACGTCATCCGGCGTGGACGCGTCGGCTGCCGTCACGGCAAGCAGCGGATGCCCGACCTCGGCCTTGAGCGCCCGCGGGGTCCCGTCGGCCACGATGCGGCCCCCGTCGATGATCGCCACGCGATCGGCCATCTGGTCGGCCTCCTCCAGATACTGCGTGGTGAGGAAGACCGTGGTTCCATGTTCGGTGTTGAGGCGGCGCACCTCGTCCCACAGCGTCACCCGCGACATGGGATCGAGCCCGGTGGTCGGCTCGTCGAGAAAGAGCACCGTGGGCTCGTGCACCAGGGACAGCGCGAGGTCGAGGCGGCGGCGCATGCCGCCGGAATACGTGCCGACCCGGCGATCGGCGGCGGTCTCAAGACCCACACGCCCCAGCAGCTCATCGGAGCGGGCTCGCCCCTGCGCGCGCTTGAGCCCATGCAGCACGGCCTGCAGGCGCAGCAGCTCGCGGCCGGTCATGTAGGGGTCGATCGCCGCATCCTGGAGTGCCACGCCGATGCTGCGCCGCACGGCGTCGGGGTTGGTCATGACGTCGAAGCCCGCCACGCGGGCATCGCCGGAGGTGGGACGCAAGAGCGTCGTGAGCATGCGCACCATCGTGCTCTTGCCCGCACCGTTGGGACCCAGGAAGCCGAAGATGCCGCCGGTGTCGACGGTGAGCGATACGCCATCGACCGCGCGGATGCCCCCGCGATACTCGCGTACGAGGTCCCGCGTTTCGACGGCCGGTTCGCTCACCGCGAGCAGGTTAGCGTCCCAGGGCGTGACACCGTCGCCCTCGGTGGGGCCTGCGGTGGCGGACGCCTCGCTAGAGTCATGCCATGGCGAGAGAGGATGCCGTCGAGCGCCTGGCCCGATTGGCCCGTGAGGCCGGGGAGCGCGCGAGTGCCCACGATCTCGCGACCGACGCGGATGAGCGCAGCGATGCCCATCATCACCCGGCCGAGGCCGCCAGCGACGCCGAGGCTCGTGAGCGCCAGCTCCGTGAGTTCCTGCGCCTCAGGGACGAACAGGAGCGGCTCACACGTGCCGCGGAGGCCGCTGCGCGCGGTGAGTACGGCATTTGCGTGGGCTGCGGGGATCAGATCCCGGAAGCGCGTCTGCTCATCGTCCCCGAGGCCGAGCGGTGCATCGACTGCCAGGTCGCCGTCGGCCGACGTCCCTGAGAACCCGTTTCAGAGTGGACCGCGGCCGGCCTGCCGCGAGAATCCCGCGAGGCACGGATGCAGGGAGGGTGTGATGCCGAAGGGCATCGCCCCGACCGAGGACACCGCATCGCGCTGATTCGCCGCGTGCAGACGGTCGTGGCCGCCATTCTGAAACGGGTTTTAAGAGGGCGGTGGTGAGATGCTGATCGGGCGGGCGAGGCGCCAGACCGTCGCGGTGCCCACCGCCCACAGCAGGCCCGCCACGGTGACGTGCAGCACGATCACCTGCCAGGGCAGCTCCGTGCGCCACTGGACCTCGCCGATCACCACCTGCGCCACGAAGAGCGGGATGAAGATCAGGGCCGGGCGCACCAGGTCGCGGTCGCCGCGTCGTCGCCGGATGGCCCAGCCGGCGATGATCCCGATGACAAGGAGTGCGATGACCGCCCGAACGTGCACATACGCCGCGTGGTCCAGGACCCCGAAGCGCCGGATGACGGCGGCATCACCCGAGTGCGGGCCGGCCGCCGTCGTCAGTACGCCCGTGATGACCGCCGTGCTGAGGGCCGCCGCAAGGATCACGGCCAGAAGCGCCCAGCGGCCCGAGCTGCGCCGCGCGATCCCCTTCACCACGTCGTCGGCGCCCAGGAAGGCGATGACCCCGGCCGACAGGGCGACCAGCGACAGCACGAAGTGCGACGCCACGAGGAGGGGGTGGAGGTTGAAAATGACCGTGACGCCACCCAGCGGCACCTGGCCCACCGTCGCCACCGCTGCGATCGTGGCCGCGATGCGCATGGCGCGCGTACCGCCCACGGCACGGAAGGCGGCGATCGCTGCGACGATGACAACCACCATGATGACCGCCGACACCATGCGATTCGTATATTCGATCCAACTATGCGCACCCCGCGCGGGGATGATGGCGCCGTTGTCGCAGAGCGGCCAGTCCGTGCATCCGAGGCCCGATCCGGTGAGCCGCACGATTCCGCCACTCGGGATGATCAGCCACAGGAGTGCCGCATTGAGCGCGGCGAGGCGCCGGAACCCCGATGCGGAGGTCATCGCGGCCCACGCGCGTCGTAGCGCGCTCTGCGTCCGCATATTCGGGCCGTCTGAGGACACGAATCGATGGTAGCCGCGCCCGCGCCCGAGGACACCGGGACGATCGTCCGCACCGGCGGAGATGGCCACCCCCGGGGCGCGGTGGCGGGCCTCGCCGTGACGGTGCTGGCGATCGGTGTGGCCGTCATGTTCGCGGCCACGGGGGGGACGACCACCGACGTCCTCGTCGGTGTCGTCCAGGTACAGGGCCTGTCTGCGCAACGCGGTGCGCCGTCCGCCGCCGCCGTCGGGGCTGCGCGGGCGACCGCCTTCGGGCTGGCCTTTCCCGACATCGAGGGGCGTCTGGGCTGGCGATCGGTTGGACGTCGGGACGACGTCATCGCGGGTCGGCGCGCGTCCACGCTCATCTATGGGCGCCGAGGGCGACGCGTCGGGTACTCGGTGGTGGATGGTGCTCCCCTGCCGGTGAGCGGTCGGCGCATCGCGGTGCGTGGTCCGACTGTGGTCTCGATCGAGGCGAGCGGGCGTACGGCGGTGGCCAGCGAGCGCGGCGGGCATACGGTCGTCGTCTCGGGGGTGGGAGTCCCGCTCGTCGCTCTCATGCGGGTCGTGCGGGCATCCTGAGGGGCCACGCCAGAAGGAATTAGCCGGGGCTAACATCTACCCATGGGTGATGACCGGCCGATGGATGCGGCGCATGCCGGGCCCGTCCCCGGAGGGCCCGCCCCGGGCCCGGCTGAGGCCCTGCCGGGGGATGCCCTGGTACTCCGCGCGGCCGAGGAGTCCCTGTCCGGACGCCGCCGGGGGGTTCGCCGCTTCATCCCATTTCTCGGCCCCGCGTTCATCGCCGCGGTGGCCTACGTCGACCCCGGCAACTTCGCCACCAACATGTCGGCGGGGGCGAAGTACGGCTTCCTGCTGGTGTGGGTGGTCATCGCCGCCAACCTGATGTCCATGCTCATCCAGTCGATGAGCGCGAAGTTGGGCATCGCCTCGGGCATGAACCTCGCGGAGGCCTGCCGGGCGCGGTATCGCCGTCCATTGGTGGTTGGTCTGTGGGTGCAGGCGGAACTCGTGGCCATGGCCACTGACGTCGCCGAGTTCGTGGGCGCGGCGATCGGCCTGCACCTGCTGTTCGGCATCACCCTGCTGCCCGCGGGCCTCATCACCGCCGTCGCGGCATTCCTCATCCTGACTCTGCAGGCCCGTGGTTTTCGTCGCCTCGAGGCCCTGATCGCCGGCTTCGTCGGCGTGATCGTGCTCGCATTCGGGGCGCAGGCGGTGCTCGCGGATCCGTCGGCGTCGGATGTGGTCGGCGGCCTCGTGCCGCGGTTCGACGGGTCGGGCAGCCTTCTTCTCGCCGTGGGCATTCTCGGGGCCACGATGATGCCCCACGTCATCTACCTGCACTCGGCGCTCACCCAGCAGCGCATTCCGGCCACCTCATCCGCCGACCGGCGCCGCCTCTTCCGCTTCGAGCTCGTCGACGTGGTGATCGCCATGGGTATCGCGGGGCTGGTCAACCTGGCGATGCTCGTGATCGCCGCCACGGTGTTCCACTCCACGGGAATGACCGGGGTCGGGGACGATCTGCAGGGCGTCTACGACGGCCTGGGTACCGCGCTCGGATCCCATGCGGACATCCTCTTCGGGATCGCCCTGCTCGCCTCCGGCCTGTCGTCGTCGAGCGTGGGCACGCTTGCGGGTCAGGTGGTGATGGATGGCTTCCTGAAGCGGCGGGTCCCGGTGTGGATTCGGCGTCTGATCACCATGGCGCCGGCGCTGGTGATCATCGCGCTCGGCATCGACCCCGTGCTTGCGCTGGTGCTGTCGCAGGTGGTGCTGTCGTTCGGTATTCCGTTCGCCCTCGTGCCCCTGATCCTCGTCACACGCGATCGCGCCGTGATGGGCGATCTGGTGAACCGCCGGTTCACGACCGCCGCCGCCGTTGCCGTCGCCGCGGTGGTCATCGGGCTCAACACGGTGCTGGTCGTCCTCACCCTCGGGGGGTGATGGTCGGGGGTGGTAGGTTCGCTCCCGTGCGGACCGTGACGCGCCTCCTCCTCGCGGCACTCCTCGCCGTGGTCCTCGTACCGGCCCTCGCGGCGGCTCAGGGCGTTGCGTCGCCACCGGATGGAACCCGCGTCACCCACGTGCCGTCGGTGATCCGCGTGTCGTTCCCCGTGTCCATCGAAGCCGCGCTCGCGGACGCACGGGTGATCGGCCCGCACGGGGCGTCATCCACCTCTGCCCGGGTTCCCGCCGATGATCCCCAGGCCCTGCTGATCGCCGTGCCGTCCGATGGGATGGGAACCTACCGTGCGGCGTGGACGGTTCTCACGGACGACGGGCACGCATCGTCGGGCAGCACGGCGTTCGCCGTGTCCGTGTTCGCGCCCGCCGCGCCGGCCGTGGTCCCCCGGGGTGGGGACGGCCCGGGTCCGCTCGGCGTCGTGGCGCGCCTCCTGATGCTCATCGGGGTGGTCGGCACCGCCGGAATGGCCGTGACACGCTGCTGGGTGGTGGGCGCCGCGTGGTCGGCCGGTGGCATCGCGCGTCCTGGAGGCGACGATGCCGACCGCCTCCGCCAGCGCGCTGCCTCGGTGATGGGCGCGCCGGTGCGTACCTGGTGGCGCACGTGGTGGGCTCTCGTCGCATGCTGGTCTGCCGGGATCGTGCTGGCGCTCATCGGGCAGGCAACCGACCTCGGAGTGGGGGTCGGCGAGGTCGGCACGCTCCTCGCGGATTCCCGCTGGGGGCACGCCTGGCTGGTCCTGCTGGTGCTCGTGGCCGTGGCCACGCTTGCGGCGCTTCTGCTGCGCCGCGGCGAGCGGCCCGCCCAGCCCGGCCGCGCCGCAATGGGAATGCTCGCCGCGCCGGGTCTTGCCGCGGTGCTGGCCATGGCGTGGGCGGGGCATGCATCGAGCGGCACGGACGCCACGCTGGGGATCGCCCTCGACACGGTGCACGGGTGGGCGACGGCCCTCTGGCTTGGTGGCCTGCTCGCTGTGGCGGTACTCGCCGCGCCGGCCCTTGCGGCGCTCCCGGCGGACGACCGCGTGCGGCTGGGCGCTTCCGTTGTGGTGCGATTCTCGGCGCTGGCCGTGGGCGCGGTGGTGGTGCTGGTGGTGACGGGCGTATATCGCGCGCTGGCCGAACTGCCCTCCCTCGGCGCCCTGTGGACGACGTCCTACGGAGTGGCCCTGCTCGTCAAGTTGCTGATTTTCGTCGTCATGCTCGGCGTGGGGGCGTGGAACCGCTTTGTCATCCATCCGCGGCTCGAGCGTGCCGCCCTGGGGCTGGATCCCGGAGGGGATGCGGCCCTCGCGCGGCTGCGGGTAAGCGTTCGCGCCGAGGGGATCCTTGCCGTGCTCGTGCTGGTGGCGGTGGCCGTGCTCGTGGGAATTCCCCCGCCGTCGTGATGACCGCACCGGGTGCTCGCGCCCTGTCGTCGGGGCGCGGTGCGATGATCCGCAGGTGACGACCCCCTCGGCAACCCCTCGTGTGTTCGAGATCGATGAGGTCGTGACCGCCCTCGAGCGCGTCATCGGCGAGCACACCCGCACCGTGCGTATTCGGGGGGAGGTGGTGAACCTTCGATCCGGCCGTGACGGCCGCATGTTCTGGTTCCGTCTCGAGGACCCCCGCGACGGGGTGGACGCACGCATCGACTGCTTCGCGTGGGCGACGGATGTGGGGGAGGGGTACACCCTCGCCGACGGCGACGTGGTCGAGGCCGTGGCCACCCCCGAGTTCGCCCGGCGGCAGGGCAACCTGGTCGTTCGCCTGCGGCGCATCGAGCCCGCGGGCGAGGGCGAGATCCTTCGCATGATCGAGGAGCGGCGCCGTCGCCTTGCCGCGGAAGGGCTCTTCGACGATGCCCGGAAGCGCCCGCTGCCCTTTGTGCCGCGTGCCGTGGGTCTGGTGACCGCGCGGGGTGGCGCGGCGCGCGCCGACGTGCTGCGGCGGCTCGAGGTGCGCTTCCCCGGGCCGGTGGTGGTGGTGCACGCCGCGATGCAGGGTCCGGCCTGCGCGACTGAGGTGGCGCGGGCGCTCCAGATGCTCGATGCCGATCCACGCGTGGATGTGATCGTCATCGCCCGCGGCGGGGGATCCCTGCAGGACCTGCTGCCCTTCAGCGACGAGGATCTGGTGCGTGCGGTGTGGGCGTGCGGCACACCCGTCGTGGCGGGGATCGGCCACCAGCCCGATCCGACCCGCGTGTCCCGGGCCGCCGATGCCCGTGCCGCCACTCCCACCGCAGCGGCCGACCTTGTGGTTCCCGACCGCGCACAGATCGCCGAGGACATAGCCGCGCTGGGGCGGCGTCTCTGCGGCGGCACCCGTCGCGTTGCCGATCGCGCCCGCCGGGAGCTCGATCTGATCGCGGTGCGCCCGGGACTGCTTCGGCCTCATGAGGCCGTGGTGCGACGGCCTCGGGAGTGCGTGCGCGCGCTGGGGGCCCGCCTGGCCCGTGAGGTGCGCGGCGCCGCAGATGCCCCCGGGCGCGACCTGATGATGCTCGCCGCCCGCCGCCGCCGCAGCGGGTCGGCGTTCCTCGCCGCCCGTGCCGCCCGACTCGAGGTGCTCGGCGCGCGCCTGGCGGGGCGGGATCCGACGCGCCCCCTCTCCGACGGGT
>ORJL010043329.1_pt1 | contig 20440 bp, 16 predicted proteins | sample 1779941 | NCBI WGS metagenome assembly ORJL01 (sample SAMEA104232317, study PRJEB22302) | groundwater metagenome | biome: forest; feature: aquifer; material: groundwater | place: USA | collected 2011-08-07 | depth 5.8 m | reverse complement strand
GCAAGAGCGACAATGAGATGGAGTTTGCGTGTCATGGCATATTCTCCCGGTCAGTCCCGATTCTGCGTTATTTGTTGTACGGCAGGTTGCAGTTGGGAATGGCAACCGTGATGGCGTTGGTGGCCGGGTCAACCTCAACTGTTGCTCTCGATGCGACGATCCGGATCGTCACGCGGCCACCAGACTCCTGCGCCTCCTTCATGTTGCTCCAGAGGATGGTTGTCTTGGGAGCAGGCGAATAACCGGGCGGGAAGCCGAAGACGTGGAAATCGCCGTCCAGTTTGTAGGTCGCAGGCGGCTGGAGTTCGAGAATGCATTTCTTGGACACCGGCAAGGGCGTGGGCGTGGGCTGCGCCCCGGCGTTGAGCGCGGGATACTGCGCGCCGGCGGCTGCCGCCGCGCCCGGGATGCCGAACCCGCGGATGACGCCTTCGTATGTCGCAAGGTACAACTTGCCGTCCGCCGAAAACTTCATCTGGGCGACGGAACCGGGCAAGGTCAGCCAGTAAATCTCCTCGCCGCTGGCGGCGTCCCAAAATTTGACGGTGTGATCGCCGGAAGCGGTGATGAGTATCTTGCCGTCCGGCGTGAAGGTCATATCGTAAACCGCCTGTACTTGGCCGGTCAACGTAAGCACGATCTCGCCCGTGCTGATCTCCACCACAATCACTTTGCCGGAGGAATACGCAATCGCCACTTTGGAGCTGTCGGGCGAGAACTCCATCGAGTACGTATAATCCTCGACGCCGGTGATCTTGTTCACCACCTTCCACGCGCCGACTTCCCACACGGTGACGATTCCTTTGCCGTCCGTCGCGGCCAGGTATTTACCGTCCGGCGAGAAGGCGATGTTGCTGATCCAGTAGTTGCTGCTTACCTTGTCAACCGGCTCGCCTTGCCTGTTCAGAATCATCACGTTCTGGTCCACACCTATCGCCCAGAACTCGCCATCGGCTGAGAAGACGATCTCATGGCCCGGAAATTGCTGGCCGAGTTCGATGCGGTTGATCTCCGCGCCGTCGGCCAGGTTGAAGAGGGCGACGGAGAAATCCTTTTTCTCGTAGCTCCCGCTGATGGTGGCCACCAATGCGCCATCGGGCGAGAGGCCGGTGATGTAAGCACTCTCGTCGAGCGTCATGACTTCAGCGGCCTGGCTCAATTGCCCGAAGCACTGGTCGGGCGGCAATTGCCACACTTTGCCGCCCATCACAAACAACAAGTTGCCATTCGGCAGGAAAGCGAAGTTCTGCACATTTTTGGAGAAGCCGTCAATCACGCCCAGTTCCGTGCCGTCGGCGAAGGCCCACTTTTTGACTTCGGTATCCGTCGCGGAGAACAACGCTTCGCCGTCGGGCATGAAGGCCAGGCTGTGAACGGAGAGGGTGTGGCCGATCACGCTCCACACGGCGGCGGTCATTGTGGAAGCGTCCCACATTTCCACCTGTCCGTCGTTGCGCCCGATGGCGGCATGGTTCGTCGGCCCGCCGGCCACACTCAGGGCACCTCCCGCGCCCTCCGCCGCTTGCGCCGATTTGATCACGCTCTCGCCTTCGAGGATTTGCGCGGCGCGGTCGCAGGCCAGCGCGCTGGAGGCGGTCTCCGGCACGTCTGCGAGATACACCGAGCGAGTGCATTCGCTCTTCTCGACGAGTTGGATTTGCTCGCCGGCCGCCGCGTCCCACACGGCGATGGCCGACGCTGTGCTCAGGTAAGCCGTGTCGCCGGAGGGCGAGAATGCGAGGCTGAAGACTTGCTCGTCCGCTTCGAGTGTCTTGTATTCCTTCGTGCCTGCGTCCACCAAAAACGCGGAGCGGAATCCGCCCAACGCGCCGAGCGTTTTGCCGTCGGCGGTGTACACCAGGTCGTAAACCGCCGAGAACGGCCCGCTGATCGTTTCGCGCTTTTCAAAGCTGTCGGCAGAATAGAAGTGGATCTGATAGTACGAGCCGATGGCCAGGTCTTTGCCGTCGGGCGAGAAGGCCACCGACTCCATCAGCGAACCGTCGGCAATGAAATCGAGTTGCTCGAGCGTGGCGGTATCGTAGATGTAGACGCCCACCATCACGGCCACCGCCAGTTTTGCGCTGTCGGGCGAAACGGCAATGTCGGTAATGCGGCCTTTGTTGATCTGCGCCAACTGTTGCAGCGCGCCGATGTCCTCCGCCGAGACTCGCGCGCAGGCCGTGAGACATGGCTCCGGCGTGGGCGTCCGGGTCACTGTCGGGGTGTTCAATTGAACGCCCGTACTCGTGGGCGCGGGGGTCACTGTCGGGGCGTTCAACTGAACGCCCGTGCTCGTGGGCGCGGGCGCAGCCGCTCCGCAGGCGCTCACGACCAAGGCCAGCGTGAGGGCAAGAGCGACGATGAGATGGAATTTGTGTTTCACGGGGTATTCTCCTTTCACCGTGCAGCAGAGAATGGAAATGGGCCGTTAAGAACAAAATGCCGGCAGTGCGATCGATTGCCGGCAAGCAAAACACTATTCGATTTGAGCGAAATGGTGCGCGCGGCGGGCGGGGGCGGGAGGTGCAACAACAGAGCCATAACGACTTCCCCAAGTCCAGTCGTGTCAGTATCCTATAACCTGGAGTATATTACAGAATTCCGGCAGTGCAATCGCTTTCGGACTAAACCGCCCCGGTTTGGGGCGCGGCTAGTTCTCGGCGACCCGGATCGCCACCCGCTCGCTCTCTGCCGCGTTGCCGGCCGCGTCCACCGCGCGCACGTACACCGTGTGCAGCCCCGCCCCTGCGCCGCGCAGCGGCCAGCGGTAAGTGAACGGCGCAACGGTGCTCGTATTCACCTTTCGACCATCCACGTATATTTCCACAAACGCCAGCGACAAGTTGTCGGCGGCCTCGGGCTGGATGATCACCGACTCATCGGCGCCGAGGGTGAACTGCTGATCGGGCGTGGGCGTGATCAGCTTCACCGTTGGGGGCGCGTTGTCCACCGTCACTTGCACGGTCGCCAACTCAAACGTCTGATCGGTTTTCACCACCAGCAGTTGCACCGAATACAGCCCGCTCAGGCCGGTCGTGTCCCACGTTTGCAGGTCGCCGTTTTCAACCTGGTCGCTCCGGTCGCCGCCGATCTGAGTCCACTCCGTGGGATTCAGCCCCGGCCCGAACTGCACGTGAAACAAAGAGAAGTTGTCGGCCTTGGCCGTGCCAGTGATGGGCACCGTGCCGTGGACGTAAGCGAACGGCGCGAGCGAAGCGATGTTCGTGTTGGCGTCGGAGTTGGCATCCGGCGGGGCGTAAACGGAATCGTATTCGGTGGGCGGTTGGGGCAGCCCGGCCTGCCGCACCCAGTCGGCGGCCTCGGGCGGCAGAATTTCGTACACGCGATTCTCGATCAACTCCGGCGGGGTGTACACCGTGGCCAGTTTGCCCGTGTCGCGGTTCACCTGAAACGATTGCCAGATATTGTCGTAGTTCACCGGCTCGGTGCCGTTGATGAAAACTTCGTTGACGGCGCTCTGGCAATCGCGGGTGGGCAGCAGGCCGGAGGGATAGCACACGGTGACGTGCGACATCCCCGGCGGCTCCGTCCAATCCTCGGGCGGCAGGCGGAGCGTCTCGGTGGCGTACTTCATCACCGCCTGCCAGATGGGCGCGGCCCCGGTGAGGCCGGTGACCTTTTGCATGGGCTGCGAATCGGTGTTGCCCACCCACACCCCGGCGACAATCTGCGGGGTGTAGCCCAGTGTCCAGTTGTCCACAAAGTCGTTGGTGGTTCCGGTTTTGGCGGCGGCGGGGCGATCCAGTTCCAGCGGGTTGGGGTGGCCGAACGCGCCGATGCGCGCCTGCACGTCGGAGAGCACATTGGTGATCAAATACGCCAGCGGCTCGCTGAGCACTTGCTGAGTCTTCGGCTCGAAGTTGAAGAGGGCGTTGCCTTTCGAGTCTTCGATTCGCAAAATGGAAACGGGGTCGAGGGTGCGGAAGCCGCTGCGCTGGACCTCGGGGGGCACGGGTTGCCCGGCCATGCGCCCGTTGTTCGCCATCACGCTGTAGGCATACGTCATGTCCAGCAGCGACACGTCGCCGCCGCCGAGCGCCAGCGACAGGCCGTAAAAACTGGATTGGCGGTCGAGGGTGTCGATGCCCATGCGGTGCGCGGCGCGGATGACGTTCTCCACGCCGACGCGATTCATCATTTCCACGGCGGGGATGTTGTAGGAACGGGCCAGGGCAATGCGCAGACTCACCGGCCCGTGAAACTGCCGGTCGTAGTCTTCGGGCACGTAGGGGATGCCACTGTCGGACGGGAAGGCGGTGCGCACGTCGAGTACCATGGTGGCCGGGGTGTAGCCCTGCGAAAAGGCGGTGAGGTAGGTGAACGGTTTGAACGACGACCCCGGTTGGCGGCGGCCATCCACCGCCACGTTGAAGCGCCCGTCAATGGCGTCGTTCCAGTAATCCAGCGAGCCGACCATGGCCAGTATTTCGCCGGTGCGCGCGTCGAGCACGACGACGGAGGCATTGGAGACGTTGTGATCCACCCCGGCATCGGCGGCCCGGGTGGCGGGGAGGTAGGCGGCGGCGGCGCATGGCTGGCCGGTGACCGTGGGAATCGTTTGCGCCGGGTCGCCCCCGGCGAGGCGGGCCACTTGAGTCCGGGCGGCGCATTCCGCCTGATCCTGCAGATCGAGTTCAATCGAGGTGATGACTTTTAGCCCGCCGCGAAAGGTGAGTTCGGGGCCGAGGCGTTGGGTAAGTTCGCTGATAACGTAGAAGCTGAAGTGCGGGGCGCGGATGTCGAAGCGCTTGTTGAACGATTGCAGGTGGCCGATGACGTCTTCGGCTTTGGCGGCCTGCGCCTGCGCGGAGGAGATGTAGCCCTCGCGGGTCATGGCGTCGAGCACCAGCTCCTGCCGCAGCTTGGCCTCGGCGGGCGCGTCGAGCGGGTTGAGGGCGGGGTACTGCGGGATGGCCGAGAGGAGGGCGCTCTCGGCCAGGTCGAGTTCGGAGGCCGACTTGCCGAAGTACACGCGCGAGGCGGCGTCCACCCCGTAGGCCAGGTTGCCGTAGAAGTTGGTGTTGAGGTACCACTCCAGAATTTGATCCTTGCTGTAGCGTTTGGTGACCTCGACGGCGATGAGCAGTTCGCGCAGTTTGCGGTCGTAGCTGCGCTCGGCGCTCTGGCCGGGGGCAATGATGACGTTTTTGACAAGCTGCTGGGTGATGGTGCTGCCGCCCTGCACCGCCCCGCCGCGCAGGTTAGCCACAAAGGCGCGGATGATGCCTTCGTAATCGTAGCCGGGGTTGGTGTAAAAATTTTTGTCTTCGATGGCGATGGTGGCCTGCACGAAGTATTTGGGAATCTTTTCGATGCCCAGCCACTGCCGGTCTCCGGCGCGGGGATCAATCACTTCGTAGAGCAGGCGCGTGCCGGTGCGATCGTACAGTTTGGTGGTTTGGAAGAATTGGTTGTTGGAGGAACTGAAGGCCGTTTGCAGAGTCTCGGACGAGGGCAGGTCGGCGACGTAATTGGAATAGGCCTGCGCCAGCGCGATGCCGCTGCCGATGAGGGCCACGGCGGCGACGGTGACGGCGGCGAGCAGGAGCGTGACCAGCAGTCGCCACACGCGGGCAAAGCCGGTGTGGGCGGCCTCGCGGCGAGTGCGGCGGCGGTGGACGACCTGGCGGGCAGAGAGGGGGGGCATAAGGTGAGGCGCAGGCGCTTCGCGCGCGGGTTGTGGCGCGGTTCTATTTTAGCGTATTGGTAGAAAAAAAGACCCGAAGGGTTTTTGGAAACCCTTCGGGTCTGCAATGAGGGTTGAACTGTATAATGCACAGGGAACGGGAGAGAGGAGGCTCGGATGTTCGGTTTTGATCGCATCACATTCAATCCCGCCGTTATGGGCGGGCGGGCATTCGCGGAATGCGCGTCACGGTGTCGCTCGTCTTAAACTTGACGGCCAACGGCATGAGCGCAGAGGAAATCGTCAAGGCCTACCCTTATCTTGAGGCCGAAGACGTGCGACAGGCGCTAAGATGTGCCGCGTGGCTGGCTGAAGAAGCGGTGTATCAAACGGAGATAGCCCCGGCATGAGGTTCCTGGCCAACATGGGCATCTCGCCGGTGACGGTGGAGTTCCTGCGGGGTTTGGACAGTCGGAAAACTCCATTCGCATACGGCGGCTACCTATTGGATGAGCGCTAAGACCCTCCTCATCACCGGCTGCTCCAGCGGCTTTGGCCGCCTCACCGCGCTGCACATGGCCCGCAAGGGCTGGCGCGTGTTCGCCACCGTGCGCAAAGAGTCCGACCGCCAGAGTCTGCTGGCCGAGTCGGCGGGCAAGGTGGATGTGCTGTTGTGCGATATTGTGGACGAGGCGCAGGTGGCCGCGTTGGGCCGCGCGGTGGCGGCGGCCACGCCCACACTGGACGCGCTGGTGAACAACGCCGGAACGGCCATGCCTTCGCCGCTGGAACTGCTGCCCCCGGCAGACTTGCGGGCGCAGTTGAATTTGAACGTGGTGGCGCAGTTGGCCGTCACCCAGGCCGTGCTGCCGCTGCTCAGAGCGGCCAGAGGCACGATCATCAACGTGAGCAGCATCAGCGGCAGGGTGACGTCGCCCGTCACCGGGCCGTACTCGGCCAGCAAGTTTGCGCTGGAAGCCCTGAGCGACGCGCTGCGGGTGGAGCTGGCTCCCTTTGGCGTGCGGGTGGTGATTATCGAACCCGGCTCCAGCCCCACGGCCATTTGGGAAACGAGCATCCGGGGAGCCAAAACCCGTATCGCGGAGCGGCAGGTGGACACAGGCCCCTATGGCCCGCTGATCGAGAGGGTGGAAAAGTTTGCGCGGCGGCGGGGGGCCAACGGCTTCCCGCCCCAGCTTTTCGCCGACACGGTGGAGCGCATCCTCGACAGCCGCAACCCCCGCATCCGCTACCCTATCCCCCGGCAGGCGGCCATGCTCATCGCCGTGCGCAAGCTGCTGCCCGACTGGCTGTGGGACCGCATCGTGCGCGCGAATTTGAAATGGTAGGGACAAAAGAAACGATGAACGATGAAGGCGAAACTATCGGCATTCATCATTCATCATTCATCGTTCATCATTTCCAATCAGCAGCCCGTTCAGCAAATACTCCTGCAGCACGAGGAAGATGACCACCACCGGCGCGCTCGTCATCAGCGCCAGCGCCGCCATGCGGCTCCACGAACCCAGGCTAGAGGTCAGCATCCCAGCCAGCGCCATGCCCAGGGTGACGTTTTTGCCCGTGGCAACAAACAGCCAGCCAATGGCAAACTCCGAGTAGCCCAACAGGAAGGCAATTAGCGCGGCGATGGCAATGGACGGCAGCGCCAGCGGCAGGGTGATGCGCCAAAACGCGTCGAGGTGGGTGGCCCCGTCGAGAAACGCCGACTCCTCCAATTCTTTGGACACCGACTGAAACCCGGCCCGCATATTCCAAATACAGAACGGCATCGAGAACGCCGTGTACACAATCGCCAGCCCTTGCAGAGTCGTCCGCAGGCCCAGCGCCGTGAGCAACACATACAGCGGAGTCATCAGCGCCACGGGCGGCAGCAGCGTGCCCACCAGCAACCCGAACAGCCCGGCCCGCCGCCCCGGAAAGCGAAAGCGCGCGAAGGCATAGGCCATGCCGGCCCCGAACGCCACCGACAGCACCGCCGCCCCACCCGCCACCAGCAAACTATTTTTCAGCAAGCCGAGAAACGACAGCGTTTGCGCCGACTTGTGCCACATCTCGACGAACACCGCCGGCGTGGGCCGTTCGGGCCACAGGCGGAACTCGACCGGCCAGCCCTTCAGCCCGCCATCCACCGCCAGATACACCAACCCCCACAGCGGGGCCAGCACAAACAACGCGACAGCCGCAAAACCCGACTGATACGCCGCCTGCCATCGCCACGAAAGCTTACGCATACGTCACCCCCTCCGCCGCCTTGCTCCAACGGTTGAACACGGCAATGAGCGCCATCAGCACCACCACGGTAAAAATGTTGATGGCCGCCGACACGGCAAACCGCCCGCCGCCGTAGCCGCTGAAGAAAATGTATGACACCGTCGAAAACGTCAGCAGCGGGAACGGCGACCGCATCACCCAGAAAAGATAGAACTGGTTGAACGCGAAGATGGATCGAAGGATGAGCGCCGGGGCCAGCAGCGGCAACAACAGCGGCCACGTGACGAACTGGAACTGCCGCCAGCCGCCCGCCCCGTCCAGCGCCGCCGCGTCGTACACCTCCGGCGGCGTCAGCTTGAGGCCCGCGGTGGCCGCCAGCATAATGAACGGAAAACCCATCCACGTAGAGGCGATGAGCAGCACCCCCAGCGCCATGGTTGGGTTATTGAAGTACGACGGCAACGACGCGCCCCCCGGCACCGTTTGCGCCACAAACCCATTGGCCGGATCAAATATCATCAGCCACACCAGCGCCCCCACAAACTCCGGCACGGCCCACGGCAAAATGAACACCGCCCGCCACCACCCGGCAAAGCGCACCCCGCGCCGGTTGAGCATCAGCGCCAGCCCCACCCCCAGCGCGCTCTGCAGCCCCACCGACAGCACCGTCCACATCACGTCGAACCACAGCACGTCTGCGCCAAAGCCCCCAAACAACTGCCACAGCACGCCCGGCCCGGCGTAATGCACCTCTTTGGACGTGTTCGGCCTCTGCCCAAAAACATCCACCGTCGCCGGCGTGGCCTGCCCGGTCAGCCCCCGCGCCACCTCGCGCCATACGCCGCCGGTCATGCCATCGCGGATCGACATGGCATTGAAATCGGTCAGCGCCATGGCCCCCTGAAAGATCAAAGGGAACACGGTGATCACGGCCAATACGACGAGACCCGGCAGCAACCACGGCACGGCGCGCCGCCCATCGCGCCGGGACGCCGACGCCTCAGCCCCATCCGTTTGAGGGCGGGGTGCATTCCACCCCCGCACCCAACCCGCTGCCGGTTCCCATAGCCGCTGACTGAACCCTTCCGAGGCGGCCATGCACAGCGGCACGGTGAGACACAAAATGTATTGCGGCCATTTGGTGGGCCACACCAGCAAAAAGCCGACGGCCACCCCCAGCCAGATCACAAACACCGGCTGCCTGCGCCACAACCGCCGCATCCCCAGCAGCGCCAGCAGGCTGATGAACAGATCGATGGACACCACAAACACGCCGGGATGCCACGGCACCGGCCCGGACAGCCACACCAGCGGTTGCCCCAGCGGATAGTTTGCCTGCTGCACTTCCGTGCTGTTCAGCGCGTAATTTCTGTGATACAGCACCGATTGGGTAAGCCGCCCCAACGGGTCGGGCCACAGATACGGGTCGGCGGCGAAGAAGGCGGCCACCACGATCAGCCCCCACGCGACGACCGGCCACATCCAGCGACCCAGCCTCGCGGCCGTGCGCGGCTCATCCGCCGGAACCGTTTGCCACAGCCAATGAGCCACGATGGCAATGCCCGCCACACAATACATGTACTTGCCCGCCGCCGTGAGGCCCAGGGCTACTGCCGAGAGGATGAGCCACACGTTCCAGCGGCGGTTCGACTTCAAATGGAACAGCACGGCCAGCGCGCTCGTCAGCGCCGGCAGCGGCTCCAGCATGATCTGGCTGGTGTATTTGATCTGCCACGTGTCCACGGCGAGGAACAGCGCGGCCAGCGGGTTGAACAGGGCGAGGGCCAGCACTGCGAGCGTGCCCTCGGCAGCGGCCACCAGCCGGGCCACGTCGAAGTGCGGGCGCGGCAAAGTGCGCGCCGGCGGGGCCGAGGTGGGCAGGTCGGGAATTTCCGGCGAGGGCGGCAGCGGGGCAATCGCCAGCCCATACACCAGCTTGGTCAGCGGCGGATGCTCGTAGTTGTAGCCGTAGTTCATGATCGCGGCCCAATCGCCGGCGTTGATCGCCGCCGCGTAATGCTGCGCCGCGAGCAGGTAATCGTCCTCGTCATAGTCAATGGGCAGCATGGCCACCGCCCTCAGCCGCAAGGCCAGGGCAATGATCACAACCGTGAAAATGGAAAGTAGAATGAGCCAGCGGCGAGTGGTGTTCATGAGGCGTGGATGTAGATTCGGATTACGCGTACAGGGCATCGTCTCAATAAATTGGGGTGGGGGCAGACCTGTGTGTCTGCCCTGGGCGAACACATGGCGCACAGGCCACCTATGGCAGGTTCGCCCCCACAATTTTGAGAAGATACCGCACAGGCGTTGCGTGCTACGTCCCTACGGGGATCGTTTTAGCCGGCAGCCAGCATCGATCGCACTTTGTCTGCGAGGTGCCCGAGCTCCCGGAACGGTTTGGCGATGTAGCCCTCGGCGCCGGATTCGGCGCACAGCCGCTCGCCGTCGCCGCGCAGAGCGTAGGCCGTGGTGAGCAGCACCGGCACGTTGCAGCTCAGCGGGTCGGCTTTGAGCAGCCGGGTGAAGGCCAGGCCGTCGACGGGCCGGCCCTCGTGGGCGGTGTTGGACAGGGCCACGTCCATCACCACCAGCGCCACGTCGCCCGAACGCGTCAGCCGCAGCGCGGCCTCCACCTCCTCGGTGAAGATCACTTCGTAGCCGCCCAGCCGGGTGAGGGCTTTGTTGATCACCGCGCGGCTCGGCTGTTCGTCTTCGACGACGAGGATGCGCGTCACGGCGTATTCTCCGGCAGCGACTCGGCGGGGCGAACGGCCTTGGCCAGCGGCAGGGTGAGGGTAAACGTGCAGCCCTGCCCCTCGCCGGCGCTGAACAGCGTGAGCGTGCCGCCCATGGCTTCGGCCAGTTGCCGCGAAATGCTGAGGCCCAGCCCGGTGCCGCCATACCTGCGAGTCATGCCGCCGTCGGCCTGCACAAAAGGCTGGAACAGCCTGCCCTGCTGGCTCGCCGGAATGCCAATGCCGGTGTCGGCTACCATGATCTGCATGTATCCCACCACGGGATCGGCGCGCAGGCTAATGGTAACGCTGCCGCTGGAGGTGAACTTGATGGCGTTGCCCACCAGGTTGAGCAAAATTTGCCGCAGCTTGGCCGGGTCGGCAGATAACCTGGGCAAGGCCGGCGGCAGAGGGGCAATTTCGAAGCGGAGGTTTTTGGTCTGGGCCTGAATTTGCGTGAGCGCGTGCACTTCCTTCAACACGGATGCTGCGTCCACCGGCTCAAGGCGCACATCCATTTTGCCCGATTCGATCTTGGCGATGTCCAGCACGTCGTTGATGATGGTCAGCAGGTTTTCGGAGGCGGTGTAGGCCAGCTTCACAAACTCCATTTGCTCTTCCGGGGTGTCGCACAATCCCGAAACTACGGCGTTGAGCGACCCCAAAATGGCGGTGAGGGGCGTGCGCAGTTCGTGAGAGGTGTTGGCCAGAAATTCGCTCTTGAGGCGGTTGGCCTCGGCAGCGGCCTCGGCCAATTCGTTGGCTCGCCGCAGCGCGTGCTCCAATTCCTCCAGCAGGCGGGCGTTGTCCAATGCCAGCGAGGCGCGCTCGGCAAAGGTGGTCAGCACCCGGCGGGCGCGGATGTCGAACGAATCGAAATCCACGCTTTCGATGTTGAGCACGCCCATCACCTTGCCGCCAACCTCGAGCGGCAGGTCCAGTTCCGAGCGGATGGTGACATCGCCCATCAGATAACGGGGGTCGGCGATCACGTTCGGGGTATAGATGGCCTCGCCCGTGCGGAAGACAGTGACCACCAGGCCGGGGCCATCCAGCGCCAGCGTTTCGGGCGGGTGGGGCGCGGGCGGCCCGGCGTAGTCGATCTGCGTCAGACCGGCGCCCTCGCCGTTCAGCCAGAACACGGAACAGCGGGCAGCGGCGAACTCGCGCACAATGGCCTGAGTGATCTCGTTGGCCATGGCGCGCAAGCCGCCGCCGGGGCTGAGCAGTTGCTCCGAGGCGCGGTAGAGGGCCGCAAGCTCGTCGGCTTTTTGCCGGACCGAAACGTAGAGCCGACCGTTTTCAATGGCTACGGCGGCCTGGTTGGCCAGCAGGCTCAATGTGGATTGATCGTCGGCGTCGAAGGCGTGTTGCTTGTAGCTCTGAGTGGACAGCACGCCGATGACCCGCTCACCCACCATCAGCGGCACGCCCAACCACGAGCGCACGTGCTCCTCGCCGCCAAAGCGGATTTTCGACAGCGGCAAATCCAACTGGGCGAGGTCGGGCACGTACAACGGCTGGCGCGAGGTCACCACGCGCCCGCTCATACCCTCCAGCGGAAAGCGCCGCGACGAATAGCGCACGCCGCGATCAATCATGTACACCGCCTCGATGTCGTTGCGTTCCTCATCCAGCAGGCCGATGACAAAGGCTTCGTTGGGCATCAATTGGCCCACTGCGTCGTAGATGGCAACATACGCTTCATCCAAATTCTGCAAGCGGCTGAGGTCGCGGCTGGCATGGTGCAAAATGGTGAGCCGTTCGGCATGGCGGGTGGCAGCGGCGAATAGGCGGGCGTTTTCGATGGCCGCGGCAGCCTGATTGGCCAGGCTCTCGGCCAGTTGCATCTCGTGCGGGCTGAAGTTGCGAGCCAGTTGGTGGTTGCCCAGTTCGACCACGCCGGTGAGGCGGCCTTTGGTGTTCAACGGCACAATGAGCAGCGACTCGAAGCGCCAGTTGGCAAGCAACTGCTGAGCGGTTTCGTCCGAGCCTGGCATGTCGCGTCGAAGGGCAATGGGGCGAGGGTACTCCAGAATCCTCGGCCAATAGCGAAACTCCGACATGGGGAACTGCGACCCCACATCTACCTGGGCAGCCTCGTCAGAATCGCGATCCAACAGAACCGTGGCCATGCCGCTGCGCTCGTCCCAACCCACAATGGTGCAGGTTTCCACCTCCAGCGCCGCTATCAAATGGTCGGCCACGGTGTCAAGCACGACTTCGAGGGTCAGGTTGGAGTTAAGCGCCTGGCTGGCCTGATGAAGGATGTTCACTTCGTTCAGGCGCTGCTCGGTTTGGGCATAGAGGCGGGCGTTTTCAAACGCAATGGCGGCCTGCCCGGCAATCACTTGCAGCACCAGCAGGTCTTCGGCGTCGTAGGCGTGCTCGCGGTAGCTTTGCAGCGAAACTGCTCCAATGGCCCGGTCGCCAAAGAGCATGGGCACGTGCAGGGTAGAGGCGCTCAGGCGTTCCTCGAAGCCGAAAGGTGTGCCTCGCTGAAGCAGAGAGTCGTGAGCATCGGTCGTCAGTATCGGCGTTTTGGTGCGGATGACCCGACTGGCCGGGCCGTGTCCGAGGGGCAGGCTGTCGGATGGGAACCACTGGCCGTCGTCGTACGTCAGCGGAAAGTGAAGCAAGTCATGCTCTTCGTCGTACAGGGCAATGTAGCCCGCGTCGGCATCCAGCACCCGGCGGGCCTGAACGAAGATCATCTCGGCCAATTGCTCTTCCCCCAGCACCGAGGTGATGGCCTGGCCGATGTCGTTGAGCACGGCCATGCGTTCCGCGCGCCGCTGGGTTTCGGCATACAGCCGCGCGTTTTCAATGGCAATGGCCGCCTGATTGGCGAAGGCCTGCAACCGCTCGGAGTGAGTGGCGTTGAAAAAGCCGGGCGCCGCGCTGAGCAAGTTAATGAAGCCCACCACTTCGCCTTTGACACTGATGGGCGCGCCGGCCCAAGACTGTACCCATTCAAACCCGTCGGCAACAACCCACCCCGGCACGGGAAGGTGCGAATAAGCAAGGCCTTCGCCGGTCTCCGTCATGCGGCGCAGGTTGGGTGTTTCCTGCACGAGCAGAACCAGGCTATTCATTGCGCGTTGCACGTGCAGGCCGGCCTGTGCGCGGTAGCCCGCGACGCGGGCCACGCCATGCTCCACCATCAAAATGGACGCCGCGTCGTGGGGCGCCACACGATCCACGTTGTCCAGCACTCGCATCAGCACCTCGTCAAAATGGATAGTGCTGTTGATGACGGCGGCGGTGTCGCGCAGTGCTTCGGCCAGCGTGCGCTGTTCGCGCTCCGCCAGCTCGGCCCGCTCGCGCTCCGTCACCTGCTGCGACAGGTTGGCGTTCGCCGACGTCAGTTCGGCGGTGCGCTCGCGCACGCGATCCTCCAACTGCTCGTTGAGCCGGCTCAGTTCGGCGGCAGCTCGCCGGCGCTCGGCCATTTCGGCGTCGATCTGGTGCTCGTGCTCGTGCAAGCGTTCCGCCATGCGGTCGAAGGCCGTAGCCACCACGCCAATCTCGTCGTCGCGCTCCAGACCCATGCGAACATGCAGGTCGCCCTGCCCAATCCGCTGTACGCCGTCGCGCATCAATTCCATGGGTTGCAACACCAGCTGCCCTAGCGAGCGCAGGGTCAGGAGGGCCACCAGCGCCCCGAGTGCCGCCAGGCCGAGCCCCAGAAACAGCAGCGCCTTCCGGCTGGGGGCAAAGGCCTCATTCTCGGCGATCTCGGTGACCACGATCCAATCGGTGCTGGGAATGGCCGCGGTGGACCCGAGCACCCGGGCGCCCTGAAAATTGGCGTATTCGCCGTTCCACTGATTGTCGGGCGCTTGCAGCATGGCCTGGAACTCGGGCCGCCCGGCAATGGTGGCGTGGCTCATCACGAGACTCGGGTCGGTGTGGGCAATCAACTCGCCCGTCCGATTCACAATATAAGCCTGCCCGGTGTCGCCAAAGCGAATATCGCCGACCACTTGCCACAGCACTTCCATACGCACGCGGGCCGCCGCCACGCCGCCGTCAGGCGCGGGCTGCGACACGATGAGGTAGGGCATAGCGTCGGCCGCGGCCTGAGCCATGCCGAGGTAAGGCGTGCCGTCCTTCGCCTGCACATACCACGTTGCCGTCAGAGCCGGGGCCATGCGCCCCAACACCGGGGCCTCGTGAGAAGCGCCGACTTGAAGCTTGCCGTTGGAGTCCACCATCGCCAATTCCAGCAGAGCCGGGTTGTTATTCAGCAGATCGTTCACGCGCCCTGCCGGGGCCTCGGCGTTCAACAGCCTGAGAGCCAGCAACGTGTCGTCCACGCGGGTCAACAACGTGGACACCAAGTGCGCGGCATTGCGGGCGGCATCGCCCTGCCGGTCGCTCCAGGCCTTTTGCTCGTTGCGGTAGGTGAAGTAAGACACGGTGGACACAATGACCACCAACGCCACCAGCCACGTCCAGACGAGGAGACGTATCAATTTCCAGCGCAGGCTGGCCAGATGTGGAATGCGCCGCGTGGCGGGGGGCGCGGTTTGCGGATCGGTAATCACAAAGCCTCTGGCCTACAACTTTTCCACAACCAACAAGTGCGACAAGCCAATCACCTGAAACGGACTCTCTTCGAGAGCATACAGCACACCGCGCACCGTGCGGCCCAACCAGCTCAGACGGGCAATTATATTATCGTAGCCGCCGAAGATCACGCGATGCTTGACGATTTTCACCGGCAGGCCCGCCAGCAACCGCCGCAAGTCGCCGACCGTATACGCGCGCACGTGCGGCGCAAGCTTGTTCCGCCACGCATCGGGCAAGTAATTGACCAGCGGGATGTTGCCAAAGTGGTAGCGGCCGCGCCAATAGATGCCGTGCGTTTCCACCGGATACCAACGGTTGGGGCAAAAGAGCACCAGCCGCCCGCCGGGGCGCAGCACGCGCGCCATCTCAGCCAGAGCCGCCGCGTCATCCTGCACGTGCTCCAGCACCTCGTGCGACAACACCACATCGAACGACCCGGAGGCATAGGGCAAGTATTCTCCCGCCGCGCACGCCAGCCGAGCCATGCGCCGGGACGCTTCGGCCACGCGCTCGAACTCGACGTCCATCCCATGCACCCGGTCGGAAAACGCGCCGAGCTTTTCGACGTACGCGCCCACACCGCAGCCATCCACCAACACGCGCCCGCCCGCCACGGCCGGGGCCGCTTCGCGGATCATGGCCAGCCGCCGCGCCTGCCCGGCTCGCCACACGTAAGATGGTTCACCCCGCAGAGCGGCTTTGTCGGAATGTTGCGGCATGATCGGCGCGCTCAGCTCTCGTTGCCCTGATCACCGGGGCCGCTTGTCACCGGCTGCGGAGGCCGGAGAGCCACTTCCTGCCGAAAACCGAATTGCACCCGGTTATCGATCCAGCGGAGCCACGTGGGCACAAAGCGATAGAACTCGCTGCGCGACACCTCGGCCTCGAACTCGGTCACAAACGGGAACTTGGCCGTGTACACGTCCCACGCCTTTTCCCGTTCCAGCCCGGCGGCAATCAACCGCACCTCGCCCTCCATTTGCACGCCCGCAATCTCGTTCCAATTCCATGTTTCGTGATGCACCGTTGCGGCGGCGCGCCCCGTGGCGGCCACGTTGAGGCTGTGAGCGCTTTTGGCGCTGGACACGAACACCAGCAAGCCATCGTCCTGCTCGGCAAAAAACAGCGGGGCCGATTGCGGCATACCGTGGGCGTTCACCGTGGCTAACGTCAGCGTGGAATGCGCGGCCAGAAACTCTTTGACAACGGGCGGAGTGTCCATTGTTTCATTGTTCATTGTTTCATTGTTCATTGTTCGTTGCCTCCCCCCATCCCCCGCCATTTTGTATAGGCCTCGTTCTCAATTCCCAGCCGCGCCAGCGCCCGGCCCACCGTGCCGTTCACGATATCGTCCACGGTTTTGGGGTTGCCGTAAAAGGCCGGGACGGGCGGAAAGAGGATGGCTCCGGCCTCGGCAGCCTGAGCCATGAGCCGGATGTGGCCGAGGTGCAGCGGGGTTTCGCGCAGCATCAACAGCACCGGGCGGCCTTCTTTGAGGCACACGTCGGCGGCGCGGGACATGAGATCGTTGGAATAGGAATTGGCGACGGCGGAGAGGGTTTTGACGGAGCACGGGGCGATGAGCATGCCGCCGGTGACAAACGAGCCGGAGGCGATGGTTGCCCCCACGTCGCGGTGGTCGTGGTTCACCGAGGCCAGCGCCACTACGTCGCTCACCTTCCAATCGGTTTCCTGGGCTAGGGTGGCTTTGGCCGCCGGGCTGAGGACGAGGTGGGTTTCAACGTCCGCCGCTTTGAGCATTTGCAGCGCGCGGATGCCGTAGATGACGCCGGATGCGCCGGTGATGCCGACAATTAATCGTTTGGTCATTGCAGGGTGAGCCGCCTCTCGCCGCCCATTGTAACCCAAAGACGATGGCCGATAGGGCCGCCGCTATTTGATTGCCCAGTGCAGGGCCATGGTTCCAAACATGAGGCGTTTGAATTGCACGTTTGCGAATCCGGCGTCGGCCATGCGTTGGGCGAGGGCCTCGGCAGGGAGGAAGTTTTCGGTGGAGTCGGGGAGGTAGGTGTAGGCGTCGGACGCGGACGGGCCGGCGATGAGGCGGCCCAATGCGGGGATGATGACGTGCAGGTGAAGGTTGATAAACGGGCGCAGGAGGTTTTGCGGCGGCGGGGTGGTGTCGAGGCACACCACGCGCCCGCCGGGTTTGAGCACACGGTATTGCTCGGCCCACGCGCGGCGCACGTCAATGACGTTTCGCATGAGGTAGCCGGAGGTGACGGCGTCGAAGGTATCGTTGGGGAAAGGAAGGTTGAGGGCATCGCTGGCGGTGAAGCGCACGGCGGCGCGGGCCGGGTCGGTTTTGCCGACGCGCATCATTTCGATGGTGAAGTCGCCGCCCACGCTGAGCAGGTTCGGGATGGCCGCCAGCGCCCCCGCCGCAATGTCGCCGGTGCCCGTGCCCAGGTCGAGCAAAGCGCCCCCGGAGGGCAAAGCCGCCAGCGTGATCACCATCTTTCGCCAGCGCAAATCCTGTCCGCCGGTCATCAACCGGTTCATGAGATCGTATTTTCCCGCGACGCGGGCGAACATGGATTGGACGTATTGGGCGCGGGCGGGGCCGGTGAGGTGGGTCATGGTTTGAGCAGCAGCGCGGCGAGGGTGGCGGCGAAGATGGCGACGCTGATGTAGCCGTTGACGTTGAAGAAGGCGAGGTCGAGTTTGCTGAGGTCGGTGGGCGAGATGAGGCGATGCTCGTAGATAAAGAGGGCGGCGGCGACGGCGACGCCCAGCCAATACGGCCAGCCGAGGCCGGTGAGGAGGCCGACGGCGACGAGGAGGGCCACGGTGAACAGGTGACACAGGCGAGTCACGGTGAGGCCGGCCCCCACGCCGAAGCGGGCGGGGATGCTGTGGAGGCCGTCGCGCTTGTCCACGTCAATATCCTGCATGGCATAGAGGATATCGAAGCCGCCTATCCACAGGGTGACGATGGCGGTGAGGAGGAAGGCAGGCAGGTCGGCGGGGCGCAGCAGCGAGCCGGTGATGGCGGCCCATGCGCCGAGGGGGGCGAGGCCGTCGGTGAAGCCAAGGACGAAGTGGCAAAGCCAGGTGAAGCGTTTGGTGTACGAGTAGCCGACGAGGAAGAGGACGGCGCCCGGCCAAAGCATGAAGACGAGGGGGTTGAGCTGCCACGCGGCAAAGCCGAGGACGGCAAGGGAGAGCACGGCGGCGAAGGCCACTTGCCCGGCGCGGATGCGCCCGGCCTGGATGGGGCGCGAGGCGGTGCGCGGGTTGCGGGCGTCGAGGGCGCGGTCGATGAAACGGTTGAAGCTCATGGCGGCGGTGCGGGCGGCAGCCATGGCGAGGGTGATCCAGAAGAATTGCGAGAGCGTGGGCCAGCCTTTGGCGGCGAGGCACATGCCCAAGTACGCAAACGGCAGGGCGAACACCGTGTGCTCGAATTTGATCATGTCGAGGAAGGTTCTGAGAGAGCGCATGAGGAGGAACGCTGATAAACGCTGGTGTGGTGCGATGGAAATGCGGACGCTGATGAACACGGATGGACACAGATTCATGTTGATGATTTGAGATTGGGTTTCCTGGCGTTATCGAAAACTTTGCGTTTGAATTCAGGTTTAGGGCCGAAGTTGAGGAGAAGCCCGACCTCAACGGGGGTAGCCTTGAGGTAATTCAGTAATTGAGCTTCATGTTCAGGGGCAAGGGTGCGGGCAGCTTTGACTTCGACAAGGACGCTATTGGCCACCACCAAATCGGCAAAGTACTCGCCAACGATCTGGCCTGCATAAGAGACTTGAATGGCAACCTCATGCGCAGCATGAAGCCCGAGTTTCCCCAACTCAATGACCATGGCATTGACATACACTTTTTCGAGAAAGCCATAGCCAAGGGTGTTGTAGATCGTGTAAAACGCCTTGATGATCAAATCGGTTACGCCACTATGTTTGTACTCGGCATCCATGCTGTGCTCCCATCAGCAATAGAAACAATCAGCGTTCATCAGCGTTTATCTGCATCCTAACTCACATACTGCCACCGGCACAGCCGGCGCTCCAGCCAGTCCACGGTGAAGTACATGCCCAGGCCCAGGATGCTCATGGCGACCACGCCCGCGTACATCGCCGGATAGTCAAAGTACGTGCTGCCGTTGATGTAAATGTAGTAGCCCAACCCCAGCCGCGTGGCGAAAAGCTCGGCCACGTAGAGCACGGCCACGGCAGTGCCCACCGATTGCCGCAGGGCAGTGAGGATAGCGGGCAGGCTGGCGGGGAGGTAAACGTAGGTGAACAGCGCCCGCCGTCCCGCGCCCAGCGAGCGCACCGACTGGATGAGTTCCGGGCGGATGGCCGCGGCCTGATCGCGCACCAGCACAAGAATCTGGAAGAAGAGGATGAGAACGATGATGGCGATCTTGGGCAGGTCGCCAATGCCCAAAAGCAGCAACAACACGGGCAGCAGCACCACTTTGGGCACCGGGTACAGCAAATAGACGAAGGGCGAGAACAGGCGGTTGAGCCGTTTGCTCTGGCCCAGCACCAGCCCTGCCGGGGCGGCCAACGCCACCGAAACAATGACGCTCACGGCCACGCGGTAAAAGCTGGCGGCGAAGTGCCTGCCCAGTTCGCCCGGCAGTTCGCGAAAGAAGGTCACGGCCACCACGGTGGGCGGCGGCAGCACGTCTTTGTTCAGCAGCAGCGCGGCGGCTTCCCAGCATAGCAACAGGGCGAGGGTGGCGAGGAGGAGTGCGCGGCGGTTCATGGCGAGGGGCGGCCTCAGGCGGCCGGGTCGAGCAGAGCGCGCAGGCGCGAGCACATCTGCTGATACTCCGGCTGGCCGCGATACGCGCCGCGCGGCTCGCGGTCCGCGCCGGGGTTGTCGATGATGAGCGGCTCGGAGATGGGCGGCTGGGTGAGCATCAGAATCCTGCGCCCGAGGAAGGCGGCCTCTTCGATGGCGTGGGTAACGATGACGGTGGTGAGGTTCTGCTCGGCGCGCAGGTCGAGCAGCAACAGTTGCAGGCTTTCGCGGGTGGGCGCGTCCAGCGAAGCAAACGGCTCGTCCATCAGCAGCAGGTCGGGGCCGAGGACGAGGGTGCGGGCAATGGCCGTGCGCTGGCGCTGACCGCCCGAAAGCTGGCCGGGGAACTTGTCGGCCACTGGCAACAAGCCCAGCCGTTCCAGCCAGTGATCCACTGCGGGCAGCAAGTCGGCGATGCGCTCATTGCGGGGAGCGTGGCGGCCATCGGGGCCGTAAAAACGGT
>ORJL011839746.1_pt1 | contig 20442 bp, 17 predicted proteins | sample 1779941 | NCBI WGS metagenome assembly ORJL01 (sample SAMEA104232317, study PRJEB22302) | groundwater metagenome | biome: forest; feature: aquifer; material: groundwater | place: USA | collected 2011-08-07 | depth 5.8 m | reverse complement strand
CTGCTGGTGCGCGAGGCCGGGGGCCAGGTGGTGGACAGGCTGACGGGGGAGCCCGCCAGCCTCCAGAGCACCGGTCTGGTGGCCTCCAGCCCACACCTGATGGAGGAGTTCCTGCGTCTGACCAAGGGCCAGGAGTGGTATACAGTCGGCTGAAAGGTGGCGCTGTGATCAGAAACCTACGGAAGAAAGTGTACTACGGCTGGTGGGTGCTGGCGGCGACGATGGTCATTAACGCCTTGGGGGGTGGAATACACTTCTACGGTTTCAGCGTTTTCTTCTTGCCGCTGAGGGAGTCGTTGGGCGTTAGCGCTGCAGCCGCCTCCTTGATTTTTTCGCTGTCCAGGGCTGAAGGTGCTTTCGAAGGGCCGTTGGTAGGCTATCTTATCGACCGTTTTGGCGCTCGTTTGTTTGTGGCCCTGGGCGCCGTGGTCATGGGCGTAGGCTATATTCTTCTATCCACCACCCATTCTTTTGTCAGCGTGCTGCTCATTTACATGCTGGTTATCTCCGTTGGAGTTAACGCTGGGTTCGGCCAAGCCAGCATTGCGTTGGTTAACAACTGGTTTGTGCGCCGCAGGGCCCTGGCCATGGCCGTAAGTACATCCGCCTTTTCCATAGGAGGGGCCATTGTGGCCCCTTTGCTAGGGCTGGCGGTGGTTATGTGGGACTGGCGCGTCGCCGCTATCATCGCAGGGGTGGCCGTTTTGGTGCTGGCCACGCCAATGTCCCTGTTCATACGTAGTTCGCCTGAAAGCATGGGCCTTACCCCGGATGGCGACCCACCGCTTCCCAAGGCCACTCCCTCAGGGGACAGTGGGGCAGTCGTTCAAACCAGCGCTTCCAACGATTTCACATTGCGGGAGGCCATTCGTACCGCAGCTTTCTGGCTGTTCCTCAGCGGCACCACATTGCGGGTAGTAGTAGGCGGGGCCTTTGTGGTCCACTTTGTGGCCATATTTGTGTGGAAGGGTATGAGTGAGCCTGCCGCCGCAGGAATGCTGGGCGTCTTTGCGCTCCTCAGCGTGCCATTCCGCGTTGCCATGGGCCTGATAGGTGATCGGGTCCCCAAAGGCAAGCTGGTTGCCCTTACCATGCTGGTGGGAGCAGCCAGCTTCATGCTGCTTATGTTTGGCCGAGGGACATGGTACCTCTGGGCGTTCATACTGGTGTTCGCCTGGGTTGAAAGCAGCCCGCCCTTGAACTGGGCCATGCTTGGGGACTATTTTGGACGGCGTAGCTTTGCCACCATCCGTGGAACGATGAGCTTCTTCTTTGGCTGGGGCCAGATGGCCATGCCGTACTTGGCGGGCCTCATGTGGGACCGCACTCAGAGCTATAACAGCGTACTGTGGACGTTCGCCGCGCTGTGGCTTGTGAGCGCTGTTCTGTTCACGATAATCCGTGCTCCTGTCAAGGGCAGGCCGTCTCCCACTGGTCAGGGCAGCGAGCAGGCCTTGAAGCCAGGCCACGCCCATGGAACCTGACGAGTGTTTGGAGTGTTGTGCCATGCACGGCGTTTACTGACTGGCATGTTACCCCAGCCTACGCCGCCGCTGGCAGAGTAGACATCTACTTCTACCTGCCTCTTATTGCGGTGCTTGGAAGGGGCGTGTAGCTTGTACGCTTGTGATTCTGTGATAGAATCCCGATGTTTGTGTTCTGAAGGCAATCCGAATTCGCCAAGTGCTGTTGGAGAGACATAATGTCACGGACACGAGCCTCGGTCGCGGTCATCCTGGCGCTTCTTTCGATTCTCAGTGTTCAACTCACCGGATGTGGCGACTCTACCAACTCTGTAGATAAAACCTCGCCTCCAGGACAGACCCCGGCAGCGTCCACAGTTGTTGCCACCCCATCACCAAGGTCGTCTCCCCTGCCAACGTCCAGTCCAAAGGTGTCTGCCACGCCAGGGTCGACGCCCCGTGGCGCTACGCCGACGGCTACTGTACCCACCGGGCCGCAGCGTTACACCAGAGTCCTGGCTGAGATAAGGGTTGAGTACCGAGGGGGCGAAGCTGGGGGGACAATCCCCAAGCCGCCTGAGCAGTACGACAGCTACCAGATCGTGCTTGGAAGCGGACAGTATTCTAATGACCGGAACGCTCCAGGGTCTACCGTTGACGCCGTCACTCATCTCATTACGTGGTCGCCTCCCCCGTTGTCATACGTGGAGGGCGATGACATAACGATTTCTACAACAGCTTCCGGCCGCACTGATCTCAAAAGGGGCGCACCTCCCAACGCGACTTCGAGTGTGGCCGTCTTGCCAGACGGCTCCGTTGGAGGTGGCGGTGGCACGACCAATGTGTATGTCTATCAAGGGGCGATGGTGGGTTCGGAGCGGAAATATACGATCAAGACGCCGACGGATCCCACCGACTATCGTATCGTTATTGACGTTGCGCTTCGGACAAGGTATGAGGCATACGTCACCTACCTCTACGTTAGGCAAAAGGATGACGTTCAGCCGACCCCGCTCGTCTTCATACCAGGCATTCTTGGCAGCCAGTTGGTTGGACAAGACGGTCATGCGTTGTGGCCGCCGGAAGGGCCGGGAGCGAACCGCGCCCTCCATCCGCTTGACGTTGGCAATGATTTGGCTCGCCTCAGTCTCAATCCGGCAAGCAAGCACGAAAAGGTGATTGCCACCGATGTCATATGGACAGATGGGAGTGACAAATACTACGGCCCATTGCTGGACTACCTGGTCGCCACTGGCGGATACGTCGAATACCAGGTCGGAGGCGATGTCCAGAAGCGGACTGCGTCTGGTTTCAACCTGTCGCAAGTGGGCAAGAGCCCAACCCTTTTTATCTTCGCATACGATTGGCGTCTGGACATCGCGGAGAACGCGAAAGCCTTGGCCGACTACGTAGCTGGAATACAGAAGTTGTATCCGAACAAAAAGGTCAACATCGTGGCGCACAGCATGGGCGGACTGGTGGCGCGGCGGTACATCCTGGACAACCCAGGCAAGGTGAACAAGCTCATCACCATCGCTACCCCGTTCCTGGGTTCGCCCAAGCCGTTGTACCAGATGATATATGGCACCACTGGCATTGGCTGGAAGGACGATAGGAACTGGGCCCTTTTTGGAGATGCGCTAAAAGAGTTGCAGGAGTTCAGCCCGGGCGTCCACCAACTCATGGCGTCACAAGCATACTTCGACCTTGGCGGGAAACCTTATCGTGTTGTCCAGCCGGAATACGGAGTTAACGAACTCCCAAACTACGCCGCGCTCATGGGGCCACGTGGCATTGTGGAAGGCCTCTTCATCAGGCCGAGCTACAACGGCAAGACGCCTGCCCAGAACAACCAGACCTTCCACTCCTACAGCGCCAATGGAAACAAGCAGGACGACTGGGGCAATGACACAACTGGCGTCAGCTACTTCCACATCGTGGGCGTCCAGAAGTCCAACGACACGCCATTCACCCTCCAGGAGAGGCTCTGGCTTGGAGAAAAGGGCTGGACCTTCACCGAGGCTGGCCCTGGCGATGGCACGGTGCCACGTCTTAGTGCAGAGCGCATTGCGGCTGACGGCCGCAGCATGAACGCGCCCAACGCACGCATATACGTCTATTCAACAGGCGACGACAAGCTCCTTGAGCACACCGGCCTGGTGACCAACCCTGAAGTGCAAGGCAAAGTGTTGGAGATATTGAAGAGCCGTTAGCGGGTCTAACGGCAGGTCTGGCTGTCCGCTGCTGGATCCGGGTCGAATCCCTTGTGGTGGGGCTCAGTGGACAGTACTCGAACTTCCTGCGGCCTGACCTGGTGCCGAGGCTGAGGCAACTCCTAGAGATGGTGCAGGGCTCTTCCTAATACGACTCCAAGTTTTCGCCCTGGTTGGCAAGCCCGGTCAAGTCGCCGAAGAACGCGTCTGCTTTATCCTTCAGGATCCGCCGCGGAAATGATAGGCCCAGGCCATTAGCGCGCTTGTGGAGGTACTGACCGATAGACAAATCGTCCAGGGCAGGGTCCGCGAGCTTGTCCCGAAGAACAACGGCTGGAGATTCATGTTGAGCCCAAGTTAAGAGCCACTCTAGCTCGCCGATGGACATTAACTGAAACCGTCCTGGATCGTTCCCTTCCCCATCCAACTCTTGGCGGATTAGCTCAGTAGTAAGCGCTTCTGGGTACCACTCCTCGAGAGTAACAATGGCGGGCACGACCTCGTTTGTCCCAGACGCGGGTAAGCCTGCCGAGCCATCGAGAATGTCCTTTATCTTGCCGGGCAAGCGCCCCGCTGTCTGAGCCAATCCTTGGCGCACGCGGCTTGTCACCTCGTCCCTTTCTGTTGTGGTTCGAATCATCTTGGGCAAACGCGAGGAGCGAAACTCCATAGCGAGACCAGTCGTCTGCCCCAGAATCGTCCAGTCCGGCCCATGTCTTACAGGGCTTCCGTATGCAGGCTCCGCGAAGACTGTTGATTGGTCCAGAGCCTTTCGAAGGATGATGCCTCCGTACTCTTCGAAGGCATGGCCGAACCAATCAGGAAAGGGGTTGTGGTCCGAATTGTGAAAGGCCTCCAACAGGTCGTAGTAGATGCCCTTGGTGATCCGATGAATCAACAGCCTGGGTATGGGGACGCAGTAGCGCCCGTCCTGAAGTATGACAACTGGCCGGCTGATCAGAGGGTTGAACACCCACTTCCCGGCTCCTGGAGCCTTCTTCTCCTCCTCCAGGCAAAGCTGCCGAAACGTTGGGAAGTCGGTAGCCGCCACCTTGAGAAATGCTTCGATCTTGTCTGGTGTGAGGAAGGGCTTGAGTTTTCCCGCCATGGGTCCTTCCATAAAACCCCGCGTAAATGAGGCGTAGAGAAACGATCCAAAGTAGAATGCTACCCCAACCTTCATGAACTCCTGGATACTCAAGCCCGTCTTGCTTCTAAAGGCACCCTGTATGTCCAGCGGAGGGTCTGCTGGCTTCGTCTCGGTCAAGATTGTTAGGTACCTTGGAATGAGATCACCCAACTGCTCTTGGTAGGGAAACTGCTCGTAGGCAACTCTGACCAATGTCATAAGGCCTGATCCCAAGAACGGGTCCTCAACGTTGTTCCAATTGTTTGCCAAAGCCATCACGTCCTTCGCAAACACCGGCTTCCGTGCGGCCCAAGGATGATTCCTAATGGCCTGGCACGCCACAGCAGCCAACCCGTGGTGGGTGACCAGTGCATATCGTGTCCAAGGGAATCCGGCGATGGTGTCCGTAACGGGCTCTTGGTGCAGCGTCTTGTTGTCCTTATCCATGAACCGGCTAATGGCCGCGCACTTCAGAACGACTTCGACGGGGTCGTACTGCTGGACCTGTCGTCTGAAGCGGCCGAGGGGAATCATCGGCTCTATCATGTCGCAGACTCCGACGAGGACTTACGGGTACCACAAATAGTGGCAGGCTGGTAGCAGCAGGGCAGTTCGAGTTTGGTGGCCCTCTGTGGACTCGAACCACCTGCTTTACTCTGCCATCCGCACCTATCCCATACCCTTACTCGGCGTTTATCATACACCCATGAGCGCAACCTCTAGCATCGCCATCATTGCCCGCACGCCTGCATGTCCGTCTGCCCCATAAACTTTACGAAAATCGGATTTGTTTCTCCAAAAAACTTCTCTCCTACAGATATGATTCAGCTTCAAATATTCAACCCAAATCAAAAACAAATGCCCACGCCTGAGAAAACCCAGCGAGTGCGCGCCCTTGCTTACCTCACCCCACGCTCGCCATCATGCGCTGACGGAACGCGGCAACCTTCTCCAGCGTCTCCAGCAACGCCTGCCCCCACGGACGGTCCAGACGCCGCAGGTCCAAGCGCAGCAGCCGGTTGCCGACATGTACTAGCGGCCCCAGATCCTTCTCCAGCGGCATCTTGGCGCCGCCTACGTCGTCCCGCAATCGCATCACCACGGCGTTGGCCTCCCGAGTCACCGCCTCCACCTCCGCGGCCTGCGCCAGCACGCGCACTCGAACGGAGTACAGCAGGTTGTGCGCCTCCCGTGGCGGTGGCCCAAACCTGTCCCATAGCTCCTCCTGCACCTTGTGCACGTCGTCTACGGAGCGGGCGCTGCTCAGGTGCTGGTACAGCTGCAAGCGGGCAGGCAGGTCGTCAACGTAGTCGGGAGGTATCCTGGCAGGCAGTCGCAGGTTAACGGCTATCTCCTGGCGCTCCTCTGGTTGGATGGCGGACGGAGCAGGAGCACCAGCCTTGATCTCCTCCACCGCCTGGGCCAGCAGTTGAGAGTAGAGGCTGAACCCCACGGCGTGGATGTGGCCGCTCTGCTCCCCTCCCAGTATCCTGCCGGCGCCGCGTATCTCCAGGTCTTTCATGGCAATGCGGAAGCCGGCCCCCAGCTCCGTGGCGGAGAGGATGGTCTCCAGGCGCTTTTGTGCCGTCTCGGTGATGCTCCTGTTTCGGGGCACCAGGAAGTAGGCGTATGCACGACGGCTGCTCCGCCCTATGCGGCCCCGCAACTGGTAAAGCTGGGCCAGCCCCAGCGTATCGGCCCGGTTCACTATGAGGGTGTTGACGTTGGGTATATCCAGCCCCGACTCGATGATGGTGGTGCACACTAGCACGTCGTGCTCTCCGCGCGAGAAGCTGGCTATCACCTCTTCCAGGGCCTCTTCCGACATCCTGCCGTGCCCAATGGCTATCCTGGCCTCCGGCACCAGCTTCTGGAGGGAGTCGGCCATGCGTGCGATACTGCGGACACGGTTGTGCAGGAAGTAGACCTGTCCGCCCCTGTCCAGCTCGCGCATGATGGCCTCGCGCACCATCTCGTCGCTCTCCTCCGAGACGTATGTCCTGATAGGCAGCCTCTCTTCCGGCGGCGTCTCCATAGTACTCATGTCGCGAATGCCGGAAAGGGCCATGTGCAACGTCCTGGGGATGGGTGTGGCGGTCAGTGTGAGCACGTCCACCTGGGCGCGCATGTGCTTCAGGCGTTCCTTGTGCGCTACGCCGAACCTGTGCTCCTCGTCGATGATGACCAGTCCCAGGTTCTTGAACTTCACGTCCTTCTGCAAAAGCCGGTGCGTACCTATACAGATGTCCACCTTCCCTTCAGCCAGGGCATCCACCACCGCACGCTGCTCCTGATCGGTACGGAAGCGGCTCAGCACCTCTACCTTGACAGGGAACGGCTTGAGGCGCTGGCTGAAGGTGGTATAGTGCTGCTGGGCCAGCACCGTGGTGGGTACCAGGACAGCCACCTGCATGCCGCCGGCCACAGCCTTGAAAGCAGCACGCAGCGCCACCTCGGTCTTCCCATACCCTACATCGCCGCACACCAGGCGATCCATGGGCTTGGTGCTCTCCATGTCCTCTTTCACCTGGGCTATGGTGGCCGCCTGGTCGGGCGTCTCCACGTAGGGGAAAGAGTCCTCAAGCTCCCGCTGCCACGGCCCGTCCTCCCCAATGGCTATGCCCTGCGTTACTTCCCTAAGTGCATAGAGAGCCAGCAGTTCCTTTGCCATCTCTTGGGCGGAACGCTTCACCCGCTCCTTGGTATTGGCCCAGTCCTGCGTTCCAAGACGGGTGAGCGTCGGCGGCTGGTCTCCTGGGGCGTTGTAGGGCTCAACCCTGTCCGCGTTCTCCGTCGGCACGTACAGCTTGTCCCCTTCGGCGTACTCCAGCACCAGGAACTCTCGCTCCTCTTCGCCCTCGCCCATGACGCTGGTGCCCGCAAACCTGCCTACGCCGTGGTCGATATGCACCACGTACGAGCCTGGGGTGAGCTCCGAAAGGAATGCCTGCCGTGGCACGGCGTGCCTGCGTCGCGACCTGTAAATCTTGGCCGTGCCGAAGATTTCCGCGTCCGTGAAGACGGCGATCTCAGGGCCGGAGGTAGTCACCCAGCCTTCGGCCAGCGAGCCGCGTACCAGCACTATGTCCCCTGCAGATGGAACGTCCGTCACTTCCTCGGCCACCTGCGCCGCCATGTCCCTTTCCGCCATCAGTTCCCTGAGCCGCTGGGCGTGGCTAGTAACGGCCACAATCCGATGCCCCTGCCTGCGGCGCTCGGCAACCTCCGCCAGAAAGGCGTCAACCTGGCCCCAGAAAGATGGTGCCTGCGAAATCGGGAACGAGCCGGAGTCGGAACTGTCCTGCAGGCTCAGATCCAGCCGCCTGGGCCGGGCCATGCGCTGCTCGATCTCCTCCCACGCGAAGTATGGGGAAGGGAAACCACCTGGAAGCTCCCCACGGCTGGCCTTGGACTCGCGTAGCTGAAAAGAGCGGCTGTCCAACTCGCGCGCCGCCGTCCCCACCTGGCCGGGTTGGTCCAGCACCAGTAGGCCTGTAGGGGGCATGAAGTCCAGCAGCGAGTGGGTGTTAAAGAAACCGTTGTACAGACAAGCATCCTCCACGTCATGGCCTGCCGTCAGTCGGGCTATCTCTTCCTCCATGGTGTCCCATATCTTTGGGGCGCATCTAGACGGGTCAATGTTTGAAACGACCGATTCAACGAACCGCCGGTCCGCCAGGGCTGGCAACATCTCACGCGCGGGGATGATCGTCACCTGCTCTACGGCCTCCATGGAGCGCTGGCTTCCCGGGTCGAAGGTGCGAATGCTCTCCAATACATTGCCCCAGAACTCCAGACGGAGCGGTAGCGGTTCACCTGCGGGGAAGATGTCCACAATGCCTCCACGGCGGCTCATGACCCCGGGTATCTCAGTGGCCTTCTCTGTCCGATACCCCATGGCTGCCCAGCGGCCCAGGAGCGCTTCCATGGAGGTAGTGTCGCCCCGCCGGACGACGTGGCAGCCCTGCCCGCCAGTAAGGAATTCAGGAGCCAATGTCTTCAGAGCTACGCCGGTGGCCGAGGTAACCACCAGCGGAGGCTGTTGGCCTGGATAGACGCCGGTCAGGACGGCCAAGGCCTGCAGGCGCTGGTGGGCGGTGGCCGAGTCCACACTCAGGCGCTCAAAAGGAAGGGCGTCCAGCTCGGGGAACTGGTATATGGGCGTCTCTTCACCCCAGTACGCCACAAGCTGCTCGTAGAGGCGGCGCGCATCCTCAGGCCGGGCCGCCACCACCAGTAGCGGTACGTCCAGCGCGTGCCACAGTGCGCCCAGCAGCAGTCCTTTTGCAGGGTGGACGATGGACGCACTATCTCCCTGGTCGGCGCGGAGGCGCTCCACCAGGCGTTGGAACTGGGGCAAGGCTGTCAGCAGTTTCGCAAGTCCGCCAAGCAATCCGGTCACCCTTCCTTACATAACGTCTAAAAGGGCTAGGACACCAAGCCCTAGCCCTACCAGGAGAGATTGTACCAGGACGGCGGTTTTCGTGCAGAGGCTTTCGCAGACAGCGCACCTTCTCTGGCTCGAGTGTCCGGACGAGCGTAACTCCGAGAGATCTCCACATCACCTCCACACTTCCTCCACACGCGCCCGCTAGCATAAGCATAAGACGAAAGCGGGACACCGAGTCCCAGGAAAGGAGACAGCAAGATGAACAAAAGTAAGGTGGCGCTGATCGGACTGGGGGCTACACTGGGGTTAGTCCTGGTGTTGGCCCTGGGAGTTGGCCTGGCATCGGCCCAAACGAAGGCTGATACACAGGGGACTGGGATCACCACGACGAGCCACTGCACAGGCACCGTCGAGGACATGAAGGAGCACATGGACGCGGTCCACGGTGAGGGTGCCTACGACTCCATGATGGGCCAAGGTGCTGGCGGGCACATGAGCGGTGGCAATGGCACCGGCATAGGTTCCGGCGGCATGATGGGCTGGTAGTCAGACATAGGCTGCGTACTTCAGGCGGCCCGCGGTGGTGATGCCATGGGCCGCCTGAAACTTGTCAGCCGTGGAGCGACCAAGGTATGCTGACTTCAAACCAATCGGCGGTGCGCGAAGTGGCTAAAGGGAAAGTCCTGGTGGTGGACGATGAGCGGAAGATCGTAGACCTGGTGCATGCCTACCTTGAACGTGAAGGCTACCAGGTGATAGACGCCTTCGACGGACGGCAGGCCCTGGAAGCCTTCCGCCGCGAGGTTCCCAACCTCGTTGTTCTGGATCTGATGCTGCCTGAGATAGACGGTCTGGAAGTATGCAGGACCATACGCCGTGAGTCGGACGTGCCCGTTATCATGGTGACTGCCAGATCTGAAGAAACCGACAAGCTGGTGGGACTGGAGCTTGGTGCCGATGATTACATCACCAAGCCGTTCAGTCCCAGAGAGCTTGTCGCACGGGCCAAAGCTGTCTTGAGAAGGGTTGCCACCCCACGGGACAGCGAAACCGCGATCCAAATAGGTAGCCTCCAGTTGGACGTATCCCGTCACGAGGCCGTGTGTCATGGAAACCCCCTGATGCTGACTCCCACGGAGTTCAAACTCCTGGAGGTTCTGGCCAGACACCCCAATCGGGTCTATTCCCGTGGACAGCTCCTGGAAGTGCTCCGTGACGAGGCTTATGAAGGGCTGGAGCGGACGGTGGATACCCATATCAAGAATCTACGCCGTAAAGTAGAGGCTGTATCAAAAGACGAGGGATGCCGCATAGTGACGGTCTTCGGAGTAGGCTACAAGCTGGAGGGCCCCGGTGCCTAGAGTAGGCGGCCTGACTCTCAAGCTAGTCCTCGCATTCCTGATAGTGGCACTGGCGGGTATCGCCATTGTGGCCTTTCTCAGCGGCCGCTCCACAACTCGGGAGTTCGAGTCATATCGTAGCCACGTGGAAGCCATGCAAGACATGATGGGCGGTGGAATGATGGGCGACGGGACAATGGCTTCAACGACGGCGGGGCTTGCTCAGGACTTTCAACAGCAGGTTGATCGCTCCCTATGGATAGCTGGAGGTGCATCGGCGGCAATCGCAGTGCTGTTGGCGGTGATACTGGCCTACCAGATCGTCCGGCCGCTGCGGCGGCTCACCAGGGCGGCGGCTGGAGTAGGCCAAGGGCTTGGCTTCGAAAGGCTCAAGGCATCAGGCAGGGACGAAGTAGGAGATCTGACACAGGCCTTCAACACCATGGCCGACGGCCTGGAGAGGAGTGAGCGCCTGCGCAGGCAGATGGTGGCGGACATCGCCCACGAGTTGCGGAACCCTCTCACAGTCATTCAGGGTAACCTGGAGGCGGTGCTGGATGGGGTAGCCCCTATGGACAAGAGCGCCCTGGAGGCCGTTCATGGCGAGGTGCTGCACCTGGGCCGCCTGGTCTCAGACCTGCGAGACCTCTCCACGGCGGAGGCGAAGGCTCTTACGCTGAGCATCCAAAAGGTGGAGGTTGAGCCTCTGCTGCGCTCTCAAATCGAGGTGTTCCGGCCCAAGGCCGGTGCTCAGGGCGTGGATATCAGCCTGGATGTCCCAGCAGGTCTCCCGACAGTGCAGGCCGACCCTGGTCGCTTGGAGCAGATAGTGTTCAACCTCCTGGACAACGCCATGCGATATACCCCCAAGGGTGGAGGAGTGAAGGTATCTGCCGAATCGTCTGACTCCTGGGTCATTATCGCCGTCCAGGACAGCGGCGCAGGCATCTCTTCTGAAGACCTGCCGCACGTATTCGAGAGGTTCTACAGGGCCGACCCGTCCCGCGCCAGGGCCAGTGGCGGCTCTGGTCTTGGCCTAGCCATCGCCAAGAGCCTTGTAGAGGCCCACGGCGGACGACTCTGGGTCGAGAGTGAGATGGGCAGCGGTTCCATCTTTCGCTTCACCATGCCCACCCCTACACCTCGCAGCGCCGTCTCACGAGGTTAGGCTGTGACATGGGCTTCCCAGATGAAGCCCTGTACCATAAGTTGTGAGAGAACAAGCGTGCCCGTGTTCTCGTGACTATTACTTTCGTAAGTCCGCGTAAAAACACCACGCCTCAAGTCCCGCTCATGTCCTTCGACAGCGCTCAGGATAAGCGGGACTTTTCCGCCGCTCGTATGGTTCGACGAGCTCATCACAAGCGGGCGATGATAGTGCGCTTTTCTGCAACCAGGTGGTGACAGTACCGCGCCTCCCTTTGTTGGCCTGTTGGCCAGCGTGGGAATACGCTTCCTGGGACAGAGCGTTATCATGAAGGCGTGAAACGACTTGGACAAAACTTCTCCTTGGGGTTGTTGGCGGTCGTCTTCCTGCTGGCTGCTTGGGCGGGCGTTACCACTCCTGGACGGGCGGCAGTCAAAGCGCTTCTCTTCATCCCGGAGATCATCCCCAGCGCGCCGTTGCATCCGCAGGAGTGGGTGACTGGCACGCCCACCCACCAAAAGGTGCGCTTCCCCGTGGGCGGTGGCGAGGGCGATGGAGACCTCTACATTCCCGCCGGCGAAGGTAAGCATCCTGCTGTGGTACTCTTCTTCGGCATTATCCCAGCAGGGCCGGACGACCCGCGCATAGTGAACCTGGCGGATGGCCTGGCCCGCTCCAACATGGTGGTGCTGATACCCTGGTCGCCGGTGATGACCGCCTCCTATCGCCTGGACCCTGCCGCCGTGGGTCTGCTGGTGGATGCCTTCAACTATCTAAAAGCCCGCCCGGATGTTGACCCTGCGCGCATAGGCATGGCTGGCTTCTGCGTGGGGGCCTCCTTTGCCCTTATGGCTGCCGAAGATGATGGTATCCGCGATGAGGTGGCGTATGTGAACGACTTCGGAGGGTACTACAATGCTCAGGACCTGCTGGTGGCCATCGCTAGCCACGCGCGCTTCTACGGCGGCGCCTCTGAGCCGTGGCAGCCTAGGGACGACACCCGCAGGGTGTTTGCCACCCACTTGATCGAGTCCCTGGACAGCCAGGAGGAACGGAATGCACTGGCGCAGGTGTTTCTGGAAGGCGGAACGCCCGCCCAGTTGGACACAAGCCGCCTTTCGGAGCAGGGCAACGTGGTCTACAAACTGCTCTCAGGCGTGTCTTTAGAAGAGGCTGGCGCTCTTCTAAAGGCTTTGCCGCCCGCCTTCCTCAGCGAGCTGGATGCCGTCTCTCCCAGCACCCGCATAGCGGCGCTGAAGGCGCCCGTCCTCATCATGCATGACCGCGAGGACACCGCCATCCCGTCGCCGGAGTCCCACCGCTTGGCGGGCGCCCTGGCGAAGCGTGGCCATGTGTACTACACGGAGTTCTCGCTTTTCCAACACGTCGACCCCACCCGTCCGCTGCCGCCGCCGGACATGGCGCGAGAGCTTTGGAAGCTGCTGGTGCACATGTATCACGTCATGCTATTGGGGACGTAGTGTGCGTATTGGCCAATTCTTTTCGCTGGCCTTAGAATGTGTGTATGCTTTTATGCGTAAAACGTCGCAAGGAATGCTTAGATGCCTCGTAATTACTGGATGCTGGTCATCACACCGGAAAACTTCCGCATCACACGAGATATGGGTTTTGTAGTCCAGGGCTTCCGTTCTCCCCAGAAGCGCAAGGTCCAGCGAATGGAGGTGGGAGATAGGCTCCTGTTCTACGTATCGGGAATCCGGCGGTTCGCTGCCGCGGCAACCGTAACCTCCACCTACTTTGAAGAACACACCTCCGTATGGCGTTCTACCAGGCCCGAAGAAGACTTCTCCTACAGGGTCCACATAGAGCGTGCTGTCTCCTTGGCGGAAGATGAGTTCCTGGACGCGCTCCAGATAGGTCCGCGCATGGAGTACGTGAAGAAGTGGACGCCGGAGCGATGGCCGCTGGCTTTCCAGGGTGAACTGCACATAATACCCCGTGTGGACTTTTCTCTCCTGGAAGATGAGATGAAAAGGGTGGCCTCAGCGCGGGCCAGACGCTAGCCCATTGGCAAGCTGCACGGGCGCATCCCACCGTTCGTGGTGAGCCTGTCGAACTACTGAAAACGCGCCCTTCGACAGGTCCGATTTCATCGCGACTCTCGACAAAGTCGGAGCTCAGGGCGAACGGAACATTCTTTAGCGGCGTGCCGGAGGCTCCACGCGGGGCAGGCCGCCGAACCTGAGGCGGAACAGGCCTTTGATGTCCAGCATGATGGTGCGCATCACCCTCACCCGTGTGTCAGGGTCGTCGGTCCAAGTGACGGGCACATCTTTGATCCGGAACCCGCGTTTTTCGGCCAGGATCAGTAGCTCGGTGTCAAAGAACCAGCCTGTATCCTGGACGTGAGGCAGGAGGGCCTTTGCCGCGGTGCTGGTCATGGCTTTGAACCCGCACTGGGCGTCGCTAAACCTGGTGAAGAATATGGCCTTGATGAGGAGATTGTAGCCGCGAGATGTAATCTCGCGCTTGATCTTTCGGCGGCGTACCGTGGCCCCCTTGGCCAGCCGTGAGCCCACAGCCAGGTCATACCCCTGTTCCAGGGCCTGCACCATGGGAGGCAGAGCGCTCAGGTCAGTGGACAGGTCGACGTCCATGTAGCAGACCAAGTCGGCCTGGCTCTCCAGCCAGGCCCGGCGCAACGCACGCCCACGGCCCCGTTGCTCCAGCCGCAGGTAGCCCACGTTGGGGAACTCCTGCGCTAGCTGGCGAGAGACCTCGGGAGTCCTGTCTGAGGAGCCGTTGTCAGCGATGACGACACGCCAAGGGTTGGTAACAGCCTTGGACAGGAACTGCTGAAGGGTGGCAACACACTTGGGCAGGTCCTCCTCTTCATTGAGGACAGGAATCACTATGTCTATGCTGGGAGGCACGTTCACTCTGCTTCCCGGCGACTGCGCCTGCGCAAGCTGGGTGGGCGAGGACTACTCGTCCTGGACGCCTTTGCCCTTCAGGTAGTCCACGGCCTGCTGCACCGTGGTGATTTTCTCGGCGTCCTCATCGGGGATCTCTAGCTGCTGCCCCCCCTTGGAAAACTCCTCTTCGAGCGCCATGATGAGCTCCACGAGGTCCAGGGAGTCAGCATTCAGGTCCTCGGTAAAGGAGGCTTCGGGGACCACCTTTTCCTTCTCGACTCCTAGCCGGTCAGCTACGATCTTTTGCACACGTTCCAGTACCGTGTCCACAACATCCCTCCTTAATCGTCTAGGGCGTTGGCGTAAACGACTCGCCTTCCTCTTCCACCACCGGCGCCAAGTCTTTCATAAGGCTGCCCAGAACCCCGTTAACGAAGCGCTGCGAGGCTTCGCTGCCAAACTGTTTCGCCAGCTCCACTGCTTCGTTGATGGCAACTTTGGGTGGAGTGCTCTTCTCCACCTCCAGCTCGTAGACTGCTATTCGCAGGATGTTCCTATCTACCGCAGGGAGTTGACTCACCGGCCTCTCAGAGGCGTAACGTTGTATCTCATCATCCAACTCTGCCAGATGGGCCAGTATCTGGGTGGCAGTTGTCTGCAGGAAGTCGCAGCTTTCCTTGCTCAGACCCGCCTCTGACAGCACCCACGGCAAAGCTGTCTCCAGAGAGTGTCTGGAGGCATCTACTTCGTACAGGACTTGCAGGAGGGCCCTGCGTGCCCGGCGACGACCGTTGCCAGCCATACTGCCCCTCTGAGGAATACAGTCCTCTGCTCAACCTACTTCTCGGTGAGGAGGCTCTGCACCGAAGCCACGTTGCTGACGTTGGACACCTGGACGTTGTCTGCTATGCGCTTTACTGTTCCGCTGAGCACGCGTCCGGGGCCAAACTCAATGAAGTTGGTAGCGCCGGCGCCGACCATGTAGTTGACACTGTCTTGCCAGCGTACGCACCCACACAACTGCTGGATCAACTCTTCTTTCACATCGGCGACGGAGGTAATGGGTTTGCCTGTGCAGTTGGCTATGACGGGTGTGGTGGGGTTACGGAAGCGGACAGATTCTAGAGCCTTGGCCATGCCATTGATAGCTGAGCCCATGAGGTAAGAGTGGAAGGCTCCGCTGACCTCCAGCGGGATAGCTCGCTTGGCACCTCGCTGCTTGGCCATCTCTATGGCCTTGGCTATTCCAGCTTGCTCGCCGCTGATGACGATTTGACCTGGGGCATTGATGTTAGCTATTTGTGTGCCGGTCTCCTTGCAAACCTCCGCAAGGGTGGCCTCGTCCAGACCAAGAATAGCCGCCATGGTGCCCAGGCACTGGTCGCAGGCCTCCTGCATCAACCGTCCACGCTCTCTGACCAGCCAGACGGCTTCAGAGGTTTCCAGTACGCCAGCGGCTACCAGGGCCGTGTACTCTCCAAGGCTGTGGCCTGCAACAAACTGTACCGGGGCGCTGGACACATCACCAGACTTTTCCTGTGCTGCGGCCAGACAAGCCAGGCTGACCGTAAGGATAGCGGGCTGAGAGTTTATGGTGCGCTTCAACTCATCGGAGGGACCTTCAAACATGATGTTGGTAAGAGGCACATCCAAGGCTTGGGCAGCCTCCTCGAAGACGCGGCGCGCCGCAAAAGAGCTGTCGTGTAGATCCTTGCCCATCCCTACCTCTTGGGCGCCCTGTCCCGGGAACAGCAAGGCTGTGTGAGGTGCGAACAACGCGTTAGACTGCCTGCTCAGGTCAAGTATTGAAATAGCCACTACAATACTCCTACCAATAGGATTAAATACTAGAAACCGACAATCGAATGCATTCGTGAGAGCGATGACAATGACGTTTCCCTTGTCTCCAAGGTGGTCACGCCACGACTATTGCTCCGGTCCCTTTTCTTCGCGGCTCATGATCAAAACAGGGCGACCAGCATAGTAGCCACACGTGGGGCAGACCGTGTGGGCAAGCTTGGGGCTCTGACACTGCGGACAGGTAGAGATGGCTGCGGCTTGCAGTCTGGAATGGCTACGGCGCTTACCTTGCCTTCCATCGCTCCGCTTTTTTTTGGGTAGTGGGGGCATGATATCTCCTCGATAGCTACCGATTACCGGGCCAGCTTAAGCATAGGCGCCCACCGGGGGTCTGCGTTCTTGTCTTGGCAATGACAGCTGACCCTGTTACGATCTACGCCACATTCGGGGCAAAGGCCAGCGCAGTCCGGTCTGCAAAGCGGTTTCATGGGCACGGCCACGATGAGGGACTGCCTTACCGCCTCTGTAATGTCCAGTATATGGTGCTCATCAACGGTGCAATCGGGATCAGCGTCTTCAGGCAAAGCCTGGGGTGTTCCCGTGTTGATGTCCAATACAGGAAAGTATACTTCATTTAGCGCAAACTGTAGAGACACTTGGTATGCCTGTAGGCAGCGGCTGCAAACACAAGAGCCATTGGCGTTCAGCAGGCCGCTCACCCAAATACCCTTGCTTACATGCATGAACTGCACCTGGCCCCATACGTGGTCGCTCTGCGTGTCCTCCGAAGGCTCAAGAGTGACGTCTAGAGTATGCTTCTGAATGGTGCCCACGGCTTCCTGCAGAAGCTGGGCAACGTTAAACTGCATCCTTCACCATAGTTAACAGCTTATAGTCGGCGGTTAAACCACCCCTACAAAGCTCGTCATTATAGAGACGGGGTGCTGTTTGTGTCAAGGGACAGGCTGCGGAGTGGCAGAAAGCCCGACTCAGGCTGTTGATTGGTAGATGTACTCCTCTATATACCAGACTCATCTCACGAGTTAAGTTATAATAAAGCTCGGCAAATGTCTTTTATGAAGAGAAAACAGCCCCCATCTCGCTCTCCGCGGCCTCCCAGGCTAAATCCTGATACTACCGCTTTCCAGGAAATAGGCAAGGGCATCCTCCGTGCCACTGCTGTCGGGGCGAGGATGGAAGGTACCGCCAGGAAAGCGGTCCGCATCCTTGGCAAATCCCTCTTCGGGATACCCCTGGCTACAGCCGAGGAACCAGCCCAACGCATCGGAAAACTCCAGGCCCTTCCCATCCTTGCATCCGACAACATGTCCTCTTCCGCCTATGCTACCGAGGAGCTGACGCGAATGCTCGTGTTGGCGGGTGCCGGCGCTCTGGCCCTCACTATGCCTGTGACTATCGCCCTTGTTGGCGTACTGGCGGTCGTGGTCATTTCATACTCCCAAGTCGTCCGGGCCTATCCTTCGGGTGGTGGCAGCTACGCCGCCACTAAAGAAAACCTCGGGACTCTCCCAAGCCTCGTGGCTGGCGCTGCTCTCCTAGTGGACTACATCCTAACGGTAGCTGTCTCTGTGGCTGCGGGCGTCGCCGCTCTCACCTCTCTTGCAGCCGACCTCTTTCCCTACCGTGTGCCCATCGCTATTGTCATAATTGCCGCTCTAGTTGTTGGCAATCTGCGGGGCATCCGTGAGTCCGCTAGGATTTTTAGCATTCCTACCTACCTCTACACTTTCGCCCTTTTCGGCCTTGTAGCCTATGGCCTCTTCCGTCTCACCACCGGCACAATGCCAGAGTACCATGCCCCAGAGAACTGGCTTTCTACTAGCGTTCAACCCCTTGGCATCTTCCTCATCCTCCGGGCCTTCTCTTCCGGCGCTGTAGCTCTCACTGGCGTGGAGGCAGTCTCCAACGGCGTGCGTATCTTGCGCCCCCCCGCACCCCGCAACGCCAACATCACTCTCATGTGGATGGCGATCATCTTTAGTTCCCTCTTTCTTGGGATCAGCTTTCTCAGCGCGAAAATCGGCATCATCCCCGACCCCACGGAGCAAGAGACGCTTGTTAGCCAGCTAGCGCGGCTAGTGGCCGGGACCGGTTGGTTCCACTTCATTATTCAGGCGGCCACGGCACTGATCTTGGTCTTGGCTGCCAACACTGCCTTTGTGGCCTTTCCTCGTCTCAGTTCTATCTTGGCCGAAGACCGCTTCTTCCCGAACCAGTTCCTTTACCGAGGCCGGCGTCTTGCCTTTACCACAGGAATCATTGCAGTGGGCGTTCTGGCCGGAATCCTGATTGTTATCTTTGGTGGCAGCGTGGCCGCCCTGATTCCTCTCTACACCGTGGGCGTTTTTGTAGCCTTTACCCTCTCACAGGCAGGCATGGTTCGCTACTGGAGAAGAGAGAAAGGCAAATGGTGGCGTTGGGCTGCGCTTTTGAATGGGTTGGGAGCCATAGTCACCGGCATCGTGGCCGCCGATGCAGTTGTAGCGAAGTTCACGCACGGGGCGTGGATTGTCTTCCTTCTGATCCCCCTGTTGGTTTGGGTGATGCTAATTATTCATCGGCACTATGTGAGTCTTAGCCAGCAGCTTCGCCTTGACCGTCTGAGTCCGTTGCCCAGAGTGACACAACCACAGATTGTTCTGGTCCCAATTGGAGACCTCAATAAGCCGGTATTGGGCGCCCTCGCTTACGCAAGGAGCCTTTCCCCTGACGTTCGAGCCGTACATGTGACTGATGACCTCAAGAAGGTCGAGCCGCTACGCAAGCGGTGGGAAGAGTGGGCCCAAGACATTCCTTTGGTCATCGTCGAGTCCCCATATCGCGACTGGACCGGCCCATTGCTGCAGTACGTGGAATCCCTCAGCCAGCAGAATGAGAACAAGAGCGCGCCGGTTACAGTAGTGGTCCCAGAATTTGTGCCCGGCCGCTGGTGGGAGAGTCTACTCCATAGCTACAGCGCATTCAGACTCAAGATGGCTCTTATGTCCCGCCCCAACGTAGTGGTAATAGACATCCCATACCACCTTCGAAAGTAGTTCGCCCCAAGCTAACTTGGCCCAGAGAGTGGGGCCCCAGTCACTTAGCAGCCTCTATGACAAGGTCAAGTCCGCAGCGAGATCTGACAGAAAAGCCTTCTTGCGAAGATTGAGGATGTACACGAAGATGGGCATTGAGAAGACCGTGGCTCTGAAGGTCCCGATGCCTCGGGACGACCCGCCGGTTAATCCCGACGCTGTCGGGACTCTGCCGACTGAGCTAAAAGGGGTTCAAGGAGGATTTGGCTCCGCAGGTAGGACTCGAACCTACGACCCGCCGGTTAACAGCCGGCTGCTCTACCGCTGAGCTACTGCGGAATAAGTGTCGGGCTTCGCGCCCCACTGAATCTTAGCATCTAGCCTTCAGGTACTCAAGGGCTATGTGTCGTTGGAGGGGCTTACGCTGGCGGTGTAGAACTCACCGGTTAATCCCGACTCCGTAGGGACTCTACCGCTGAGCTAGTGCGGAACGCTTGAGTAACAGAGGCAGATACCGCTCCAATTGTAGCAACGGCTGTTGAAGATATCAACGGAACCAGTGCAGCAGCGTTATTCCAGAGGGACGTATAGCACCATGACCACTGGAGCAACCCCGTCGTGGGTGATGTAGAAGTCCACCAGCGACTTGGAGCCCGAGGAAAGGAACCCGTTGACCGTGCCAGCAACCTCGCCTGCGCTGGCGCCGGTGAAAATGCTTACGCGGAACCTGTCTGCCGGGAGCTTCCAGTTTTCTAGCGGCATCCGTAGCCTCCTGTGTTTCTACGTTACACTGCGGCTACGCCTTGCGCTATAGAGGTATGGCAGAGTAGAGGTGCCGAAGAACAAACAGCCCGCCCCGAGCAAACAAGACCTCGGGGCGGGCTTGAGCTAACTATGCGATCTTCTTACCCCCCCTGGGCGCCTGTGGTCATAGGAGTAGCGGCTGCTCTCTCCTGGGTCCGGCTAATGCCGATGCGGCGCGCTACGATGACTTTGTTGATGTTACGGGTCCCGGCGCCATGCTGAATGATGAAGGCAGCGCGCTGGTG
>ORJL011499294.1_pt1 | contig 20470 bp, 14 predicted proteins | sample 1779941 | NCBI WGS metagenome assembly ORJL01 (sample SAMEA104232317, study PRJEB22302) | groundwater metagenome | biome: forest; feature: aquifer; material: groundwater | place: USA | collected 2011-08-07 | depth 5.8 m | reverse complement strand
GCCACCGAACTGATCGGACAGGCCACGCTGGCCATCAAGGCCGAGCTCACCGCCGACGTCTTTCGCTCCAACCTCGCCGCCCACCCTAGCCTCTCGGAGGCGCTAGCCGAAGCCCTTGAGGACGTGATAGGGCGAGCGGTCCACGTTCCGATCTGGAAGAAGTAATGATCGCTTGATTGTTTCTCCCCAATAGCCGTCGCTCCAGAGGCTGGAGGCCATCCATCATGTCACGCCGTCGACCATCTCCCGTTCGGTTTACGTCCTCTTCCAGCGCGGCTGGGTGAACCGGATGGACGACACAGACGACCGGAGGCAGATCATACCGGGTGATTAGACTGCTGCGGCTGATAAAGCCATACCGCATCACGATTGTCATTGTGATGGTGCTTGCCTTTTTGCAGTCTCTTGCCAACCTCTTTCTCCCTACGCTGATGGCAGATATCGTGGATTCCGGCATTGTGAAGGGCGACACCGCGTATATACTCCGCGTTGGCGTTATCATGTTGCTGATTACCATCGGCGGTACTGTCTGCGCCGTGGCCGGAAGCTTCTTCTCCGCCAGAATCGCCATCGGATTCGGCAAGATCGTCCGCCAGAGGATCTTCACCCATGTGGAGAACTTCTCACTGCACGAGTTCGATACCTTTGGCACAGCCTCGCTTATCACCCGCACCACCAATGACACGACCCAGGTCCAGCAGGTCATCATTATGGTCCTCAGCATGCTGGTCACCGCGCCGATGATGGCGATTGGTGGGGTAATCCTCGCTTTCTCGCAGGATGCCATTCTGGTCTGGGTGCTCGTCGGAGTCATGCCCGTCGTGGTCGTAGTCTTCCTGCTTATCATCAGGCAGGCGATCCCGTTGTTTCAGGTCATGCAGGTGAAGATCGACAAGCTCAATCTCGTCTTGGATGAAGGGCTGACAGGAGTGCGTGTCGTTCGGGCCTTTGATCGCAATGAACATGAGCACAGGCGCTTTGACGTTGCAAACCTGGACCTGACCGATACGGCCGTCACGGTCAACCGCATTGTCGCCTTCATGATGCCGGCGATGCTGCTGATAATGAATCTCACCGGTGTCGCCATTCTCTGGTTCGGCAGTATTCGGATCGATGCAGGGGACATGCAGGTTGGATCGATGATCGCTTTCCTGCAATACGCCATGCTGATCTTGTTTTCGATGCTGATGGTGACAGTGATGTTTGTCATGCTGCCGCGCGCCGCGGCTTCCGCTACCAGAATCAACGAAGTGCTGGACATCGTTCCCGAAATCAAAGATCCTGCACACGCCGCTCCTGCAGGCACGCAGAAGGGGCACGTAGAGTTCCAAAACGTGACCTTCAGCTATCCCGGCGCCGAAGAGCCCGCTCTCTGTAACATCTCGTTCAGTGCCGGGCCCGGCGAGGTCACAGCCATCATCGGAGGCACCGGCTCCGGCAAGTCGACGCTAGTCAGCCTGATCCCACGCTTTTACGACGTCGGCGAGGGCCGCGTCCTGGTGGACGGGGTAGATGTGCGGGAGATGTCGCAGGCGGAGTTGCGCTCGAGAATCGGGTTTGTGCCTCAGAAAGCCGTGCTCTTCTCAGGAACAATCGCGGAGAATATCCGTTACGGCAAACAGGACGCCGAACAACAAGACGTTCTACATGCCGCAACGGTCGCTCAGGCAATGGAATTCATCGCGACCATGCCTCAAGGCTTTGAGTCGGCGATCTCCCAGGGAGGGGTCAACGTCTCGGGAGGCCAGAAGCAACGCCTGTCCATCGCCCGCGCGCTGGCGAGACGCCCGGAAATCTACGTGTTTGACGATAGCTTTTCGGCGCTTGATTTCACCACCGACGCCAGGTTGCGAGCCGCTCTCAAAGGGGAGACCGGGGACTCGACCGTGCTCATCGTGTCCCAGCGCGTCGGCACCGTCATGGATGCGGACCGCATTATCGTGCTGGACGAAGGGCGAATCGACGGCATAGGCACTCACCAGGAGCTGATGAAGACCTGCCTCGTCTATCGCGAAATCGTGTCGTCACAGCTTTCACTGCAGGAGACGCCATGAGTGCCGGTCCCGCTGCGCCACGATCCGGCGGGCCAGGGCCAGGAGGCATGCCCTTTGGCAGGGGCCCCTTCGCCGGCCACGGCCTGCCGGTGGAAAAAGCCAAGGATTTCAGAGGCACGCTCTTCCGGCTGCTGGGCTATTTCAAGCCATATCGTTATCAGCTCCTGGCCGTCCTCTTGGCTGCGGTCATCGGCACGGCGTTCAACGTCGTCGGCCCGAAGATCCTGGGGCTAGCGACCACCAGGCTCTTTGAAGGCATCGTCTTGAAAATGCAGGGCGTGCCAGGCGCCGCGGTCGATTTCACCTATATCGGGCAGATTCTGCTCATCTTGATCGGTTTGTATCTGATCAGTGCGGTGTTCCAGTACGTGCAGCAGTACCTGATGGTGAATATGGCGCAGGAGACCACTTACACAATGCGCAAACAGGTGGAGGCGAAGTTCGAACGCCTGCCCATCAAGTTCTACGACACACACAGCCACGGGGAAGTCCTGAGTCGCGCTGTCAACGACATGGACAGCGTCAGCAACACCTTGCAGCAGAACCTGACGCAGTTGATTACCTCCGTCATCACCGTTATCGGCGTGATCGCATTGATGTTGACGATCAGCCCCTTGCTGACCGTAGTGGTAGCGCTCACCCTCCCGGTCAGCCTGCTCCTTACCACCATTATCGCGAAGCGTTCGCAGAATTACTTCAAGGGGCAGCAAAGGGCGCTCGGGAAACTCAATGGCCACGTGGAGGAGATGTTCACGGGCCATAGGATCGTCAAGGCCTTCGGACGGGAGGCCCAGTCCGTCGCCACGTTCGCCGAGCTAAACGAGGAGTACTACCACGCGGGCTGGAGGGCGCAGTTCGTTTCGGGCATGATCATGCCGCTCATGACGTTCGTGGGCAACCTGGGCTACGTCTTCGCGGCTGTGGTCGGTGGGACCCTGGTCACGCAGCAGGCTATCACCATCGGAGACGTGCAGGCCTTCATTCAATATGCCAGGCAGTTCTCTCAACCGATAACTCAGTTGAGCATGATCGCCAATAGCATTCAATTGACGATAGCCTCCGCCGAGCGCGTCTTTGAGCTACTCGACGAGCCCGAAGAGGCGCCTGATGCGCCTGATGCGCAAGCCCTGGCCGCGCCGCGGGGCGAGGTGCACTTCGAGCACGTCAGGTTCGGCTACCAGAAGGACGTCCCGCTCATGGAGGACATCAACATCGACATCCAGCCTGGCCAGATGATCGCCATTGTCGGGCCGACCGGCGCGGGCAAGACCACGCTTGTCAATCTGCTGATGCGGTTCTACGATGTCGACGCCGGGGGCATCATGGTCGACCGGGTCGACATCAGGCGAATCAGGCGTGGTGATCTGCGACGCATGTTCGGCATGGTACTTCAGGATACCTGGCTCTTTTCCGGAACCATTCGGGACAACATTGCATATGGCCGCGAGGATGCCACCACGGAAGAAGTGGTGCGAGCATCCAGGGCGGCGCAGGCGGACCACTTCGTCAGGACCTTGCCCGACAGCTACGATACCATCTTGAACCAGGAAGTCACCAACCTCTCGCAAGGGCAGAAGCAACTACTGACCATCGCCCGAGCGTTCCTGGCGGATCCGGCCATTCTCATACTCGACGAGGCCACCAGCAGCGTCGACACCCGGACCGAGGTCCTCATTCAGAAGGCGATGGGGGAACTCATGAAGGGCCGAACCAGTTTTGTGATCGCCCACCGGCTCTCCACGATTCGGGACGCCGATTTGATCCTGGTAATGGACCACGGCAGCTTCGTCGAAAAGGGCGCCCACGACGAACTGCTGGAGAAAGGCGGCTTCTACGCCGCCCTATACAACAGCCAGTTCACCGGCAGAGTCGCCGACGATTTGTCGGCGGGCGTCCCGGACAACCGGTTAGGCAAACTACCGTGAGCCCTGGCTGATCTAGAGGTCCGGCCGAGGACCTTCGAAAACGGCCCATCCCGCCGATTTCCAAACGTAGTCTTGCGCCAGGATTTGGCCAAATTGGACCTTCCGGCCGGACCCCAGAACCTCCTTTCTACCGACTCCGTGCCTTACGACTAACCAAGGGTCTGCTCAGGGCTTCGACGAATTCGCCGTGCCATCATACCCGGCATTTACCTCGTCCTTATGTGCCGCGAAGGCGGCCAGGACTTCGCTCTTTTCCTGTTCCGGCACACCGAAGTGGTCTAGGGCACGCACGAGCTCTGCCGCGACCTCGTCAAATTCCTCGGGTGAAATGTGGAGGTCAAAATGGGCTCTCTCCAGGCCCATTGGGCTCTGTCCGGGCTTAGTGCCAGTGTACTCGAATGGTCCGCCTGCGGCTGCGCAGACCCACAACGTCCGCATGAACTTGAGGCCCGCCAATCTGTCCAACTTCTTGGTGTGCCATTCCCTCAGGGCGGGGTTTTGTGAGCCTTGGCCAACCTTCGGGTTCTTCACGACTTCGTCGCTGAAGTAGTTCACTACCGCGGCGATTGCGAAGGCGCCACCGAGGCGTTCGTACAAGGTCTTCCCTTCCATAGTTCTCACTCCTTCATTCAACTGGGTATTTATAAACTCCTGTGCCAATCAGGAGTGAACTGACCGCAACCCTCTTTGATCTCAGTGTCTAGGAGAACCATCCTAAACGCTTTCGTCGACGCATACCTCCTTTCGAGCGGGGTGCGAACGAGTCATCCACCCTGGAGTGGCAGATGGCGCAGGTAACTCCCAGCAGTTATTGATCTCGTCCGGCGTCTCAAGCCTTGTTCCCTGATCGAACTCGAAGCGCCGGTAAGGCGAAGAGAATTAGCCACACGTTGGCTGGGGAGTCGAATTGAGAATCAGCCTCTGGAGCACCAGTTCTACTCTTCGGGTATTCTCGCCACGAAACGGCGCTGTGTTGGAGTTGTAGCCCCCTCACGGCACAAGCATGATTGCGGTCTCCCCCTGATACGATTACGCGCTTATGGCTACGCCGTCAAGCCGATCTGCTTCATGAAGGTCACCAAGTCGTAGAAGAGGTACTCCTCTACTATCTGCCCGCTATCCCAGCGGGCGACGGTGCAGAAGTCCACCGCGAATGGCTTCCCCGTGGGTGGAATCTCCTTGCCGTTTCATACTAGCATTCTGTTCATTACAGACTCGCTATTCTCGTCAGTCTTTTCATTGCAGTGTCGTATCAGTTGGTACAGGGGGCCGCTACGTCGTTGAACTCAACTGCCAGTACGACTAGACGAGCCCGACCGGTCGCCCGGCCGAGTCGTCTTCAAAGCCGGACATGACAGTTTCCCTTCAACCGGCTCCTCACTGGTTTGGCCCATTTTCATTGGGTGCCCAGCGAGGAACTATCTCCGGCCGTCGTCTGATCGCAGCAGTGCTGGTGGAGGAGTTGCCGATTACGATCGCCATCCTGCCCGCTTCGGGCGACAGAAATGATGTGGTCGCCTCGGTGATCGCAAGGCCGGCAAGCAGGCAGGAACGAAGCTTCTATCTCGAGCAGGCGAAAGAGGAAGAAGTGAGGAGGATGGCTAGGGATTGGGCCCCACAACTCTGGCCAGGATGTGGGTACTCAAACACCTACGACGCAAGAGGCGCCAGGGTTTCACGCACGTAGGCGGTGTCTCCACAGGGAATTGGGCTTGGGTTCGGGCTGTTTGTTGTGCCCGCTCCCAGGCGGATGCTGAGAGTTGGGGGCAGCCGATTATCGGGCACCTCGGCCTAATCAGGCCAACTCAATGAGCCCATGAACGCCTGAATCCGGGCGGTTGCCGTTTCCTGAGTTGGACCTGGATAGGTGAAGCGGTACTTTACGAAATCATCTCCAAGAATGGACGCCAGAGCAAGAGCCAAAGCGAGCCTCCACGACTTGCCCACGTGTCTATGCAGCTTCATGAAAGACTCCGGCCTCTATACTTGTAACCCGACGACAAGTCCGGCCTCATTCACAAGTCCGACTGACTGACCGAGCCTGTCTCCCTGTCAGTTTCTCTTGGTGGTGCACGATATGGTCGCCTCACTGAACGGAACCTGGAGACGATTCTAGCAGGCCTGTGAAAGCAGCACAACTCGATTGTGCAGGACTGGGCCTACCACAGACGAGCTGCTTCGGGCACGGCCCAGCGGTCCTCCAAACGGATGGCATTCTTCTTACACATTGAACGGCAGGCGCCACATCCGTAGCAGAGTTTTGGGTCGATGGTGGCCTTCATGTGCGCCGCGCTGTGGCCGATGGCCCCGAAGGGGCAGATGAGCATGCAGGCCCTGCACCCATTGCACTGGTCCCAGTCTGCCTGGGCAACGTACTCGGCTCGGAACATCAGAGGGGTTGAGTGAGTCATTGTGGTGCGAATTGCCAGGCAATCAGACCGGTCGCAGTTGCAGATGCCGCCAATGAAGGGGGACACAAACGTCCATACGCTATGGCATAGACCCTCTTTTTCGTGCTGGCGGAAGGCGGCGAGGGCCTCTTCCTTGCTCAGTGTCTCGAGCCCTTCGGGGTCCGGCCCGGTGAGGTAGCCAGCATCGATCTTGCGGAGAACGTCGTAGAATTGCCCCCCATCGGGCGCCATGCTGATCCCATAACAGTACCGATGTTCGGAGTGGGTAGAAGAGTAGCGACAAATACACGCCACACGCACAACGGAAGTCACGAAATCGAAGATGCGCGCTATGTCCTCGATGGGCACCACCTGGCCAAAATGCATCTTCTTGTGTGTGCTTGTAACACGCCACCTGATGGCACGCTGGACGAACCCCGGGGCCTGATCGAGGCGCTCAAGCTGCTTGCGGTTCTTCTCCAGTTCTTCAGGGTGCTCGAAGAATTCCTTGATGAACTTGCGCCGCTTAAGGTCGCTCATCAGGTCGTCGGAGTAGTTTTTCGCCTGCAAGTACCACTTCTCGCCTTCGCCGTGCTTTATGCAGAACTCACACATTCTCGCACCTCCCGTCCTGCCAATATCGACCGTGGCCAATTCCGGCGGCGAACCCCGCCTCAGAATAGGTAGCCTCCACAACGACCGGTTTTCTCGGAGAACGATTGCGCAACCAGCTAGAACTGGCTCAGATTACAGCACATGAAGCTGGAAAGGTCAAGAGCGGGGCGTTCCCGAATCGGCAATCTTGGCGTGGAGGACACGCGATGGGTATGACCTCCCAGCAGGAGACGGGTCACCGACCCGTCTCTACGAACGCGTTCACAAGCTGGGCCCGCCAAGGGCGTCCGGAATATTTTGCACCGGTCGATCATCACGCCGTGATGTTCACAGTGTTCGTCGGGCTTCAAAAAAAGCGCTTGCCGCGGTCGAAACCTACGCCGTCTGATTCGAAAGACTGGAAGAGGGTAGGGAGGCGTGCCTATGGTGCAGGTCTGTCCCCAGTCCGGCGTCCACAGGATCTGCCAGTCCTCGCCCTGGAATGGAGGTACTGCTGAATACGTTCCCGTGTTGTCACCCACTGACCGCCAAGCCGTACGATTATTCTGGCGTTGACCTGGAGCAGTCTGGTTGGCGGCTACCAGGGATGCTCCGCAACTGAAAGAGGACGTGGAAAGCATGCTGACCGATCTTACTTCGGATTAGCGGGGTTACGAAAGACCTTCCGGCGGGCCGTTACAGGTTGCGGTACGCCTCTCGCCGGTGGCGCACCTGGCTCACTCTCACCACCCCAGAGGAATCTTCCATGCAGAACAGTATACGACACTCACCGGTGTCGATCCGGTAGGCGCCGGGCTCGCCCTTGAGCGCCTTCATGTCCTGGGGACGATTGCCCTCATTGAGCGTGGCTTCCAGCCTGTCAATGGTGCCCTCCACTTGACGCCGGATCTTGGTTGGTAGGGCCAGGACTTGCTTATGGGCGGTCCTGGTGACCTCAAAGCGGTAGGCGATGAAGTCACTCTCCTCCGGCTTCGGCAGCCCGGATATCAGCTTTCATCTGCTCCCAGGAGACCGTCGACTCACCTTTGACGGCGCGAATAGCGGCAACGTCCTCCATCTCCTCTTGATCGTCAAGCCACTTGCGCAGGGCCTCGGCGACTATGGCGCGTAGAGGCTTCCCGCTCTCGATCGCTGCATGGCGGATTGCCCGATACAGCTCTTGGTCGCCTAGGTCGACGGTCATGCGCGCCTGCTTTGGTGCTGTTGGCATCGCTATCCTCCTTTCTGTCCGTATAGCATAATTGTGTTTTAGCACAACGGCGTGGGTCTGTGACGTGTAGTGGGCGGCTCCCTTTGTCCACCCCTTCTTCTCTTCTCCCTGAAAGGGAGAAGAGAAGAAGGCAGCGTAGCTTCACATGCGTTCAGTCTCTATGCGAGCGAGGCGGTCTTTGGAGATGAAATCCTCGATCTGGACCTCTTGCCAGATGCTCTCATCTATCTTGTTTCGCTCGGCGAAATCGCCCGCCTGTGACTTGGTGCAGTCAATGCCGCCCTTGGTGGTCAGGGCGCCTTTTACGGTCGGGTCCAGCTCCGACCCGCGCAGATCGGGGCAGACTATCACATCTTTGTCCCACTGGGAACGGGTGGCGACGCCCAGGAGCACGTCCCTCTCATCGAAGATATTGATATCCGAATCGAAGGTGAAGACGTGCTTTATCCGGTAGTCCAGGGGCAGGGCGGTCAGTATGGCCTCCCGGGCCTCTCCTGGCCTTGGCTTGTCGAACTGCAGATAGACGTGGAAACGGCACGTGCCGGATAGGGGCATATACACTGCCTTGAGATTAGGGCAACGCGCCTTCACGGCCTCGTAGACCACCCCCTCGATGGCGAAGCCGCCCATGACCTGGTTGTCCGCGTGGCCCACCAGGATGTCATGCCAGTAGGCGTCCTTTCGGTGCGTGATGGCGGTTATCTGGAACTGGGGATTGGGGATCTGGGGACCAATGTAGCCGGTATACTCACCGAAGGGGCCCTCGGGATAGCGGGCATCGGTCTTCAGGATGCCCTCGACTATCACCTCGGCGTCGGCAGGCATCAAGAAGTCGTCCCCCAATGTCTCGGAAGGGACCACCCGCAGAGGCTCTCCCAGGAGACCTCCCATGGCCTCGTAGTGGCTCTCGGGGTAGCCCAGGCGGGTCTGGGCCGCCAGGCAGGCCACCGGATGATGCCCTATCCAGTAGGCTACGCGCATATCGGTCCCGGCCGCCTCGTGCTTGTCGAAGCTGAACCGGGCGTGGCTAAAGGGCGTCAAATAACACCTGACCTTGTCTTTCTCCACCATCCAGCCGCGATGAAGAGCGGAGTTGTCGATGCCCGATTCCGGGTCATACGTGGTCATGAAGCCGGCGGTGAAGTAGGGCCCCGGGTCCATGTAGTGGTGAATCAGCGCCGGGAACTGGTAGAGATCGATGTCCGTCCCCTTCTTGACCACCTCTTTGACGGGCGCTTCGCTCCTGGAGACGACCAGGGGCGGGCGCTTATCCTGGCGAGCCTGGCGGTAATAGTCGATTCCGACGCTTTCGTAGGTCGAATTCATGGCCTGGGCGCACCTACCGCGGCTAGCCAGCAGGTTAGTGACCAGCGGGAACTGGGACTTGCGCCCATCCGCCCCCAGCACGTTGTGGAGCACCAGGATAGGGTACTTCTCCATGGCCTCCAGTTTCATGGCCAGGGTGGTGACCTCCTGGGCGCGTCCGATCTCTTTTTCGACGTGGATCACCTGGTCGGGATGGTCCTTCTCGTACTCCGCGAGGTAATTCCTCAGGTCCTTTGGCATGTATCTCTCCTCTCAGCAACGTGGGCCAATGTGACGCCAATATAGGTTTCGGCAGTAGCCTTTGTCAAGCGCCCCATTTCTTTACTCAACGTTGACGTTAGTTGAGTTGACGACCGCCTAAGCTTGACTGAGAATTAGAATGTGAATGCTATGCTTGATATATGCTCGTTGCAGCTAGCCGTTCGCGCTCCAAGGCATCTATTTTCGTACTCCTTCCGGCGGGATCCTGTAGCATTCAGCCTCCGAGAAAAGCGGTTGGTACTGGACGGTTGACGTCTCAACTGAACCAGCGCTACTTGGCCTGGTATAGGGCGGTCTCAGAGTGGGCCAGCGTGATGATCTTCCTGGTCGGGGTCGTGGCGATCGTCGGATGGGCCATCGACAACGCCGTACTCAAGAGCCTCTATCCCGACGCGGTGTCAATGAAATTCAATACAGCCGTTTCCTTCTGCCTAATCGGGATCTCCCTTTGGCTGTCGCAGACCAAACGAATAAGCAGGCGCACCCAAATGCTGGCCCTGGTCTGTGCCGGCGCCGTCACCCTGATCGGTCTGGCGTCCCTCGCCGAGTATGTGTTTGGCTGGGACGCCGGCATCGACCAGTTTATATTTGGAGAAACCGAGGGTACGGTCGGGACCTACTCTCCGGGACGCATGGCGGCGGGCACCTCGTTGAGCTTCGTGCTGGTTGGGATGGCGCTACTTCTGTTGGACGTGGAGACACCTCGAGGTCATCGCCCGTCCCAGTTCCTAGTTGCCATACCGGGCGCGGCTGCCATCATCGCCCTGTTGGGGTACACCTACGGCATTTCCTCCGTTTATGCCCTTGCGCCCTTCACCGCCATGGCGCTCAACACGGCGCCGGCCCTCCTCCTGGTCTGCCTCTCCGTCTGGCTTGCCCGGCCGGACAGAGGCGCAATCGCGATCTTTGCGGGCGTTTCGGCTGGAAGCGTGATGGCCCGCCGTCTGCTCCCAGCCGCCGTTGTCATCCCTCTGGCGCTCGAACCTCTGCTGGAGCAGGTCGGACGGGCCGGGCTCTTTGACGTTTACCTGGAACCGGCTATTCATGCGATCTTGCTTTCAGCCGTCTTCGTGGCCCTGGTGGCGTCCATCGGCCAGGCACTGGACCGCCTGGACGCTGAACGAAGATTCGCGGAGAGCGAGACGCTGACGCGCAACCGGCACCTGGAGGCCCTATACGAGGTCAGTAGAGCCGTAGCGGATTCCCTTGACCTGGAGACGACGCTGGCCCGCGGGCTGGAAGCGACCGCGCAATCCCTGGGCGTGGACGCCGGAGCCATATATCTCATGGAGGCCGATGGCGCCTCCATGAGGCTGCGTGCCCACTCGGGTCTTCCGGATGGCATGGAGGGAGTCCTGCTCTCCAAGGAGATTGACGAGCGCGTTTCAGGTATGCTCAAAGCGCTGGGGATGCCGGTGGTACTGGACACGACGGACCCGGCGGCGCAGGGCCTATCACCCTTTGCCTTCGACAAGGGCTTTCAGGCAGCGGTGGTGTTGCCTATGTTGTCGGGCGGTGAGTTGCTCGGCGCACTGTCTCTGGCTGCCTGGAATGTCCATATCTTCGCAGCAGCAGAGATCGATCTGCTCTCCTCCATCGGCCAGCAGCTTGGAGCATCCATTCGGAATGCCCGGCTCTACGAGAAGACCCGGAGCGACCTCCGGCAGATTCATCGCGCTGAGGACATCCGCCAGGCCATACTCCGCTCGGCCATGGATAGCTTCCTGCTTAATGACTTCGAAGGGCGTTTCCTGGACGTCAACGACGCCTATTGCCTGCTAACGGGATATCGCCGAGAGGAGCTGCTAAATATGCGCCTCCAGGACGTCGCAGAGATCGGGACCCTGGACGGCAGCGGCCTGCGGATTCACAGAGCGAAGGAGGGAGCCGGGAAGCGCTTCGAGACCGAACACAAATGCAAAGACGGCAGGGTAATCACTGTCGAATTCAGTGTGGACTATCTGGATGTCGAAGGAGGCCTCTTCTTTTCCTTCTTGCGGGACATCACGAAACAGAAGATAATGGAGTTAGCGCTACACGAAAGCGAAGAGAAGTACCGGACCCTGGCGGAATCATCGGAGGACTTCATCTTTGTCGTCGACGGCCAGATGAGGGTGCAATATCTCAACCGGTTCGCCGCCGCCTACATGGGGCTTGAATACACTGGGTATGCAGGTAAACACCTGGGAGACATCTTCCTTCCCATCGACTTTGAGGCACGAAGACAGAGCCTCCAAATGGTCTTCGAATTAGGGGAGTCCATGTCCGCCGAGAGCAAGATGTCGCTCGCCGGTCACGAAATCTGGCTCGACACCAGGCTGATCCCTTTCAAGGACCCTCAAGGCAAGGTGATCTCAGTGATGGGTGTGTCGCGTGACACGACCGAACGCAAGCGGCTGGAAGAGAGCCTCAAGGCCTCGGCCGCTGGCCTGTCGCGCTCAAACGAGGACCTGCAGCAGTTCGCCTACGTCGCCTCCCACGACCTGCAGGAGCCTCTCCGCGCGATATCCAGCTACGTTCAACTTCTGGAGCAACGTTACAAGGGCCGGCTGGACACCGACGCCGATGATTTCATCAACTACGCGGTGGACGGGGCCAACAGACTTCAGACTCTGATCAACGACCTCTTGAGGTACTCCCGAGTGGACGCTGCCGGAGCAGCGTTCGAGCCAGTCGACTGCGAAGCCGTTCTCGGACAGGCCCTCTCGAATCTGAGCCCTGCCATCGAGGAAGCCTCTGCCGTGGTCTCTCATGACCCGTTGCCCGTGATTCGGGCGGACAGCACGCAAATAGGCCAGCTCTTCCAGAATCTCATCGGCAACGCGGTCAAGTTCCGTGGGGAAAAGCCCCCGGAGATCCATATCGGCGCAGAACGAAGAGGCGACTGGTGGCAGTTCTTCGTGAGGGACAACGGCATTGGCATGGCGCCGGAATTCTATGATCGTGTCTTCCTGGTCTTCCAGCGCCTGCACGGTCGGGCGGAATATCCTGGGACCGGCATCGGTTTGGCCCTGTGCAAGAAGATCGTGGAACATCATGGCGGGCGGATCTGGGTGGAATCCGAGCCGGGAAAGGGCGCCACATTCTATTTCACATTGCCGAGCAAAGGAGTCTAGCGATGCATTTCGGACGGTTCGGATCGCCAGTGGAGATTCTCTTGGTGGAGGACAGTCCGGCAGACGTGCGCCTGACTGTCGAGGCTTTGACCGGGGGTAAGGTGCTGAATAACTTGAGTGTGGTTGGAGACGGGGTGGAGGCAATGGCTTTTCTGCGCCGGCAGGGCAAATACAACGCTTCGCCTCGCCCGGACATCATCCTGTTGGACCTCAATCTGCCCAAGAAGGATGGCCGAGAGGTCCTGGCCGAGATCAAGGTGGATGAAGACCTGAAGCTCATACCGGTGGTGGTCCTGACCACCTCGGACGCAGAGAAAGACATCTTGAGGGCTTATGGACTGCACGCCAACTGCTACATTACCAAGCCGATAAACCTGAACCAATTCATCGAAGTCGTGAGGTCCATCGAGCACTTCTGGTTTAGCATTGTCAAGCTGCCTTCCGGAGGCAGTCATTCCGAATGAAGGTGACATAATGGCCCTGACGAACGACGAGATTCCCGCATTGGACGGACTCAGTGACCGGGCAGGAGCAGCTTCGCCGATGGGGCGGTTGGTGGTCCTACTGGTGGAGGACAACCCCGCGGACGCCCGGCTGATCCGCGAATACCTGGCCCGGCCGGAGGGCTCTCGCTTCCGGGTTGAATGGGTCCAAAGACTGTCGGAAGCGCTCGACCGGCTGAGCCAGGGTGGCGTGGAGGTGGTCCTGGTGGACTTGAACCTTCCTGACAGCCACGGTCTGGATACCTTCCTGGCTGTCCATGCCCGAGCTGGGGGAGCTCCTGTCTTGCCCGTAACCGCCGTTGATGACGAGCGTCTGGCCCTGGAGATGGTGAAGATGGGCGCCCAGGACTACCTGGTCAAGGGCAAGATGGACGAGAGCCTGCTGGTCAAATCCATCCGCTACGCCATTGAGCGTTCGAGGGCGGAGCAGTCCTTGCGAGAGAGCGAGGAGAAATTCCGGATCATTACCTCCACCGCCCATGACGCCATCGTAATCATGGATAGCAGGGGGTTGATCACCTATTGGAACGCCGCCGCGGAGGTCATGTTCGGCTATGGGACGGAAGAGGCCCTGGGCGTTCCCGTGCAAGAGATTCTCGCTGCCAGTGGGGTAGACACGCACATTATGGGATCGCTCACTGAAGACGAAGCTACCGGGGGTAGCGGGACGATAGGAAGGACGTTCGACGCCACTGCCACGAGGAAGGACGGATCCCAATTCCCCACTGAGATCTCGATATCGGCCGTCCAGCTTCGGGGCGAATGGAATCATATAGGGATAGTGAGGGACATCAGCGAGCGGATGCAGGCCGAGGAGGCTATGAAGAAGATGGCCTACTACGATTCCCTGACCGGCCTACCCAACCGGGCCCTCTTCACAGACCGGCTATCCCTGGCGCTGGCTCACGCCGAACGACACGACCGGAAACTCTGCGTTATGATGCTGGACTTGGACGGGTTCAAAGACGTAAACGATTCCCTTGGGCACAGGATAGGAGACGGGCTACTTGAGGCCGTATCCAGCCGGCTGGCCCACTTGATGCGAAAGAGCGATACCGTGGCTCGCCTGGGCGGAGACGAATTCATGGTCCTTCTGCCGGAGATCACCGGAGACGACGATGTCGCCAGAATCGCACAGAAGATCAAAGAGGCATTTCATGAAGCGTTTACCGTGGAAGGGCATGAGCTCAGGGTTACGGCCAGCATAGGTATGGCGATCTATCCGGAAGACGGCAAGGGTGCAGACAGCCTCATGGGGAATGCGGACATGGCCATGTATCAGGCCAAGGGAAAGGGACGCAACAACGTTCAGCGGTATAGCATCGCTCTCGTGAAAAAGGGTTAGAGGAAGGGTCGCCCAAGGCAGCCGCAGATTCCAAGGAGGCGCCATGACCGCATCACGTTTATCCCTGAAGGACGGACGAGAGGGAACCGAAGGGCCGGACCCCGGGAAGGACCCAACTCGGCGGAAGGCGGAGGAGGAAGTCCCGGGAGATTGTGAGCGTAGATACCGGGACCTGGTCGAGCATGCTTCAGTAGGGATCTATCGCGCCACGCCGGAGGGCAGGATTCTCACAGCCAACCCCGCACTGGCCCAGATGCTGGGTTATTCATCACCGGAGGAGTTGATAGCCTCTGATATTGTTGGGCGTCATCCCGGATGTCCGAGTGGGGAGTACAGGGACCGCATGGAGCGGGAAGGGGCTATCCGGGACGCCGACAGCACGTGGAGCCGGCGTGACGGGTCCCTGGTGGCGGTGAGAGAGAACGCGATTGCGATCCGGGGACCGGACGGGGCGATAGTTCATTGCGATGGCACGCTCGAAGACGTGACCGAGCGCAACCGCAAGGAAGAACTGGTGCTGAGTCGCTACAGAAGGCTTGCTGCCCTGCGCAATGCCGAGCTAACGGTCACCTCAAACCTTGACCTTCGATTCACTCTCAATGGGCTGATCGAACAGGCCATCTCCGCACTGCGGGCCGACGCCGCAGACGTGCTGCTGTACAATCCAGAAACTCAGATGCTTGAGTTCGCCGCCGGCAAGGGCTTTCGTACTCGGGCTACGCAAGAGACTCACCTAAGATTGGGGGAGGGCCACGCGGGGCGCGCCGCCCTCGAACGCCGCATCAAGAGCGTCCCCAACCTGGCGGAGGATCCCGGGCAAATGGCAATGGCCCCGCTGCTGGCGACCGAGTTGTTCATGTACTACTGTGCGGTACCGCTCATCGCCCGGGGCGAGATCAAAGGGGTTCTGGAGATGTTTCGCAGGTCCCATTTTGAACCCGACTCGGAGTGGGAGGACTTCTTGGACCTCTTGGTCGGCCAGGCTGACATAGCCATCGATAACGCCGTCATGTTCGAGAGATCCCAGCTTGCCTACGTCGATCTGTCGGTCTCCTATGAGGCAACCTTGGAGAGCTGGGTCAGGGCCCTGGACGCTCGCCACGCTGGATCCATAGCCCACACTCGAAGCGTCACGGAGGTGTCTCTCCGCCTTGCCCGCTCGCTCGGACTGAGCGACCGGGAATTGGCCCACTGTCGCCGGGGCGCCCTGCTTCATGATATTGGCGAGAGTGCCGTGTCCAATGAGGTACTGTTGAAGGCCGGCCCGTTTTCGGACGAGGATAGGAACGTCATGCGTCGCCATCCGATTTACGCCTACGAGTTCCTATCTTCCATTCCCTATCTTCGACCGGCGCTGGACATTCCATACTGCCACCACGAGAGGTGGGACGGCACAGGTTATCCCCGCGGGCTCAAGGGTGAGCAAATACCTCTCACGGCCCGAATCTTCTCAGTGGTAGATGTCTGGGACGCCATGCTCTCCGAACGTCCGCATAGATGTGCCTGGACTGAAGACGAAGTACGGGCATATATCGAGTCTCAGTCAGCATCATCCTTCGACCCTGGCGTGGTGGGCGCGTTCTTCACCTTGCTGGACTCCGGTGTTGACATGACGTTCGTCTCTCCGCCTTCCGCGCCGGACTTGCCCATTGGCGAGCGTTACCCACAGTGGAGGCTCTAGCTCTCCCACATCTCCCGCTGTTTCTCTACCCTAAGTGAGTCAAATGGGATATAATAACCCATTATGATGAAACATGAACTTTCGGCGCTTCTATCCCTGGCTGCCAAGAAGGCGCAGGACGATGGCAAGCTACCTCATACCGCCTTACCGGAGGCGCCTGTAGAGCGTCCGAGCCGTCTGGAGCATGGTGACTATGCCAGCAGCCTGCCTCTGAAACTGAGCCGGGCCGCTCGAATGAATCCGATGGCTATCGCGGAAGCCATCATCTCCTCTCTTCCCGCTACTGACTACCTCGATCGAGCCGAGGCGGCGCCTCCGGGTTTCATCAATCTTGTTCTTCAAGAGGGATGGCTGGCGCGCGAGGTGGAGTCCATCCTGAAGGCCGGCGAGAAGTTTGGGTCGATTTCCGTGGGGAGAGGAGAGACGGTCCAGGTTGAGTTTGTTAGCGTCAACCCCACCGGTCCGCTACACGTCGGTCACGGCAGGGGCGCTATTCTGGGCAGTACCCTGGCCAGGGTGCTGGAAACGGCGGGCTTCGTTGTCGAGAAGGAGTACTACCTCAACGACGCGGGCAACCAGATAGACGCCTTCTACCGAACGCTCTACGCCCGCTATTGCCAGGCCTTGGGCCAGGTCGTGGAGATCCCTGCTGACGGGTACGCCGGCGCCTACATGGTGGACCTCGCGGAGGAGATCAAAGCGGAGCAGGGCGCCCGGTTTCTCTCCTTGCCCGCGCCTGAGGCAACCCAGGAGTTGGGCCGGATCGGGTTGGCCAAGATCGTCGACCAGATTCGTTTCGACCTCGAAAGGCTCGGCGTCACCTTCGACCAGTGGTTCAGTGAACAGAGCCTGTTTGATACCGGTCAGTTTCAGGAGGTCATGGACCTTCTGAAGGGAAAAGGATATGTAGAAGAGAGGGACGGGGCAGTCTGGTTCGCCTCGACCGCGTTGGGAGAAGATAAGGACAACGTCATAGTCCGGACCAACGGCTCCCCGACCTACTTTGCCTCGGACATAGCGTATCACTTCAACAAGTTCGTCAAGCGGGGCTTCCAACGGGTGGTCAATATCTGGGGCGCCGACCACATGGGACATGTCTCTCGCATGAGGGCGGTGGTAGGAGCGCTGGGGGTTGACCCGGACCGGCTTCGTGTCATTCTCTGCCAGATGGTCGCGCTGCGGCGAGGAAAAGTGGCGATCAAGGTCTCCAAACGCACGGGAGAACTGGTCACGCTCCGGGAGGTAATGGACGAAGTAGGGGTGGACGCCTGCCGGTTCTTCTTCCTGGCCCGGTCTGCGGACAGCCAGATGGACTTCGACCTGGCTCTGGCCAAGCGCCACTCGGCCGAGAATCCCGTCTATTATGTGCAATATGCTCACGCTCGCATCTCCAGCATCCTGGCGCTGGCACAGGAGAAGGGCATGGACTATCAAGAGGGTGATGTCTCATTGCTAGGGCATCCCGCTGAGCTGGCGCTCATCCGCAAGATGCTTCTCCTCCCAGAGCTGGTGGAGACTGCCGCGCTGGCCCTGGAGCCTCACCATCTGACCTATTATGCCCAGGACCTGGCGACAGCCTTCCATGCCTTCTACAAGCAGTGCCGGGTGGTCTCCCGCTATCCCAAAGACCTTGCGCTGAGCCAGGCACGCCTCAAGCTGGCCGCCGCCGCCCGGGTCGCTCTGGCCAATACCTTGTATCTCATGGGCATGACGGCGCCGGACAAGATGTAAGACCTCCGATGCCCCCTGAAGAGGGGGTAATAGCAGGGGTTAGCCGCGGTGCATTGTGAGGCAATGACCGGGACAACTCGCTAGCGCTTGTACCCGATGGTTCGCAGTAGCTGTCGCCTCTGCTCCGCGTCCTGGGCCGTCTCAATGCCTTTGCTCTTAGCCCCGTCGATCACGCCCAGGATCCCCCGTCCGGCGTCCGTTTCGGCAATCACCACGTCCACCTCGTTGGCCGTGGCGCAGAAGACCCGGCATACTTCGGGCACCATCTTCACTGCATTCAAGACGTTTATGGGGTAAGCGTCTCGCAAGAAGATGACGAAGCAATGTCCGGCGGAGAGGTTGAACGCATTGCGCTCGGCCAGTTCCACCAGGTCCCGGTCCGTGCCATCGGACCGGACCAGGGCCGGGCCTGACGATTCACAGAAGGCGAGGCCGAACTTCAGTCCAGGGACCGCAGTCACGAGCGCCTCGTACAGGTCCTCCACGGTCTTGATAAAATGGGCCTGGCCCAGGATGAAGTTCATGTCCTCCGGCTTATCTACCCGGACGGTCTTGAGATCCAAAGCCCACCTCCCATCTCTGACTGTCAATGCCATTGTAGCATACAGGCAGCGGCGCCCCCGCGGGCATGTTATGGGGGATTGGGGGGAAAAAGGGACACCCCTTTTGAACCCCGGCAGAAGGACTGGCGTCCCTCCTGCACTCCCGCCGCTGCAGCGGGGGTGGGGTCGCCCCCGCGGGCATGTTGTGGGTGGTTGGGGTGAAAAGGGGACACCCCTTTTGAACCCTGGCAGAAAGACTGGCGTCCCTCTGCACTCCCAGGTCTGGCGGGGTAGTCGAGAAGGGGCCGGCCCCTTCTCGGGGGGTTACAGGGGTCTCCCCTGTTCCCATTCACACCCACTTCTCCCTGAAAGGGAGAAGGGGGTGTGAACTCGTGTCTTAGTCTGCGGGTAACTTGCCGTAGCCTAGGCTCTCCATGAAAGAGTCTATGCGACCCAGGGTCTTGGATTCATCGAACTCCCGGGGGTCCGCCATGTTGCCTTCGTAAGTCATGACCGGGACGCCCGCCTTCATCAAGCCCAGCCGGTTCTCGGCTATGCCCAGGGTGACGCCCTCGCATCCTCTGTTGAAGTGCAAGATCATTCCGTCCAGGCGCCACTCCTTGGCCAGCCGTACCATCATATCGGTCTTTAGCTGAGGGTCGTACCAGTGTTGCAGCGTGGGCTTGCGCAGAAACCACTCGACCAGAAGGTGTAGCGCCTGGTCCCGAGTCCGAATCTGAATGCCCTTGTCCATCGGAGTCCTGGCCGGGCCCCAGGTTCCATCGGGTTGGTCCTCCCACATCCCGGTAAGGCCATATACATAATGGCTACCTATGGAGACGGCGCCGTACTGCTCCAGGTAGCGATAGATGTCTAGGAAGTGCCAGGGGGGTTGGATATCGGTCATCAGCCGGCAACGCTCCTGGGGGACAGCGGCGATGCCCTGGGCTACCCGCTCCTTGACTTCGTCCCGTAGCTCGTCGAAAAAGCCGGCGAATTCTTTATCGCACCTGTCCATGGCGCCAAAGACGTAGAGGGAGTGCATGGTCTTCTCATCCAGGGGAGCTGGAATGTGCTTGTTGAGGGTGCAGATCTCGGCCCAGGTGGAGGTGGAGCGGAAGTCAATCTTGACCGCTTCTATGAAAAGCTCATCCTGGAATTCCCTGCCGGTGACCCGTTCCATCCATTCAATGGCCTCGTGGAGCTGGTTGACCACATAGTCAACCTTGTTCGGGTTCAGCTCTGCGCCGGCCCCTGCCGATATATCCACGCAGAAATAGGGGGCCTTCTCATATTCGGACACAATCTCATACCACTTGCCGTGGGTACAGCAGATGTGGCTGGTGAAACAGAAGTCCGGCCTGGGGAAGGGCCCCCCATAGTTGTATTCGTCCAGGTACATCGATCCCAGATAGTTCCGGAGGTGAGAGCAGAGGTCCCTGGCCCAGCCCCTGTTCTCGGCCGCCTCCATGCAGCGAAGAGAAAGCCCACGATTGAAGGCGATGCTGGCGGCGTAGGGTTCCCCCGCCAGGAAGGCCACATCCGTCCCCAGGCCGCGTGGCAGCGCGTCGAAGGCCAAACTGCTGCCTGACCAGCGGAGCATGGTTGGGTCCCTGTATCTCTGATAGTAACCCATCCGCAGCTCCTTGGCCTTGCTCCAGCAAGCCAGGGACTTGGTCGGATATCGTTTCAACTGGATATCCCTCCTTGCGCACGCCCGATCAACGGGGTAGTCCAGAAGGGGCAGCCCCTTCTTGGGGGGTTATAGGGG
>ORJL010430354.1_pt1 | contig 20480 bp, 15 predicted proteins | sample 1779941 | NCBI WGS metagenome assembly ORJL01 (sample SAMEA104232317, study PRJEB22302) | groundwater metagenome | biome: forest; feature: aquifer; material: groundwater | place: USA | collected 2011-08-07 | depth 5.8 m | reverse complement strand
TGTGGATGCGGGCAAGGAACTCGACGTTTCCATGCTCTCGATTGTTACCTGGAACGAGAAGCGCGACATACAGAAGGATGGTGCGACAGTACGCTTGGTGCCGCTCTGGGAGTGGTTGCTGGAGAAACCCCAAGAATAAATTTATGCCAAAGGAAATCGCCATCAAAAACTTAATATTCGTGGATTGTGAAGGACACGGGCCTGCACCGACATTGAATGATTCGGTGGCGTTTGAATTTGGCGCGGTCGCGTATCCTTCAAGGCAAACATTCCACGGAACAGGGGCGACAAAAGAAACATTCGAAGATTTCGATAAGTGGATTTCGTCTATGATAGAGAAAGGATTCAGACCGTTATTCGTGAGCGACAATCCAGCTTACGACTGGCAATTTATAAACTATTATTTCCATTTGTTTCTCGGCAGAAACCCATTCGGACATTCGGCAAGAAGGATCGGTGATTTTTACGCTGGGCTCACGGGCGACTTTACAAACGCAAGTTCATGGAAAAAGTTGCGAGTTACGGCACATGATCATAATCCTGTGAATGATGCCTTGGGCAATCTCGAAGCATTCGAGAGAATATTAAGCGGTGAAAGATAATCGCCAATAAAACTTATGCCAAAGGAAATCGCCACAACAACTAAACAGGAAACTTACTACAAATGCACTCATTGCGGAGATGAGATTTTTTGGAATACCCATAAAAAATTCACCTACTGCAAGTGTAAGAAAATTTGGGTTGATAGTTGCGAGGATTACATTCGGATTGGTGGCAAAGAGGAAGACCGTAAGGTGATCACAAAATAAATTTATGCAAAAAGAAGCTACCAACAATCAAAACCAGACATTCACCGAGCAGGACGCTCGTATTGTTATTAACCGTAAACTTCAGGATGCTGGATGGATTTTGGAGGGACCGGACAAAAATGTTCTAACCGAGCAACACTCCGAAGCTGGCTTTATGGACTATCTCTTGCTGGACCGGAATGGTCGCAATCTTGCGCTAGTGGAAGCAAAGAAAGATACGATCGACCCGTACACAGCAAAAAATCAGGCACGCGGCTATGCGGATGCAAATAAATGCCGATACGTGTTCCTCGCCAATTCCGAACAGCTTTACTTTTGGGATATAGAGGATGGTGATGCAAATCCAATTGAACGCTTTATTTCTCCCCAAGACCTGCAACGTCGGCACGATCTCAAGCTATCTCGCAAACCTCTCTCATCGGTACCTCATGATACCGAGATTTCTGATCGGCCGTATCAGATCGAAGCTTCAAATATTATTGCCAAAGAATACGACGAGGGTAAGCGTTCGTTTCTTTTAGAAATGGCGACCGGTACCGGTAAGACTCGGCTAGCCGCGGCTATCATCGATCGCTTTCTAAAAGCTCATCAGGCAGAGAGAATACTTTTCATTGTAGACCGAATAGAACTCGCCAAGCAAACACTGGATGCTTTTCAAACTGCCTTCAAAGATGACTATCGTGCCGTTCGTTATAAACCCGGCAAACACGCAGTGTTTGGTGGGGCAAATATTGTTGTCGCTACGATCCAAAGTTTAAATATTCACTTCAAAAAAGATTTTACGCCTGGCTATTTTGATCTGGTTTTTAACGATGAGGCTCATCGATCCATTTATGGCGAGCTACCGCGTCAGGTAGTGGAATATTTCCAAGCGGTTCGTATCGGTCTTACCGCCACCCCCAACGATTTTCTTAAAAATATTGACGTTGAAAAGTTGCAGGACAACGATCCCCTAAAGTTGGAGTATCGATACACACGCGACACTTACAAGCACTTCGGATGCGACATGAGTACGCCTACATTCCGCTATACCATTCAGGATGGTGTTCGTGAGGGGTTCTTAGTTGCTCCAAAAATTGCCCGAATGGTTTCTTTGATCACCAAAGAAGCAGTATCCGAGGAGGGATGGAAGATTGAGATAGATGGCGAAGATTACACGTATCGAATCTCCCAGCTTGAAAAGCAGGTGCTCATACCAAAACGCAATGAGCTTATCTGTCGGCAGTTTTTGGAGAACGCGCTAAAAACTCCGGACGGTGCAATTGGTAAATCGATTATCTTTGCGGTCTCCCAAAATCATGCCGTTGCTCTTGCTCGAGAACTGAACCGCTTAACTCCTGAACATAATGGTAAATTTGCTGAAGTCATTACCTCTCGAGTAAAAGGTGCGTCCGATCTCGCTAAGCAATTCCGCAAAGATGAAAACTTCTATCCTCGTGTGGCGGTAAGTGTAGACATGCTCACCACCGGCTTTGACTGTCCGGAAGTCTTGAATATCGTCCTTGCTCGTCCGATCGCCTCACCAACCTCATACATTCAGATCAAGGGTCGCGGAACTCGCAAGTACACTTTTCCGGACGGGACTGAGAAAAAGCAATTTCTAATCCACGACTTTTGTGAAGTAGTTAAATATTTTGAGGAGGAATATGACTTTGAAGCCCCTCTCCCAACTCCAACTGGTGGTACGGGGACCGGCGGAGGAACACCGCCCCCACCTCCACCACCCGTGGAAGTAAAAACGTATGAGGGTGCGGATATATTGGCTTTTACCGAAATGATGGAAATCGGCCCGGAAGGAGAAAAAGTTGATCGTCTAAGCTATATCACAAAATGGGAGAAAACCATCAAGCAAGTTATCGCCGAAAATCCTGGCTTTGAAGAGAAAATCAAAATCGGCGGTGAAGACGAGGAAATCAGCGAGTACCTGCGTGTAAATGTATTTGATAAACCTACTGAATTCTTTAATGAACGTAACCTCTCCCGTGCCTATAGGGTATTTGCTGACCTCTTGGATTATGTCCGGGCTGGTCTTGGTATTGAAAAGTTGCCAACGCGAGAAGAACAACTCGTGGAACTTGTCGAAAGCATCCGAGCTGAGCACGATCTTGATCTCGAGCAGGCACGGCTATTAAAGATTCTCGTTCGCCAGTTAAGCCAAAGCCCTCGTCTTATCACGCAGTTTGAGCAGGGCGATTATTCATTCCTTGATCAGCCACCGTTTACGCAATTCGGTGGCACGCGGATGTATGTATCCCGTTTTGATAGCAAGATCAAACCGGTATTTGAAGCCGTGCGAACCAGTCCGGCTTTTACCCTAGTCCAATAAATTTATGGCACTTCAATTCACCAACTCAGACATCAAGCAAAAAGTAGATCGCATCATGGATGAGCTTTTTGCCGGTGGCGTTAATAACCCCATGACTGCCATTGAGCAGGTGAGCTATTTGATGTTTTTGAAATCGCTAACTGAACTGGATGAACATCAGCAAAAGATCGCTGAACTATCCGGCAAAAAATACGAGAGTATCTTTAACGGCAAGATCAGCAAATTCGGCTGGCGCGTTTTGAGTCGCTTGTCTGGGGACGAACTTTATAACACGCTCACAGAAGTCTTTGAGCATTTGCACGAACTACCGAATCTTACTCAAACCGGCAAGACGCTTTTCCGACAGGCACATCTCAAAATCTACAATCGGCCAACACTCAAGTCGGTAGTAAGCATTATTGATGGGATGGATTTCAATAATACCGAAAAATATGACACCGACGTTAAAGGTGACATGTACGAGTATCTTTTAAATCGCATAGCAGTCTCCGGCACCAACGGTCAATTCCGCACACCACGCCATATCATCAAGACGATGATTGAACTGGTAAAACCAAAGCCCTCGGACCTTATCCTTGATCCTGCTTGTGGCACAGCTGGTTTTCTTATTGAGGCCTATAAATATATTCTCCGCGCCAATACAAGTGAAGAAGAAGCCACGCGTGGCCATGATACCGGAGATAAGCTCACGCAAGCCCAACATGAATTTTTACGAACGAAAGCTATCAACGGATTTGATAACGATGCCGACATGATTAAGGTGGCGATTATGAACCTCTACCTCCACGATCTTTCGCAATCTAATGTTTTAAACTTTGATCCGCTTACTCTCCCAGAAGAAAAGAAACGGAAGTATGATCTTGTGCTTGCCAATCCTCCGTTTGCTGGGACTATCAACTCCGAAGCGATACAGGAAGATATTGGTCTTACTACCTCAAAAACCGAATTGTTGTTTTTGAAATACATGTATGACCATTTGGTTGATGGTGGCCGTTCGGCTGTCATTGTTCCCGAAGGGGTTCTGTTCGGCTCAACCGGAGCGCATAAGAAAATGCGCGAGCTTCTTGTAGATACCTGCAAGATTGATGCCGTTGTTAGTCTGCCGTCCGGAGTCTTTAAGCCATACGCCGGGGTGAAGACGGCAATCATTTTCTATACCAAAGGCGGTAAAACAGATAAAGCATGGTTTTACGAAGTTACCGGCGATGGTCTTACACTGGATGATAAGCGACAACCGGACGAGAAAAATAACAATCTCAAAGATCTGCCTATGGCATACGAGAAAAAAGAAGTGAGTCCTTGCAGTTGGTTTGCTACTCGCGAACAGATTATTGCCGAGGATTATAACCTCACGGCTTCACGCTATAAGCCGGTGACAATTGACCAAACAAGTCACCGCGATCCGAAAGAGATTATCTCCGAAGTGCAAAAACTTGAAACCGAGATTGCCGACGGACTTAAAAAGCTTGGCAACAAAATATGATATGGCAACAAAAACATTTCAACTCAATGAGATTTTCCAGTTTCTCCCTAAGTCGCACCGAAAAGCTGGCGATGGTTTAGGGGCTGGACTATATCCATTTTTTACATCAAGCCAACTACAGACTAAGTGGTTTGATGAAGCTGATTATTCAAGTGAGGCCATTATTTTAGGAACTGGTGGTGCGCCAAGTATTCATTGTGCTGATAATTTTTCCACTAGTGCGGATACTTTTATAATTGCACCAAAAGATAAAAACGTATTAGCAAAATACGTTTATTATTTTCTTTCTGGAAACAAGGATATTTTAGATCGTGGCTTCAAGGGTGCAGGTTTAAGACATCTTTCTAAAGAATATACGGAGAAAATTCAGATACCGTTTCCAGTTGATAAAAAGGGCAATCCCGATTTTGTTGAACAACAACAAATTGTGGACATGCTCGAAGAAGCCGAGTCACTCAAAAAGAAACGTACCGAAGCGAGTCAAAAGATGAATGAGCTTATTCCGGCCTTGTTTGTGCAAATGTTCGGCGATCCGACAGCAAATCACAAAAAATTTCCAATCGTAGAATTATCTTCAGTCTGTCTTCGAATTACTGACGGAACCCATCAGCCACCTCATTTTACATCAGAAGGAATCCCTTTTTTATTTGTAAAGAATATAGTGCATGGAAAAATTGACTTTCAGACTGAAAAGCATATCTCTGAAGAGACGTACTTAGCACTTACAAAAAAGGTACGCCCAGAGCGAAATGACATACTTTATTCAACTGTTGGAAGTTACGGTGTCGCTGTTTTAGTTGAAACTGACGAAAAGTTTTCATTCCAACGACACATAGGACATTTAAAGCCTAACCACGCACTCATACATTCTGGGTTTTTGTGTGCACAATTAAATACGCCATTTGTACGAGTACAGGCAGATCAGCGAGCAAGGGGTGTTGCTCAAAAAACTTTGAATTTAGACGAGATAAGAAAACTAAGAATTTTACTTCCTCCTATTGCTCTGCAAAATCAATTCGCCGAAAAAGTAAAAGAAATTGAAGCTCAAAAGGAGAAGCAAAAACAATCCGCTATTCAGCTGGATGTTCTTTTCTCGTCGCTATTGTCGCGCTCGTTTGCTTCAAAAACATAAACCTATGCCAGAAGGAAACACAGCACGATCTCCAATAAGATATCAAGATTACTGCGCAATGTATTTTACTTTAGACCATTTTAAGAATAATCCCTCATTCGAAAAGGTTTATTGCGAGCAAGGCAAAAACGATTTTGAGATATGGAATTCAAGCGAATTTATTGGTTTTCAGGTAAAAACAAACCCATTAAACTTAACCGCAAAAGAGATTAATAAGGTTTTTAAATATTATAATAGCAAATCAGTAACGGCCGCTAAAGATGCTAAATCGTTCTTTTTTATTTTTACTACACAACCAATAAATAGTTTAGGAAATCTTTTTACAATCATCCGTGATGGATGCCGTGGCAGTGTCTATGGTAAACGCATACAGACATTTATCGATACCGCCTTGAAAGATATTACGTTTGATACATCTACCATTCGATTTCATTGTTACAATAAAATCGACATCGAAAGATTAGTTTTTTCTCTTTCCATGGAAATTCTAAAAGATAAAACAGATAACTCTCAAGCTATAAATGATGAACTTGCGCGTAACTTCATTAGTAGGCTACGAAACGAAATAGATCAGGTATCCTGCAAGGAAGCTGATGACGAAAGGGTCTTCACTAACTCGGAAATTCAGGAGTTAATTGGTAGATTTATTAACTCTTATAAGAAAGAAGAAATTATAGATGGCGGATCAAAAAAACAAACAAAGATTGTTATAGAGCTGCCTAAAATGCCTTACGATCAAGTTGTTACCCGAAAAATAACCATAACGGAAACCTTGCAGATCAGAAGTAAAGATAGTGAAGGTACTCCAATACAATAATAATTTTATGAGCAAAGCAGGCCAATACAATTACAAAGGAATAAATGCACAGGCATGGGCGGCGATGTCGTTATTTTTGCAATACTTGCGTGATCCAAAGTTCGCCTCGATCCAGCTTGAGGGGGCAAATTTTGAGGACTTTGATCTTATTTTTAATGATGGTAAGAAGATCATTTGTGAATCAAAAGACAGAAAAGAAAGATTTAGCTATCCACATCTGAAAGCACTACTAGAGAGTATTTCTGGTAAGGGTGCCCTAACCGATAAGGATGAAATCCTTGTTATATGTAGTAAGGCAAACGCCGATTTAATTTCCGACGTTCGTAATGTGAAATATTTTGATGAGCTTCAAAAAAAATTCACCAAAAAGGGTTACTCGACCAAACTTTTATCCCTATTATCAAGGGTTCAGTTTTGGGTGGTGCCAGCATCATTCAACAAAGAGGTCCTCTATTCTTTGTTTGCAGAGCTAATCAATTTCTGGCTCCCTCCGGAGGATATCAAAAGATTTGTTGACAGTGTCTTGATCCAAAAGATTTATAAAGGCTCGGCAAGCGGAGCTACTTACAGTCGTTCTGATATTCTTAAAGAAATAGAGGAATTTAAGAAAGAAATTCAGAAAGGGAGTGACTACTTCAACTTAAGAACGAAAAAAGATAAACAATTTAAGGAGCTAGAAAAGATTGTTAAGGGTAATGGAAAAATCACCTTAGGCAGTCGTTCAATTTCTGCCTTTTCGACTCGATGGGATTTAATGTCATTTGCGATGGATAGACTCAAGACAAGAAGCGACCTTGATTTGAAAAAGTGGGGCGATCTTTGGCAATTAAACAGGGTTTATTACTTTACCTTCGGTATTTTCCATGTTTTTGAAGCCAATCTGCAAACAGACAAAAACCGAAAGTACATATTGAGTTATATTAAAAAATACACAAAAACAATCCGAGGTTTTTACCGATCTGATTTCTTTGATGTGGATGTCGTAAAGATTGTCACAAAAATTATAGAGGGGTCTGATGGGACAAAATACTTCAATGATGCTTTTGCTATCATCAAGGATTTAATCACTTTTAATGAAAAGGAGTTTTTCTATCTTAAGGATAGTGGCTATGATCGTGGCGAATGGGAAAAGGGAGAAATTTGTAAACTCCTGCATAAAATTTATACACGTGCAGATGCAACTCTAAAACAGAAAGTTTTCGATCTGCTTGTTTCCGGATTTAATGTTACCGAGGACGATGGAGAATTTATTCACCATGCGCCGACAGATGTATACGGGATACTTCGGGAATGGCTTGATGATGATTTTATTGGCAGATTTAGCAAGATAGTTAAACTCGCCAGTGATCAGTACCAGCGTTACTACAAGAAATTTGGTAGCAAAGTTGAGTTTAAGGGTTGGGAGCATATGGGTGGCGGGACTTCTTTTGGGCCGGGTGGTCACCACGTTGGGGATCGCCATTTTGTTGGCTTCATTCTTGTACCAGCTATCCGTAAATACTACGACGCAGATAAAATTAAAGGATGGAAGTTTATAAAACAGCAGTGCATTACTACAACAGCAAGGGTTAGTAAAACCAAGCCAGATTTTCTTAACCGATCAGTATATGAAATAGTTTTAAGTCGGTATGCAGACCCAGATAAAAAAATATCAAATGAGGCATTCACTATTCTGAAGGAGTTTATCCTTTCCAGAAGAGGAATACCACACAAAACTGACTTGATCTATCAAGCCGTCGTTGGTTCTAATATGCCAGATGATAAAAAGTGGAGACTAGTTGAAATTACAACTAAGAAGTACGGGATACCGGTCAATCCTTTTGCCGAACAGATAGTCACTGATCTTGCAAAAAAGAGTTACGGACCGGCAAAGACTACATTGAAGCAGTGGTTTGCTGATCCGAAGTATTATAAGAATTTTAGGTTTGACCTCGATTCAGTTTCCAGTATCAAAGCACTCCTTGATAGTGACTTAGCTTTTGCTGTTGAATTATTTAAGGCACTTATCACAAGTGACTATATAAAAAATGGGAAGAGTGACCACTTTGGCGCGTATACAGTCGCGGCTTTGTTAAACGAGATCATCAGGAGAGATTACGCTATGGGATTGTCTATTCTCCGCCTACTGGAGAAGGAAGAGAAGTTGAGCGATGACCAACAAATTATTTATTCGTTCAGCTTGTTTAATCATCACGGGAATGATGACTCGGACGATCAGGAATTGTTACTGAAGGTATATAACGAGGTAGTTAGCCCATTCTTAAAAAAGCACAGCAATGATATCGCTAAAATCTGCCAGAGATTAACAGATGCCAATTGTCGCGAAGCTTTTGTCCAGTTTGCGGCCAGACTAGCGGTCAAGAAAAAAATAGACGATGCGTTGAGGATTGTCCGTATTTTCGTAAACGATCCTGACCCATATCTCCCAGGTAAAGACCCTCATGACCCCGAAGATAAATACAATGAGCACAAGAGTGTGTTGGAAGGTAAAGAGCCGAGCTCGATTAGGTCGGTTCGTGGCTGGTGCGGTTGGGTTCTTATGAAATGTTCCGTTCTTGATGGACGAGATCAAGTTCCAGGAGTGATCGAACTTACCAAAAAGTTAATCAGCGATGAAAACTACTATGCGATTCACATGGCCGGTTTTGCCCTAGGTCAAATAGCAAGAAATCGTCTTACTGTTTTGCCGTCTGATAAAAATACTCTCTTTTTTAACAATGATAAAGAGAAAGCCCTGCGCATGGCAAAAGAAGTCGAAGCAATCGCTTTTAGGCTTTTAGACAGGCTCATTTCATGGCCTGCTTTAGTACAGAAAGCTATGACTAAAAGTGTTTTGCATGTGTTTGACCCACTCAGGGCGCTTAATGAAAAAGATTCTCTTAAACTTATCATCGCTCTCGCAAAGCTTCCCGCAGACGTAACAGAAGAATCTGCGCCGTTGTTTATTTTTTGTGCCGAATTCAGAAAGGATGCTTATAAGAATTGGCGGTTTGGTATGCCAGGACTGTATGACGATCTTGGCCCGGAGAAATATGACGAGAAAAAGTTTAAGAATATCTTGATTGAAACCATCAAAGAGCTACAAAAGAAAGACCCGGAAAATTGCTTCCGATTTGCTTCGTCTGTTGAACACGCTATGCGAGAAGCCTCACCGGAGAATGGTGAGCTCGAAAAGAATACGGAGATAGCCCTTGAATACCTCGAGTTGCTTTCAAACGTCTACGCTCATAATGTCTTCAACTTGATCTATCAGATCATGGAGACAAAATTCGGTACCCCGGATAAATATGTTGAGAGGTGGTACAACCTATTGATTAAATGTTTGGATATTGAAAAGGGGTTTTATGAAGAGCAGAAAAAGAAAGGCAACATGGCAAATGTCTATTGGTATCCGGCTCTTTATCATTCGCGCATATTGGAGTTAGTCTATGAAAAGCTTGGGCAAGATAAATTTATGCAAATAGCCAAGATATTCTTTTCTTTTCCGAAAGAACTTGATCTCCACGAGACAGCTAACTTGGTATCAATTATCCAAGAGCTCGCAAAAACTGATAAAGACGCAAAGGCAATTATAAAAACCCTCATCGATAAAAACCCAAGCAAATATTGGTCGCTGAAAGATAAAAAAACAAAATGAAACGAGAATTCAAAAAATTACCAGAGGGTATGACCTTGGGACAGATGGAGGAAATATTTACCGATCGTCTTGCTAATCTTATTGTCCAGCTCTTGGATTACCGGTACGAACAGAAACTTAAAACTCAAGCCACGGAAGGAAATAAAGAAAAGGATAACGATAAAAAACATGCTTAGCGTAGAACGAGTAAAAGAGCTGTTGAATGACCCTAAACTTTCCGATAAAGAAGTCGAGGAAATACGAGACGGCTTTTATCAGCTTTCCGAAGTCATATTTGAGCAGTGGCAAACAGAAAGGATAAAGGCTAAGACTGAACAAAAAAACAATGAGAAAAAAGAGGAACCCACAATTTAAGGTTGAAGTGGTTTATAAAGAAGTCCTGGACAAGAAGGACCGGGTACGCCAGCTTTGGGATTTGCTGGTTGCTTTACCCGACCCAGAGAAAGCAAATAATAAAAGCCATGATTCCATCAAAAAAGAAAATTGACGAGTTAAAGGAATTGGTCAAGAGAGATTTCGGTGTTGAGTGGACTGATCGTGAAGCTTCGGACGCCGCCTTTAATCTTGTTAATTATTATGATGCTCTAATGAGATTTGCCGGGGAGGATATTCAGAAGTATATCGACACCGGTGGTGAGCCGAGTTTCGCAGGACCGGACTATGATAAATGGCTAGCGGAGCAAGCGCAAATCGTCAAAAAGATTCAGGCGGATAGAAACTCTAAATCCAAAAAGCCGAAGGACTAGAATTTGTTAAGCAATTATGACTCGTTATAATTTGCTTAACATTGCTCGAGTTAAGCAAATCGTCCCACGCTCTCAAATTTGGTTTTACGGCTCGTCAGTGTCGCAATTGGTGCAAAGCTCTTACTCTTGGCACAAAGCTCGCCACAAGGGCACACACGTGGCAAGAATCGGGGCGTTTAATTGGAAGCCGATGTGGTCTGGAATGATCCAGATTTTTCTGCTAAAATTACGGTTGTAAAAGGTGAGTTCCATGTGTTTAGGCATAAAGCGTTGAAAAGTCCGGAATGATGCCTGCCTCCGGGAGGACGAGCTCCAAAAGGTCTTTAATCTCTCGGATATTTCGGAGAATTCCGTTCCAATTCAATTCCCCTTTGGGCACAGGAATAAAAAAAACCATTATTTATGGAGGTATTGGTGTAGTAGCAGCACTGCAGTTTGTGGCACTGCCGGCACGGGTGCGAATCCCGTATACCTCCCATTTATGTTATTTATTGGAATAGATCTTGCTTGGTCTACGAGAAACGCCACCGGCGTTGCGGTTATTGACGGAAATAAAAAGCAGGGAAAGCTTATTGACAGCAGAATAATTTTTTCCGACAAGGAAATTATCGATTATGTAAATTCGTTCGCGAAAAAAGAAAAAGCGTTTTTGGCGATTGACGCGCCTTTAATAGTGCCAAACAAAACCGGAAGGCGCATAGCGGAGGTTGAGGTTGGAAAATTATTCAGAAAATATAATGCCGGAGCGCACCCGGCAAATCGCACCCGTCTAAGTTCTTGGACCGGAGACATAAGAGGAGAAAAACTTTCGAAATTACTCGAGAAAAACGGATACAAACACTCGCCGTTTATAAAAAAATTCGAGCAAACGAGAAAATTTTTTGAAGTGTACCCCCATCCGTCAATGGTGGTGCTTTTTGATCTGGATAAAATTTTACAATATAAAAATAAGCCCAATCGTGATTATGATTTCCGGTGGAAAGAATTTCAAAAATACCAGGCGCATATGAAAAAGTTGGAAAAAGTTAATCCTAAATTATTTACCGCGAAAGATTTTTTTGTGAAAAATTTAAAGGGGATGAGAGGCAAGGCGTTGAAAAATTTTGAAGATAAACTGGACGCGGTGTTTTGCGCTTATATCGCTTATTATTTTTGGGCGAATCCTCAAAAATGTGCGGTTTTAGGGACAATGAAAGGCGGATATATTTTGACTCCGGTTTTCGATTTTATGAATAATAAAGTATAATTTGAATGTCGATAAAATAAAAAAATAAATTTTTAATATGAATATAATTCAACTCGCGAAAGAAAACGATAATTTTAGAAAAGTTGTTGAAACCGGAAATCACTCGCAGGTGGTTTTAATGAGTTTATTGCCAAATGAAGATATTGGAGAGGAAGTTCATGATGAGAATGACCAGATTTTGGTTTTTGTCGAAGGTGAGGGAAAGGCCATTATAAACGGCGAAGAATCTTCAATTAAAGAGGGGGATTTGTTTTTAGTAAAATCCGGAGCAAAACATAATTTTATAAACACAAGTTCCGGCAGTCCGTTGAAACTTTATACGGTTTATTCTCCGGCCCATCATCCGGCAGATAGGGTTCAAGCCACTAAGGAGCAGGCAATGGCGGAGGAATACTAAAATAGAGTATAGAGTTTAGCCAATAGCACTAGGGCGTAAGAAATAAAAATGCAGAAAAAAAGAAACAGGGCGCGGACGCCCTGTTTTTGTTGCTGGTCACGAAAAGACTCAACTATCCCAACCCGTGATTTTTTTACCCAGAGTTGAGATGATTTTTTTACCCAGAGTTGAGAGTGGTGTTTCTTGCTTGGGAAAGATAAGACAGAAGCCCGCAATCATAAACGTAAGAGAAAGAATTGAAAGCCAGAAAATAGCGTTGGTGTATTTGTGGTGAATGATAAGTAAATTATTTACGAGTTCGACACGGTCAATTTCAGTAAAAATTTCCCCTATATTCTCTGCCGCGTGATAGAAAGCGCTTCCGGTTGCAGGGAGCCAATATTCCACAAATGCCTTGTCTGCGGTTGGCGATGGCGGATAAACAATCACCATTTTTTCTTTTGATTCAACGGCCCTGCCTAATAATTTTTCTTTGGATAATTCAATGCGAAAAGTTCCGGGGTGGACCTGATTGTTTTGATAGATTTCCGTATTCGCGAAGGTGGTCAATTGAAGTTGGATAGGTGGAGGGTTTTCCCACAAACGCGATATTTCGTACATAAAAGCCAACGAAACAACAAAACAGCACAGCGCTAATATCCGGAGCGACAGCTTTTTCATTTTTCTTCTCCTTTCGGGAGGATTTGTACTAAATCGATTAAAACACAGAAAATTATTAAGTGCAAGAGCTAAAAATAAAAAGTGCCCCTCAAAATAAACGAGGGGCCATGAGAATGCGTAGAAATATTACTTTGTTTTTTTATGTACATGCGTAAAGATGCAAGCCTTTTCTTTTGAAGCGGATGCGGAGTCGATTCAAGGTCTTTTTTTCGATTTGTCTAATTCGCTCACGCGTGAGTCCCATTATTGTTCCAACTTCTTCTAATGTTCGGGGGATGTCGTCGTTTAAGCCGTATCGATTTCTTGCGACTTCTTGTTGGCGACGCGGTAATCCAGAAATTATATATTCCACATACTCTTTCAGTAATTTTAGCTCAACTATTTTTTCAGGAGAAGATTTGGTTGTATCGATAATAACATCGTAAAGGCAACCGCCTTCTTCTTTGTTGATAGTTTCGTCTAATGAAAGACCGTCTTTGGCAATTTCTATCGCCCGTTCAATTTTTTTGACGTTTTTGATTGCGTAGCAGCCATCATTGTTGAGTTCTTCTTCTATTTCTTCGGGCAGGGGGTTTCGACCAATTTTTCTTTTGAGTTCTTCCGCAGTCCGGCTATATATGCTTATCATCGCTATCATATAAACCGGTATTCTGACTGTTCGTGAGTGATCGTGCAGCGCGCTGAATATGGCTTGCTTTATCCATGCTGTGGCGTAGGTGGAAAATTTGCACCCTTTTGTCGGATCAAATTTTCTAGCTGCGATTATAAGACCCCGGTTGCCCTCTTGGATCAAGTCTTCGAAATCCATTCCTCTAAATTTTTTCGCAATACTTATAACCAGCCTTAAGTTTTTTTCAACTAACTCGTTTCTGGATTTTATGCAACCGGCATCCTTTAGAACGGCTAGCTCGATTTCTTTTTTGGCTGTCAGAAAGGGGATTGTACTAACTTTTTTAAGGTATTCGCTAAGCGCGGTAGTTTCTCTTCTTCGAGCCGCCACAGTTCTTTGTTTTTGCTTCGCATTCATTTTTCCCCCCGTATCCGTTGGTTTTATATAACATAGGCTCTATATTCAATTAGGAATCTAACTTTTTTAAGTTTGCCTAAAATTTTTTTTAAAGTCAATATTTCTAATTGCAATTTTGTTTGTTTGTTTTTATAATGAAAAGAATAGTAAATAAAAATTTTATACCATGAACGAAAATTTTATAAAAAGGTTTGACAATACAAGAATTGAAGATGTTGGCGAGGTTGGGGGGAAAAACGCGTCGCTTGGAGAAATGATAAGCCAACTGACTTCAAAAGGAATCAATATTCCGAACGGGTTTGCGGTTACCGCGACGGCTTACAGACATTTCTTAGAAAATTCAAAATTTAAAAATCAAAAATCAAAATCACAAGCTAAAAATCAAAATCTTAAAGATTTTATTAAAAATACTTTAACAGGACTCAATACTAAAAATTTAACGGATCTGGCCCGAAGGGCAAGACTTGTAAGAGAAGCTGTCAAATCAGCCGAGCTTCCGGCTGATTTAAAAACCGCCGTAATTGCGGCATATAAGGAGATGGAAAATAAATATGGAAAGAATGTTGATGTGGCGGTTCGTTCCAGCGCCACGGCAGAGGATTTGCCCGGAGCGTCTTTTGCGGGAGAGCACGAAACATTTTTAAATATTCGCGGATCGGGAAGCGTTTTAAACGCGGTGCGTGCGGCAATGGCATCACTTTTCACAGACAGGGCGATTTCTTATCGCGTGGACAAAGGTTTTGACCATTTCAAAGTGGCGCTTTCTGTTGGCGTGCAAAAAATGGTGCGGTCTGATTTGGGATGTTCGGGGGTGATGTTCACTTTGGATACAGAATCGGGATTTAAAGATACGGTTTTAATAAACGGCTCGTGGGGGTTGGGAGAAATGATCGTGCAGGGAGAAGTAACGCCCGATGAATTTTTAGTATATAAGCCGAAGATGGACAAATATAAATCAATCATAGGAAAAAAACTCGGGACGAAAAATCAAAAAATGATTTATGGTTCGACCCATTCGACGAGCTCAGGACAAGTAAGCCGCTCTATCAAAACTACTAAAATTGTTGCTACGTCGCTTCAGGAAAAAGAAAGTTTTGTTTTAAATGAAGGCGAAATTTTAACATTGGCGAAATGGGGGGCTTTGATTGAAGAGCATTATTCAAAAAAACACAACAAATGGACGCCGATGGATTTGGAATGGGCGAAAGACGGCAAAACAAAAGAATTATTTATCGTGCAGGCAAGGCCGGAAACAATCCACGCGCAAAGGGATTTTTCAAAAGTTAAGGAATATATTTTAGAGGGCAATGGTTCGATAATAACAAAAGGCGTCTCGGTTGGCAGTAAAATAGCCGTGGGAAAAACGAGAATTATTTTGGACGCGAAAAACATCAAACAATTCAAGCGGGGTGAAATTTTAGTTACCGACATGACCGATCCTGATTGGGAGCCGATTATGAAAATAGCTTCGGCGATTGTGACCGATAAAGGGGGGAGAACTTCTCATGCCGCCATAGTTTCGCGAGAACTGGGGATTCCTTGCATTGTCGGGACGGAAAACGCGACCGGAAAAATAAAAACAGGGCAGACAATTACCGTGGATACTACCGGAGCCGAAGGATATATTTACAGCGGCGCTCTTAAATTTAAAATTGTTGACCACGATATAAAAGAAATTCCCAAGCCTAAAACCAAAATAATGATGAATATCGCCACTCCGGAAACGGCGTTTGAAAAATCATTTTTGCCAAACGACGGAGTGGGATTGGCGCGGGAGGAATTTATTATCGCTTCTGACATCGACATCCATCCGAACGCTTTAATTGATTATCCAAAGCTCAAAACTAAAAACGCGAAATTGGCAAAAGAAATAGATAAAAAATCCGTCGGCTATAAAGATAAAAAGCAGTTTTACGTTGATAATTTAGCGTACGGAGTCGCAAAAATAGGCGCGGCGTTTTATCCCAAACCGGTCATAGTCAGGTTTTCAGATTTCAAAACCAACGAATATCGAACGCTTGTCGGCGGCGAGCTTTACGAACCTCACGAAGAAAATCCGATGATCGGCTGGCGCGGAGCGTCAAGGTATTATCATCCGGATTTTAGCGAAGCGTTTGTTTTGGAAATTAAGGCGATTAAAAAAGTTCGCGAACAAATGGGGCTTGATAATGTGATGACAATGATTCCATTTTGCCGAACAGTCGAGGAAGGGAAGAAAGTGCTGGAGATAATGGAAAAAAACGGCCTTAAAAAAAGCGAAAATTTCAAAGTTTACGTAATGTGCGAAATTCCTTCAAATGTAATTTTGGCGGATAAATTTTTAGATGTTTTTGACGGAATGAGCATCGGCTCGAATGATTTGACCCAGCTTACCGTAGGCATAGACCGAGACGGAAACGATAAAATAAAAATTATTACCAATGAAAAAGACGAGTCGGTAAAAAAATTAATTTCCGATGTCATTAAAAAATGCAAAGACAGAAAAAAATACATCGGCATTTGCGGGCAAGCGCCATCAGATTATCCGGACTTCGCGCAGTTTCTTGTGGAAGCAGGAATAGAAAGTATGTCTTTAAATCCCGACACGGTTGTAAAAACAACTCTGGCGGTTTACGAACAGGAAAACACTAAAAAACCACGCTTCACGTTTTCTTGATATGAAAGGTCGCGTTAATTCTTAAAAATAAATGAGCGAAAAAACTTTTTCTAAGAAAGAAGCAATAAAATTTGGTTGGGAAACAACCAAAAGCAATTTCAAGTTCTTTTTGGTGGTGTTGGTTATAATTGTAGCCGTTTCGGTGGGAACCGGAATTTTAACGCGCCTTACTGAAGGCAATGCCGGGTTATTTATTATCGCTACTATTGTTTCCTGGATCGTTAATTTGGTAATTCAATTGGGAATGATTAAAATTTCGCTAAAATTTTGCGATGGGCAAAAGCCTGAAATCGATGATATCTTTTCTCAATATAAATTAATCTTAAATTTTGTCGTCGCTTCAATTTTATACGGACTGATTGTGTTTGGCGGATTAATTCTTTTGATTGTCCCAGGAATAATTTGGGGCATAAGATACAGCTACTATTCCTACTTGATAGTTGATAAAGGAATGGGACCGATTCAAGCACTCAAAGAAAGCGCGAAAGTAACTTATGGCGCCAAAGGTCAGCTGTTTGTTTTTTGCTTTCTTTTAGCGGGTGTCGTGATTTTAGGAGCGATGGCTTTGGGGGTCGGATTGCTTTGGGCTGTTCCGACTACAATTGTTGCGGGCGCGTATGTTTATCGGAAACTTCAAAAAATGACTCATTCAACGTTTGTTGGGCCCGAACTTCAACCGTAGGCCGCGCATCCATTACTTAATTTCGGTTAGAAAATATTTAAAACTCTCGTGAACTTCTCCGCGGGAGTTTTTGATTTTATTGATTTTTTCCCTTTTTTAATTTATATTCGTTTTAGCAAATTTCAAGGAGGGGAAAAATGAGCGTGAACGTGATGAGAGGGCAAGTGCAGGAGAAGAAAGTTTCCGGGAAAAAAGTTCCGGGACTGACGTTGGGACATCTTCGAACCAGACTCGTGGAGTGGGGTTTGAGCGATTTTTTGTCTACGAGTTTCTGGGAGGAGTTTTTGCGGTCTGTTCAACGAACGCTGCCGGCTGACCAAAAGTTTTTTTACGAAGTCTTCGGGCATATGCGATTTGGAAATAATAACTTCCGAAACTCGGCTTCGGGTAATTCTGCTCCGACTCTATGTTAAGACAGGTCTTACTATCCGAGTCGAAGAAAATATTCGGAGGCTGTGGGTCGGTGAGATTATGTGAATTTTCCTCGGTTTTTCTGTGCGGCCTCCGCCGAATGCCTTAGGGCGCGGCGGAGGTTTTTTATTTTTAATATACTTTAAATCGTCGGAGATTTTAGGGTATTGACATTGTTTTAAACGCGATTATAATTTAGCAATGATGAGACAGGTCAGAAAACGAAGAAGCGGATAAAACTCGGCGCTTTTGCGTTTCCGATTTTATCCGCCACTAGGCGGTTTTTTTGTGCCTTGTGAAGTCCGATTCCGAATGAATGAACTTTGAAAATTTAATGACAAGATAATAAAGTACACCCGCAAATTCTTCAGGACTTTGCGGAGCATAAATTTCTTAAGCGAGAATGAAATTAAGAGCGTATGGAGGATGCCTTGACTGAGGAAGACGATGAAGGACGCGGCGTAGCTGCGATAAGCTTCGGGGAGGTGCGTAGCAACCTTTGATCCGGAGATTTCCGAATGGGGAAACCCAATTGAGCAAACCTCAATTATCCCGATGCAAAATCGGGAAGTAAACCTGCTGAAGTGAAACATCTCAGTAAGCAGAGGAAAATAGAACAAATGTTATTCCCTTAGTAGCGGCGAGCGAAAAGGGAAGAGCCCAAACCCGTTTAAACTTTCGTAAGAAAATTTGGAAGGGGGTAGTAAGATAAAGACATTCTTGTTTGGCTAACGGTTTGAATCGCAAGATTTTTGCTGTTGGTTAGACAGGAGGAAGTTACAAATTTGTGAGTTAGCCGAAGCCGCTGGAAAGCGGCACCATAGAGGGTGATAGGCCCGTAGGCGAAAATTTACAAACTTCTTGTTTTTAATCTTGAGTACCACGAGGAACGAACGCCTCGTGGGAAACAGCCAGTACTATCTGGTAAGGCTAAATACTTTCTCAGATCGATAGTGAACTAGTACCGTGAGGGAAAGGTGAAAAGCAGGCCTGTTAGGCCGATGAAATAGAATCTGAAACCATATGCTTACAAGGACTCGGAGCTTTTATTTTGGCAGCAATGCCAAAATGGGTGACGAGGTGCCTATTGAAGAATGAGCCAACGAGTTTATTTGTATTGCAAGTCTAAGTTCTACGGAACGGAGGCGGAGCGAAAGCGAGTGTTAATAGCGCGTTTAGCAGTACAGTTAAGACCCGAAGCCAAGTGAGCTTGCCCTGAACAGGATGAATCCCGAGTAAAATCGGGAGGAGGTCCGAACCGGTTGGTTGTGCAAAACCTTCGGATGATTTGGGGTAAGAAGTGAAAAGCTAATCGAACTTGGTAATAGCTGGTTCTCTCCGAAATAGTTTTAGGACTAGCGTTTAGCAAAAACTTGTGAGGGGTAGAGCTACTGGTTGAGGAGTAAAGGGAGAAATCTCGGCTTCTCGGTCAAACTCCGAATACTCACATGCAAAGGCTAAGCAGTCAGACTGTGGGGGCTAAGCTCCATGGTCGCGAGGGCAACAGCCCAGATCATCATCTAAGGTCCCAAAATGCTTGCTAAGTGTTAAAGGTAGTAATCCGCCATTGACAGATAGGAGGTTGGCTTAGAGGTAGCCATCCTTTAAAGAGTGTGTAACAACTCACTATTCGACGGCGGGTTGCGCCGAAAATATACCGGGGCTAAGCAAGCTACCGAAGATATGAATTTTACGAAATGCGAATTTCGTAAAGTGGTAGGAGAGCATTTTATGCGCGCTGAAGGTCGATCCGTGAGGGCGACTGGAGTGCATAGAAGAGAGAATGTTGGCATGAGTAACCACGAATCCCGATGAGAATTCGGGACCCCGTAAATCTAAGGTTTCCTCCGCAATGGAAGTCAGCGGAGGGTTAGGCGGTCCTAAGGCAATGGCGAAAGCCGCAGCTGAAGGGTAGCTGATTAATATTTCAGCCCTCCTATGTGGTGCGATGGAGTGACGAAGGAAAAAAGATCGAGCGCCTTAATGGTTTGGTGTTGACGGTTTTTGAGAATTGTTACCATGGAAAATCCGGGTAACTGCTTTTAATGGCAAAATTCGCAGACCGGCAAAAATTTCGGCTTCGGCCGAAGTGATTCGATTGAAGAGCCTTCCGAGAAAAACTTCTAAGCTTAACCGTATAGGATCCGTACCGTAAACCGACACAGGTGGATGAGGCGAGTAGCCTCAGGGGAACGAGTGATTTCTCGTTAAGGAACTCGGCAAAAAAGCGGCCGTAAGTTAGCAATAAGGCCTCCCGCTAAATTTTTTACGCAAGTAAAAGCTTAGGCGGGCGCAGTGAAAGTATCTCTGGCGACTGTTTATCAAAGACACAGCTCCCTACGAACTCGTAAGAGGATGTATAGGGGGTGACGCCTGACCGATGCGAGAAGGTCAACGGCGGCGGTGGTGTGTAGCAATACGCACTGCTGACTGCCTGAAGCCCTCGTCAAT
>ORJL011433406.1_pt1 | contig 20487 bp, 29 predicted proteins | sample 1779941 | NCBI WGS metagenome assembly ORJL01 (sample SAMEA104232317, study PRJEB22302) | groundwater metagenome | biome: forest; feature: aquifer; material: groundwater | place: USA | collected 2011-08-07 | depth 5.8 m | reverse complement strand
TTATAACAGAGGGTCATTGTGGATTTTATAGGGGAAAGGATTATGAAGTACAGATCAGACAATGTAAAAAGGATAATTTAAAATCTATTATATCATTATGTGAAAAAATGGGACTGATAGTACATAAATCTTCTTATAAAAATGATAGAGTCATAATAAGTTCAAAAGCACTATGGTCACACTTTAAAGATTTTGGTCATGGAGCAAAAAATAAAAAACTTTTGACATGGATTTTGGATTTACCACCTAATAAATTAAAAATATTATTTGATGTTATGATGTTAGGGGATGGTTCAATAGGAAAAAACAAAATGTCTTATGGTACTACTTCTCCATTTTTACGAGATCAATTTGTAGAAATATGTTTAAAATTAGGATATTCTTGCACAATTTATACAAGACCACCAAAAGATAATAGAAATAAACAATATGATATAAGTATTTCTAGGAATAATCGTATTCATAAAGTTACAAATGAGAATATTAGTCATCTTGAATATGATGGAATGGTATATGATTTAACGGTTCCTAATCATATATTTTATATTAGAAGAAATGGAAGACATATTTGGACGGGAAATAGTTATGGTTGGGAGAAATTATTTTCAGAAAGATTATATTTGTCTTATAATAGAAATTATAATTTAGATGTAAGAATTTGTAGATATCATAATATTTTTGGTGAACTTTCTTGCTTTGATAGTGGTAAAGAAAAAGCACCAGCTGCAATTTGTAGAAAAGTTGCTGAAGCACAAAATAATTCAACTATTGAAATCTGGGGAGACGGGCTTCAGACAAGAAGTTTCTTATATATTGATGAATGTTTGGAAGCATCATTAAGATTTATGAGAAATGATATTAATTTTCTTGGCCCAGTTAATATTGGATCAGAAGAAATGATTTCCATAAATGATTTTACAAAAATGATTATTAATATTTCTGGTAAAAATCTTAAAATTAAAAATATACCAGGACCAGAAGGTGTTAGAGGAAGAAATTCTGATAATAAACTATATAAAGAAAAAATGAATTGGGTTGTTTCTCAACCATTAAGAGTTGGGATGGAAAAACTTTATAAATGGATTGAAGAACAGGTTAGTAAACAAAAATAGATGGCGCAGGCAGAATATTATTTTGAAAGATTAAATAAGCAATTAAAAACAGATAAGTTTATATTTCCACCAAGTGTTGAAATAGATTTAACAAATACTTGTTATCAAAATTGTTATTATTGTAATGTTCATGATTTTAGAAAGAATTTTCCTGATGTTGGAACTAAAGAAGATTATTTAAAACTAATAGACTTATTACCAAAAGAAGATTGTTACGATATTACTTATGCGGGTGGCGGAGACCCATTAGCAAATAAAGATGCAAATGAAATATTTAATTATTCTTTAGATAAAAAATTTAAAATTGGTATTATAACAAATGGAATGGGAATAGATAAATTATCATTTACAAAAGATAAAAGACCAGATTGGATTGGAATTGATATTGATACTGTAGATGAAGATCTTTATTTTAAAATAAGAAAAGGTAATTTAAAAAAAGTTTTAAATGGGATTGATAAAACAATATCAGATTTTAAATTATATGGGACAGAAATGACATTTAAATGTCTTGTTACTGATTATAATAATACCAAAGAAAATTTTAAAGAATCAATAGAATTAGCTAGTAAAATGGGATTTGATATGTTTTTTGTTAGGGTTGCTCATTTTAAAGATGGTCATATAATTCAACCAGCAACAACGTGGGATGATTTGGAAAATTATTTAAAAGAACAATGTGAAAAAAACAATATAAGATTGGGTTGTAGTTTTAATAAAGAAAAAGAATTTCTTATTAATAAAAATAAATTTATTGAAAAATGTTTTGGCCCGATGTTATCTTTAATATTTGCTGCTGATGGGAAAATTTATTGGTGTACAGAGTATAGAGGAATAAAAGAATATCAATTGGGTGATTGGATAAAAAATGGGATAAAAGACTTATATTCAAATGATATTGTTAAAGAAATGAAAAAATTTGATCAATGTCATAAATGTTCACACCAATGTAGATTTTATGAAAATTTTAAATTTATTAATAAAATAATTGATGGCCTGGAAGGTGAAGATGCCGGGCATAAAACTGGATTTTTTTAAAATAAAATTATGTTAAAATTAAATGATATATATTGTGGTGATTGTTTAGTGGTGATGAAAGAAATTGATGACAATTCTATTGATTTAATAATAACATCACCACCCTATAATTTAGGAAATAACCATCATACTGGCGATAATAAAATTGAAACATATGAAGATAATATGCTAGAACAAGATTATCAAAATTGGCAAATTATGGTTTTGAATGAATCATATAGAATATTAAAAGATGATGGATCTGTTTTTTATAATCATAAAAATAGAATAAAAAAAGGAATACAAATTACTCCATATGAATGGATTTTAAAAACTAAATTATTAGTAAAACAAGAAATAATATGGCAAAATGGAAGTCAAAATTTTGATAAGATAAGATTTTATCCTATGACAGAAAGAATTTATTGGTTGGCTAAGAATCCTAAAACAAAATTATATAACGAAATAAATCATCATGATTTTTTTACTAGAACAGAATGGAAACCTGTTCAAACTAAAGGCATTCATAAGCGCGCATTTCCTGTTGAAATGGTAGAGGATATATTGAGGTGTTTTAAGGATTCTAAAATAATTTTAGATCCCTTTGCTGGCAGTGGAACAACTGGTGTTGCTTGTAAAAATCTTAATAAAAACTTTATATTAATTGAAAAGGAAGAAAAGTATTTTGAACTAATGAAAGAAAGACTTGGAATAAATAACTATTAAAAAAAATAACATGATAAAAATATTAAAATCGAATAAAGAGACAGATATTTGGAATAAACAAAAAGAGTTATTTAATGATACTTTAAAAAAGTATAAATTAAAGGATGCTTGGGATATTGTTGACTTATTTGAGAAAAAGATAGCAGAATATTCTGGAAGTAAATATGCAGTTTCAGTAGATAATTGTACTAATGCTTTATTTTTATGTTTAAAATATTTAAATTATACTGATGAAGTCCTTATACCTTCAAGAACTTATGTTTCAGTTCCTTGTACTATAATACATGCAGGAGCAAAAGTAAAATTTGAAGATATAGAATGGTCTGGAGCATATCAATTAAAACCAACACCGATATATGATGGTGCAGTTAGATTTAAAAGAGGAATGTATAAATCTGGAACTTATCATTGTTTATCTTTTCATATAAGAAAACACGTACCTATTGGTAAAGGTGGAATGATTTTAACTGATAGTAAAGAAGCGTATGAATGGTTTAAAGTCGCAAGATATGAAGGAAGGCACCATGAAATACCATATAAAAATGATAAAATTGATATGATAGGGTGGAATATGTATCTTACCCCAGAACAAGCAGCAAAGGGTCTGGAATTATTTGAAAAATTGGGAGATGATAACCCAGATCAAGAGAGTTCTGGTAGTTGCAAAGATTTATCAAAATTTAAGATATATGAACAAGCAAATAGATAAATGGTGGTGTGAATTATCTTTTTACCTTAAAGGCAAAAGGAATTCGGTAACAAACATAAATAATTATGATTATTAACCAAGTTGATTCCCAACTTATAAATATTAAGTGCGGCATTATGGTCCCTTGTAGTTTCAAACCCGCAGGTAGGACAATTATGAGATCGTTCATTGAGAGTTTTAGGTACGAGAGTACCACAATTACTGCATTTTTGTGTTGTGCCTTTTGGATTTACTGCTACACAATAAGCACCAGCATCTTCCGCTTTGTACTTCAACATAGAAATAAATGTACCCCAAGAGGCATCAGAAATATGTTTTTGAAGATTGTATTTATTATTTTCAATCATTTGTTTAATTTTCAAATCTTCATAAACAATAAGGTCAAAAGTGTTTACCAATTTATGAGAAAGTTTATGCTGAAAGTCTTTTCGTTGTCTTGTTATTTTACGGTGAAGATTTCCAAGTTGTTTTTTAACTTTATTACTTTTATTTTTAGAATATTTACTCTGAAGTTCTTTGAGTTCCGTTTCAGATTGTTTCAGATATTTAGGGTTGGTAATTTCTTCACCATTGGACAAAACAGCAAAATTAGTAAGACCCAAATCTATTCCGACAATGTTTGTAATAACTTTCTTTTCAAGAACAGAATTGGAAAGTTTGCAGGAAAATATAACATACCATTGATTGCCTTCCAGCTTAATTGTACAGGTTTTTATTTGAGCATCAATAGGAATTTGTCTATGAAGTTTAATTTTTACAAGTCCTATTTTGGAAAGATCAATTCGGCTTTTATTCTTTGTAAAAGAAAATCCACTTTGTGTATAAATAAAACTATTATAACGGTCTTTTCCTTGAAAACGAGGATATCCTGCTTTTTCTCCTTGCTGTTTTACTCTGCGAAAGAAATTTTTAAAAGACAAATCTACACGCCTGAGAACATTTTGCAAAACTTGAGAATGAATTTTAGCATATTCTGGAAATTGTTTTTTGAGCAAAGGCATTTCATTTTGCTGTTCAGAATATCCAATACTTTTACATGTAGATTTATAAGCGTCCTTGCGTTGTTGCAAAGCAGTATTGTAAAGCCAACAGCAATAATTAAGAGTGAATTTCAAAAACTCCTCTTGCTTTTTTGTAGGATACAACCGATATTTATATACTCTCACAATGAAAAAAGTAAATATTATTATTTATTATAAATAGTAGCAAAATGAAAAAAAATGCATGGTGGTTTAAGTATTTAGATTTAAATAAAAATAAAAAGATTGATTGGTGGGAATATTTAAGTTTTTTATCTCATGCAATTGTTTTATTTTTATTTTTTGCTGGGTTTATAATTTTATTATCTAATTGTTAAAAAAATATTATGAAAAATATCTGTATTACTGGGGGTGCTGGCTACATTGGAACTCAATTATGTAAATTATATAAAAATACAAAAGATAATATTACAGTTATTGATAATAGATTTTTACCAGAAAGAGTTAAACAATTAAAAGAATGGAATATAAGATATATTCAAGGTGATATATTGGATGAACAATTAATGAAAGATGTATTGAAGGATACAGATTTTTGTTATCATTTGGCAGGAATAACAGATGTTGCACGTGTATCATCAGAATCTAATGATGAGTTGGATAGAAGAATAGTAATTACAGAGGTAGAAGGGTCAAAAATGGTTATAGATAATACTCCAGATAATTGTAAAATTTTATTTCCATCAACACATGTTATATTTGAAGGGTTAAAAGAAATAATCTTTGACGTTAAAGAAGATTTTGAACCTTGCCCTGTATTATATTATTCTAAATCAAAATATGATATTGAAAAATATTTGAAAAAATCAAATAAAAATTATATTATATGTAGGTTGAGTTCTAACTATGGATACGGTGGTGATTCTATGAGGTTAAACATAATGCCTAATATGTTTGCCAAAATGACAGCACAAAATAAAACCCTTAAATTGTTTTCTGGTGGAATACAATGGAAATCATTGGTTGATCTAAGAGATGTTGTTAGAAGTATGAAATTTTTAATGGAAAATGATGATTATAAGAGAGAAATATTTAATATTTCAAATGAGAATATCACAATAAAAGAAGTTGCAGACTTATGTAAAAAAATTAAACCTTCAGTTGAAATCATAGAAACAAACGATGCAATTCCTAATAAAGGATATACAATGAGTTCATTAAAGTTATTAGATACTGGATTTAAGTTTAAACATAATCTTGAATCTAGTTTAAAGGAGATGATTAATTATTGGGACTTTGACAGAATAGGATTGGATCAAATGTGGGATACTTTTGGAGGTTTCCCAATGAGTCCAGAATCAGAAAGATGATAATATAATATGGAATTTAAAAATTTATATGAACAATCAGAGAGAATGATTCAATTAATTAATTATAATAGTGGTGATTATATTGAAGAAGAATATGATATAATTTATGAGGGGTTAATTAAAACAACTAATTTAGATAAAACAATGAATTTATTAGGAAGATGGTTTTTATTGTATAATATGAGTGATAGAGATAATATTACTATAAATGAAAAAGACGATACCATAACAATTAATTTATTACCATTTCAAAAAGATATAAATAAAGTTATGGAACTTTTGAAATATATAAATAATTTGGGTTATTTTATATCAATTGTTTATTATAAATATCAAAAAGAGAGAGAATGGAGTGATTTTAAATATAATGAAAAAGAATTGTTTGATTTAGTGAAACAATATGATAATTTGGAAAGATTATATATTATTTTGGAAGCTAAGTTTGATATTGAGAGAGATGTTCCAGAGAAGTTATATCATGTTACCAGACAAGATGTGTTAGAAAAAATAAAGAAAATAGGATTAACTCCAAGAAGTGGGAACAAGAAAGGTACACATCCAGAAAGAATATATTTTGCAAAAACATATGACGATGCATATGATATTTATGGTAATTTTAAAGCTAAATATAAAGAACAAAAATATGCAATACTTGAAATAAATACAAAATTGGTTAAACATATAAGAGTATTTGATGATCCAAATTATAAAAGATTTGGGTACTACATTTTAGTAAATGTTCATCCAAATGCGATAACTATTTTAAAAGAAAATTTATAAAATTATGAAAAAAGAAATTAAATGTGATTTATGTAATCATAATAATCTATTGGAATTCCTAAACTTAAAACAACAACCATTAGCAAACAAATACCCAAAGAAAGACGAATTTAAAAATGAAGAATTCTTTCCATTAAAAGTTTTATTTTGTGAAAATTGCAAAAATGTACAATTGGGACATAAAGTTTCAAGAAATAGAATGTTTGAGAATTACTTCTATCTTTCTTCTGTTAATAAAGGACTTGTAAGATATTTTGAGGGACTTGCAAAAGAACTAAAAGATTCAAATTTTGTTGTTGATATTGGGTCGAATGATGCAATATTACTTAAACCATTAAAAAAATTAGGTGTTGACTGCCTTGGTGTTGATCCTTCAGATGTTGGAAAATTAGCTAATGATTTAGGATTTACAACAATTGTTTCATTTTTCAATGAAGATTGTGTAAATAAAATAATTAAAGAATACAGAAAACCTGATACTATTGTTTGTAGTTCTACTTTTACACACCTTGAAGACCCACATGATTTTATTAAAAATTTAAAAAGATTATTAAGAGAAGATGGTAAATTTTTAGTTGAGGTCGAATATGTGGGAAATTTTATAAAAAATGTTCAATTTGAAAGATTTTATCTTGATAGGATTTTTTATTATTCATTAACATCTTTAAAAAACTTATTTAAACAATATGATATGGATGTTGTAGATGTTGAAGAAATAGATGTTCATGGCGGTTCATTAAAAGTAACGATATATAATAGTTCACAGAAAAAACAACCATCACAAAGAATAATAGATTGGTTAAAAAAAGAAGAAACAGAGCTTACAGTTGAAGTATTAAGGGAATTTAAAAATATTGTTAAAGAAAACATAGAATTATTCAAAAATAAATTAATAGAATATAAAGAAAAAGGATTAAGGGTGTGTGGTTACGGTAGTCCTGCTCGTGTTTCAACGATCTGTAATTATGGAAAAATAGATGAAACTTTAATTAAGTTCACTGTTGATGATTCACCATTGAAGTGTGGAAAAAATACCCCAGGAACACATATTCCAATTGTTTCAAAAGAAGTTCTGGAAGAATATGATCCAGATATAATAATTATGTTTGCTTACGAATACTTCGAAGATATTAAAAAGAAATTAAATAAAAAATATAAGTTTTTATTGCCAATTCCTCCGAAAGAGATAGATGACAGAATAGATGAGGAAGATTATAGTTTTGGTGATCACATAATATCTTAAAAAAATTATTTTAACTTTTTAAAATAAAAGTTTGAATTTGTGAAGTCATAGAATGAGTTTCATAAAATATAGAAAAATATTCCATATTTTATTTTAAAGTAATTACTTTTGGATATACTCCAATACCCTCTATCCCATTGTTAAAAACATTTGGGACTGCTTTTCTTAAAATATTATAACTACCGTTTACATCAGCATTGATTTCTTTACTTTCATTCTTAATTTTATACATTCCCCTTGTTTTTCTATATCCACCGAATTCATAGTTTGTAATATTATTTTTAATATAAACAGGAATATTATCCAAATTAAGAAAGGATGCTTTTGATGTATAACTTTCTTCTTGTAGTTTAACATTTATTCCTTCTCTTTCGCATTTATAAGACAACATATCTATAAATCTACTGTGAGGGATATTTACAAAATTCTGATTATTTTTAGATCCAGAATTTATTTCTTGTTTCCAATTATTATTTTTACCTATAATTAATGTGTTTATTTTGTCTTTTATACATTTTTTAACAATTTCTTTACTTGCTTTATGCATATAATTATCGATTTTATTTTTTCTTTTTAGTATTAATCTTTCCGTTTTGTTACTAACTTTTTTATTATTTCTTTTTTCTAAAATGCTTGTATAATGTGCTAATTTTTTATTATAATATTGATTAATGGATTTAAGAGGTTTACCATTAATTATTAATGGTTTAATTTCTTTAACATTTGAAGTAAGAGTTGCAAGATTATTTACACCCAAATCTATTGACAGATATCTATTATTATCTGCTAATTTATTTGCTTCTAATATTGTATAAACTACTTCTATCACGTAATAACCGCTCTTTGGCACAATCCTGACACAATTAATATCCTCAAATTTTTTTATTCTTGTATTAAATTCAATATTTGTTTTTGATAATTTAATTTTTTTAACTTTTTTAAAAATTTTTTTGGATATTGCTTGATTAGTATAAGAAACAAAGTATCTCCCCTTTTCTTTATCCAAATAATATGGTAATCTTGGTCTTCCTTTGAATTTTGTTGGATTTACTTTATATGAATTTAAAGCAGCAAAAAAAGATTTAAAATTAAGATTAACTATATTTAAAACTGTGGATGATACTTTTGCTGGTAATTTTTTATATTCTGAAGTATTCTTCATAATATAATGTAATTTATTAAGAATACTTATGTTATTATGAATATATTCCTGCCTTATCTTATATAGGCAAGCATTATATAAATTTTTGGAATCGAAGCATAATTTATCACATTCTTTATAATAAGGATTATTCTTTTTTATAATATGTTGTTCAACCAACTGCATATTTTTGTCTATATTAGACGGATTTATTAATAAATATATGGAACTGATTAAAAAGTTAGCTTTATTTGTAAATTTTTTAAAAAAATATTAAAATAAATTAAACTTTTTCTTTTGTTGATATATTTATATGAAAAGATAAAATTTTCAGTAAATAAAAATATAAAATATGGCAAATATAAAAGTTGGAATCTGCGAAGTCATTGAACGACTTAAACTTCTAAAGGGAAACATTGAGGGAATGTCCAATAATACCAGTATTGGAACAGCAAAAACAAATGTTGATAGTTTAATAACACATATAAATAGTAATGGATGGCTATTAAACCCGACTTCAAGTGCAGTAACAGTTAGTGAAACAATAGTTTTTCATAGCGGTGGAACAACTGTAGGTAATTTTAGTGTAACTGGTCCAAAGGCATATTTTTCAGGCTCTACGTGGGTATTTACAGGTTCAACTGCCCTTGATTATATCGGTGCTCAGATAAGTAGATTAGCTGCCGCAACAACAGGATCAACACAAGGTGGATTTACTGGAACAGCTCAAACATTTAGTTCAAGTACTGAGAATTGGTTCACTGGATTTACAAGAACAGCTGGATCTACATCGTATACTGGTGTAGGATTTACAATATTTGTTACTGGTTCTACTTCCACAAATAATAAAGAAGGTTCTGATAATCATGCAGTTATGAGTGGAACTTGTAGTGGGAAAACCACACAATATAGTGCGACAGCTGTTGGTTTCCAACAACAACTTGATGAAGGAAGAGATAGATTGAGTGCAATTAGCAGGCAATTAACAGAAATACAATCTAAAAAAGGTATTAAATATCATTTACCTCAAATAAAAGAGGGAATGATAAACGAAATTGATAGAATAAGTTTAATTCTTCGGGAAGGATCCAACTGGGGTGTTTTTCCATATAATTGTGATGGAAATGAAGGAATAACTGCCAGCGAAATTAGAACTGAAAAGGATTTTAGAAACGTTGGTGGAACTAACCTTTCTGCTGGAGATGGTCCACAACGTAGGTCTGGTTAAAAATTATAAAATTTTTAATATAATTTCTCTATTTCTATTTACTTTTATAAATATAATATTTATATTTGTTTTTAAAATAATTATGTTATTATTAATTTTAAAAACAATAATATTTGGATTATCTCTATTATTTAGTGTTTTATCAATACTTAAAACATTTGTTATTGTTAAAAATAAAAAAGGATCTGTTAATTTTATAATTCCAATAATTTTTTGGACGATATTTTATTTATTAAATTTAATATAATTAAATATTTACTTTTCAGTTAAAATCTCTTATATTTGTATTTATAATTAATAATTAAACTTAAATAAAATGGCAAAAAAGAAAAAAGAAACAAAAAAAGTAGAAAATCACAATCATGAAGAACATGATGTAAACACCTGTCCAGATTGCGGTAAAAAATCAAAACCTATTATTGACATGTTTGAGGGAGAACATTTTAATGTTTGGGGGAATGATGATTTTATCAGCATTAACTTGTATTATAATGATGCTGTCCTGACGTTTCCTAGTGAAATATGGGATAGTATGAGATCTGACTTACAAGTAATTGGAATGATACCAATACCATATTCAAAAGATAATGGTTCTCCATCTCCAGAACAATTAAATTAATATGGTGAAAAGAATAAAAACACCCAAATCACTATATCGATGGAGTGGCGGCAAGAGCCGCGCACAATTAATAATATCTGAATTTATAGATATTCCACATCAGGACTTCAGAGAAATATTTTTAGGGGGGGCCAGCACTTTTTTATATAAAGATAAAGTTGAAAAAAACTGGTTAAATGATTTGGATCCTATTATATATGATGGGTTTTTGGCAATACAACAATATCCAGATGAACTTATTGAACTTATGAAAAAATATACTCCGCCAACATTGGAAAAATATCATGAAGTTAAAAATAAAGAAGATGGAGATATTATATGGAAAGGATTTAGAGGAATATATCTTAATAGGACATCATTTAATGGTATGGTCAAATGTGGGCCAATTGGAGGTGCTAATCAAACAGGAAAATGGTTAACAGATGCTTGTTGGAAAAATCCAGATAATTTAATTCAAAGAGTCAGAGATAATCATGAAAAATTAAAAAATGTTAAAATAACTCAACTTGATTTTGAAGAAGTTATTAAGGAAGCTGGAGAAAATGTTTTAATGTTTATCGATCCACCATACATAGATCGTAATAATCTCTACAATGTTGGTATGAATACTGAAGAACATGAACTTTTAAGAAATTTATTACACGAAACTCCACATGATTTTCTTTTAACTTATAATGATTGTCCAGAAATAAGAGAATTATATAAAGACAAAGATAAGTTTGTTATCTTGGAAAAATCATGGACATATTCAATGATGTCCCAATCAAAAGAGGGCTGTCGTAAAGGTGAGGAACTTTTTATCATGAACCATGAATTACACAACAAATATTTAGAAAAAAAAGAACAAGAAGAAAAGGAACAACTAAAAATTAAAAAAGTAATATTAATAAGAACAATAAATGATAAAGATGGAATATATAAAGATAGTGTTATTAAGGTTGAAAAAGAATTAAAACATTATTATAAAGGAACACAGATATCATCAACATACATTTTAACCTCTATGCTTAGCTCTTATAAAGTAAAAATTAAAAAGAAAAATTGTATTATAATTGAATATGAACAAAATGGTGAAACTATTAATTTAGAAGAAAATATTGATAATAATAAAAAAGGATTAGAGGAATTAAATTTTGGTGGATATATTGAAAATGATCCATTAGTTACATGTAAAGAAATTAAGATAATAAAAAATACTATAGAGACAGACAATACTGAATTAAAAGAAAAGATAATTTGTGAAGATTGTGATTATTTGGCTAAATATGTGGATAAAGAATATTGGCCCAATAAATGTGATAAATGTGGAAAAATATATTATGTAAATGTTGGAGAAAATAACTTAATTAATAACAATAATAAAAATCAAAAAATTATGGAAACAAATGATGTTGAATTAAAAGATTATGAAATAAAAAAAGATATGTCTTTGGAAGAGATTGAACAGGAGAAATATGTTAAAAAGATTAATCAAGAAATTGATGATATTTTATTAAAAGAAAATGAATGATTAAAAGAGAAAATTTTGAAAGAAAAGAAATTGATGGAAAATATACAAAATATTGGATTTGGAACGATATCCCAGAAGATCATACTCCAACTGTAGAACATATTAATAAAAGAGTTTATATTGCGGGGTTTCTAAAAACTGAAAAGTTTATTCTTAGAACGATTCATCATTCTGGTGAAAAATCTTGGCCAGAAGATGGTTATACTGTTAGTGATGGATATGGAATAAAAAGAGATTTTTATAAACAAGAGGTAAGATTACACCCGGAAGAATATATTAAAAAAAGAGATAAAAAAATATTTAAAAGGACAATAAAATTAGAAGATATATCAGAGAATATTAAAGAGATAAAAAAATTAAAGAAAAGAAATAAAAAGAAAAAAGATGAATAAACAAAATTTTACTTATTGTATAGGTTATCCATATCATGACACTCAAATTGATAGTTCTCTTTGTGTATATACTTACGGTAAAGAAACTCAATATGGAACCATAACAAACGCAAAGAATTTTAAGAAGTATGTGGAATCAAAACATCCAGAAAATAAATGGTTTATTTATAAATTGGATAAAATAAATGAAAATGAATAAAAAAATATTAGGAATTGATATTGATGGTGTAATTAGGGCATTTATCGATAGATTTGCTTGTATATATGAGAGAGAAATGGGAATCAAGCCATTACTACCAGTAACAAATGAAAATTTATTGAAACATTTTCCATTTCCAAATGGTGAAAAAGAATTAGAATCATTTATTTATGAAGAATTTGTTTTGGAAATATTTGCTCACGCTAATGAGATAAAATTAAATACAATGTTTTATGTTAATCAATTGGCAGACAAAGTAAAAAAAATGGGACATGAAGTTATTATAGTATCCAAACAATTTGCTAAATCAAAACCAGCTACATTATTTTTTTTATCAAAAACTGGTTGTCTTGTAGATAAAATAATATTTGTGCAGAATTCGTCTGATAAATGGAAATATGTTGATATAATGGTAGATGATTCCCCTGAAGTTTTAAATTCAAAACCAGAAGGTAAAATATCAATTAAATTTGATACAGAATATAATAAAGAGGTTAAATCAAATTATTCAATAGATGATATTAAAATATTGTTAGAAGATGATAAATTTTTAAATGAAATATTGAATAGTGAATTTGTATCATACCAAGAAATAAAATAATTTTATAGATATTTAATAAAAAATAGTGCAAGGTTGCTCCGGTGTAAAATCAGTTTTCTGATGTTCCTTGCCTTTTTATAATAAAAAAAAATTTATATTTAGGGTTTACAATTTATTTTAATGATTTATATTTGATTTTAAAAATAAAGCATATATTATCCCAATTTACAAATATAAATAAAAAAAGTCAATAAAACAAATAAAATTGAAAAATAATTATGAAAATAAATCCTGGTTGGACAAAAACAAATAATAAATGGCATCATTATATTGTGATAAAAAATGATAATAATGAATCCCATTATCTTGATGGTAGAATAATTGCACAATATTATAATAGAGAATTAACACAAAAAGAAATAAAAGAACTATATAATAATACTTGTAGATAAAAATAATTAAAAAATATGAATGAACAAGGAACTAAAAAAGAAAATGGTATATCTGAAATGACGTTACATGATTATAATCATGATGAAATTTTATTATCAGAATTAAATTATTATGGATATAAGAGAAAACTTGAAGAAATCACCGATAAATTAAAAAAATTAAAAAAAGAAAACCCTGACTATGTAATTAAATTTGGTGATTATCAACCAACTGGCATATGTAATATGTTCGGATTATCATCTGCGCATATTGCAGCAACAGGTAGGGATAAATTTCTTGAATACGTTGATAAACTATTAAATAGTAAAATTAATTGAAAATAATTTGTCTTTTTTCAATTTACCGTATATTTATATATGTAACGATAGGTAACTATAAACAGATATATGGGATATACAACAAAAAGTAAATTGAATTTATCAATAAACAAAGAAATACATAAATTATTTAATAAAGTGGCAAAAGAAAAATGTATAAATAAATCTCAACTGATTGAATTATATATTAAAAATTGGATTAAAGAGAATGATAAATAAATTAGATGATATTAAAAATTTTGTAATATGAGCGAACAAAAACAACAAACTATTGATGAGAAAGTTGAAAAGATTAAGAAATCTTTAGAAAATTTAAATTCAAAAAACTTTCGTATTTTTATTTTTTCCCCATCAGTAGGGGGTCCAAGTGGGGGAATCGGGGTTTTATATCAACATGCAAAGGTACTAAAAGAACTTAATTATAATGTTTCCATATTAACTGAAAAGAAAGATTATAAATACCCAGAATGGTTAGGAGATAAATATTCAGGAATAGAACACGTATCATTGGAAGCCACTAAATTACAAGTATCGCCAGAAGATTTTTTAATTTTACCTGAAGGTTATGCTGGAGTTTTAGGTATTCAAACAAAATCTCTCGCATGTCGCAGAATTATATTGTGCCAATCGTGGGTATATGTTTTAGGAAATTTAATGCCGGGACAAAAGTGGTCTGACGAAAGTACTGGAATAAGAAATACAATCGTGGTCTGTGATCCATTAAAAAAATACATTGAAACTATTTTTGGAGAACATGATCAAAACATCAAAGTTTGCAGACAATACATAGATGAAGATATATTTCACATAAGTGAGAAACCTCAGAAACCCATTATTGCAATATCTTCAAGAGATCAAATGCAAAGTTTAAATATTATAAAACATTTCTATTTACGATATCCTCAATATCGCTGGATCAGTTTTAAGGATATGAAAGGATTATCGAGGGAAGAGTTCGCTGAGACACTAAGAGAATCCTGTTTGGGTGTTTTTTTAGATAAAGTATCAGGATTTGGCACATTTCCAATAGAATGTGCAAAATCAGGAGTTCCAGTTATTGCATTAATACCTGATATAACTCCTGAATATGCAACTGAAAATTCTTGTATCTGGACTGGGGAACTATTATCAATTCCAGATTTAATTTCTAATTTTATTAAATTATATTTAGAGGATGCAATTCCTGAAGAAATAACTAAAGGAACGAAAGAACTATCAAAAAAATATGGGGAAAAAGAAGGAATTCAAGAAATAGAACGAACATACCGGAAATTGGTGGATGAGAGGAAAGAGGAATTTCAAACTTTTATAAATTCTAATAGGGAAATAAGTCAACAAATGTTGGAAAAAAAATCACATGAAATAATTGAAGAAAATAGTTAAAAATATTACATTTTTATATAAAAATAAATGATTATTTTTATTTTACAGATATTTATATAAAAAGAAAAAGATATGAAAATACTAACAAAAATATGTAAAGGAAAATGTGGTTTAGAAAAACCACTACCGGAATTTCACAAGAATAAAAACAATAAAATAGATGGTAGAGTAAATAAATGTAAAAGTTGTTTGTCTATAGCTAAACCAAAACCCCCTCAAGAAATATTTGAACCAGGATTTAAAAGATGTATTGGTGGCCAATTACATTGTAATGAAATAAAACCTTTAAGTGAATTTTATAAACAAGATGGTATGTCTGATGGATATATGAATACATGTAAACAATGTAAAAGAGATCATCAAGAACAATTTAGAAAAGAAAATCCAGAATATAGAAAACAATATTATGAAAATCATAAAGAACAAGAGTTGGAGCAACATAAACAATGGATAATAAATAATCCAGATAAAGGAAAAGAATATAATAAGAATTGGAGAGAAAATAATCCAGACATAAAAAAGGAATCTGACGAAAAATGGAGAAAAGAAAACCCAGATTATAGAAAACAATATTATCAAAATAATAAAGAAGAAGAATTAGAACAAAATAAACAATGGAATCAGAAGAATCCAGATTATCATAAACAATATGCAGAACTTCATAAAGAAGAAATAGAAGAATATAGCAAACAATATTATCAAAATAATAAAGAAGAAATATTAGAAAATGGTAAACAATGGATAATAAATAATCCAGAAAAGAAAAAAGAAATAAATAAAAAATATAGGCAAGATAATAAAGATGAAATAAACGAATATAATAAACAATATTTAAAAAATAAAAGAAAAACAGATCATTTATTTAGATTACAAGAATCAATGAGAAGAATGTTAAGAAAGACACTTAAATTAGTTGGAACTAAAAAGGAAGGAAGAACAAATGATAATTTAGGTTATAGTCCAGAAAAACTTAATTTAAGATTATCAGTTAATTTCACAGATAAAATGTGGAATGATAATTATGGAGAATGGGAGATCGATCATACAATATCTGTTGATCATTTTTTTAAAAATGGAATAACTGATCCAAAAATAATAAATGCTCTATCTAATCTAAGACCAAGATGGAAAACATCCAGAACAATAAATGGGGTATTTTATTTAGGAAACATAGAAAAATCAAATAAATTAGTTCATAAATAGAAGAAGTAATAGAAGAAGCAAAATAAATAAAATTATGAAAAAAGAACTATCAGCAAGTGAAGCAATATATGGATTTTGTGGCTGGTTAACCACAAGAAAAGAAAGAACTGTAATGAGTTCAAAAAATAATTGTTCACCAATTGTAGAAAGAATAAAAGAATTTTGTGAAACAAATAAATTAACAGACCCAAGAAAAAATTGGGATAAATATTTAACACATCCAAAAAACTAAAAACAAAATGAAAAAACTATTTAAAAAATTATTTCATTTCTTATATGAAAAAGAAAAAACAATTCTTGAAAAAAGTAAAGAGTATAATAAAAATATACTTGGATTTTCTGATAAAGAAATATTAAATGATCTTACAGAACAAAGAAAAGATAAATCAAAAAGTAATGGCTCTAATGGTGAGATGAATAAAGAATCAGATATTTTTTTAGAAATTAATGATAGATTACAAGATGTTATAAATATAGTAACTATTTTACAACATGAAATAAAATATAATTTAACAGAGGAACAGAAGGAAAAAATAAAACATCAAACTAACTTAAATAGAATGAAAAAATTAATAGAATATAAATTAGGTAATTAAAAATTATTAGAGGATTTAAATAACAATTAAAAATTATGAAAGAAAAAGAAAAATTAAAAAATGGCGTAACTATTGTTCTGCCAATTCACGAATTAACTCTCATAACTGAAGAATTATTCAAAAAAGCATTAAAATCGGTTGATAATCAAAACGTTAAACCAGCTGAGGTATTAATAGTTCATACCCCATCAGTTAAAACTAAAATTGAAGAAATATTAGAAGAACTTAAATTAAATAAAGATTATTATCAATTAATAGAAAATACAACAGAAAAGACAGATTTCTGTAGCCAGATAAATTTAGGTGTAAACAACTGTAATGAAAAATATTTTAGTATTTTGGAATATGATGACGAGTACAGTAAAATATATTTTAAAAATGTAAAACAACATATTGATTCTTATCCAGAAGTTGGTGTATTTTTACCAATTGTTGTTGAAATAGATAACAATAATCAATTTCAAGCATTTATGAATGAATCAATCTGGGCAATGGGATTTTCAGAGAAAATAGGTTATTTGGATATAAATACCTTATTAAGATTTCCAAATTTTTCAACTAGCGGAGCAGTCTTTAAAAAGAGTGATTTTATTGATGTGGGAAAATTTAAAACAAATATTAAATTATCATTCATGTATGAATTATTACTTAGAATAGCAAATGATGATATCCCAATAACAACAATACCAAAGATGGGATATTTGCATAAAAATGGTCGTCCAGGTTCATTGTTTGATACTTATAGGAAGGAATTAAGTCCTAAATCTGCAAATTTCTGGCTTGGATTAGCAAAAAGCGAATATTTTTTTTCCAATGAAAGAGAAATAACGGAACCAGTTTAATTAATATGAAGTTTTTATAATCAGTTACTATTTTAAAAAAGATAGTAACACAATATGATAAAATATGTAAAAATTGGCAAAAAAACGCAGCGGGTACTGGTACGAGTGTGAGGAAAAAGCAGTCGTAGATTACTTATTAACTAACGATCCCGAAGAGAGGGATAAAATTTATTTAGAAAAATTAAAGTATCCTCTACATAAGATGATTGAAAGTTTAATCAGGAGATATAAACTTTATAATCCAGAAATGAGTGAAGATGATCTTCAAAAAGATACTTTGTCATTTTTAGTTACAAAATTTGATAAATTTGATGTTTCTAAAGGATTTAAATCTTATTCTTATTTTGGTACTATTTGTAAAAATTATCTTAGAAGTCAATTAATTAAATCAGATAAAAATAAAGTTAGAAATGTATCCTATGAAGATATCTCCAAATCAATAGAAGATAATCCAGAATTTTCTTATGAATTAACCCACGAACCATCTTTAGAAGCAACTGAATTTATTAAAAAAATTATTAAAGAAATTCAAGATGAAATTGATAATAATGTTCATCTTAAAGCTAATGAGCTTAAAGTTGGTTATGCTGTTGTGGATATTTTAAGTAATTGGGAAAAAATATTTAGTATTGAAGATTATAAGGTGGGCACTAATATTTATGCCAAAAATAAAGTATTACATATTTTAAGGGAAATGACGTTTTTAGATTCAAAAGAAATCAGAAATTCTTTGAAAATATATAGAAATATTTATGAAATTCTAAAGAAAAAAATTTATGATGAATAATTATATTAATTATATTAATTTTTTAATATCATTAAATTCCCAAGTTGTGGAAGTATAATTGTTATTACTTGAAAACTTGATGTTATTAATTTTATGTTTTATTAATATATGATCAATAAATTCCAAAAACCATTTATCTAAAGTTTCCCATCCGTCATATGATGGAGAGTGATGACCATATCTTTTTTCTAATTTGTTTTTAACTCCCCCATCTGAATCCATATAATATCCTCTGTTAATCTTTCCATTTTCAAATAATGGAAACCTCCTTGTAGGGCATATTATATTAAGTTTAAACCCTTTAGAATCAACATAATCTGTTATTTCTTTTTCACATTCTTTTGTCATAAAATATCAGTTTTTATAATATTTTGTACCCCTGACTGGGATCGAACCAGTATCAAAAATTTAGAAAATTTTTATTCTATCCATTAAACTACAAGGGTATAGATTTGACTATTTATACAAAGATAAGTAAAATTATTGAAATAAACAACTATTTATATAAAAAATATTTTATATGATAAAACAAGAAATAAATAGAATACCTGTTAATTCTTCAAATATACAAGAAATTGGTTATGATGAAATAACCAGAACACTTGTAATTAAATTTAAACATGGTGGTCTTTATAATTTTAGTCCTGTAACATTACAAACATATCACTCTTTTTTAAGAACAAAAAGTAAAGGGGAATTTTTTCACAAAAATATAAAAAACAATAAAATAATAAACTCTAATAAAATATGAATAATATTAAAGAAATATTTGGATTTTATCCAGAATTATGGCTAGCATTATTAAGTTTAATATTGTCAATTTCAGGATTGCCAATGATTGGATTTGGAGTTTTTATATCTTTTGCGTTAATTCTTCTAACCAGATTAGTCATTGGGTTAGTAAATTGGATTAAAAAGAAAAAATAATTATGATTTATATTATATTTTCAATTTGGTGTTTATATTCTATAACAGAGGGAATTAGAGATGGTCTTTTTTATCATCACTATAACCTTAGATCAAAAAGATTATTTAATGAACATATTATATTCACTATTCAAAGAACTATAATGTGTTTTATATTATCTTATTTATCAGATTTTAATATCTTATTATTCTTATCATTACTTCTAAATTTTTCATTTTTCCACAATGGAAGTTATTATACAATGAGAAATATTTTAAATAAAAAAACCTATAATTATGATAATTTATATAAAAAGAAGTGGTTTGCGCAATCAACAACCTCCAGTTCTTTTTGGACCAAATACATGACACCAATTAATAGAACAATATTATTTATAATATCAATAGGATTATTATTTTTTATATAATCTAA